>Ga0180218_1000613_pt1 | contig 29650 bp, 23 predicted proteins | sample eDN3rd37CKraftBY_FD_151334 | JGI IMG/M metagenome (GOLD analysis project Ga0180218, IMG submission 151334) | Enriched backyard soil microbial communities from Emeryville, California, USA - eDNA 3rd pass 37_C Kraft BY (version 2) (version 2) | ecosystem: Environmental > Terrestrial > Soil >... | reverse complement strand
ATCGAGAAGATCGTCAGCGCTTACGACGCGTTCACTGACGTGCCCGGCTTCGCGGCGGTCATCGACAACACCGCCATCATCAAGGACGAAGCCGGCAACCTGAACATCCGGCGCTATGCCGACAGCAGCCCGCCACCCGAGCCCCACGACGTGCGCGCCCACCTACATGGCGGCGTGCCGAAGCGGGAAATCGAGAGCATCCGCCCGCATGCGCAAGCTCAGGGCTTCGACGTCGACACGCCGTTCGTCGACCGCGACGCCGACACGCCGTTCGTCGACCGCGACGCCGACTACGCCGAGTTCGCGGACACCGTCGCGAAGCGTGCCGATATCAGGGCACTCGTCGAGTCGGATCCCGGCGTTGCGACCAGGCAGGGAGAGATGATCGCAGCGTTCGATGCCTGGTGGTCCACCGCGCGGACCGGGTTGGCCGACCTTCCCGAAAGCAAGCGCCTGATGCCGCTGCGCCGCGAGATGCTCGACAGCTTCGAGCCCGCCATGCTGCCGGTCGGCTGCCTCGACCGCTATGCGCTGATGGGCTCCATCGCAGGCTGGTGGGACGAAATCCGTTACGAGCTGCGTGTCATCGTCGAGAACGGGTTTGCCGACCACCGACGCCATGCTCGCCCCCTATGAGGCGATCAAGGAAGAGCTGAAGGAGGCGCGCGCCACCCTGCGGCGGCTCAAAGCGGCGTTCGTCGAGCGGCTGACGGCCGCACGGGCCGAACTGGACGACGATGATTGCCGCGAACTGGTGCTCGACATCGACCGCGAGCGGCTACTCGACCGGCTCGAGCGCGCCCGCGTCCGCCGTGTCGGCGCGCTGGTGGCGGAGACGAAGCAGCGGATCGAGCGCTTCAAAAAACCGCTGTCGCAGGATGCGCTCGCGATCCTGGTGGTGAAAAGCAAGCTTCTCACCGGCTTCGATGCCAAGGTCGAGCAGGCGATGTATCTTGACCGGGCCATCTCGGGCGCCGAACTACTGCAGGCCATCGCGCGCACCAACCGGACGGCTGGGGAAGCCAAGCGCTTCGGTATCGTCGTGGATTACTACGGCGTCGGAAAGAACCTGGCTGACGCCTTGGCGACCTATGACGCGGAAGATCAAAGCGATCTGACAGGCGGCATCGGCAAGCCTGAAGAACTCCTGCCGGAGCTGCGACAGGCCCGTGACGCGGTAGTCAAGCACTTCACCGATGTCGGGATAACCCTCGGGCCTGACCTGCAAGCCTACATCGACGCTTGCGTAGCCAAGCTGAAGGACCAGAAGTTCCGGGCTCAGTTCCTCGTTCTCGTCAAGAAGCTCATCGGCCTGTTCGACGCTCTCATGCCGCGCCCCGAGGCACGGTTGTTCACGCGAGACGTGAAGATATTTGCATTCGTCGCCAAGGCGGCGGCGAACCTTTACCGGGATCGGTCTCTCGACGTGCGCGGCATCGCGCACAAGGTTCAAGTCATGCTCGATGCCTTCATCCAGGCGCACGGCATAGACCCCAAGATCCCGCCCATCGAGATTCTCGATCCAGACTTCGCTGCGGAGGTCTCCCGCAAAAAGTCTGACCGCGCGAAGGCTGCCGAGATGGAGAATGCGCTTCGCCACCACATTTCGATTTCGTTCGAGAGAGATCCGGCCAAGTTCAAAAGCCTCAGCGAGCGCCTCGAAGGCATATTGACCGGCCATCAAGAAGACTGGAACGAGATCGCCAAGCAACTTCAGAAGCTCGTCGATGAAGCCTTGGCAACCTCATCCGAGTCATCCGTATATCACGGGCTCGACCCACATACCGAGGGGCCGATCTTCGGTATCCTCCGAATGCGATACGGGAGCGATGACAGGGACGCCGATCTTGCGGAACTGGCTGCGGAAATCGTGCGGCATCTGCGGCACGAGACGGCAGTAGCGGGGTTCTGGGACAATTCGGTCGGGCAGGTGGAAGCAAGACGGTGGGTTTTCCGTCAGCTCGACAGCAGCAACCTGTTCCCATTCGCCGAGCTGGATGCGATCGCCGCTGATTGCATGGGGGTTGCGCGGGCGAACCGCGCAGCATTTGCCTCATGAACGAGACCATCCTTGTCGAAGACCTCACTTTTCGCGTCAAGCGCAGCGAACGCCGGAAGACCGTTGGCCTAACGGTGGAGCGTGATGCATCACTCGTAGCACACCTCCCGAAAGATGCCGATATCAGCCAAGCCAGTGAGCTGATCAGGACAAAGCTGGTCTGGGTTCACCAGAAGCTCGCGGCCCATAAAGATACGTATCGTGAGAATGTGTTCCGCCGTCCAGAGTTCGTTGATGGCGAAGGGTTTTATTTCCTCGGCAAGCATTATCGATTGAAGCTGGTCGATACAGATCCCGCTGGGCCGCCCATCTCCACAGTCCGCTTCGACGGCGATCACCTATTGTTCCGGCGAGAACAGGTGATGGCCGGCGAGAAGCGGATAGAGGAACACTATACGCGGTCAGCTCGCCCCTATTTGAATGATACTGTACGCAGATGGAAGAAAATCGTCGGGGTCGAACCCGCAAAATACGTGCTGGTTATGGATTTGGGTTTCAGGTGGGCTTCTTGCAGCTCCGATGGAACGCTGAATTTCCATTGGCGGATGATGCAGTTACCGCCGCAGGTGATCGACTATATTGCTGTGCATGAATTAACACACCTCAAAGTACCCGATCATTCGCCGGCCTTTTGGCGTGAAGTGGGTCGCGTGCTTCCAGACTATCAAAAGCATCGCAGTTGGCTCAGCGACAAGGGTGGCGAACTTTAAGGACCGGCAGAAATGAACTTACGGGGGGCGAAATGGATGTCATCATAGAGCCGCGCGATTTGGCGATACCGCGCCATTTCGCTGACAATGGAGGTGGTCGGACGCCCGTTCTATTGGGCACAGCTGCACGACGCTGCCAAGCATTTCGGGTCGGAATAGGCGAGGTCGGACCAATGCCGAACCATATCGCCTCAACAATCAGGGCAACCGATGCCTGAGTTTCGCGTCTCCCCGATCTCGATCGTTAATCAGATCAAGAGCAATTTGCAGGATCGGTACGGGTCCGGATATCCGATCCTGAAAGAGCTGCTTCAGAATGCCGATGATTCTGAAGCGCGGCACTTTCATCTGAACGCGCTTCCCGGTTGGCCTGGCGCGACGAATCCGCTTCTGCGATGGCCCGGACTCCTTGTAGTGAACGACGGGACGTTTCGATCTGAGGACGAGCGTGGCATCACGTCATTCGGCGAGAGCAGCAAAGCGACCGATAACGGCGCCATTGGAAAGTTCGGTTTCGGACAGAAGGCGGTTTTCCACCTCTGCGATGCCTTTGTCGTTCATGCCCATCGGGATGGCATTCCTTTTAGCACCGTCGTCAATCCCTTCCTCGGTGTCGATGTCGACGGCAATATTTGCAGTGAATGGGAGCCCTCGAATGGCGGCGGCCTCTCTCAGGACGATCTGAAGCTTCTTGGGGATGCCGTCCCGAGTGATTTTCCTGACCGTTGGCTCGCATTGTGGTTACCATTTCGCCGGAGCGAATTGCTGCCCGCACCAGGCGTTGGGTTCTCGAGCAATTTCCCTTCGGCGTCGGCAACAATCGAAGCGTTGGTCAAACCGGGAGACCTACGCCTGGTTTTGGCCGGGCTTCGTCATCTGACCTCGATCGATATCCGAGAACAAGGAAGCAGTTGCTGCGCGATAACCGTCGACAGCGGGCGCGGGCGATTACTCGGACCAGTGCAGTGGACCAAGGGCATCCGATCATTCGGAGGCGAGACTCGCTCTCTTCTGGACCAGGTGACCGCACCATTTGTTGGCCGCGAGGCGACGCTTCCCATGGAACGCCTCGCACTTCTGCAGCGCGATCCGCATTGGCCAACCACGATTGACGTGCGTAGTCCCCAACCCAAACCTGAGAAAGGCGAGCCGCACGGAGCTGCCACGCTGATCCGTGCTCGACAGGACAGACCCGCGGAACTGCGAATTTCCCGGGCTGTCTTCTTGCCCGTCTCGGATGAAACCGACATCCGCATTCCGTTGGACGAAGGTCTGCCCGGTCAATGGCGTTTGCTGCTACACGGGTATTTCTTCTTGGACTCGGGGCGGCGCGAGATTGAAGGGCTGAAAATGCCCGCAGCTCCGGACCATCCGGTCGATGCTGCCGCACTTCGCCGCGCTTGGAATGCCGAGCTTCGCGATTCAGTCGTCCTGCCGCTCGTGCCCGCTCTACTGCGGGATTCGCTTGAAGCGAAGATTGCAACGTCCGTTGAGCTCCGCGATTTGGTGCGCTCGATCGCGACTAGCCATTGGTTTCTGAGTCACCGGCATGCCGTCTGCCGCGACAATGCCCTGTGCCGCGTGCTCACGGAGTCCGGCGGGATGGCATGGCGGCTCACGTCGAGTGACACCATCATTCGGCCGCTACCTGTGTTGGTAGAGGAGGCACCCAAAAGGATCGACGAACTCTTCCCGTCGATCCTTGCATGGGCCAGAGCCGAACATGCGCTCCTTGCCGTCGACCGGCGTGCAATCCTTGCGTCACAGCCGGTAGATTGGACAGCGGATGAACTCGAAACACTCTTCGCGACGCTTGCGCCGCGAGCTTTTCAAACCGGTGCTCTTGCCCCCCTTCTCCTGGACTTCCTCGCCCTCGTAGATCCCGGCGAGGCGCAACGCCGCGCGCTGGCACCGGGTCTTGTTTCTGCCTTGCGGGAAGCGATGTCAGACACGGTTCCGTTGGCTTCCACGAGCCAAATCAAGGCGATTTTGGCCTATATTCCTCGCGGGTTCCTCTTTCCGTTACCGGCAGCAGTTGAGCACCGGCAGATCCTTCGAGCTTTGGCGACCGCGCCAACGGCCGTCCTGCCGATCCGTGCCGCTTGGTCGGATGATCAGACACCACAGTTGCAGCTTTCCGAGCGCGATCTGAAGCTGTTGTTGGAAGCACTTGAGCCACATGTCGCAGGTGATCTCGCCGATCAGGCCGCACCCGCCGCATTGGCGCTTCTGATGCGTGCCGGTCACGATATCGCGCGCCTGTCTCGTGATCCGGAGTTCGCTTCGATACAGGTCCTGCGGGCGCGAGATGTGAGCCAAAGCGCTACCGTACCTCTGTCGCTTCAGAACTTGGTCGCCAAATCCATAGCGAGACTACTGTTCGGCGTTTCTCCGGAAGCGAACCGGTTGTTGCCGCTGGTGGCGCAAGCCCTGCTGGATGCCGACCCCTTGATTTTCGAAGGTAAGACCGCGGAGTTCATTCGAGAAACCGGCGGCGCTTCGCTCATGCTTCAAGTCGCCAACAAATCCTCGGTGTTCGTGCTCATTGATCGCTGCCGTCAATTCGGCTCGGACCAATCGCGAGCGCGGCTGCTTGAGCGACTTCAGCCGAACGACGACGATGACCGTTCGGCACTACGACGGCTGTGCGCGGGGGCGTGGGAGGCAGGTGACGCTGGGGCTGAAATATGGGTTTTGGGCGGCGCCCCCACTGCAATCGAGAGGGTGGTGACGAGCCTCCTGCGGCAGAGTGCAAGTGATTTTCTAGTTCCGTCCTGTATCGGAGCCGAACTGCGGCCCAGCCTGCGTAGCCATCTTGGTATTCGCGAGCTGGACAGCGCCGGACTTGAAGCCCTGCTGGCGAAGAACCTGCAAGCGTTCTCACAGCTTGAACTCACACCAACGGAAAGGGACGCCTTCCTCCTGACGAACGTCCCGGATGCGTTGCTGCGGCAACTGCCCATTCACGTTCGCTCCGATGGCACAGTGGGCGACGCCGACAATGCCTTCGTCGAGGGCAGCTGGCCAATACCGGCATCGCTGCGGAACCATATTCTCACTGTGCAGCTATCACCCGATCTAAGGGTGCGGGCACGGCAACAGCAGATTCTGACAGCTTGGACGCCGACCAGCCAGATCGAGCAAGCGCTAACCCTTCCCGATCCCCATTGCTGGCACGCGGAAATCCTTGATGCACTCGACGCATTCGGACGCAAGGAGGAACGGCCGGGCCTCAAGCTTACCGATGCTCTTCAGGAGCGGCCTTGGCTTGTTGCTGGCGGTGTTCCGGTGGCACCAAGGGATGTCCTGTCATTGCCTCCATCCGTGGATGAGGCGGCGAGCCAGCTGTTGATCGCGGATGGGCAAAGGCCTGCCTTCTTCCCGGCACGGGAATTGGCGATCGACATCCGCGGGCACGCTGCCTTTGCACGCCTGACCGAGTGGATTCTTCCTGATCAATCCATGTCGATCGATGCCTTGGCCCTGATGATCGACGACTCGAAAATCGTCGGGCGGCTCGGCCCCATGGAAGCCGCCCAGATCGCGGATTTCGCGGTTGTCGCTCAGAGCGGCACGGAGCTGGGTCTTGAAGGTTGGCCACTTGTGTCTGCCATTTTGAGATCGCTGAAGGATCAAACCGAAGACGTTGTGAAGCTGGTCGCCGCTTTTGCCGGCCTCGAAGCCTCCGGCGCGGTTGCAGCTGGAAAGCACCTCAATTGCCTTGCGACGCTTGTGCAAGAGACGGGCCGTGCGGCCGAAGCGGCACGCCGAATCTATCTCCGGGCGTTTGAGGTCATTGCCAAATGGCCCGAGGCCGCACGCCGCCAAGTCTTCCTTGCAACGCGCGTTCCGACAGAAAGCGGCGTCTGGCGCGAAGGACGGGAAGTCATCCAGGATGGTGAGGGCATCGAGCCGGCACATCTTCTGGCGGGTGATTACGCTTCCATTCTGCGCCGGCGAGAACCCGCTCCGCTGCTAGCCTCCGGGGAGGCTGGGTCAGCGGATCCTCAAGCGAACGTGCCGGTGCATCCTGAGGGAGTTCAAACAATTGATCTCCTGGATCTGGAAGCCGAAGGCGCAGCGCAACAGCGCGCCTTTCTGGAAGCTTGGCGAGGCCGTGTACCATCGGATTTGGTTATCATCTACCTTGGCCTTGTCGGCCGTAATGATGCGCTGAGGGGCGTCGCGGCAGAATGGAGAACTGACGCCTCAGCTGACGTCGAGACGCTATGGGCAGCTCTCGACGCGCATTTTCCGAAGGAAGTGCTTTATCCCAACACTGTAGCCGAAGAGGTCGATCAGCGCCGGTTCGTTATCGAACGCGTAGCGGGGCGCCACGTGCGCGCGACAGCCCTTTCGGGTGATCCGTTTGACGCGCCGGTCGCGAATGCATCCGGCGGCATGATAGTCGGGAATCTCCACAAAACGTTCCGGGGTATTCGCGATGCCAACGGCACCGCGCGGTCGCTTATCACCCTGCCACTCCGATCGATCGATCTCAGTGGACATGGCTATCCGGACGACTGTACCGGCGTCATCCGCTCGACGGCCAATGACGATTCCCTCTGGAGCCGCGCCCATGTGATCGGCGGCACCGCCTTCTTTTTTGCCCGATCCGAGCACGAGCAGGCGCTCGACTGGCTCTTCATCGATGAAGCCGGGCAAGTGGGGCTGGCCAATATGGTCGCCATGGGGCGCTGCGCGCGCAACATCGTTTTGGTCGGCGATCCGCGGCAATTGCCGCAGGTCATCCAGGGTGCCCATCCCGATCCGGCCAACCTTTCCTGTCTCGAATGGATGCTGGGCGAGCACGCCACCATTCCGCCCGATCGCGGCATCTTCCTGCCGGTCTCGCGCCGTATGCATCCCGATGTCTGCAGGTTTATTTCGCGGCAGGTCTATGAAGGCAGGCTCGTTAGCGCGCCCGATACAGCCGTCCAGGCAGTCCGCGGGACGGGCTTTCCTGAAGCTGGTGCTTTCTGGGCGCCGGTCGTCCATGAGGGCAATGCCCAGATCGCAGCCGAGGAAGTCGCTGCCATTCAGGCTGCGATCGACGATCTGCTCTCGGGAAGCTGGACCGACAAGGATGGGACAACGCGCGCCCTTGAGCCCGCCGATATCATCGTCGTTGCGCCCTATAATGCACAGGTCAATGCCCTGCAGGACGCCTTGCCCGCTGGCATTCGTGTCGGCACGGTCGACAAATTCCAGGGGCAGGAAGCACCCGTCTGTCTGGTGTCCATGACCGCCTCCTCGGTCGAGGAAACCCCGCGCGGCATGGATTTCCTGTTCTCGCTCAACCGCATCAATGTCGCTGTCTCGCGCGCCAAAGGCCTGGCGCTCGTCTTCGGCGCACCGCGGCTGCGCGAAGCAAAATGCAACACAGTTGAACAGATGCGCCTCGTCAACACGCTATGCGCATTGCCTGAGTTTGGAGACGTTTGAATGTGGGAGAATTTCGAGGCGCGCCTCGATGAAAATGAGCGCGAGGGCTCCATTCCACTGCGAAGAGCGCTTTTCGACGTGTTGCGCAGCTCGGGACTCCGTCCCGGCGCGGGTATCACCAAGAAGATGGTGTCGCTTGAATATGGCCCTGGCGAGCGGCTCGTCTGGGAAATCCAGAATCCATCCAACGTCTTTCTGCACATAAGATGGCGCGATTCTGTCGAGGCGAATGGCTTTGCCACCGAGTTGCGTCCTTATCAGCGCGGCATGAAGGATGGCGGTCGGCATTCCGCTCTCAGCCGCGACTGGTCCTTTGGCGACGCTGACTGCTTTGTCGTGAGGATTGAAGACGCCGAAACCCTGCGCCGGCTGATCGCGGTGCTGTTGCAGTCCGGCGAAGCGCTGATGCTCAATCCGGCTGCGATCACGCGCTGGATCGAGCGGCTACGCCATTTCTTTCCCGCCTTCGACCGTTTCGATCCGCCCGATCCTCATTTCGACGAGGCGGAGCGGACTTACAAGCTGGCGACTGCGGCGGAGCTCAGGACGGCGATCGAACAGGCCGGTTCCGACCAGGAACTGGCTGATGCCGTCAACACCGCGCTGGCCAAAAGCAATCTGCTGCAATGGCGCGCCTATTGGCCGATGTCGCCCAAAGGCGACGCCGATCGCGATCAGCTCTGGCCGGCCTTGCGCGCGCTTGTCGACGCCGCGCTTGGTGCAGCGGACGGTCACGCCTCGGCGCTGCAGTCCTTTGTTGACGCGTGGATTGCGGCCGTCCCAGACGGCAAGCCCGATCCGGCGCGCCAGATCGCCGAATTCCTGCTCCTCCATCTCGCTCCGGACGAAGGCATTTATATCCGCCATTCGGTGCGCCAGGACCTCTGGCTCGAAGCGGTTGGCAGCCGCTTTCCCGATCATGCGTCGATGGCCGACACCTATCGCGACGAATGGCGCTTCATGCAGGCCGTGCGCGCCGCGTTTGCGGACCGGGGTCTGGCGCCGCGCGACATGATCGACGTGCAAAGCGCGCTGTGGATCGTCCACAACTACAAGGAAGAAGATGCGGCGACCTTTTCGCGCGATGCAATCGAGGCGGCGATGGACGCCTATGACAGCTACCGCCAGTCGGGCGAGCACGCCGCCGTCTTCGAGGCCTTTGGCGAGCCGCGTGACTATTGGGTGCGCTCGACACGGGCGCGGCCGAGCCGCGTCTATCCGTCCAAGCCGATCGTTGGCTTCCTGCGCGGCAAAACGCAGCTCAATGGCGGATGGGGACAGAAGGCCGATGCCGCCGCCCAGCTCCACAATGCGGGTTACATCATCGTCGATGCCGATGACGCACCGGTCACCCCGCCGGAGCGCTACGAGCATCTGATCCGCGACGCAGATCGCATCCGGCTCTGTGCGCGAAACTATTATGTCGAACCTGCCCGTGAGAACGGCGCGGCAGACATTGCAATTCGCGCCGGTGATCTTGGCCGCGACATGGGGCTACGCGACGCGTTCCCGGCGATCTGCAGCGCGCTCGGCGGCGAGAAATTTCAGAAGCTCGCCAATGTCCCCGCGCCCGCGCACACGCTGCCAAATCCTAGCAGTTCTACCGTTTTCACCTATCAGCTCGCCTCAGCGGAAGGGCACCAAACCATGACCTTTGAACCCACCACTGCGATGCCGGCGACCACCAATCTCATCCTTTACGGCCCGCCCGGGACCGGCAAGACCTATGCTACAGCCTGGGAGGCGGTGCGGCTTTGTATGGGCGACGCGGCGGCCGAACCACTGCGCGATGACCGCGACACGCTGATGGCCGAGTATCACCGTCTTGCCGGCGAAGGCCGGATCGAGTTCGTCACATTTCACCAATCGATGGCCTATGAGGATTTTGTCGAGGGCCGGCAGCCCATGACAGGATCCGACGATGATGAGGAAGCTGCCTCTGCGGGCTTCCGGCTCGAGACTGTGCCCGGGATATTCCGGCGCATCGCCAAACGTGCCGAAACCGGCCTGGACAAGGCCGCGACTGGCAACCGGATCACGATCGATGGCCGCCAGATCTACAAGATGTCGGTGGGCTCCAGTGCCGGCGATCAAGAGCTGTTCGAAGAAGCGATCGAGGGCGGCTACACCTTGCTGAGCTGGGAAGATATCGATTGGAGCGACCCAAAATACGCTAGCGCCGAGGAAATCCTGAAAACGTGCGAAGCACAGGGCAAGATCGAAGGTCCAGTCACGCTGCAGTCGGGACAGGTATCGATTACCGACACGTTTCGCAATCGACTCAAAACCGGCGATATTATCGTCGTGTCAAAGGGCAATCGGCTGGTCCGCGCCATTGGCGCGGTGACCGGGCCCTACGAATATCATCCGCGGCCGGAGGGCAATTATGGCCACCGGCGCGCGGTTCGCTGGCTATGGCACGATGCCGCGGGCGTGCCGGTCACTGAAATCTACGACGGCAATTTCACTATGCGGTCGCTCTACTCGCTGAGAAAGGAGCGCCTCAATATTCCGGCCCTAGAGCGTTACATGAACAGCGCGAATAAGAAGGCCAACGCCGATTCCGAACGCGAAGCCTTTGTGTTGATCATCGACGAGATCAACCGGGCCAATATCTCCAAGGTGTTCGGCGAGCTGATCACGCTCCTGGAACCCGATAAGCGCCTGGGTCAGGCAAATGCGCTCAAAGTACATCTGCCATATTCGGGAGATGAATTCGGCGTGCCGGCCAACCTACATATCATCGGCACAATGAACACGGCGGACCGGTCAATCGCGCTGCTCGACACTGCCTTGCGCCGCCGCTTCACCTTCCGCGAGCTGATGCCCGACGTTGAGGAACTGCGGCGGGCGCTGGCGGCGCGAGGGCTTGATGCCGCAAATCTCGAGGGGATCGACCTGTGCAAGCTGCTGCACACGATTAACGAGCGGATCGAATATCTCTTCGATCGCGAACACCAGATCGGCCACGCCTATTTCACCAGTTGTCGTGGCCGCGCCGATGTTGAAGACGTCATGCGCCATAAGGTCATCCCGCTCTTGGCGGAGTATTTTTACGAGGACTGGTCGAAAGTCGCCGCGGTGCTGGGCGATGGCGACGGCACCAATGGCTCCCATTTCCTCGAAGCGCGGCGGCTGACGGCGCCGGCCGGTTTTGCCGACGATGAGCTGAGCGGCGACAAGTTGCGCTGGAGCGTCAAGGCGCGCTTCGATTTTTCGGACTTTGCCGCCTGATGCCCGTCTATACGGTTCGGGAATGGGACAAGCTCGCCTACGGCGAAGGCGCGGGGCAGATTCCCGACGGTTATGCCGGTAAGCTGGCGGCACTGGCGGCTCGCTCGGCCTTTGCCGGACGCGGCGGCAGCGGCGTGCTCGAACATGGCCGGCATGCCTTGCGCGCGCGCGGCGTGGTCGGAATTCTGGCAGCGGGCGATGCGAGCCTGGAGATCCTGCCCAAGATCGATGTGGCGCCCGGTGAAACAACCGATCACCAGAATGCAGCGATCCGTAAGCGACTGGTGCATATGCTGGCCGTCGCGCTGGATTTGAAAATTGACCTGGGCGTCATCACCGATCTTGCCTGGCAGCGCGAGACCCTGCTCGAAATCCTGATCCGCATCTTCTGCGACAAGCTGACCGAAGCTCTGCGCAAGGGTATGCCGCGCCGCTATATCACTTGCGAAGACGATCTGCCGACCTTGCGCGGTCAGCTCGACATCACCCGCCAGTTCACCCGCCACGCGGTCAATCCCTCGCGCCTTGCCTGCCGCTTCGATCTTTTGTCCGAAGACACACCGCTCAACCGGATCATGAAAGCTGCAGTGCTGCGCCTGGCGCGCCTCTCACGGCGCGCCGCCAACCAGCAGCGCCTGCGCGAGCTGGCCTTCGTCTATGCTGATATTACCGACGTTTCGGTTGCCGCGCTGCGCTGGGATCAGGTTGTAATCGACCGCACCAACCGGGCCTGGCAGGAGCTCTTCGCCATGGCGCGGCTCTTTTTGCAGGACCGCTATCAGACGACCACAGGCGGCGCCGGCCAGGGCACCGCCATGCTGTTTGAGATGAACGCGCTGTTCGAGGAATATGTGGGGCGCTTGATCGCCCGCGCCTTGGCAGGTACCGGGCTTACTGTTTCGCTGCAAGGCGGACGGCTGTTCTGCCTGAGCGCCCAGGACAGTGGACGCGCCCTGTTCCAGACCCGACCCGATATCCTGATCCGCCAGGGGAGCAGGGTCACCCATGTCATTGACACCAAGTGGAAGCGGATATCCGCGCGGATCGATGATCCCAAGCAGGGCGTCTCGCAGGCCGATGTCTATCAGATGATGGCCTATGCGCAGCTCTATGACGCGCCGCGCCTGACGCTGCTCTATCCCCACCATCCTGGCCTTGGCGCGCAAGAAACGGTCCAGGGGCGGTTTTCGATAACGGGGCACACCACGATCCTGGAGACCGCGAGCATCGACGTGGCCAACAGCACCGACATGCTGGGGCGGCTTCGCCGTCTGATCCTGAGCGAAGAGCCGATGGATCTGGAACTGGCGGGCTGAGATTAGGATCGGCGTGCCGGAACGTCGCCGGCACGCCGATCTGTGATGCGGAAGCTTGTGGTGCTCCCGCGGGGCGGCTGGACCTGATGGCGGCCAGCCTGGTGGGCTCCCTGCGGGTTCGCCGCCATTCCCACCGCCATGCTCGATCCGCCCCAGCGTGCGGCGTCTCCCATGGTCCCCGCGCTTATCGGGTCCGGGTCCCCATTGGTTGGCTCAGGCGTCCTGCTCGGCCAGCGGCGCGAGCGTGTCGATCTCGGCGATCTTTTCGAATTCGCCGAGATATTCCTGGCGGTGGCTGGCGAGCCAGCGCGCCACCCGGCCATTGGCCAGGAGCTTGGCGATATAGCCCCGCGCCACCGTCAGATGCAGATTGTCGATGCCATAGGTTTCCTCGACCGATTTGACCTGGGTCTGCAGCGCCGCCAGCTCGCGCTCCATGCGCGCGATCTGCTGGCCCGACGGGGTCGGGGCCGCCGCTCCCTTGCCCTTCTTGGCTGCAGCCAGCTGATTGTCGGGCGTTGCCGCGCGAAGGGCGCGGGCAAACATGATCGAAAAGTTGTTCTGCCCGATCATCAGGTCCGCAGCCTCGATCTGGCGCACCGCCGACATCTGCCGCAATATGTCGAACACCCTCATCGAGCAGGGCGTGTCTTTCAGCATCTCGGCCGCTTCGGCGCTGATGCCGTCGAGCAGGCGAAAGCGCCGGATGACCGATTCCACCTGCAGGTTCAGCGCCTCGGCAATGTCGGCCGCCGGCACGCCGCGCTCCATGGCCCGCGCGATCATCCGGTGCTCCTGGATCGGCGGGATCCGGTTGACCCGCTTGTTATAGGTATAGGTATCGTCTTCGGTCGCGATCAGGCATTCGACCTCTTCAATGCCAAGTTGCTTCAGCGCCTCAATCCGCAAATGCCCGTCGAGCAGGAAGTAGGAGCCGGTCCTGGACGTGTCGGCCATGACCACCGGGGCCTCGACCAGCCCGATCGCCTTGATCGAAGAGAGCACCTGCGCGAAGCTCCGGCCCTCGCGCGCGCCCTCAGGCAGCGTCTTGAGCGGCACGATGCTTGCCACCGCTATGGTCACAAACTGGCTTTCGAACCCGTGATGGATGCGCTCGCCAGGGTCGTCCATGCGTTCAGCCATCGCTTTCTCCCGAAATCCGCATCGCCAGCGCCCGCGGCATTGTCGCCAGACCCTCGGCCCGAAGCAGGTTGAGGAATCCCTCATCGCCGAGCAGGTCTTTGAGCGCCTCGACGATGAACAGCAGCCGGGTCTGGGTGAAATCGGACTTCTTGACCAAGAGCCGCTGCTTTTCCGCCTCGCGCTGGTAGACCTGCATGAGATCGTTGGCGGTCATCCGCCTCCCGCTGCCCTTGCGCCCCAATCGGCCCGAAGGCAGGCCCTTGCGCTGCGCCCGCAAGCGCATGTCGAGAATGCGCCGCGCAGCCGCCAGCTTCTTGCCTCTGAGCTTGCCGGTCTCATAGGCGTCGAGCAGCAGGGTCTGGGCTTCTTCGCTCTCGGCCTTGGAAATCTCCATCGCCAGCGTGATCGGGATCACGCCCGTCTCCACCGCGGCGACCAGACGCTCCTCACCGCGCTCGAGCAGCGAGGCGATCATGTTGACCCAGGACGCGCCGACCCCAAGCTTTTCGCCAATCGCCGTGTCGTTATAGCCCCGCGCGCGCAAGGCGCCGATCTCACGCATGATGTCGATCGGACGCGGCGTCCGTCGGGCAATGTTTTCAACCAGGCTCATCACCAGGCATTGGCTCTCGCTCGCCTCGATCACCACCGCCGGGATCTCGCTCTGTCCAAGCATCTGGAACGCTTCGAGCCGGCCCTCGCCGCAGACCAGGTCGTAGCGCGCGCCGCCCGGACCGTTATGGCGCGCCACCGTGATCGGGCGCTTGAGCCCGATGGCCTCGATATTGTTGACGATCTCGCGATGCTGGCGCTTGTTGCGCGCCCGCGAGTTGAGCACCGTGATCCGCGAAATCGGGATCATTTCGACACCGCTGGAACGCACGGCAGACATCAGGCAGCCTCCGGTAAGGGGATGGGAGCGGCGATGGTGTAGAGCAGGTCGAGGTCATCGAAGCGGTAGGCGTCGAGCGCCAGCGCATTGTCTTCACTCAGCCGGACCTTGTCGGCCAGTTTCTCAAGGCGCGGGAACAGGTAGTAGTCGAACGGGGTGCGATTGGCGCGGTCCATGCGCACGACCACGGTAATGTCAGGGGCAAGCGAGGTGTCAAAACGCAGCTTCCAGCGCAAAAGCCCCGCCGGGGTTTCGAAACAGCGCGCGATCACCACCGAGACGCTGAATTCGCCGTTGACGATCACCCGGTCGCTCTCGTCCTCCTGCCACGCTTCGCTGCCGCTTGCCTGCAGACCGTCGAGCACCTCGCGCAGGATGCCAGGATGGAGCTGGCGCAGTTCGCGGTTGATCGCGACATAGCGATAGTCCCGCTCCGGGGTGAACCCGACCAGGCTATAGGCCCTGAGCAGGCTGCCGAACCGTGAACGGTAAGCGCTGCTCGAGGCCATGGCCTCGCATTCGTCGATGATGATCCCCGAAAGCATGCCCTGACGCTGGTACAGCTCGGCCAGGGCCTTGAGCATCTCTTCATCGCTCAAGTGGAACGAGCGCGCGGCGATGATCGCGCGTGCCGCCTCGAACAATTCGCGCTCGACAATCGCTGCGAAGGCGCCGTCGGCGCGGATCCACATCTCGGGCACATTGCGCACCCGCTTCTTCTTGAGCTTGAACGAGCGGCGGTTCCAGACATTGTCGCCGACATATTTCTCATTGATCAGCAGCTGATGGACCGTGCCGCGGGTCCAGGGCCGGCCAAGATCGGTGGCAAGGCCGCGCGCGTTGAGGTCGGCCGCGATCACGCTTTCGCTTCGACCCTCATGGACAAAGGCGCGGTAGACATCGCGGACCAACGCGACCTCATCGTCCGGCCCGGGCGTGAGGATCACCCGGTCGGTCTGGATGCTCTTGTGCTCGCCGCGGACCAGCACCCCCTTGATCGCGCCATGCTCGTCGATCAGCGTGCGCCTCAAACCAAACCCGGCCGGGCCGCCCTGGCGAAATCCCTTTTCGATCAGCCTTCCTTGCCCGGCAAACACCTTGGTCGAAAGCTCGCGGCTATATTCGCCGGCCATGGCGCGCTTGACGCCCTTGACGATGGTCGAGACCGGGCTGCCATCATTGTCGAATTGCTCGGCGCAATATTGCACCACAATCCCGGCGCGCCGGCAGATATATTCGTAGTAAGCGCTCTCGTCGGCGTCCTGGAACCGGCCCCAGCGGCTGACGTCATAGACCAGCACCAATGTGAAATCGGCCGTGCCGGCCTCAACATCCTCGATCAACTGCCTGAGCGCATCGCGGCCCTCGATCTTGAGCCCGCTCTTGCCAGAATCGGCATAGGTGCGCACGATCTCGATCCCGCGCGCTTCAGCATATTGCCGGATCGCGTCGGATTGGCTTTCAGTCGAATATTTCTGATGATCGGTCGACATGCGGACATATTCGGCCGCGCGCACCAGAGGTGCCGGCTCGGATCGGTCGTCGTCGTTAAGATCCCATCTCGGCAAACTTTGCCCTTTCCTGCTTTACCTGAGGCGGTCCGGGCAACCGACCGCCTCAGCACGTGGCCTCGCCACCGCTTCCGCACCTCGACCAGTTTAACTGCGGAGAGACCGGAAGATGTTGCAGAAAAAGGGCAGGAAATTACCGCCATGGAAAGGTGTCCTGGCCACGCGCCAGATCTATGCGCAAACCATGGCCGAGCTGCTGCGCAAGGAGCACGGCGACAGCCACCGTGCGATCAAGCAGATCATGCGCCAGACCCATGCCAGCGAGCGCACCGTCAAACACTGGCTGTCGGGCCAACACGGTCCCGATACGGTGTTTTTCTTGCGTCTCGTGGTGTCCTCACCCGTCATTCGCGCGTTCGTCCTCGGGATCATCGAGGGACCGGTGGCCGCCAAATTGTCAGGGTCCGTCGATCGCTATGCGCTGGCGGCGGCCCGGGCCGCCTATGTCGTCGGCGAGTTTGCCGGGGGCAGGAGACCGACGGATCACCGGCCAAATGACCCTAAAGATGACCCTGATCGCGACCCTATGAATGACCCTGATCGGGTAGAACTCAATGAGCGCCAATACTGGTTTCTGGCCAGACTCGCCGAAGGCGACCGCTGCGGCGCCAGCGAGATTATGGCCTTGTGGCAAGTAAGCCTTAAAACCGCGCGCCGCGACATCGCCGCGCTGAAAACGGCGAACTTGATCTGCTATGTCGGATCGCGGCGGAAGGGGCGATATCGACGAACAACCAGTGCTTCGGAAACCGACGCGCGTCCGCTCGGCGGATGAGGCCGTCATTGGGGCGGATTGTCCTTCGTTGCGACCGCAGACCCGGCCTTATGCGCGTCGTCGCAAGCGGGTGGCCGGATGCGTCTCAGCTCCTTCACTATGCCTGCAATCGGGGAACTGGTTGCACCCGCTGAACACCGTGCCCTTCCTGTTGCGCTTCTCGACCATCTGCCCGACCAGGCATTTGGGGCATTGACGCAGCGCAGCGCCTTCGATCGTCTCAAACCGGATCTCGTCGCCCGCGATCTCGCAAAGCTCCCGGATATAGCGCGACGGTTGCCGGCTATTGGTGATGAGATATGCGCCCCGGCTGGCGCGTGTCAGCGCAACGTAGAACAACCGTCGTTCTTCCGCATATGCGTAAGTCTCAGGCCGCGGAATAACCAGATTGAGCAGTTCATCGTCCTCGATGCGGCTTGGCACGCCATAATCGCCCTCGCTCACATCGAGCAAAACCGTATAGTCGGCCTCGAGCCCCTTGGCCCGGTGAAAAGACATCCCCGAAACCTCGATATGGGCAAAGGCGGGCGGACGTCCTGCGAACGGATCGAGCAGATTGTATCGCCATAAAACCAGAACTTTGAGCTTGGCGTTCGGCTCCTTGCGCCACTGCGCGGCCATACCGCCCAAAGCCGTGTCGAGCCGTTCGAGCAGGCGATGGCAAGCCTTGGCAAAATCGGGTCTGCCGCGCTCATCATCGATGGGAATGACCCGGATCGAACGCGCGATGGCAGGCCGTGTCGAGCGAACCGCCTTGGCGATTTGCTCCGGATTGCGCTGGACGAATTTCGCGGCCGTCTCGGCAATCAGCTGATTGCAGCGATAAGTCTGTTCCAGCCGCCCCCGCCAACTTGCCCCAAAATTGGCCTCGAACTGCGTGAAGATCGTGATGTCCGAGCCGGCAAAGCGATAGATCGACTGCCAGTCGTCGCCGACGGCGAATACCTTGCTGAACGCCACCTGCTGCTTGAGCGCCTTGATGAGATTGGCGCGCGGTTCGGAGATATCCTGGAACTCGTCGACAAGAATCAGCGAATAGGGGCTCTGATAGCGGCCGGTTTCGACAAGCCTGACGGCATCGGCGATCATGGAATCGAAATCGATCCGGTCGGTCTCTTCCAGGCGGCGGGAATAGCCTTGCGCGATCGACCAGACGACCCGGGCATAGAGCTTTGCCCGCTCCTTGTCGTGCAGGGTTTTGGCGCGTTCGAGCAGCATGTCGAGCGTCAAATGGCTGGCGCGAATGTGCTTGATGCAGATCGATATGAGCTTGTGATAATGCTTGATCACCACCGGCTCGAGCGCCTTGGTGATCTCGGCATAGTCCCTGCGCTCCAATGGCACGGCGCGCTGCGCCAACTCGGCTTCGAGCGTGCTCAAAAGCGTTTCGCTGCTGGCCTGGGCTGACGTCGTTTCGAAGAAGTCGATGCCTTTGCGGCGATAGGCCTGCCGCTTGCTCTCGGCATGCACGGCATAGTCCGCAAATGGCGAGGTCCCATCGGCGTTGAGCGCGAAGTGCTCATGCACCGTGTCAGCCTGCGGATAATAGAAGTCGGGATGGAGGTGGCGCACCGTACCATCATCGTCTTCGACTGCGATCTGCCGCTCGTATTCGAAGGCAACCGAATGCAGCCACAGCCAGTTGACGATCTTCTGCTCCTGCAGGGACTTGACGATAGTGCCGGCAAGCGAGCCGATCGTGGCAGAGCCCTTCCTGAGGCGATCGGAGACATAGCGATTGTAGTCGGTTTCGGTGTCGAAGACCTCGACCGGAATGTCGGCCTTGGGATGCACCACCAGCAGATCGCTCCACATCCGCGCGAACTCCGGATCGCTCTCGACCAAGGCTTGAATGATCTCTTCGATGACCTTGGTTTCGCCGGCAGGGTGCTCGACCCAATTGGCCAGTTGGGGCGGCCGCCCCTCGACCTCTTCGATAATGCCGCGTCCCAGCGCATGAAACGTCGTGACGCGGCAAGCCAGCTCGCTTTCCTCGACCTGCAGCTGCCGGGCGATCCGGGTCTTCAATTCATCGGCAGCACTCTTGTTGAAAGCCAGAAGCAGGATCTCCTCAGGCCGGTAGAGCTGCTTTTCCAGGACATAAGCAACCTTGCCGACCATGGTTGCGGACTTGCCCGAGCCCGCCGAGGCGACCAGCAAATTGTTGTCCTCGAGGCGAATGCAGGCTTCGCGTTGCTGATCGGACAGGGAACGCCCGTCGAGATCGTCAAAGAACGGCCCGAATGTTTCCAGCTCCGCGGCGACGAATGCTTCATTGTAGGCTTGGCGAACGCCCGGATCCGTCAGGAAGGTGAACGAAGGCGGCAGAAACGCCTTGAGCTGGGCCGGCATCAACTGTGAATTCAGGAGCGGGTGCGCGAGGGCTGCGGCCGCATCGCCTGGAACGCTGGCAATCGCCCGGCCAAGATCGGCTTGAGCGAGATACTGCCTGCTGCCTTCGGTGATTGTCCGAAGCCGGGCATCGACATCGTGCAAGCGGCCCGTTTCGGCGCCAATCAGGCCGAAGAGATGGGTATTGATGAAGGCGTGAAGGTCAGCGACCAATTGCGCGGCGGCTTCGCCCGTCAGCCCGGACAGACCATCCGTTCTGCCGCGAGAGCGGATCTCAACGCTGTGCCACAGCAGAGCCTTGCTGGCCGAAATCGACACGATATCGAGGCAGGCAAGCTCGATATCGCCATCCTGGCGCAACCGGATACGCCCGGACAGTCTCGGGTCCAGGGTCAGCTTCCATTTTCCGGAAGCAAACAAACGCGCAAGAAAGCCGGGGCGGTATGTCTGCGCTCGGCCGGATAACAATTTGCTCAATGCCACATTCGATATGCCCGAACATCCAGGTTCAAATGGCTGATTATCAGCAACTTGTTGAGATGTTCCAAACCCGTGGCGGGCAGAGTCTTGAATGAACGGTCATGAGCGCCCGCAGGAGCGACGCTCTGACTGCTAATCGATGCGGCGCACGCGCACAGCCTTGGGCATGCCCTCGACATGCATATACCGGCCCTCGATCACCACATGTGGCCGGTACTTGTACTGATAGCGATAATAGTACTGATCTTGGCGCCAGACCGTTCCATTGGCGAGCTTGACAATGGTATCGCCGCTCCAGCCCGTCCAGGCTCCTGCAATACGCGTCTGCATCGGCGTTGTTCTCCTAGTCGATCCGGCGGACGCGGATGCCGCGGCTCATGCCCTCGACATGCATGACGTTGCCGGACAGGGTGACTGAGGGGCGGTAGGCGTAGCGATATTCATAGTGATATTCCTCCTGACGCCACACCGAACCGTCGGTCAGCCGGACGATGGTGTCGCCGTCCCAACCGTTCCATTCATCCTCAATCTGCCTTCTCATTTGGTCTCTCCTGCCGCCTCCGGCGTCACGCTGCGTTCGGCAAGCGCACGACGTCGGCGATTTCCGCGGCAATCTCTTCAACGGTGTGGGTGGCGGTGCTGCGCGCCAGTCGATCGGCGAGCGAAGCCGAGTAGCCGATCACTTCGCGTTTGGAGACGTTGTGCCAGATCGGCAGCAGGATCTGTTCCCCCGATACGGCGCGGGTGACGAGCCCGTCGAGCTCGTATTCGGGCCAGCCTTTGCCAAAGAACGCCTGCGACAGCACAACCACGCCGAAGCGGCTGCTTCCCAGGCCTCGGTCGATTTTGCGGCGAAGGCTGTCGCCGATTCGCAGTTCGAATTCATCATACCAGACCGACAATCCTGCTTCGCGCAGTGCATTTGCCAGCGGTCGGACGACCTCGTTCTTGTCTTCGGACGCATGAGAGATGAAAACGTCGAACACTCGGCCATCGGGTGCCTCGGGCGGCGGCGCGAGATCATCATTGGCGTCGCGGACGAGTGTGGGGACACTGCGCAGCGGTGCCTCGTTGATTGTGGGCAGAGGGGTGAGCGCCGCACCCGGGACCACCTGAACTCCGGACCGCACCGATCCGCGAAGCCCCTGCATGTCGATGGCAACATGCCAGGTGCCGGAACGCGGCACCGGTAGGCGCACGGGAGAGCGCTTCGCGAGGCCTCCGACATAACTATGGCGACGGCCCGCTTTGTAGCTGTTGAAGTTCGAGCCATCCATGAGGCGGACGTTGGCCGCACTGCCGCTGAGCGTCACCACGACGACACTGCCCCGTTCGACATGCCCCAGATTGTAATGCGTGAAATTCATCGAGCTCTCCGATCGCGTGCGTTCAGCTAAGAGCAGACTGTTCGAGAGCGCGGAGAGCGATCGCGAATCGTCTATCCTTTTCAGGATAAAATTCGCATACGAAGGTGACAAATCCTGTCACCTACGCCGACTGCCTAACGCGGCCCAAAGTCCGGTCCGTCACCATGCGATGGACAGATGCCGCGCGATGCACACTAGGGACTGGTGCCCTGAGAGCTTTTGCTATACCAATCATCTCAATGATTCTTGAATTATTGAGATGATTATGGATGAGAAACGAGCTCTCGCGGCCTGCGCCGCGCTTTCGCAGGAGACGAGGCTACGCATCGTTCGGCTTCTTGTGACGGCCGGGCCGGAAGGAATGTCCGCCGGTGCCATCGGCGAAGCAGTGGACGGCGCGTCCTCTTCGCGCATGTCTTTTCACCTGAGCCATCTAGAACAGGCCGGGCTTGTTGAATCCCGGCGAGCCGGGCGCTCGATTATCTACACCGCGGCGCTCGGGGTGCTCTCGGGCCTTATCGAATTCCTCATGCGCGACTGCTGTCAGGGGCACCCGGAAGTGTGCAACCCGGCCATGGCCGCGTTGTCATCTTGTTGCGAACCGACGAAAGGCACAGCCCATGTCTGATGCAAGCCAACCCGATCGTATTTTCAAGGTCCTGTTTCTGTGTACCGGCAATTCGGCGCGCTCGATCCTGGCAGAAAGCATCCTGAACAAGGATGGCGCGGGTCGCTTTCGTGCCTTTTCCGCCGGCAGTCAGCCCAAGGGGAAGGTCCATCCCCTCGCGTTGAAGGTGCTGAAAAGCTTTGACTATCCTGCCGACGGCTTGCGCTCGAAGAGCTGGGAAGAATTCGCTGCGTCTGATGCGCCGACCATGGATTTCGTGTTCACGGTCTGCGACAGCGCGGCCGGTGAAGCCTGTCCGGTCTGGCCGGGCCAGCCAATGACCGCGCACTGGGGCATCGAAGATCCCGCCCCGGTGGAAGGCTCCGAGATCGAACAGGAAGCCGCCTTCGTTGCGGCCCTTCGCTACCTCAAGAATCGCATCTCCATTTTTACCGCGCTCCCCGTAGCCAGCCTCGACAAGGCATCCCTGCGCGCCAAGCTCGTGGAGATAGGGCAATCGGATGGGGCGTCCTCGTCCCGCAACAGCGCCGCGTGAGGTCAGCCATGGACGTTGTCATCTATCACAACCCCGAGTGCGGTACCTCACGCAACACGCTGGCGATGATCCGCAATGCCGGTGTCGAACCCCATGTCATCGAATATCTAAAGACCCCGCCCTCAAGGGTGATGCTGGACCAGCTCATCCAGCGCATGGGCATATCGGTGCGCGCGCTGCTGCGCGAAAAGGGAACGCCTTATGGGGAGCTCGGTCTTGGCGATCCGGCGCTGACCGACGACCAGCTTCTCGACGCCATGATGGCGCATCCGATCCTCATCAATCGACCGATCGTGGCCACACCCAAGGGCGTGAAACTCTGCCGGCCGTCTGAAGTCGTGCTCGACCTGCTGCCGCCGCAGCAAGACAAATTCATCAAGGAAGATGGCGAGCGCGTCATTGACGAGCACGGTCACCGCGTAGCGACCGCATAAGGGAAATCCATGTCCACATTCGAACGCTACCTAACCCTGTGGGTCGCGCTTTGCATCATCCTTGGCATTGCACTCGGCCATTTTGTGCCGGGCGTGTTCCAGGCCATTGGCGCAGCCGAAATCGCTAACGTCAATCTGCCGGTGGCGGGGCTGATCTGGCTGATGGTTATACCGATGCTGCTGAAGATCGACTTCACGACGCTCGGCGAAGTTGGCCGGCACTGGCGGGGCATTGGCGTAACGCTGTTTATCAACTGGGCGATCAAGCCTTTCTCGATGGCGTTGCTGGCCTGGCTGTTCATCGGCTGGCTCTTCCGGCCCTTTCTGCCGGCCGGCCAGATCGACAGCTATATCGCCGGCCTGATCATTCTTGCCGCTGCCCCGTGCACGGCGATGGTGTTCGTCTGGTCGCACCTGACCAAGGGCGAGCCGCATTTCACGCTCTCCCAGGTCGCGCTCAATGACGCGATCATGGTGGTGGCCTTCGCGCCGATCGTTGGCCTGCTGCTCGGCCTGTCGGCGATCACCGTACCATGGGGCACGCTCGTTTTATCGGTTGTGCTTTATATCGTGATCCCGGTGATTATCGCCCAGATCGTGCGTCGCTATTTGCTGGCGGCAGGCGGGCAAGCCGCGCTCGACCGGCTGCTCGCCAGGCTAAGCCCGGCCTCGCTGACGGCGCTGCTGGTGACACTGGTGCTGTTATTCGGCTTTCAGGGCGAACAGATCATCGCCCAGCCGATGGTCATCGGGCTGCTCGCGGTGCCGATCCTGATCCAGGTCTATTTCAACTCCGGACTTGCCTATTTGCTGAATCGGATCACGGGCGAGCAGCATTGCGTCGCCGGCCCTTCGGCCCTTATCGGTGCCTCCAACTTCTTCGAACTCGCCGTCGCCGCTGCCATCAGCCTGTTCGGGTTCCATTCGGGCGCGGCGCTCGCCACCGTCGTCGGCGTTCTCATCGAAGTGCCGGTCATGCTCTCGGTCGTGTGGATCGTGAACCGCTCGAAAGGTTGGTATGAGCGGGGCAGCAAGACCGTGGCTGTCGCGGAGGCGAACCACTAATGCTGAACGCTCTGCCCAATATCGATCCCGGTTGCATCGATGTTCCCGATATTGACCGGCTGCGGGCGTCGCCTTCGGCGCATCGGCCGCGCATCCTGCTGCTTTATGGCTCGCTTCGCGAGCGCTCCTATAGCCGGTTTCTGACGCAGGAGGCCGAACTACTGCTGAATGCCTTTGGCGCCGAAACACGCATCTTCGACCCGACCGGCCTGCCATTGCCGGACGGAGCGGAAGTCGCTCACCCGAAAGTGCAGGAGCTGCGTGACCTGTCGCTCTGGTCGGAGGGGCAGGTCTGGACGAGTCCCGAGCGGCACGGCGCGATGAGCGCGGTGATGAAGGCCCAGATCGACTGGATTCCCCTTTCGGTCGGGGCCGTCCGGCCGACACAGGGCCGAACACTGGCCGTCATGCAAGTATCGGGCGGCTCCCAGAGCTTCAACGCCGTCAATCAGATGCGGGTGCTTGGTCGATGGATGCGCATGGTGACGATCCCCAACCAGTCATCCGTCGCCAAGGCGTTCCAGCAATTCGACGAGGCCGGCCGCATGAAACCGTCCTCCTACTACGATCGCGTGGTCGACGTGATGGAGGAGCTGGTCAAGTTCACGTTGCTCACACGGGATGTCTCGACCTATCTCACCGATCGCTATTCGGAGCGCAAGGAAAGCGCCGAAGCGCTGATGGAGCGCGTGAACCTTTCGGCCGCCACCTGATTTGCTCGCCGATGATGATGACGGCTCCGGCCTTCTACGACCCTATGTTGCCAGAACCTCTTCAAGCTGCCGCACCAGTGCCTGGCGTTTCTCAGCCTTCAAACCATCGAGGTTTTGTTGCCGCCATCGCACGGCCGGCAGTTCGGCGCCGGCCTCCAGGTTGAGGGCTGGCCAGTCGGGTTCGCCGCGCTCGAACGCCAACAGAAATTTGCGGTGCGCATTGGGCATCTCTCCGACGATGTCGGCAATCAGTGCTTCACGCGCCGCAAGCAGGGTCTCGAGTTCGACCGGTTGTCGCGTCATGCCGACGAAACCTCGGTCAAATTCTACCGCAATATCTTTGCGCCGCACCGCCAGAACTTCGGCCATGGGGCGGTCGTGGCTGATCAGGTAGATGAGGAAGGCCCGACGCAGCGCATCGTCGATGCCTTCATTCGCCAGAAGATCACGCACGTCGAACAGATCGCGTGGATGCTGACGGTCGAGGGCGGCGACAATCTTGCCGGCATAGAGATCGGGAAACGAGACGATCCGCATTTCGGCAAAGCCGAATTCATCTTCCACGCTGGGGGATACCGACCGTATGGCGGGCTCGAACACGCAGCCACGCAGGACCGGCGTCACCTCAATCTTGATTTGCGCGCCATCGCCACGGACGACGAGCTTAGTGATCACATTCTCGCGCGAGCGTGACGGAGCGACACGGGAGCCGCGGACTGACTCGGTAATGCGCTCAGCGATGCGCGCCATCGCCGCATTGATCGTTGCAAGCGAGGTCGCGCGGTCCTGCACTGGCAGGTAGGTAAGATCGATATCGACCGAGAGGCGCGGCAGGTCGCGCACGAACAGATTGATCGCCGTGCCACCCTTCATCGCGAAGCACTCTTCCGCAACCACCGAAGGCAGTGTGCGGATCAGTAATGCGACCTGATTTCGGTAAGTGTCCGCAAATGCCATCAATACGCCTCGGCCAGTTCCTTGGGGACAGTGATCTCGTAGGTCGGGTCGTACCTGCCGTCCTTGACCAGCATGCGCTTGCCCGAACCCAGTTCGATTGCGGTCCGGTCGACTTGCTTGAGCCATGCATGGCGATGCCGATCGGCAAAGAAGAAGAACAGGCGCTTCACCTTCACACTGCGGCAGCGGACAAGCAGCTTCTGGAGCCGCCTCGGCGCAAGATCGCTCAGACCTTCCATCAGCACGTCGACCTGATCGAAGCTCTCACGCTGGGGCAGCTCATCGAGAAGTTCGAGAACCGCCCGTTCGGGCGTCGATACCGTCAACGGCCAATCCCATTGCCCCCAGGGCAGAGCGCGCAATCCGGCGTCCTGAAAAGATCCCGCAACTCGCGCATCAGGTGCGCGGTCCGAAACGAGGGAAGGAAAGCTGACATCCTCCAGGTCGGCCCCGAAGAGCGGCGAGCTGTTGTGATACACGAACCGTTCCTTCAGTGGGAGCGTCGTGAGCCAGCTGGGCGGCTTCGCTGGACCGTGAAGATGGATCTCGGAACGATCCTGTGAGAGGTAATGGGCATAGCCTTGCAGCTCGAGGGCTGTCCGGCCGCCAACGGTGAGACGATAGCCGAGAAGCGTCTGCAGCGAGACGACCACCTGCTGCCAGCCAAGCTGTCCGCGAGGGCGCCGATACACTCGGCGTGCCGGCTGCTCGAGCCAGCCAGAGGCAACATATTTGGTGCGCAGCGAGGTTGAGTAGCCTTGAGCGGAAAGCCACGCGGCATCGACGAGCAGGCCCTCAGGCAGGACCTGTTCCAGTTGCTTTAACTTTCTTATTGTTTGCTCACTCATAGTGAGTGTTTTAGCATATTTTCAAACCAAGCGCCAGTTTGAAGATGCCCTGGTTTGCTGCTTTGTGGTTAGCAAATCGGCATAAACGCAAACTGACCTCTTGTCCGAGGCAGGCTGCTCGTTGTGGTCAGCGGTGTTTTCTGCTACAGATTGGGTCAATCTGTGGGACGGCGTTCACAGGGTCGAGACTGGCGATTGACGCCGATTGTCCTTGAAACCCACAAATTTTTTTTCGACCCTTTTTCCCTTTAAAATCAAAAGCGTAACATTTTGACTAGCCAGTAGTCGGTTTTTGCGCGCCCCAAGGCCATAATTATACGTGATATCAACGGCTTAATGTTGGTTTGGACGATTGAATGGGAGTGATTTCTCAGCATTCGAGTCGTGGTAAGACCTGCGACTATTATAAGCTTTGATGGCTGCGGGGCGCGTCGCGCGCGATATCTTGCGCGCGAATGTAAGCCTCAGAGGGACAATCCGCCGTCCACCACCAGCATCGCGCCCGTGACGAAATCGTTTCCGTGCGTCAGGAACAGGATGGTGTCGGCATAGTCGACCGGCGTGCCGACACGCTTCAGCAGCGATTTCTCGACATGCTGCACCTTCTGCTCCGGCGTCCAGTCCAGCCAGGGGCTGTCCACGCCGCCCGGCGCGATGGCATTGACCCGGACCTCCGGCGCAAGGGCGCGAGCCAGGTTTCGTGTGAGGCTGGCGACCGCCGCCTTGGAGGCCGCATAGGCCATGCTGCTGCCGGCTCCGCCAAGCGCGGCGATTGAGGCCGTGTTCACCACCGCGCCTCTCGCCGCCTTGAGGGCAGGGGCCGCGGCCTTCGTGCAGCGGAACACCCCGACGAGATTGGTGGAAAGGATCGAGTCCCACATCTCCTCGGTCACGAGATCGAGCCGGGCCGGGGGAATGGTCTGGCGCGTGGCCGGCGTGCCGGCGTTGTTCACCAGCACATCAAGGCCGCCCAGTTCCGAAATGGCCTGCTCCACCATTCGTTCCGCCTCGCCCGGAATGCTGACATTGCCCGGCGCGCCGATGACATTCAGCCCCTCGGCGCGAAGCGCCTGGATCGCATCGGCGCCGCGCGGGTCATCCGGAAGGTGATTGATCGCGACGGCAGCTCCCGCCCGCGCATAGGCTGTGGCGGCGCCGAGACCAATGCCCGAAGCGGCCCCGGTGATGAGAACCTTCTGACCGGCAAGATCGTAACTGGCGCGGCGAGCCATGGATGCCTCCGAGAATTGAGCCATCAGTCACTGCCGAAAAAAGGATGGGAATGCAATCTCCGAAGAAGCGCAAACCATGCGGGAGGAGTCGGGCGGTTGAAAAAAGAGGCCGATCGCGTCCGGTCGGACAGATGCTGAACCTGTCCGGCCGGCTGGCGACGCCGCCTCAATGAGGGCGCTCGGTTTCCATGCAGGCGCGCAACGCCATCTCGGTCAGCGCTACGATATGCTGCTTCAGTTCTCTGTTTTCCCGGCGCAGCCGTCGGTTCTGGACAACGAGTTCATACGTCGTCTGGTCACTCAGGGCATCCGGTTCGCAAACGTTGCTTTCGCTTCGGTGCATCGCGGTCTCCTGCGTTGCCCCCCGCGATCAGGGTGGCCGTCCATGGTAAATGATGGGTTAACAATTTCGGTGGATGTCGGGAGCCGGGGCGCGGCTGGTCCGGCAAGCGGGATGGCTGCCGGTGCGAAGCAGGACAACATCCGGGACGTGCGGAAGAGGCCGGCGGCGTGCAAAATGGACTGTCATGCTGTTCGGAGACGGCAAGTGCGTTGGTGGATTCGCGGCGGGAGAAGGCGGCGGGTCGATGAGGTGCGATCTGACGAAGTCCGGCGTCAGGTTCGAGAAGTCACGTTCGAGGAGCATCGACGCGAGCGAGTCGGGTGCGGACCGGTTTCCTGTCGGCAACACTGCCATGCAGAACAGCCTAAAAACTCCAGAACAGCGCGATCAGCGGTGTGCCGAGGATCACGACCATGGCTGAAAGTGGTAGGCCGAGGCGTGGATAGTCCATGAACCTGTAGCCGCCGGCACCCATCACCAGCGTGTTGCACTGATGGCCAATGGGCGTGAGAAAGTCGCATGCGGCACCTACTGCCACGGCCATGAGGAAGGGATCGGGATTGAGCCCGAGCGCCTTGGCGAAGCTGGCTGCGATCGGCGCCATCACCAGCACCGTGGCGGCGTTGTTGAGGAAAGGTGTCACGGCCATCGCCGCGACCATGATGAGCGCCAGCATGCCCATGGGCGACAGCACGCTGCCGGCCTGGGAGAGCCAGCCTGCCAGCAGGTCCGTGGTGCCGGTGCTGCGCAGCGTGTCGCTGACGGGAATGAGAGCGGCGAGCATGACGAGGATGGGCATGTCCACCGCGCCGTAGGCTTCACGCAGGCTGAGCGCCTTGAGCAGCAGCAGGCTGACGGCTGCGCCGAAGAAGGCGATGGCCACCGGCACGACATTGAATGCGACAAGCCCCATGGCCGCGGCCAGCACCAGCGCGGGAATATAACGCCGCCGTCCGCGCCCGAAGGGCAGTTGCCGCTCGGCCAGCGGCAATGCGCCAAGCTCTCCCAGCGCCTCCGGTATCGAACGCAGGTCGCCCTTGAACACGACGACATCGCCGGCCTTGAGCCGGACGTTGCCGAGCCGTTGCAAAATCCGCCGTCCGCTGCGGCTCACCGCAAGAAGGTTGATGCCATGAGCCTCGAACAGGCGAAGCTGCACCGCCGATTTGCCGACCAGCGCCGATTCAGATGTGACGATGGCTTCCATCACGCCGATGTCGTCGTCGGGCGTGTCGGTGGCCGATCCGGATTCGTCATGGGCCAGCTTCAGGCCGCTTTCGGAAACCATGCGCTCCAGCGCGTCCGGCTCGCCCTGAAGAATGATGTTGGCGCCGGCCTCCAGCCGCGTGGTGTTGGGCGGCCGGTAGCTATGCCCCCGCCCGTGAATGAGGTTGACGACATCGACCTCGCCTTCGCCGAGCTTTTCAAGATCGCCCACCGTCTTGCCGACAAAGGGCGAGTCTTCGGGAACGGTGAGTTCGGTCGTATAGGCTTCGATGTTGAATGCCGCATCCATCGTTGCGGCGCCCTTCCGGTTGGTCGGCAGCAGCC
>Ga0180218_1000612_pt1 | contig 29661 bp, 30 predicted proteins | sample eDN3rd37CKraftBY_FD_151334 | JGI IMG/M metagenome (GOLD analysis project Ga0180218, IMG submission 151334) | Enriched backyard soil microbial communities from Emeryville, California, USA - eDNA 3rd pass 37_C Kraft BY (version 2) (version 2) | ecosystem: Environmental > Terrestrial > Soil >... | reverse complement strand
AATAATCTTGCACACACATTGTCCCTGGATCCTTTCACTACTCCAGCCCTGTATGCAAGCCAAGACGTTCATTCTTGGCGCGGCGCTCGTCGGCGCCGCGCTCGCCGTCCATGCCGAAGACGGCACCATTGTCATCACCGGCACGATCACCGACCAGACCTGCACGCTCGAGGACCCGAGCCCCGGTTACGTCAAGGTCGTGCACCTGCCGACGATCTCCAAGAGCGCGCTGAAGAACGCCGGCGACGTGGCGGGCCGCACTCGCTTCGACATCAAGCTGAAAGACTGCCCGACCACCGTCAACTCCCTCAAGCTGTACTTCGAACCCGGCCCGACCACCGACTACGGCACCAAGGATCTGAAGGCATACAAAACCTGGTATATCGACCCCATGACGATCCAGATGCCCTTCCCCGCCGTTACCGAGGTCAGGGGCGTGCAGGTGCGATTGATGAACCTGAACGGCCAGCATATCCCCATGGGCGAGACCGAGCCCAACCAGCATGCCGCGGCATTTTCCGGCGCCATGCAGGCCGGCCAGGGCAAGAAATCGTTCACTTTGCAATACCTGGCCGGCTACGTGAAGAAGGACAAGGAAGATGTGGAAGCGACCTCGTTGACGACCTACGTGAGCTTTTCGGTGGTCTATCCCTGAAACGGCAACGCCGGCCCCAGGGGCCGGCGTTGCGCCATGCGAATCCGCTTTCAGCGCGGGCGCTTGTCGATGACGCGCCGCGCCTTGCCGGTCAGGGTGCGTTCGACGAACCCCGCGTCGGCAACCTGCACCCGGGCGCTGACGCCGATGTACGACTTGACCGCGTGTTGCAGCTGCTTGCCCAGGCCGGCACGCTCGGCCTCGGTCAGCGTCGAGAACTCGGCGCGCACCTCGGTGAGAATTTCCAGCTCGTCCAGGTTGCCCGAGCGCGACAGCACCAATTGGTAGTGCGGCGCCAGTTGGGCGATCTTCAGTACCAGTTCCTCGACCTGTGTCGGAAACAGGTTCACGCCACGCACGATCAGCATGTCGTCGCTGCGGCCCGTGATCTTGCCGATGCGGCGCATGCTGCGCGCAGTGGGCGGCAGCAGGCGCGTGAGGTCGCGCGTGCGGTAGCGGATGATGGGCATCGCTTCCTTGGTCAGCGATGTGAACACCAGCTCGCCCGGTTCGCCGTCAGCCACCGGCTCGCCCGTATCCGGATTGACGATCTCGGCATAGAAGTGGTCTTCCCACACGACCGGACCGTCCTTGGTTTCGACGCATTCGCTGGCCACGCCCGGCCCCATCACTTCGGACAGGCCATAGATATCGACCGCGTCGATGCCGCCTTCGGCCTCGATATCGGCGCGCATCTGGCCCGTCCACGGCTCGGCGCCAAAGATGCCGATGCGCAGGGAGCTCTGGCGCGGGTCCATGCCCTGGCGGCGCTGTTCCTCCAGGATATTGCAGTAATAGGACGGCGTGACCATGATGATGTCAGGCCGGAAATCGTTGATCAGCTGCACCTGCTTCTCGGTCTGTCCGCCCGACATGGGCACGACCGTGCAGCCCAGCCGCTCGGCGCCGTAGTGCGCGCCCAGCCCGCCGGTGAACAGCCCGTAGCCGTAGGCCACGTGCACGATATCGCCGGGCTTGCCGCCTGCCGCGCGGATCGAGCGCGCCACCAGGTTGGCCCAATTGTCGAGATCGCGCGCGGTGTAGCCCACCACGGTCGGCTTGCCGGTGGTGCCGCTGGAGGCATGCACCCGCGACACCCGCTCGCGCGGAACCGCGAACATGCCGAAGGGATAGTTGTCGCGCAGGTCCTGCTTGGTGGTGAACGGAAACCTGGCGATATCGGACAGCTGCTTGAGGTCCTCGGGATGCACGCCAGCCGCGTCGAATGCCTGTTTGTAATGAGGCACGTTCTGGTAGGCATGGCTGAGCGTCCACTTGAGCCGCTCCAGCTGGACGGCCGCGATCTCGTCGCGGCTGGCGTGCTCGATCGGATCCAACCCCGGCTTGCTCATGGTGGTGGACATGATGGTTTGTCTCCTGAAAATTCCTGTTGCCGGCGGCGCGTTGCCGGCCGCCCTTTCTTGTCCTGGCCCGCGGGATCAGTCCTGCGGCGGCTCGCCCACGACCTGGCCGCGGATCCGGTACGAGCGGCCGCGGAATACCGCCACCGAACGCCCCTGCTGGTTGGTGACGGTCACGTCGTAGATGCCGGTGCGGCCGGCCAGCGAACGCTCCTGCGCCACCGCCGTCAATACGTCGCCCTCCAGGCCCGGTGCCAGGTAATCGATGGTGCAGCCCGACGCCACGGTGCTGACGTTGCGCGAATTGCACGAGAACGCGAACGCGCTGTCGGCCAGCGCGAAAATGAAGCCGCCGTGGCAGGTCTTGTGGCCGTTGAGCATGTCGGCGCGCACCGGCATGGTCAGCTTGGCATAGCCCGGGGAGATTTCCACCACCGTCATGCCCAGGCCCTGCGACGCCGCGTCGCCGGCATACATCGTGGCGCCCACGGCGCGTGCCAGTTCGTGCGGATCGCTGGGCACATCTACGGCAGGAACATGCGCGTTCATTATTTCCCCTTGAATTGCGGTTCGCGTTTATCGAGAAATGCCGCCACGCCTTCGGCGTAGTCGGCGCTGCAACCCAGCTCGCGCATCATGTCGCGCTCCAGGTCGAGCTGGGTGGACAGATCGTTGCCCAGGCTGGCCTGCAGCGCCCGCTTGGTGAACGCCAGGCCCTTGGTGGGCGCTTGCGCGAAATGGGCGGCCAGTCCGTCGAGCACGCTGTCGAACTCGTCATCGGCCACGCATTGCCAGATCAGGCCCCAATCCTGCGCCTGCCGGGCGCTCAGCTTGTTGCCCAGCATGCTCAGGCCCGCGGCGCGGGCACGGCCAACCAGGCGCGGCAGCGCGAACGTTCCGCCGGTATCGGGGATCAGGCCCAGCCGGCAGAACGACTGGATGAAACTGGCCGACTCCCGGGCGATCACGATGTCGCCGGCAAGAGCCAGGTTGGCGCCGGCCCCGGCGGCCACGCCATTGACGCCCACCACCACGGGCAGGGGCAGCGCCGCCAGGCGGCGCACCAGCGGTCCGTAGAATTTCTCGACCGTCTCGCCCAGGTCGGGCGGCGCCCCATCGGCCGTGGGACGGCGTTCGCTCAGGTCCTGGCCGGCGCAAAAGCCACGGCCGGCGCCGGTCAGCACCAGCACGCGGGCGCCCTCGCGCTCGACCCGGCCGAGCGCGTCGGCCACCTCGCCGTGCATGCGGGCCGTGAAGCTGTTGAGTTTGTCCGGGCGGTTCAGCGTCAGGCGGGCCACGCCGCCGGCCAGCTCGAACAGGATGTCCTGGTAGATCATGGGCGCCCTCTCAAACGTGGCGGCGGGTTTGCACGACGCGGAACCGGTTGGCGACGAACGCCGAATCGGATAGCGCGGCATTGGCGGCCGGGTTGGCGCCGGTGCCATGGAAATCGCTGAACGCGGCGGTCTGGTTCACGAACACGCCGCCGGTCAGGTTCAGCGACAGCGACACGCCGCTGTGCTCGGCCATGTCCTGCACCTGGGACGCGACCGCCTCGTCGGTGGTGTAGGCCGACAGGCTGAGCGCGCCATGCTGGCGCACGCTGGCGCCGGCCAGCTCGATGCTGTGGGCGGTGGAGTCGGTGGCGACCACGAAGGCGATCGGCCCGAACCACTCCTGTCCGAGCGCCTCGTTGCCGGCTTCGGCGCGCAGCAGCAGCGGCGTATGCACGCGCGCCTGCTCGAACTGCGGATGCGCCAGCGCCTTGCTGTCGGCCAGCACCGGCAGGCCGAGCTGGCGCGCCTTGTCGATGCGCGCCGCCGTCGCGTCGTTCTGGACCGCGCCGGTCAATTCGACCGCCCTGGCCGGATCACCGGCCAGCTTGTCCAGGGCAGCCCCCAGCGCTGCGGCCACTTCGTCGAAGCCGACCCGGCCTTCGGCGGTCCGGATGCCGTCGCGCGGCACATAGATGTTCTGCGGCGCCGTGCACATCTGGCCGGAATACAGCGCCAGCGAGAATGCCAGGTTGCGCGCCACGCCCTTCAGGTCGTCCGTGGAATCGATGAGGACCTGGTTGACGCCGGCCTTCTCCGTGTACACCAGGGCCTGGCGGGCGTTCTGCTCCAGCCAGTTGCCGTTGGCGCTGCTGCCGGTGAAGTCGACGATGCGCACCGCCGGATCCAGCGCCAGGCGCTGCGCGGTGTCGTCGCCGGCCGGATGCGCCGCCAGCAGCACCACATTGGGGTCGAAGCCGGCCTCGTTCAGCACCTCGCGCGCCACCTGGACCGTCAGGGCCAGCGGCAGGATGGCGCCGGGATGCGGCTTGACGATGACCGTGTTGCCGGTGGCCAGGCTGGCGAACAGGCCCGGATAGCCGTTCCACGTGGGGAAGGTCGAGCAGCCGATCACCAGCGCGATGCCGCGCGGCACCACGGTGAAGCGCTTTTCCATCTTGATGGGGTCGTTCTTGCCCTGCGGCTTTTCCCAGAGCGCCACCCCGGGAATGCGCGACATCTCCTGCCAGGCATAGGTCACGGCCTCGACGCCGCGGTCCTGCGCATGCGGGCCGCCGGCCTGGAACGCCATCATGAAAGCCTGGCCGGTCGTGTGCTGCACGGCGTGGGCCATCTCGAAGCTGCGGCGGTTCAGGCGCTGCAGGATCTCCAGCGACACGCCCACCCAGGCGCGCGGCCCGGCGCGGCGCCATTGTTCCAGGGCCTTGGACGATGCCGCGACCAGCGCCTCGGGCGCGACCTGCGGATAGGTAATGCCCAGTTCGAAGCCGAACGGCGAGACCTCGCCTCCGACGGCGCCCGAGGCTTGCGGCAGGTCCAGCGCGAACGGCTTGCCGCGCAGCGCCTCGAACGCGGCCTGGCCGTCCTGGGCGGCGGTTTCGCCGTAGTTGCGCGGGCTGGGCGACTCGGGGAACGGGCTCCAATAGCCGCGCTGCGCGGCGGCTTCCAGCGCTTTCTGCAGCATGGGCTGGTGGCGTTCAAAGAAATCTTGGGACACTGCGCTATCTCCGTGATGAATAGTTGTATTGCTTCGCTGGCCTCGGCGGCTCAGGTTTCCTGGTCGAAGTCGATGACCAGCCGATCGCTGACCGGGTAGCTCTGGCAACTGAGCACGAAACCGCGCGCCACTTCGTAATCTTCCAGGGCGAAGTTGGCATCCATGTCGACTTCGCCTTCGACGACCTTGCAGCGGCAGGTGGAACATACCCCGCCCTTGCACGAATACGGCAGCTCGACGCCTTGCGCCAGCGCCGAATCGAGCACGCTGTCCTTGTTCTTGTCGATGAAAAACGTCCGGCTGTGGCCGTCCTGCACGACCGTGACCTCGCACTGGCCCTTGCCTGGCGCGGCAGGCGCGTCGCGTCCGGTGCGCAGCGCCCGCGGCCCCTTGGGCGCGCCGAACAGCTCGAACTTGATATGCGACTTGGGCATGCCGCGCGCCTGCAGGTGCTCGACCACGCTCTCGATCATGGTCTGCGGGCCGCACACAAAAGCGTAATCGATATCGCCGGGCCGCATCCAGGCGGTAAGCAGTTGATCGACCTTATCGCCGTCCAGGCGGCCATTGAACAGCTCAATGTCCTGGCTTTCGCGGCTCATGATGTAGACCAGCGAGAAGCGCTCCATATAGAGGTTCTTGAGGTCTTCGATTTCCTCGCGAAACAGCACCGACGACGAAGCGCGATTGCCGAAGAACAGCGTGAAGCGGCTGCGCGGTTCGGCCGACAGGGCCGACTTCACCAGCGAGAACACCGGTGTGATGCCGCTGCCTACCGCGAACGCCACATAGTGGCGCGCGTTGTCCGGGTCGAAGTCGACGGTGAAGTTGCCGGCCGGCGGCATCACTTCCAGACTCTGGCCCGGCTGCAGCTCGTGGTTGGCCCAGTTGGAGAACACCCCCTCGTCGACCTTCTTGATGGCCACGCGCAGCACGCCGTCGCCCGGCGCCGAACAGATGGAATACGAACGGCGCACCTCCTCGCCGTCCAGGCGGGTGCGCAGGGTCAGGTACTGGCCCGGCCGGAAGCGGAAGTCGCCGGCCAGCTCGGGCGGCAGGTCGAACGTGACGACCACGGCGTCGCGCGTGTTGCGCGCCACCGAAGCGACCTTCAGCATATGGAATGGATTGTGGCTCATGGCGCGGGCAGTCAGTGGGGCTTGAAGTAATCGAACGGCTCGCGGCAGGCGACGCAACGGTACAGCGCCTTGCAGGAGGTCGATCCGAAATGGCTGATCAGGCGGGTATCGAGCGAACCGCAATGCGGGCATTCGATGGCGGGCGCGGCGCGGCGCCGGCTGATGCCGGAAATATCGACGGCGCGCTCGACCGGCGCGGCGATGCCGTACTGCCTGAGCGCGGCGCGGCCGCGCGCGCTCATCCAGTCGGTGGTCCAGGCCGGCGCCAGGCGCGTCTCGACCCGCACGCTGGCCAGGCCGTGGCTGGCCAGCGTGGTTTCGATGTCGTGGGTGATTTCGCGCATGGCCGGACAGCCCGAGTACGTGGGCGTGATGGTGACCACGCAGGTATCGCCGTCCCAGCCGATGTCGCGCACCACGCCGAGGTCCACCACCGACAGCACGGGGATCTCCGGGTCGGGCACGCTTTCCAGCCAGGCCAGCACCTGGCCGGCCGGCACCCTGGGCAAGGCGTTCACCACGAGGCTCCGGGATAGGCGCGCTGCAGATGCTGCATCTCGGCCAGGATGTAGCCCAGGTGCTCGGTATGGCGCCCCTGCCGTCCGCCGCGGTGGGCGGGATGGAAGGCCTCGTCTTCCGGCGGCATGGCCAGGGTGGCCTCGTCGAGCACCTCGCGCACCTGCGCCAGCCACTCGTCGCGCAGGCTGGACAGCTCACAGGCGACGCCGCGCGCGGCAAGATCCAGGTCGATGGCATCGTCGACGAACATCTCGCCCGCGTAGGGCCAGGCCGCGTCGATCGCCGCCTGCATCCGCTCGTGGCTGAGCGCCGTGCCATCGCCCAGCCGCACCACCAGATCGGCGGAACGGCGCGCGTGATAGGTGACCTCCTTCAGCGCCTTGGCGGCAATCGCCGCCACGCGTTCATCGGCCGACTTGGCCAGGCGGATCAGCAGGAAGTAATGCCAGGTGTCGAACAGGAACTGGCGCGCCATGGTGTCGCCATAGTTGCCGTTGGGCCGCTCGACCAGCAGCAGGTTGCGGAACTGCGGCGCATCGCGCAGGTAGGCCAGTCGGTCCTCGTCGCGCCCCGCCCCCTCGATCTCGCCGGCCAGCGTCAGCCACATGCGGGCCTGGCCCAGCAGGTCGAGCGCGGTATTGGTCAGCGCCAGGTCCTCTTCCAGCACCGGCCCGTGGCCGCACCACTGGCCCAGGCGCTGCGACAGCACCAGGGTGGTGTCGCCCAGCCGCAGCAGGTACTCAAACAATGATTTGTCCATGTCCGCCGCGCCGCCCTACATGTGCTTGATTTCGTCGGGCATCGGGAAAAACGTCGGATGCCGGTAGACCTTGCTGTTGGCGGGCTCGAACAGCGGCTCCTTGTCGCCCGGGCTGCTGGCCACGATGTCGGCCGCGCGCACGACCCAGATGCTCAGGCCTTCGTTGCGGCGCGTATAGACGTCGCGCGCATGATTGATGGCCATTTCGGCGTCGGGCGCGTGCAGACTGCCCACGTGCTTGTGGGCCAGGCCATGCTGGCTGCGGATGAATACTTCCCAGAGAGGCCAATCTTTGCTCATGATGCGTATCCCTGGCGCGCCACCTGGGCGCGCCGAAACTGGAATGAAGAAACCGGCGGCGCGGTCAGGCCGCCTTGCGGCGCGCCTGCTTGTCGGCGTGGGCGACCATCGCCTCGCGCACCCAGGCGCCATCCTCGTGCGCCTTGACGCGGGCGGCCAGGCGTTCGCGGTTGCACGGGCCATGGCCCTTGATCACCGCGTAGAACTCGTCCCAGTCGATCGCGCCGAAATCGTAATGGCCGCGCTCGGCGTTCCACTTCAGGGCGGGATCGGGCACCGTCAGGCCCAGGTACTCGGCCTGCGGGACGGTCTGGTCGACCATCTTCTGGCGCAGTTCGTCGTTGGAGAACAGCTTGATCTTCCATTGCATCGACTGCGCGCTGTTGGGCGAGTCGGCGTCGGAAGGACCGAACATCATCAGCGCCGGCCACCACCAACGATTGAACGCCTCCTGGCACATGGCCTTCTGTTCGGGCGTGCCATGCAGGCACATCTGGATCAGCAGATCGTAGCCCTGGCGCTGGTGGAACGACTCTTCCTTGCAGACGCGCACCATGGCGCGCGCATAGGGGCCGTACGAACATCGGCACAGCGGGATCTGGTTGATGATGGCCGAGCCGTCGACCAGCCAGCCGATCATGCCGATATCGGCCCACGTCAGGGTGGGATAGTTGAAGATGCTGGAGTATTTGGCGCGGCCCGCATGCAGGTCGTCGATCAGGTCCTCGCGCGAGACGCCCAGCGTCTCGGCCGCGCTGTAGAGATACAGGCCATGCCCGGCCTCGTCCTGCACCTTGGCCAGCAGGATCGCCTTGCGCTTGAGCGACGGCGCGCGGGTGATCCAGTTGCCCTCGGGCAGCATGCCGACGATCTCGGAATGGGCGTGCTGGGAAATCTGGCGCACCAGGGTCTTGCGATAGGCCTCGGGCATCCAGTCCTTGGGCTCGATGCGCACCCCGTCGTCGATACGGCGCTGGAACGCCTGTTCGGGACCTTCCAGCTGATCGACGTGCTTGACCTTGCTGACCCCGGTTTCGACCAGTTGAGCGTACATGTCTGTCTCCTGCGGCGGGGCTGCGCCAGGCACTGGCGCGCCCGGAATTTCCGCCGTCTCATGGATCGGATTATTTAATACAAAAATTTGATTGTCAAACCTATTTCTGTATCACATTGGATTTATGTATCATGTCATGAATCCTCATATCCGCCCGGCCTACGCCCGCTCATGGCAAGCACTCCGTCACCGCTGGACCGCTTTCTCTCCCGTCTGCTGAAAAACGATCCGCCGCGCGCCAAGTCGCTGTGCGTCAGCCTGCTGGGCGACGCGCTGGCGCCGCACGGCGGCGCCATCTGGCTGGGCGACCTGATCGAGCTGCTGGCGCCGATCGGCATCAACGAACGGCTGCTGCGCACCAGCGTGTTCAGGCTGGTCGCGCAGGGCTGGCTGCAATCCGAGCGCCATGGACGGCGCAGCCTGTACCTGTTGTCCGAGCATGGCCTGCGCCACACCGCGCACGCCTCGCAGCGCATCTACGACGGGCCGGCGCGCGCCTGGAACGGCGAGTGGACGCTGGTGGCGCTGCCGCGCACCGGCAACAACGGCCTGGCCGAGCGCGGCGAACTGCGCCGCGAACTGCTCTGGGAAGGTTTCGGCATGGTGGCCCCGGGCCTGTTCGCCCACCCGCAGACCGAAGCGCGCGCCGCGCACGAAATCCTCGAAAAACTGGGCATTCCCGACAAGGCCCTGGTGCTGTCGGCGCGCGACCTGGCCGGCGCCGGCGGCCTGCCGATCGCCAGCCTGGCGGGACAATGCTGGAATCTCGATGAAGTGGCGGACCAGTACCGCCTGTTCTCGCGCAACTTCGGCCCGGTGGAAAAGCTGCTGGATCCGCCCCCCACCCCCGCGCAGGCCTTCGCGGTGCGCGTACTGTTGCTGCACAACTGGCGGCGCATCGTGCTGCACGATCCGCAACTGCCCACGCCCATGGAGCCGGACGGCTGGCCCGGCAACGCGGCCCGCGAACTGTGCCGGCGCATCTATTGGCAGGTATTCGACGCGTCGGAGCGCCACCTGGATGCCGTCGCCGGCCGCGAGAACGCGCGCTACCGGCCGGCCCAGGCCGACATCATGGGCCGCTTCGGCGGCCGGCCGTAGCCGCGGCCTGCCCGCACGAACCGGCCGCCTCGGCCAGGAACGCCGGTGTCAAGCCAAGCAGGGACAGATGCTGCTCGCCGCACCAGGCCGCGGCGCCGGGTGCGCGCAGGGCGGCCGGCACGCCGATGAACGACAGGGTCCAGGTGGCCCGCACCGGCCGGCCCGGCGGATCGCCCAGGGGCTGGCCGCTGTCCGCGCTCAGGCCGCTGGGCACATCCAGCGCCAGCACCGGCGCGCGCCAGGCGTTGACCTGGTCGATCAGTCCCTGCCATGCGCCATCCAGCGGACGCGCCAGGCCGATGCCGAACAGGCCGTCGATGACCAGCGCAGGCGCATCGGCCGGCAGGTCGGCCCTGGCCTGGCCGCCGGCGGCGCGCCAGCCTTGCCAGGCATGGCGCGCATCGTCGGGCAGGCGCGCCGCACCGGCGGGCATGACGACCGCGACCCGATAGCCGCGCGCCCGCAGCAGCGTGGCCGCCACCAGCGCGTCGCCGCCATTGTTGCCCGGCCCGGCCAGGGCCAGCACCGGCGCGCCGGGCGGCAGGCGGGCCGCGACGAAGTCGGCGGCGGCCAGCCCGGCGCGCGGCATCAGCGCCAGCCCGCGGGAATGCGCCAGCCGTTCGACGGCGCGAATCTGCTCGACGCGATCGATGTCCATGGCGCCCTGCCGTCCGGTGCCGCGCGGGGCTGCTCAGACCTTGAGCAGGTGCTCGCGGTAATACTTGAGTTCGTCGATGGATTCGTAGATGTCGGCCAGCGCCTCGTGGCGGCTTTTCTTGTCGAATCCCTTGTAGACGGCGGGCGCCCAGCGCCGCGCCAGCTCCTTCAGGGTGCTGACATCCAGGTTGCGGTAATGGAAGAAGCGTTCCAGGTTGGGCATGTAGGCGTACATGAAGCGCCGGTCCTGGCTGATGGTATTGCCGCACAACGGCGACTTGCCCGCGGGCACGTGCTCGGCCAGGAATTCGAGCAGGATCCGCTCGGCCTGCTCCTCGCCCAGCGTCGACGCCTTGACCTTCTCGATCAGGCCGCTCTTGCCATGGGTGGACTTGTTCCAGTTGTCCATGGCGTCGAGCAGGCTGTCGGACTGGTGCACCACCAGCACCGGGCCTTCGGCCACCACGGTGAGATCGGCCTCGGTCACGACCACCGCCACCTCGATGATGCGCTCTTTCTCGGGATCGAGCCCGGTCATCTCCATATCGAGCCAGACCAGGCGGTTTTCGTTCGCAGCCATATAATTTGCCTTTAAAACACACCATTTTCGCATACCACCGCCCCGTGACCGCCCCCGTGCCCCTTTTCACGCTTTTCTTCGTTGTCCTGCTGCTGGCCGATATCGGCGTGCGCCTGTGGCTGGCTACCCGCCAGATCCGCCATGTGGCGGCCAACCGCCAGTCCGTCCCGCCCGAGTTCGCCCCGCGCATCGGGCTGCACAGCCACCAGCGCGCGGCCGACTACACCGTGGCGCGCGTGCGCCTGGGCATGCTCGAACGGGTCTACGACGCGGCCATCCTGGTGGCGCTGACGCTGCTGGGCGGCCTGCAGTTCATCGACCTGCGGCTGGGCCAGCTGACCCAGCACGACTTCCTGCGCCAATTGCTGCTGCTGGCCTGCGTGCCGCTGCTGCTGGGCCTGCTCGGCCTGCCCTTCACCCTGTGGCGGCAATTCCGCCTGGAGGGCCGCTTCGGGTTCAATCGCATGACGCCCGCGCTGTTCTTCAGCGATGCCGTCAAGGGCGTGCTGGTGGCGCTGGTCCTGGGCCTGCCGCTGGCCGCCGCCGTGCTGTGGCTGATGGCCAGCGCCGGGGCCTATTGGTGGCTGTGGGCCTGGGGCCTGTGGCTGGGCTACAACCTGCTGCTGCTGCTCATCTATCCCACCTTCATCGCGCCGCTCTTCAACAAGTTCACCCCGCTGAACGACCCCGAACTGGCCGGCCGCATCCGCCAGCTGGCGCAACGCTGCGGCTTTGCCCTGAACGGGCTGTTCGTCATGGACGGCTCGCGCCGCTCGGCCCACGGCAACGCCTACTTCACCGGATTCGGCAAATCGCGCCGCATCGTCTTCTTCGATACCCTGCTCGCGCGCCTGAACGGCGACGAGATCGAAGCGGTGCTGGCCCACGAGCTGGGCCACTTCGCGCGCCGCCACATCATCAAGCGGCTGGCGCTCAGCTTCGCCGGCGCGCTGGTCTTCTTCGCCGCGCTGGGCTGGCTGGCCCGCCAGCCCTGGTTCTACGAAGGACTGGGCGTCCTGCCCAACCTGGCCGGGCGCAACGACGCCATGGCGCTGGTGCTGTTCTTCCTGGTGGTGCCGGTGTTCACCTTCATGCTGACGCCGCTGGCCAGCTGGTACTCGCGCCGCGACGAATTCGAGGCCGACCGCTACGCCGCGGCCCAGAGCTCGCCGGATCGGCTGGTATCGGCGCTGGTCAAACTGTACGATGACAACGCCGCCACCCTGACGCCCGACCCTGTGCACTCCGCCTTCTACGACAGCCACCCGCCAGCCGCGGTACGCATCCGCCACCTGATGGCGGGCGCATGAGCGGCAACCACGCCGAAGGCCTGATCATCGCCGCCCACGGCCGCCACTACACCGTGGAGCTGGCCGACGGCTCGCTGCGCCAGTGCTTCCCGCGCGGCAAGAAGAACGGCCCTGCCGTCGGCGACCGGGTGCGCATCACGCCGCAAGGGCGCGACGAAGGCGCCATCGAAGCCGTGCTGCCGCGGCGCAACCTGCTGTTTCGCTCCGACGAAATGCGCGTCAAGCAGTTCGCCGCCAACGTCGACCAATTGCTGATCGTCGTGGCGGTCGAGCCCACCTTCGCGGACGACCTGACCGGCCGCGCGCTGGCCGGCGCCTGGAGCGCCGACATCGAGCCGGTGATCGTGCTCAACAAGATAGACCTGCCCGGCGCCCTGGACGCCGCGCGCGCGCGGCTCGAGCCGCTGCGCCGGCTGGGCGTGCCCGTCATCGAATTGAGCGCGCAGGACCACGCCATGGTGCACGAGCGCCTGGCGCCACGGCTGGCCGGACGCACCAGCCTGCTGCTGGGCCAGAGCGGCATGGGCAAGTCCACCCTGCTCAACACGCTGGTGCCGCACGCCCAGGCCGCCACGCGCGAATATTCGGCGGCGCTGGACATGGGCCGCCACACCACCACCAGCACGCGGCTCTACCACCTGCCCGAACCCGGCGGCGACCTGATCGACTCGCCGGGCTTCCAGGCGTTCGGCCTGCAGCACCTCAGCGGCGAACAGATCCTGCGCGGCTTCCCGGAATTCGCCCCGCATATCGAACACTGCCGCTTCTACAACTGCACCCATCGCCACGAGCCGGGCTGCGGCGTCCTGGCAGCGCTGCAGGCCGGCCAGATCGACGCCGGCCGCTACGCGCTGTACCTGCGCATCCTGGACGAAAACGCGGCCGCGCGCCCCTACTGACCCCCCCCAGGTGCCTGTCCCCACGCGGACAGGCACTTGCCGACTTCCGGGGTGCCTGTCCCCACGCGGACAGGCACTTGCCGACTTCCGGGGTGCCTGTCCCCACGCGGACAGGCGCCTGCCGACTTCCGGGGTGCCTGTCCCCACGCGGACAGGCACTTGCCGACTTCCGGGGTGCCTGTCCCCACGCGGACAGGCACCTGCCGACTTCCGGGGTGCCTGTCCCCACGCGGACAGGCACCTGCCGACTTCCAGGGTGCCTGTCCCGGCGGGGACTGGCACCCGCAGGCTTCCCCCCCTTACGGCGCCGGATTGGGCTGGCGCGCGTGGATCGCCTCGATGCCTTGCAGCACCTCGTCCGACAGGGTGACGTCGACGCTCTCGATGTTTTCCTTCAGTTGCGCCAGCGTGGTCGCGCCCATCAGGTTGCTGCTCACGAAGGGGCGCTGGTTGACCCAGGCCAGCGCCATCTGCGCCGGCGCCAGGCCGTGCTCGCGCGCCAGCATCACATAGTCGCGCGCCGCGGCCTCGGCCTGCGGGTTGCTGTAGCGGGTAAACCGCGTGAACAGCGCGAGCCGCGAGCCTTCCGGGCGCGCCCCGTCGAGGTACTTGCCCGACAGGATGCCCATGGCCAGCGGCGAATAGGCCAACAGCCCTACGCCTTCACGGTGGCTGAACTCGGCCAGCCCGATCTCGAAGATGCGGTTGAGCAGGTTGTAAGGGTTCTGGATCGTGGCCACCTTGGGCAAGCCGTGCTTCTCGGCTGCCTGCAGGAAACGCGCCATCCCCCACGGGGTCTCATTGGACAGGCCGACATGACGCACCTTGCCCGCACGCACGAAATCCTGCAGCACCCCGAGCGTCTCTTCGATCGGCACGGTATGGGCGTCGTCCACCCACGGATAGGCCAGCTTGCCGAAAGTATTGGTGGTGCGGTCGGGCCAGTGCAGCTGGTAGAGGTCCAGGTAATCGGTTCGCAGGCGCTTGAGGCTGGCGTCCAGCGCCTGCGTCAGGTTCTTGCGATCGAGATTGGTCTTGCCGTCGCGGATATGGCTGGGACGCTTGGCATCGCGCACCGGACCCGCCGCCTTGCTGGCCAGGACCACTTCGTGGCGCCGCCCGGTCCGGGCCAGCCAGCTGCCGATGCAGCTTTCGGTACGCCCCTGGGTTTCCGGCTTGGGCGGCACGGGGTACATCTCGGCGGCGTCGATCAGGTTGATACCGTGCGCCAGCGCGTAGTCCAACTGTTCGTGAGCCTGCGCCTCGGTGTTCTGCTCGCCCCAGGTCATGGTGCCCAGGCCGATGAGACTGACGTCGAGATCGGTGTGTCCGAGTTTGCGGTATTTCACGGCTAGATCCTGTCCAGACTGCAAGGCGCCCTGCGCCGGGAATGAAAAAAGCGCGCCACGGCGCGCCGTACTGTTCGGGATATTACTCCCCTCCTGACAGGCCTCAGCCCGGCAGCGCCTCGCGCACCGTCTGGTAGAGGTTGCGCAGCATGCCCGCGGTGGCGCCCCAGATGAAATAGCGTTGCCATGGCATGGCGTAGTATTGCCGCACATAGCCATCGGGCAGCGCGGCGCGGTAAAGACGGTGATTGGCCGGATCCATGAGAAACGACAGCGGCACCTCGAACACCTCGGCCACTTCGAAGGCATCGGGCGCCAGCTCGAAGTCGGGCTGCACCAGGGAGACCACCGGCGTGATGGCAAAGCCCGTGGCGGTGAAATACTGGGGCATGCTGCCCAGCACTTCCACCTGCTGTACCGGCAGGCCGGTTTCTTCCTGCGCCTCGCGCAGCGCGGCAGCCACCGGCGTGGCGTCGCTGACTTCGATACGCCCGCCCGGGAAGCTGACCTGGCCGGCATGGTCGTGCAGGTGCGCGGCGCGCTGGGTCAGCATGACGCGCACGCCGTCGGCCCGCATGACCAGGGGGATCAACACCGCCGCGGCCACCAGGCTGCCTTCCCGGCCGGGCGCGCGCGGCTCGGCCGCGCACAAGGGATCGAGCCGCCAGTGATCGGCCGGACGCAGGCTGGAGCGCAGTTCGGGCGGCGTCAGCAGGCGCTCATCCACGCGGGCCAGCCCCTGGTTGGCGGTTTCCCAGGGCTGCGCCATGGGATCGAAGAGCGGACGCACTGGCGTACGACGCGGACGGGAAGGGGCAGAGTCAGACATGCGGCAACGAAAAAAAGAGAAGGCAGCTGCAAGAGTAACCCTGCAATGCAGAAAGGCAGCCTTGCAGCTGCCTTTTTACTCTGAAAAGGCTGTTTTCCAGGTGCCTTTTCACGATAAAAAGGCACCCTTGCGGGTGCTGCCTGTCCGGACCCGGAAGGCCCTCTTCCTGATGCTTTGTCGCGATAAAAAGGCACCCGCAAGGGTGCTGCCTTTCCAGACCCGGAAGGCCCTCTTCCTGGTGCTTTGTCGCGATAAAAAGGCACCCGCAAGGGTGCTGCCTTTCCAGACCCGGAAGGCCCTCTTCCTGGTGCTTTGTCGCGATAAAAAGGCACCCGCAAGGGTGCTGCCTTTCCAGACCCGGAAGGCCCTCTTCCTGATGCTTTGTCGCGATAAAAAGGCACCCTTGCGGGTGCCTTTTTATCGCGGAATGCCGTGCCAGGCTCAAACGCGTCAACGTTTGCATGCCGGACACGACCGCGGTCTCGATCAAGCCGACTTGGCTTTCTTGAGAACCAGCTTTTCCTTGATGCGCGCGGACTTGCCCGAGCGGCTGCGCAGGTAGTACAGCTTGGCGCGGCGCACGTCGCCGCGGCGCTTGACTTCGATGCCGGCGATCTGCGGCGAGTACAGTTGGAACGTACGTTCCACGGCTTCGCCCGACGAGATCTTGCGCACGATGAACGACGAATTCAGGCCGCGGTTGCGCTTGGCGATGACCACGCCTTCGAAAGCCTGAACGCGCTTGCGGGTGCCTTCGACCACGTTGACGCTGACCACGACGGTGTCGCCAGGGGCGAATTCGGTTACGGCATTGCCGCCGGTGAGGCGAGCAATTTCTTCCTGTTCCAGGATAGCGATGAGGTTCACGAGAACTCCTTGATCATCTTGCCTTGCGGACGGTATTTGCCAGGATTTCTTGTCCGTCGCCTGTCATGCGCCACAAGTGGCGCCCGCCGCTCCGCCGGTATGGCTACCGCCGGATGCCGCGACCAGGCAACGGCTATTGGGTTTCCGCAAGCAGAGGATGAGGTTTGGCAAACCCAGCATTCTACATCAAAAGCGCGAATAAGGCCGCTGCCCGCCACCCTCCGGCCCTATTTACGTTACTCTAGCGGCACGGGCAGCCCATATACACCGGGACTCGACCCCGCTCCAGCGGACATATCCCAACGCAATGTCGTACACGTCCCTTATTTTGGTGGTAATGGCTGCCATGGCCCATGCGGCCTGGAATCTGCTCGCCAAGCGCGCCGCGATGGTCGGCCCCATGTTCGTCTTTGCCTATGGCCTGGCGGCAACCATACTGTATGCCCCCTGGGTGATCTGGGTGCTGGCGCACGACGGGATGGTCTGGAGCTGGCCGGTGGTGCTGTGCATCCTGGCATCCAGCATGTTGCATCTAGGCTACAGCCTGTGCCTGCAACGCGGCTACCAGGTCGCCGACCTGTCCGTCGTGTACCCGATCGCGCGCGGTACAGGCCCCCTGCTCTCGACCATGGGCGCCTTCACGCTGCTGAGCGAACCGGCCACCACCACCGGCATTGCCGGCATGCTGTGCGTGGTCGGCGGCGTACTGCTGATTGCCACGCAAGGCCGGCTGGGCATGTTCCGGCAGGCGCAGGCCTGGGTTGGCGTGCGCTGGGGCGTGGTCATAGGCCTGTTCATCGCAGCCTACACCGTGGTGGACGCCTATGGCGTAAAGATGCTGCTGATCATGCCGGTGCTGTTCGACTGGTTCACCTGTGCCACCCGCACGCTGATGATGACGCCCCACGTGCTGCGCCGGCGGGTCCAATACTGGCCGGCCATGCGTGGCTATTGGCACCTTGCCATTGCGGTGGGCATCCTGTCGCCGCTGGGCTACATCCTGGTGCTGTACGCGCTGCGCAATGGCGCGCCGCTCAGCCTGGTTGCACCGGCCCGCGAAATGTCGATGATGCTGGGCACGCTGGCGGGCATGTTTCTGCTGCGGGAAAAAGTAGGCATAGGCCGGCTGGCTGGCTGCCTGGCCATCCTGGCCGGCGTGGTGCTGCTGGGCTCGAGCTGAGCCCGGCTCAGAACCCGCCAGCCGCGCCCAGCCACATCAGCGCCGGAATCATGGCGCCCCATACCGCCACCAGCAGCACGTCGATGATCTTGGCCTTGGTGCTCAATACTTGCGCAGCCGCGCCGCCGAGCCCGGCCTGAGCGTGAAGCGGCTGGACCTGGGCTTGGACCTGGGCAGGCTGGACAGCCTGGGCAGGCCGGGGCTGGCTGGCCGTGCAAGGCTGCGCCTGGCCCGGCGGCGTCGGCGGGAACGGCCATTTGCGCTGCGGCACGGCCGCGCCGGCCCATGCGCGCGCCAGGCGGCGCAACGCGCCCAAAGTGCGGCCAGGCATGGCCGTCGGCAAGGATGTTGCAGCGTCAAGCGTCGTAGCGATAGTCATGTCGACTCTCCTGGTGTTGAAGCCGGCGGGCTTCGAGGCCCCGGCTCTGCGCGGACCACGCCGCGGAATGCATTTCCAACCACTGCCGCGACGGGCGCGGCCCCCTTACCACTGGCAACGTCGCGGCGGCGCCAGGCGCCTGCGGCGACACGCCGCTAAAACAAGGCCAGTTGCCCGGGCTGGATGCGCACCTCGCGCCGGCCGCGGGCCGGCGGCAAGCCGGGCTCGAGCGGCGGAACGAACCGATGCGTATCGAGTTCGGGGCGGTGGCGGTTCAGGCCCAGCTTGCGCGTGGCCAGCGCAAAACGCTGACGCAGCAAATCGGCCCAGATGCCGGTGCCGCGCATGCGCGACCCAAAGGCCGTATCGTTGCGCCGGCCGTTGCGCAGGTCTTCGATACGGTGCAGCACGCGCTGGGCCCGATCCGGGAAATGCGCGTGCAGCCAGGTTTCGAAGACCTCTTTCACTTCCCAGGGCAGGCGCAGCACGGTGTAGCTGGCGTAGCAGGCGCCAGCCGCGCTGGCCTCGTCCAGGATGTGCTCGAGGGATTCGTCGTTGATGAACGGGATGACCGGCGCCACCAATACGCCCACCGGCACGCCGGCCTGCGCCAGGGTGCGCACCGTCTGCAGCCGCCGGTACGGCGCCGAGGCGCGCGGCTCCAGCGTGCGGGCCATGGCGGCATCCAGCGTGGTGATGCTGACGAATACCGTGACCAGATTCTGGCGCGCCAGTTCCTGCAGCAGGTCGAGATCGCGCTCGACCAGGGCGTTCTTGGTCACCACGGTGAGCGGATGGCGTGTCTGCAGCAGCAGTTCGAGCATGCCGCGCGTCAGGCGCCAGGTGCGCTCGATGGGTTGGTAGGCGTCGGTGGCCGAGCCGATGTTGATGGGCGATGCGCGGTAACCGGGACGGGCCAGCTCGGCGCGCAGCGCGGCGACCGCGTTGGCCTTGGCCACCAGGCGGGTTTCGAAGTCGAGCCCCGGCGAATAGCCCAGGTAGGCATGCGTGGGCCGTGCGTAGCAGTACACGCAGCCGTGCTCGCAGCCCCGGTAGGGATTGGCCGCCACGTCGAACGGAATGTCGGGAGAGTCGTTGCGCGACAGCATCTTGCGGGCTTGCTCGGCCTGCACGGTGGTGCGCGGAGCCGGCGCCTGGGCGCAAGCATTCGGGGATGCATCATCGCCCTCTACGGCGATGAGGATGGCCCGCCGCCCGCCCTGCCCGGGCGCGCCGGCGCCCGGCGCCAGAGCGGCTGCGTCGGAACTTGCGGTGTAGTCGGGGTTGGCCCAGCCATCGTCGACGCGGACCCGGTCGGTTTGCTGGAAGCGGTGCGAAACATTAGTAACCGCACCCCGACCGCGCAAGGCGGCGGGGGCGGCAGCCGGGGACCCAAAACCGGCGGAAAAAGAATGTTCGGTGCTTGCCATGAATGTACTGTACAAAAACACAGTACTTTTGACAAGCCCCGCAGCCCTTGCGAGCCATGCATCGAATTTACCCCAAGACGGCGGCGCCGTCCGGGGAAATCATTTCATCCTTTGGAAATCGCCCGGAAAGCCGCGTCCAGCAAGGGTTTGGATTAAAAACAACAGCCTGGCGGAAGGCCTTGCGGCCACCTATTCGAGCATGCCGGCGGCCGCCGTCTGGTGCGTGGCCTCGTCGATCAGGATGAACGCGCCGGTGGCCGCGATCGCGGCGTACGGATCGGTCGCCAAGGTCTCGCGCGTCAGCAGCGAGACGCGGCCGATATCGTTCATGTGCAATGCGCCATCCGCGTTGGACACCTCCTGCAGTTCATGGATGTCGCGCCGCGTATGCACCGCGCTGATCTTCGCCGAAGTCAGCCGCGTGCCATGCTTGAGCAGATAGCGGCGCGCGGGATTGAGCGGCCGCGCGTCCAGCCAGCACAGCTGCGCGTCGAACTCGCGCCCCACGCGCGCCGGCGCCTGCGCATGCGCCAGCACATCGCCGCGCGAGACATCGACATCGCGATCCAGGATCACCGTCACCGAGTCGCCGCTGACCGCCTCCCGCAGCTCGCCGTCGAAGGCCAGCACCCGCTGCACGCGCGCGCGCACCCCGGACGGCTGCACCACGACTTCGTCGCCTGGACGCAGCACGCCGCTGGCCACGCGGCCGGCGTAGCCGCGAAAATCGTCGGCCCGTTCGCCGCCGTGGCGCGCCACCCATTGCACCGGCAGGCGCAATGGCAGGTCGCGGCCGTCTCCCGCCAGGTCCAGCCCTTCGAGCAGGGTCAGCAAGGGCTGTCCTTCGTACCAGGGCGAACGCGGCGACAGGTTGACGACATTGTCGCCATGCAACGCCGACAGCGGCAGGATGTGAAACGCCGGCAGCGCCAGCCGGCGCGCCAGCTCGCCATAGGCGGCGCCGATGCGCTCGAATACGGCCCGGTCCCAGTCGACCAGGTCCATCTTGTTGACGGCGACCACGATGTGCTTGATGCCCAGCAGGCGCGCGATGGCGCTGTGGCGCTTGGTCTGCGCCAGCAACTGCCCGTCGGCCGCCCGCGTCGCGTCGACCAGGATGATGGCGGCGTCGGCGGTGGACGCCCCGGTCACCATGTTGCGCGTGTACTGCTCGTGGCCCGGCGCGTCGGCGATGATGAACTTGCGCAGGGGCGTCGAAAAATAACGGTAGGCCACATCGATGGTGATGCCCTGCTCGCGTTCGGCCTCCAGGCCATCGGTCAGCAGCGAGAAATCGATGCCGTCGCCGGCCACGCGCTTGTGCTTGGCGCGCGAGATGGCGTCGAGCTGGTCGGCGAAGACGCCCTTGCTGTCATACAGCAGGCGGCCGATCAGCGTCGACTTGCCGTCGTCGACCGAACCGGCGGTGATCAAGCGCAGCACGCCGTTGTCGGCGCCGGCCAGGAAAGAATCGTTCAAAGCGTTCATGCAGGTCCCCAGTAGGCGCGCCCGGCGCGCCGGTGTTCAGGTATCGGCGGGCTCAGAAATAGCCTTCGCGCTTGCGGCGTTCCATTGACGCCTCGGAGGTCTGGTCGTCCATCCGGGTGGCGCCGCGCTCGGTGATGTCGGTGACCGCGGTCTCGGCGATGATGGCGGTCGCATCGGCCGCCTCGGAAGCCACCGGGCAGGTGCACGAGATATCGCCCACGGTGCGAAAGCGCACCGCCAGCCGCTCGACGGTTTCGCCCTCGTCCGGCGGCGTCAGGCGCGTGACTGGCACCAGCAGCCCCTTGCGCCGCACCACCTCGCGGGTATGGCTGTAGTAGATCGACGGCAGCGCCAGGCGCTCGCGCTGGATGTACTGCCACACGTCCAGTTCGGTCCAGTTGGAAATCGGGAACACCCGCATGTTCTCGCCCCGGTGCACGCGGGTATTGAACAGGCTCCACAGTTCCGGACGCTGGGCCTTGGGATCCCATTGGCCGAACTCGTCGCGGAAGGAAAAGATGCGCTCCTTGGCGCGCGCCTTTTCCTCGTCGCGCCGGGCGCCGCCGATGCAGGCATCCAGCCCCAGCTCCTCGATCGCCTCCAGCAGGGTCACGGCCTGGGCGGCGTTGCGCGAGTCGGTCTCGCGCCGCAGCACCACGCTGCCGCGGGCGATCGAGTCCTCGACGCTGCGCACCAGCAGCGTCTCGCCCAGTTCGGCGGCGCGGGCATCGCGAAAGGCGATCACCTCGTCGTAGTTGTGCCCGGTGTCGATGTGCAGCAAGGGAAACGGGAACTTGCCCGGACGAAAGGCCTTCTCGGCCAGCCGCAGCAGGACGACCGAGTCCTTGCCGCCGGAAAACAGCAGCGCGGGCCGGGCGCATTCGGCCGCGACCTCGCGCAGGATGAATATCGCTTCGGATTCGAGCCAATCGAGATGGCTGCGGGTCATGACGGCGCTCATGGGCGTTTCCTTTCTTTCTGCGTTATCGATGTCTGTGACGGCCCGGGCCTCAGGTGGGCCGGGCCGCGATCTGGATGACCCGGTTGCCGGCATGCAGGCCGCATTCCTTCGAATCCGACGACTCCCACCACCAACGGCCGGCCCGCACGTCCTCGCCCGGGCGCACGGCGCGCGTACACGGTTCGCAGCCGATGGACGGGTAGCCCTGGTCGTGCAGCGGGTTGTAGGGGATGCCCAGCGCGCGGATCACGTTCCACACATCGGCCTCGCTCCAGGCCGCCAGCGGGTTGAACTTGTACAGGCCGAACACGGGGTCCCGTTCCTCGTCGGGCAGCTCGCCGCGGGTGGCCGATTGCGCACGGCGCTGCCCGGTGATCCAGGCTCCGCGCCCGGCCAGCGCGCGGCGCAGGGGCTCGACCTTGCGGATTTCGCAGCAGGCCTTGCGCAGCGCCACGCTTTCATAGAAGGCGTGCATGCCGTGCGCGTCCACATGGGCCTGCACCGCCGCGGCGTCGGGCCGGTAGACCGTGATGGCGCGCCCGTAGCGCGTGGCCACCGCGTCCAGCACGCCGAGCGTCTCGGCATGCAACCGGCCGGTATCCAGGGTGAACACCTCCAGGTCCAGGTCGCCGGCATAGATGGCATGGGTCAACACCATGTCTTCGGCCGCGAGCGACGAAGCCAGCGCCGCGTCGGGATACTGCCGCGCGATGATCGCCAGGCGCGACTGCAAGTCGTGCCAGCGGACGGCGGCGGCGGCCGTCAGGCCGGCGATGGCGGCAAGAGGACGGGCCGCCATCATGGCTGCACCGCGAACACGCGCGCGCGGCGCGGCTGGGCCAGCAGCGCCTCGCCTTCCTGCAGGCCCAGGCTGCGGAACAGGGATTCGGGCACCTGGGCCTCGATGATGGCCTGATCGTCCTGGCGGGCCAGTTCGAGATAGGCGCTGGGTCCGGCCAGGTACACATGGTTCAGGCGCACGGGGATGCCGGCCACGGCCGTGCCCGCCCGGGCCAGGTCGATCTCGTGCGGACGCACATAGGCGATCGCGCGCTGGTGGTCGGCCTCGGGCAGGTCCGGCGCCGGCAGCGCCACCTCGCCCAGGCGCCACACGCCACGCGTGGCATGGCCATGCAACTGGTTGACGTCGCCCAGGAAACCGTAGACGAACGGCGTGGCCGGCCGCTCCCAGACCTCGCGCGGCGAGCCCACTTGCTCGATGCGCCCGGCGTTCATCAGAACGACGCGGTCGGCCACTTCCAGGGCTTCCTCCTGGTCGTGGGTGACGAAGACGCTGGCCACGTGCAGCTCGTCGTGCAGGCGGCGCAGCCAGCGGCGCAGCTCCTTGCGCACCTTGGCATCCAGCGCGCCGAACGGCTCGTCCAGCAGCAGCACGCGCGGCTCGACCGCCAGGGCGCGCGCCAGGGCAATCCGCTGGCGCTGCCCGCCGGAGAGCTGGGCGGGATAGCGGTCGGCCAGCCAGTCCAGCTGCACCAGCCCCAGCAGGTCCAGCACCTTGGCGCGGATCCGCGCCTCCGAGGGGCGTTGCGAACGGTGCCGCACGCGCAGTCCGAAGGCGACGTTCTCGAACACCGTCATGTGCTTGAACAACGCGTAATGCTGGAACACGAAGCCGACCTGGCGTTGCCGCACGTCCACGTCGGTGGCGTCTTCGCCGGCGAACAGCACGCTGCCGGCATCGGCCGATTCCAGTCCGGCGATGATGCGCAACAAGGTGGTCTTGCCGCAGCCCGACGGCCCGAGCAGGGCCACCAGCTCGCCCGTCTCGATATGCAGCGAAACCTCGTCCAGCGCCCGGAATGCGCCGAACCGCTTGGACAGACCGCGAACTTCGATACTCATGAATCGTCTCCTGGTAAACGGCGCTCAGGCTGCCGCCGGCCGCACCGCCGGCGCGCCGGCGTGCGCGGGCGCCTCGGCCTGGCGCGGCGACAGCTGCTGGTTGCGCCATTCGACGACCTGCTTGGCCGCCAGCGTCACCAGCGCCAGCAGGGCCAGCAGCGAGGCCACGGCGAAGGCAGCCGCGAACTGGTACTCGTTGTAGAGAATCTCGACGTGCAAGGTCATCGTGTTGGTCAGGCCGCGAACCTGCCCGGACACGACCGAGACCGCGCCGAACTCGCCCATGGCGCGGGCATTGCACAGGATGGCCCCGTACAGCAGGCCCCACTTGATATTGGGCAGCGTGACGCGCCAGAAGATCTGCCAGCCGCTGGCGCCCAGCGTCAACGCGGCCTGTTCTTCCTCGCTGCCTTGCGCCTGCATCAGCGGGATCAGCTCGCGGGCGATGAACGGAAACGTGACGAACAGCGTCGCCAGGATCACGCCCGGCACCGCGTACACGATCTTCCAGTCATGGTCCTGCAGCCAGGGGCCGAACCAGCCTTGCGACCCGAACAGCAGCACGAACACCATGCCTGCCACCACCGGCGAAACCGAGAACGGCAGGTCGATCAGGGTGATCAGCAACTGTTTGCCGCGAAACTGGAACTTGGTGACCGCCCAGGCTGCCGCCACGCCGAACACCAGGTTCACCGGCAGCGCGATGGCGGCCACCAGCACGGTCAGGCGGATGGCCGCCCAGGCATCGGGCTCGACGATGGCCGCCAGGTACAGTTGCCACCCCTTGCGCAAGGCCTCGGTGAACACCGCGGCCAACGGCACCAGCAGGAACAGCGTCAGGAACGCCAGCGCCGCGCCCAACAGCAGCGCACGCACCCAGCGCGGCTCGGTCAGGTGAGCGGGCCGGTGATCGGCCGGGCTCATGGCTGCCTCCCGCCGCGGCGCGCCTGCCAGCCTTGCAGCAGATTGATGACCAGCAGCAAGGCGAACGACAGCGCCAGCATGACGGTGGCGATCGCCGCGGCGCCGGCGTAGTCGTACTGTTCCAGCTTGGAGATGATCAGCAAGGGGGTGATCTCCGAAATCATGGGCATGTTGCCGGCGATGAACACCACCGAGCCGTACTCGCCGATGGCGCGCGCGAAGGCCAACGCGAAACCGGTCAGCAAGGCCGGCAGCAGCGCGGGCAGCAGCACGCGGCGTATGGTCTGCCAGCGGCCCGCGCCCAGGCTGGCGGCGGCCTCTTCCAGCTCGCGCTCGACATCCTCCAGCACCGGCTGCACCGTGCGCACCACGAACGGCACGCCGATGAAGATCAGCGCCACCACGATGCCCAGCGGCGTGAACGCCACTTTCAGGTCGAACCAGCGCTGCAGCGGCGCGCCCAACCAGCCGTTGGCCGAATAGAGCGCGGTCAGCGCGATGCCGGCCACCGCGGTGGGCAGCGCGAACGGCAGATCCACCAGGGCGTCGACGATCTTCTTGCCGGGAAAGCGGTAGCGCACCAGCACCCAGGCGACGATGGTGCCGAACACCAGGTTGACCAGCGCCGCCAGCAGCGACGCGCCGAATGTCAGGCGATACGAGGCCACCACCCTGGGCGCGGTGACCGTATCCCAGAAGCCGGCCCAGCCCAACTCCAGGCTCTTGATCGGCAGGGCCGCCAGCGGCACCAGCACCAACAGGCTGAGGTACAGCACGGCGTACCCCATCGAGATGCCGAAGCCCGGCAATACGCCGGGGCGCTGGCGCCGCGCCGCCGTCGGCGCGGGTCCGGAAAGAATGGCCATGGACATGTGGCTGGACCCTGCTATTTCCGCTGAGGCTGATAGATCTGGTCAAAGGTGCCGCCGTCGCTGAAGTGATCCTTCTGCGCCTTGCGCCAGCCACCGAAGATCGGGTCGTCGATGGTCACCAGTTTCAGCTTGGGAAACCGGCTTGCGTATTTGGCCGCCACGGTCTCGTCGGTGGGCCGGTAGAAATTGCGGGCGATGATTTCCTGGGCGGCCGGCGTATACAGGTACTCGAGATAGGCCTGCGCGGCGGCGCGGGTGCCCTTGCGATCGACCACCTTGTCCACCACGGCGACAGGCGGCTCGGCCAGGATGGACAGCGACGGCACCACGATGTCGAATTTGTCGGGCCCCAGCTCCTCGCGCGCCAGGAAGGCCTCGTTTTCCCAGGCCAGCAGCACGTCGCCCACGCCGCGCTCGACGAACGTGGTGGTCGAGCCGCGCGCACCCGTGTCCAGCACCGGCACATGGCTGAGCAACTGGCCCACGAACTCGCGCGCCTTGGCTTCGCTGCCGTCGTTGCGCGCCAGCGCATAGGCCCAGGCCGCCAGGTAGTTCCAGCGCGCGCCGCCCGAAGTCTTGGGGTTGGGCGTGATCACCTGCACGCCGTCCTTGACCAGGTCGTCCCAATCATGGATCTGCCTGGGATTGCCCTTGCGCACCAGGAACACGATGGTCGAGGTATAGGGCGAGCTGTTGCGCGGCAGGCGCTTCTGCCAGTCCTGCGGCAACAGGCCGCGGTCGGCGATGGCGTCGATGTCGTAGGCCAGCGCCAGCGTCACCACGTCGGCATCCAGGCCATCGATCACCGAGCGAGCCTGGCGGCCCGAGCCGCCGTGCGACTGGCGCACCGTCAGGTCCACGCCGGCGCGGACCTGGTAGTCCTTGATGAAGGCCTCGTCCACCGCCCGGTACAACTCGCGGGTGGGGTCGTAGGAAACATTGAGCAGCGTCTGCTTTGCCTGCGCCTGCACGGCCAGCGGCAGGCCCAGAGAGAAAATCGTCGCCAGCGCCACGATGGCGCCGCGGATACCTGCTGTGCTGCGTGGCATACCTGCTTCCTTCGAGAATAGTGGGATGGATGCAAGTGTGCCGGCCGCTCCTACTGAACGGAACGACTCATTTTTTGGTTGCTCATCGCCTCAGGGCATAAGGCGCGCGGCGCAAAAAAAAACGCTCCTTGCGGAGCGTTCCTGCCGAAGCGGCCGGTTTACTTGTTCGGCTGCGGGGTGATGCGCAGATACGGACGCAGCGCCTTGTAGCCCTTGGGGAACTTCTCCTTGATGACGGCTTCGTCCTTCAGCGACGGCACGATGATCACGTCCTCGCCATCCTTCCAGTTGACCGGCGTGGCCACGCTGTGGCTGTCGGTCAGCTGCAGCGAGTCGATCACGCGCAGGATCTCGTCGAAGTTGCGGCCGGTGCTGGCCGGATAGGTGATGATCAGGCGCACCTTCTTGGCCGGATCGATCACGAACACCGAGCGCACCGTCAGGGTGGCGTTGGCGTTGGGATGGATCATGTCGTACAACTCGGACACCTTGCGATCGTCGTCGGCCAGGATGGGGAAATTGACCGTGGTCGACTGCGTATCGTTGATGTCGTCGATCCACTTGGTGTGCGAATCGACCGGATCCACCGACAAGGCCAGCACCTTGACGTTGCGCTTGGCGAACTCGCCGGCCAGCTTGGCGGTGTAGCCCAGCTCGGTGGTGCAGACCGGCGTGAAATCGGCCGGATGCGAAAACAGCACACCCCAGCTGTCGCCCAGGTAGTCGTACAGGCGGAGGGGACCGATGGAGGATTTTTGTTCGAAATCGGGGGCGGTGTCGCCCAGACGGAGTTGACCCATTGACGTCTCCTGCTTCAGGTTAAGTGGCGCTCTGATTTTTGCATCAAACCTATTTAGGGGGAAATACGTAAGGCATATAACTTTATGCGATATCGGCCATACTGCCGCACGAATCGGCCACATCGCCGGCGCGCACCGCCGCCGCCAGGGCCAGGGCGCGCGGCAGGATGTGCGCGCCGTAGAACAGGGCCGTGCCCAGCTTGTGACGATGGAAATCATCGCCGGACCCGGCGGCCAGGTGGCGGCGACACGCCAATGCCGCGCGCGCCATCTGCCAGCCGCCGTGAACCACGCCGGCCAGCATCAGATAAGGCACGCTGCTCGAATACACCGCGCGCACATTGGACGCGGCGTGCGCCAGAATGAATTCGACCGCGTCCTCATAGGACTGGATGGCCTGGTCGAAATTGTCGCGCAACACGCGCAAGGCGGTGTGGTCGGCCGTATCGGCGCGTTGCGCCTCGGCCGCCACCGCCTTGAGGGTGTCGCGCATGGCCGCGATCGAGGCATGGGCCGTGGCCCCGCCGTCGCGCAGCGTCTTGCGTCCCACCAGGTCGTTGGCCTGGATGGCGGTCGTCCCCTCGTAGATGGGCAGGATGCGCGCATCGCGATAATGCTGCGCGGCGCCGGTCTCTTCGATGAAACCCATGCCGCCATGCACCTGGATGCCCAGCGACGCCACTTCCACGGCCGATTCGGTCGAGAAGCCCTTGACGATCGGCACCAGGTATTCATAGAAGGCGCGGTTGCGGGCGCGCACCTCGGCGTCGGGATGATGCGTGCCCTTGTCGTGCGCGGCGGCCGCCACGTAGGAGACGGCGCGAGCCGCTTCGGTCAGCGCCCGCATGGTCAGCAGCATGCGCTGCACATCGGGGTGGTGGGCAATGGTCACCGGCGCGGCCGATCCTTCGATGGCGCGCCCCTGTACGCGTTCGCGCGCGTAGGCCTGCGCATGCTGGTATGCCCTCTCCGACACGCCTATGCCCTGCTGGCCGACCGAATAGCGCGCGGCATTCATCATGATGAACATGTATTCCAGGCCGCGGTTGGCCTCGCCCACCAGATAGCCCACCGCCCCCTCGCCCACCTCGCCCTTGCCGGCGCCGTACAGCAGCACCGCGGTCGGGCTGCCATGGATGCCCAGCTTGTGCTCCAGCGAGGCGCACCACACATCATTACGCTTGCCGCGCGAGCCGTCCCCGTTGACCAGGAACTTGGGCACGATGAACAGCGAGATCCCCTTGACCCCGGCCGGCGCATCGGGCGTGCGCGCCAGCACCAGGTGGATGATGTTCTCGGCCAGGTCATGCTCGCCATAGGTGATGAAGATCTTCTGCCCGCTCAGGCGGTAGCTGCCATCGTCCTGCCGCACCGCGCGCGTGGCCACCTGGGCCAGGTCCGAGCCGGCCTGCGGCTCGGTCAGGTTCATGGTGCCGGTCCATTTGCCGCCGATCAGGTTGGGCACGTATGTCTGCCGCTGCGCCTCGGAGCCCACCGTCAGCAGCGCCTCGATCACGCCATCGGTCAGCATGGGACACAGCGAAAACGCCAGGCTTGCCGCCTGGATGTTTTCTCCCGCCGGCGCCGCCACGACCTTGGGCAGGCCCTGCCCGCCCCACTGCTGCGGATGCTGCAGGCCTTGCCAGCCCCCCGCCGTATAGTCCGCGAAACCCTGGCTGAAGCCCGGCGTGGTGGTCACCTGGCCATCGTTCCAGACGGGCGGCTTGGTATCGCCGGCCACGTTCAGCGGCGCGATGGCCTGCTGCACGAAGCGCGCGTTTTCTTCGAGGATGGCGTCCACCAGGTCCGGGGTCACCTCTTCGAACCCGGGCAGTTTCAGGATTTCTTCCAGCCCGGCCAGCTCATTGAGCGCAAAGCGGAAATCCTGCAACGGTGTGGCGTAAGTCATTTTGTCTCCGTAGTCTTGATGCGGCTGGCGGTCAGGTCGGCCAGGATTCCGCATGGCGCGCGCCGGCGCGGCGCGGCGCGCCAGCGGATTTCGTAAGGTATGCCAAGCGACGATAATCGGCCTCGCCACGCAGGGCAACCTCATTCCGGGCGGCAGATGTAACCACGCGGGCGTCTTTGCGGACGACGGCATGCCGTGCATGGGCCAAAAAAAAACCGCGGGCGTCGGCCCGCGGCTTTCCTGTGCGCGGCAGCGCTCAGAGCGCGCCGGTCAGCTCGGGCACGAGTTGGAACAGGTCGCCCACCAGGCCGTAGTCGGCCACCCCGAAGATCGGCGCCTCCGGATCCTTGTTGATGGCCACGATGACCTTGGAGTCCTTCATGCCCGCCAGGTGCTGGATCGCCCCGGAGATGC
>Ga0180218_1000611_pt1 | contig 29696 bp, 28 predicted proteins | sample eDN3rd37CKraftBY_FD_151334 | JGI IMG/M metagenome (GOLD analysis project Ga0180218, IMG submission 151334) | Enriched backyard soil microbial communities from Emeryville, California, USA - eDNA 3rd pass 37_C Kraft BY (version 2) (version 2) | ecosystem: Environmental > Terrestrial > Soil >... | reverse complement strand
CTATTTACGTTCTAACGTGCCTTTAATCCACGCCCACAAAGCCCGGATTTCCTCCGCTGCTTTCCCTTCGGCCTCGAACTCCGTCACGGCGCTGCCAGTCGTGACGGCGCGGGCGAACGCGCGCCGGTCGGTAATCTCGCCGGGTACGATCGGCAGTCCGTAGGCTTCCAGCGCCGCGCGCGTCTCCCCGATCTCGGGCGCACGGAACGGGCAGGCAGACAGGACGAACGCGCCGCGCACTTTCGCGGCCGCCACGATCTCGACGGCGGCCGGGACCGCAGCGAGGTCAAACGCGGACGGTCGGACCGGAATCAAGACCAGCTCCGACCTTCGGGCGATCTGGCCGGCCGCCGGGGCGGCATGGGGCGGGGCGTCCACTACGGCCAAGGTCATGCCCTCGCCCTCGGCCGCCCTAAGCGCGGCGTCCAGCTCCCCGGCCTGCGCCGTGGCGACGATCGGCGTTCCGGCTTCCCGCGCGCTCGCCCATGCGGTCGCGCTCTCCTGTGGGTCCGCGTCGATGACGCAAACCCGTTCGCCGGTCGCCTCGGCCGCCACGGCGGTATGAACCGAAAGCGTGGTTTTTCCGCTCCCGCCCTTCTGGCTCAAAAACGCAATGACGTTCATGCGTCAATCCTTCTTTGCGTGAATACGTATTAAAGCATATAGCTAAGGACGTTACTACGTCTTTAAGCTAGTGCGGCCATTCCTCGGCCGGCCAGTCGCGCGACGTGTGGATGACGCGCACGATCACGACGCTTTCCCGGCCCCCCACGTCCCGCAGCTCATAGGCGATGATGTAGGGATGACGGGCGAGGGACTTTTCATAGGTTCCGCTCACCCGCCCCGGCCGGCCGGTCGCAAATTCGCCGAGCTTGTTCCCGGCGTCCTCGATCGCATCCACGACCCGTTCGGCGGCGAATGGGTTGTCCTCTGCGATATAGCGCAGGATTTCGAGGTTATCCCGCTGCGCCTCAATCGACCAGACAACCGGCCTCATCCGCGCGCGGCTTTCCGGCGCTTCGCTTCCTCGATAACCTCACGCATTTCCGCGACGGCCTGCGCATGGGGGATCACTCGGCCGGCCGCTGCATCAGCCATGCCGCGCTTGATACCGTCGATGATTTCAAGCTCGCGATCGACATAGGCGGCGACGGCCTCGCCGGCGAGGAAGGATTTGCTTCGCTGCGTGTCGTTCGCGATCCGGTCGAGCTTTTCTTTCACATCGGGCCTAACCCGAATCGTCATGGTGGTGCTGGCGGTCATGGAATCGCCTCCGTGTGTTGAATTGTGTACACTCTAGCACGTTTTCCCGGCCGCCGCCATCGCCTTCTATCAAGGTAATACGTTTACACGTCAATACGTATTAACGTAAATAATTAAGCACCGACCTTGCCCTTTACTCCCTCTCGAAAGCCATAGGACGCTGGCCGCAGGCGCGAGCGGTGCGGATTAGGTAGTGGGGTGCCGTTTCCCGGCCCGCCTATACGCGGGCCGGAACCGCCGCAGGGCTGCGTAAGCAGCCCGAACAGCGGCGACCGCTTATGTTTTCCCTCTTAGATAAAGATCAGATGGGGATACAGTCTGGTTATCGGACTCACGTTTCATGAAGTTTTTCGCCATGCGCACAAGGGCCTGTCCTAGCGGGCTATCGCCGGCGTCGACCTGCGTTCGCTCATCGAGGGGCAGGGTGGTCTTGTAGGCGTCGATTACCTCGCTCCAAGCCCGCTGATCCTGTCCATGATCGGCGGGCGGGGGTGGAGCCTTGCCGAACCGTCCAAGGAACTGCCGGGCCTTCTCCGGCAGGGACAGGCGATAGGCGTTGCTGGCCTGCTGCACCTGTGGGCCGCGCCCTTCGTTCCCGGTCGGCTCATAGCGCCGCAGCCAGTCAATGAAGCCATGCGCCCGCAGATTCTTCAGCGCCCGCACGATCGTATCGCGCGACCGGCCTAGCCGATCCATGATCGTGGTGATTGACGGCTCAAGCCGGCCGGTGCGGAAGTCGATGAGATTGACGAACAGCCGCAGCACGTCCAGCGCCACCGATCCTAGCGGCCCGCTGCGCTCGCCCTTCTCGTGCAAGCCGGCCTCGTTGTAGATTTCGGCCGCCTTCAAGATCGCCTGCACGTCCTTGCGCGTCGTCGGCCGCCATATGCGGCCCTCCGATCGTCCCCGGATATGGCTATGCCGGCGAACTGGTGTCGGGCAGCGTGGGGCAGGGGGCGGAAAGATCAACCCTAGCGCGGTCTGTCCCGATCCCCGCAGGGCGGCCCGGCGCTCATGGGCGAGCGTCGTAAGCTCGCCGGCCTCGTCGTCGGTGAGCTGGCCCGCGCCGTATCGAGTCCAAACCTCCCGCATGATTTCATCAAGCGCGTTCCCGCGCGCGCAGCCGATCGCGGCCGCGTAGTGCGTCCTCAACATATGCCCTCGTCCTTCCATTTGAAGGACATGACAGCGCGGACGGCAGGCACGGCGCTCTCGTTTCCGCAAGAATCAATCTTGCGAATTGGAGTGCTCTAGCGTAGATAAGGGGAGAGTTAGCGGACCCCTTATCTACGGTGTGTCTGACGGCCTACAAAAACGCTCGACCGTTGGCGCGGTCGGGCGTTTTGCCGTTATGTCCCTTGCTTCGCTTCGATATAGAACCTCAACGCTTCCTCGATGATCGGCGCGCGCGATGACACGCCCCGTTCTTCCTTGATCCGGTCAAGTCGCGCGACCAGCTCAACGGGAAGATCGGTGTTTACGAAGGTGCGGCCAGCCTCACGCAACCGTTGTCGGTGCGCGGCCACGTCCCTCCGAATCCTATCAGAATCGCTTTTCATCGTTACTAGAAAGACCCGAAACCGCCCGATTCTGCAACCCTTTGCGTAAGGGGGCGAGAAAGGCACTACTTCTAAGGCCGGGGGACTAAACGTAGTTGCGTCAATGCGTATCCACGTCAATGCGTTCTATGGCCCGGTAGAGCGTGGCGCGATGCACACCCAAGAGCCGGGCAACCTCGGCCGGCTTCTTGTCCTCGCTGATGAGCTGGCGGGCGTGTGCGATCTGCTCGGCCGACAGGGCAGGGGGGCGACCGAACCGAACGCCCTTCGCCATCGCCGCAGCTCGGCCGGCGCTCGTGCGCTCATGGATCAAGCTGCGCTCGAACTCGGCAACGCCGGCGAAGAATGTCAGCACCATGCGCCCGGCCGGCGTCGTCGTGTCGGCCCACGGCTCGGCCAGCGATCGCAAGCCGGCCTCGGCGTGGCCGATCCGCTCGGCAATGTCGAGAAGATCGCGCGTCGATCGGGCGAGGCGATCGAGCCGCGTCACCGTCACCACGTTGCCCGGCTGCAAATGGTCCAGCATCTTCGCCAGCTCGGGGCGACCGCGCTGCGCGCCGGATGCCTTTTCCTCGAACACGCGCTTGCAGCCGGACGCTTTCAGCGCCGCGCGCTGCTGGTCGAGGGTCTGGCCGTCGGTCGAGACGCGGGCATATCCGATCATCATGGGGCAGGGGGCTTTCGCTGCTATGCTCACCACCCGAATCTAGCGGGTGCATCCCGTCGCGAAAATCCCTATTGTGCGACCGTCGCTTGTTTCGGGATTTTTGCGACTCTGGATGTTTAGGATTGCATGATGGTCGGAGGTAAGCCGGAGCTGTTGCTTTTACATGCCCTTCCTCTGGATGGGTCCATGTGGACTGAACAGGCGAAGCTACTTCCAGAAGCGACCTATGCGCCTACGCTCTATTCTCTAGGGGACCGCATAGAGGCATGGGCTAACGAAGCCCTGAAGCTGACGGCCGGGAATCGAATAATCGTCGTCGGTTGCTCTGTTGGAGGGTCTTGCGCTCTGGAGATAGCGACTATCGCGCCCAATCGTGTTGCCGCCCTAGTTCTTATCGGGACCAAGGCCAACCACAGGCCCGACCCTGCATTTCATGCTTCGGCTCTCGAAACGCTCCGCAAAGAGGGGCTTGAGACGGCATGGCAGCACCTATGGGAACCTTTGCTGTTCAAAGCGGCATCGCCTCGGGTGGTCAACGAAGCAAAGTGCATCACGCTTCGACAATCGCCCGAGGACGTAGCGCGAGGCGTGACCGTCTTCCATACCCGACCGAGCAGAGATCAAGCCCTTTCGGCCTTTCCGCGCCCGGTCATCGTAGTGAGCGGATCAGATGATGTAGCGCCCGGCCCCGAAACAAGTGCCAAACAGGCTGATCTGGCACCATCCGGCCGCCTGCATATTGTTCCCGAATGTGGGCATTACGTGCCTCTGGAACGGCCGAATGCACTGAACGCAATCCTCCGCAACGTAATAGCCGAGCATCAATCTTGAGCGCGGTCGTTCTGTCGCGGAAATCCTGACTTTCGCATCAAAATCGACGGCGCTGATTTTGCAGGGAAAAATCTGTCGCAAAAGTCGCGTGCGAAAGTCAAAGTTTCGCGACTGATATTTGCGACACTTCGCGGCCCGGATTCCGGGCCGCTGCGAACGTGGCGCAGGTTTCAGGATATTTGCGAAAATTCAAAATTGACGGCAAGGTATTCAGAACAGTGAAATCTTAGCGGGGAAGGATCGCAGATGCTGAAAACAGATACCCGCCAGGCGAACTGGCGCCGAGCCAATCCGGCTAAATATGACGCTCATCTTGCTGTACAGCGCGCGGTGAAGGCAGGCGATCTGGAGAAAAAAACTTGCGAGGTCTGCGGTGCTGAAGCGGTAGATGCTCATCACGACCAATATGACGAGCCTTTAAAAGTGCGTTGGCTATGCCGATTACATCATACGCGTCTTCATCATCACGGCGAAGATATGTTCCCGATCCGTCGCCCGACTGAGGGATAAAGGATATTATTATATATATGACAAAGCCCAATGCTCCGACATCATGAGAACGACTTAAAGCTGCCACTAAAATAAAGATTCTCTAGTGGTGACTAGTTAGTCTTAGTCCGTAATGTTGTCGAGTGTCGATTATCAGTCTATGGCTGCGCACGGTGAAGTCGCTCGGCTTCTTAAGCCAATGCACCCAAGCCCCTCAGAGCGGGTGAGCTGCTGTTTCATGTATGGTCTGGCTCAACTCGGCAAAGCGCATGCGCTCCACCATCGGGCAGTAATCTTGATCTGCTCGGCCTACTTCCCCAGCTCCAGACGCTTCTCGAACTCCTGGCGAATATGCGAGGATCGGAATCACCAAACCGCTGCGTGAGCGCATTGGCGACCACCTTGGCCTCCTCGAGCGCCGTCTCGCCCTCGGGGACGATCGCAGCTCCGCGATGACTGCCCTCGCGTCTTTTCCGGGCGTTCTCGCATCGCACGTGTCCGCTTTGGTCAAGATGATTGCTTTTTGCATTGGTTTTCCTATATGTCAAAGGTAATTCATTATGATCAACGCGATGCGGTCATTCCAAATGAGGGCAGCGCAGGCGTAAGACAGACCTCCTTTCACCACGCGCCGCGCGGCAGATAGAGACGTGATGTACGAAATGAGCGCGCCCTTTGTCGGCGGTGTTATGAGGACAGATGGCGGCCGAGCGACCCTCCCGGTCCTCGACCCGTGGGACGATGCGCGGATCGGGTCTATCACTCTTGCATCGGTCGACGATCTCGATGATGCGTTGACGGCTGCGGATCGGGGATTTCGCCATTGGCGCCACGTCTCGGCGTGGGACAGGGGCGTCGTCCTGAAGCGGGTCGCGGACCTTCTTCGTGTAGAAAGCGATCGCTTGGCGGCGGTTCTGACCGCAGAGCAGGGCAAGGTCCTGCGCGAGGCCAAGGCCGAAGTCGGCGCGGCCGCAGAGGTCTTTGATTGGGCCGGCGAGGAAGGAAAACGTGCCTATGGCCGGGTGATACCGGGGCGGAGCGCCAACAGGCATCTCTTCGCCAGTCGCGAACCGGTCGGGCCGGTCGTGGCCTTCACGCCATGGAATTTCCCGCTGGTGCTTCCGGCCCGCAAGGTCGCCACGGCCCTGGCGGCGGGCTGTTCGGTGATCCTCAAGCCGTCCGAGGAAACCCCGCGAACGGCCATCGAGTTGGCGCTGTTGTGCTATCGCGCGGGGCTGCCAGAGGATTGCCTTTCGGTCGTGTTCGGCGACCCGTCCGCGATCGCGGAACGCCTCGTCGCGTCCAGTGTAATTCGCAAGGCCTCGATTACGGGATCGATCAGGGCCGGTCGTGCTGTCGCCATGTTGTGCGGCCAGCATCTGAAGAAATGCACGTTGGAGCTGGGAGGCCACGCCGCCGCCGGCATATTCGCGGATGTGGACCCGGTGCGGGCGGCCGATGCGCTGGCCGCCGCCAAGTTCCGCAATGCCGGACAGGTCTGTGTCGCGCCCAGCCGCTTCTTCGTCCACGAGGCGATCCACGCACCATTCGTGGAGCGCATGGCGGAGATCGCGGGTGCCCTGCGTGTCGGCCCGGGCAACGGAACCGAAACTGACATGGGTCCGCTGGCCAATGGCCGGCAGCGGGATTCGATCGCGCGGGGCATCGAGGATGCGCTTGCGCGCGGCGCATCGCTGGTTACTGGTGGGAAGCGAGTCGGGGATCACGGCAACGGCTATCGCCCGACCGTGCTGACCGACGTGCCGGACGATGCGGACATCATGCAGATCGAGCCGTTCGGACCCGTGGTGCCAATCACGAAGTTTACCGGCATGGAAGAATTCGTGTTACGAGCGAATGCATTGTCCTACGGCCTCGCAGCCACCGTATTCACCGGCAATCTTGCCATCGCACGCTGGACCGCCTCGAATCTCGAGGTGGGCATGGTTGGCATTAACGACACGGCGTTCGGGTTGCCGGAAACACCGGTCTGCGGTGTCAAGGACAGTGGCTACGGCCATGAAGGCGGAAGTGAGGGCCTTGGTGATCACCTTGTGACCAAATTCGTGAATGAGTTATTTTAGCGCAATTTCCGCCGGTTCTGCGTCCGGGATTGCGAGACGATAACGGGATAGAGCATCCAGCGGCGAAAAAACCGTCGCAGTCGATACTCCGGGGTTCAACCAAACTAAAAAAGGCGTGTAACATGGAATTACCGATCCCCGCTGCGGACCGCATCGTGCCCGAGGCTAAGGACACGTCGATCATCTCTTCCTTTTCCAAGGGATTGAAGGTCATTGACTGCATCCTAAACGCCGGGGGGACGGTGTCCGTGGCTGAAATCTCCCAGCAACTGAGCATGGACAAGGCGTCGGCCTACCGCTTCCTCAGCACGCTCGAGCGTCACGGGCTGGCGCGAAAGGACCCGCGTACGCGCCACTATTCGCTAGGGCCGCAGTTCCTCGTTTGGACGGCCAAGGCGACCGAGATGAACTTCGACATCATCTCGGTCGCCAAGCCGCATCTCAAGGAACTGGCCAACAGCGCCGGCCAGGAGGCGCATCTGGCCATCCTCTCCAGCAACGAAGCATTGCTGATCGACACGGCCTCTCCCGAAACGCCCATTTCGGTACGCAGCCTCGTGGGCGTGAAGGAGCCCCTGCATTGCTCGGCTCTGGGAAAATGCCTGTTAGCCTTCCAGCACGAAGGCGAGCAGGCACGCCTACTGAAGGCGCTGCAGCTGCCGTCGCTTACCGAGCGCACAATCACGGATCGGGCCGTGCTGGTCGCCGAGATCGCGAGGATCCGCGAGCAAGGATATGCCACAGACGATCGCGAGCACATTGATGTCCTTACATGCGTGGCGGCCCCGGTCTTCAGCGGAGACGACGTCGTGGCCTCGGTCGGCGTATCGGCGATCTCCGCAACGGTCAACGCGCAGGACATTCGGCGCCTGGCCAACATCACGAAAACGGTGGCACGCGATTTTTCGACCCGATACCGGTGCGCCTGAGATGCCGGCCAGTGCCGGCAGCATTTGGAATGCGGAAACCCAACCCGATGTGAGATCGGGCCGGGCCGGCATGGTGTGGCCGTCGAGGCTCTATGGCTCCAGCGCACCCTGCAGGAAGTCGAAATCGCATCCCTCGTCGGCCTGAAGCACGTGGTCGCGGTAGAGCATATCGTAGCCACGTGGAGCGGGCCGCTTCGCGACGGTGCTTGCCGCCATGCGCGCCTCCAGTTCCCCGTCCGGTACCATGAGATTGATGCTGTGGTTCTTAACGCTCAATGCGATCTTGTCGCCGTCGCGGATCAGACCGATCGGCCCGCCCGATGCGGAATCGGGCGCCACGTGCAGGACGATGGTGCCGTAGGCCGTGCCGCTCATGCGGGCATCGGAGATGCGCACCATATCCTTGACCCCGGCGCGTGCGAGCTTGGCCGGGATTGGAATGTAGCCCGCCTCCGGCATGGCCACATCGCTGAGCGGGCCTGCATTCTGAAGGACGAGGAAGTCGTCCGCAGTCACGTCGAGGTCGGGATCGTCGATGCGGGCGGCGAGATCCTGCAACGAGGTGAAGACCACGGCGCGACCGGTCTTCTCGAAGAGGTTCGGGTCCGCTGCCGAGCGCTTGATGATCGCGCCGCGCGGGGCCATGTTACCGAAGACAGCAAGCAGACCGCCGTTCTCGCGAATGGGGTCGCCGATAGACTTGACGACGTTCCTGTCGACCCAGGCGTCCGCCGCCTCGATGCGGTCGCCGATGGTCTCTCCGGTGATCGTTTCGCAATCGAGATGTAGGAGGTGCTTCAGTTCGCGCATGACGGCCGGTATACCGCCGGCGGCGTGCAGGTCTTCCATGTAGGAGGTGCCGGTCGGCTTCAGGTCGACGAGCACGGGGGTCGTGTCGCTGATCTCGTTCATGCGCTTCAGGTCGATCTTCAGCCCGAGGCGCCCGGCAATAGCGGCAAGATGGATGATCGCATTGGTCGAGCCGCCGATCGCCATCAGGATACGCACGCCGTTTTCCAACGCCTTTTCCGTGATGATCTTTTTCGGGGTCTTGTCGGTACCGATCAGCGAGACGGCGATGCGGCCGGTCTCCTCGGCCATGCGCAGGCGATCGGCATCGACGGCCGGAATGGCGGCTGAGCCTGCCGGCATCATGCCGATGGCTTCGGCAAGCGAGGCCATGGTGCTGGCCGTTCCCATCACCGCGCAAGTCCCGCTGGTGGAGGCGAGGCGCTTTTCAACCTCGTTGATGCCCTGGTCGTCCACATCGCCGGCACGATAGCTCTGCCAGAACCGGCGGCAGTCGGTACAGGCGCCGAGACGTTCGCCACGATGGCGGCTTGTCGACATGGGACCGGCGACGAGCTGGATCGAGGGCAGGCCGGCGGAGGCAGCACCCATGAGCTGCGCCGGCACGGTCTTGTCGCAGCCGCCGAGCAGAACTACGGAATCCATCGGCTGGGCGCGGGTCATTTCCTCGACGTCCATCGACATGAGGTTGCGGAACTTCAAGCTGGTCGGGCTGAGGAAGACCTCACCGAGCGAGATCGTCGGGAATTCGACGGGCAGCGCGCCCGCGGCAAGTACGCCGCGCTTCACCGCCTCGATCATCTCGGGAAAGTGGCGGTGACAGTTGTTGAAGCCGCTCGCCGAATGGGCAATGCCGACGATGGGCCGGTCCAGCATCTGGCGGCTGTAGCCCATCGAACTGGCGAAGGAGCGGCGCAGATAGATGCTGAAGCCCCGATCGCCATAGTTGGTCAGACCGCGGGAAAAGCCCTTGTCCTTGCAGGAATTGTTGTCTTCGTCACACATGGCTTCCTCCTCACGCCATCCGCATCTTGATGTACTTGGCTTCGAGATAATCGAAGATCCCGAGCTGGCCGCCTTCGCGACCCATGCCGCTTTCCTTGATCCCGCCGAAGGGGATTTCGGCCGCGGCCAGCAGCATGTCGTTGACGCCAACCATGCCGACCTCGAGTGCTTCCGCCGCTTTGTTCGCGCCTTCGAGCGATTGCGTGAATACGTAGCCGGCAAGGCCGAAGGAGACGTCATTGGCGCGCCTGATCGCATCGTCGAAGTCGGAGAACCGAGCAATCGGCGCGACCGGGCCGAAGGGCTCCTCGGTCATGATCAGGGCATCGTCCGGCACATCGCCGAGAACCGTCGGCCGGTAGAAGAAACCACGGTTGCGATCGGCGGGGATCTCACCGCCGGCCAACAGCGTCGCACCCTTTGCAAGCGCATTGGAGACCATGCCGACGATACGCTCACGGCCGCGCGCGTTTGCCATCGGCCCCATCTCGATGCCGTCATCGCTGCCACGGCCGATCCTCAGGCCATTGGCGACGTCGGCCATCGTGCGGGCGAATGGCTCGTAGATGGAGTTGTGGACATAGAAGCGGCTCGGCGAGATGCAGACCTGGCCGGCATTGCGGAACTTAGTGCGCGCGCAGAGCGTCGCCGCGGCAACCGGGTCGGCGTCTTCCAGCACAAGGACCGGGGCGTGGCCGCCGAGTTCCATCGACACCTTCTTCACCGTGTCTGCGCATTGCTTGAGGATCAACTTGCCGACGGGAACGGAGCCGGTGAGCGAGACCTTGCGGATGATCGGCGAGGCGATCAGGTGTGAGGAAATATCCGCGGACTTGCCGCTGACCACGTTCAGCACGCCGGCCGGGAGGCCTGCTCTGATGGCCGCTGCTGCGATATGCAGCGTGCTCGACGGCGCTTCCTCCGAGGGTTTGATGACCACCGGGCAGCCGGCCGCCAGCGATGCTGCGATTTTGCGGGCGGGCAGCAGGGCAGGAAAGTTCCAGGCCGTGAATGCAGCGACCGGTCCGACGGGGTCGAAGCGCACGTTGAGGCGGACATTGCGGTCCCTGCCGTCCAGCACGTGGCCGAAGATGCGGCGGGCTTCATCCGCGTACCAGTCGAACTGATCGACGGCGGCGCCCCATTCGCCCGCTGCCTCCGCAAGCGTTTTTCCGGTCTCGGCGCTCATGTCGCGGGCGGCACGATCCGACACCGTGCGCATTTCCGATGCGATCCCGCGCAGGATGCCGCTTCTTTCCCATCCCGACACCTGACCCCAACGCGGGGCCTCCCGGGCGAGCACGGCAAGGATCTCGTCGAGATCGGCCGCATCGGCCGAGGGAAGATGGCCGATGATCTCTTCGTCGACAGGATCGATGACGGGCCGCGTGCCGCCGCTTCGCGAAGCGCGCCAACGGCCATCGATGAATAGTCCGAATTCGTCATACATGATGGATCTCCTTCGGCCGGGTTCAGATCGATTGCTGGGAATAGAGACGCTCGACGTCGGTGACCCAAGGCCCAACGTTCCACCGGCCATAGGCGCCGAGGCCTGCCAGCGGATCATCCCCCCAGAAAACCGGCACATGGATCAGCGAAAGGCCGTCATGTGCATGACCCTTTTCGAGCGCTGTCCAAAGTTCCCTGCGGCTGTAGCCACCAAACAGGCCGAGCACGCCGTCGACGGACGAGGCGAGAGTGGCGAAATCGATGGCTACATCGTCACTGGTGCCGAAGTCCGGGCCGAACTGCGAGGCTTGCAGAGACGAGATCGCGCCCATGCGGCGATTATCGAACACCACGACCATGCCTTTGGCCTTGTGGACCAGCGCATCGATCAGGATCTGGGGGTTCATCATGAAGGAACCGTCGCCGGTGAAGGCAATCATGTAGCGGCTGTCGTCGGCGATGCCGGCGGCCGAAATGGCGCTTGTCGCAAAGCCCATGTAGGATGCGCCCGTTTCGGTGATGGTCTCGAACGGTACGTCGTCCTCGACGAGCTGGAAGCCGTTGGCCTGCACGTCGCCCGCGTCGAACACCTTCAGCGCGCCGATCATCTTGGCGAAATCCGCGACCGTCTTGACCGCGCTCGGCTGTGTCAGCACAGTGCGCTGCCAGACCGGGTCGCGCAGCGTCACGTCGTCTGTGCGCGCCGCCTTGAAGGTGCTCCACTCGGCCTTCTTCGCGGCGCAGGCGGCCAGCCATTGCCCGGCTTCGGCCTCGACCGCAGGGTCCGCCACCGATGCCTTCACGGCCGCCGTCAGTCTCGAGAGGACCGCTGAAATGTCGCCGGAAAGGATCTGCGTGTTGTTGTAGTGCGAGGCATCGTCGATGTTGCCGTTGATATTGATGACGGCCTGTGCGTTCGGATATCCTGTGCCGGAGCAGTCGGCCTGGCAGACCGAACGCGAACCGATGACGATCAGCAGCTCGCAATTTTCCATGGCATAGTTACCGCTAATTGAGCCTTTGCTTCCGCCGACATGCATGTTCTGCGGATCGGCGTCGGCGACGACACCCGTCGACCCCGGAGACAGGACAGCGACGCCGCGCGAAGCCTTGAGGAACGAGCGCACGGCTCCGGCATGTTCACGGCTGCCGCCGCCGAGCTTGATCGCGATCCTGGCGAACTTGCGGATCGTCGCCGCCGCTTCGGCGTAGACCCACTCGTCGACCGGTGCGGAAACCGGGACCTTGATCCGGCCGGGGAGGCTGGTCAGCCGCAGGTTCTTGATAATCTTCGGCTGAACGTTAATCGGGAAGCAGAGATAGAAGGGCGAAGCGAAGTAGGGCCGGTGTACGGCATTGGTGCCGCGATGGAGGGCTTCGCGCAGGGCCTCGGCGGTGTGCAGCGTATAGGAATCGCCGAGGATTTCGGTGAGGCGGCCGAATTGGTTCTGACGCGCCCGCGGAATCTGCTGCATGTTGTAGCCTTCGCCGCGCGTGGTCTCATCCCCGTAAATATGGTAGATGCCGACGCCGTTCGATGCTGCGGCTAGAGAGCCGGCATAGGCCTGCAGCGCGCCTGGTCCGATGGAGGTCAGGACCGCCGGCGTCTCCTTGTAGGCCCAAGCGAGCGCGGTCGCCGCATGCGCCATCGAAACTTCGTTACGGCACGGATAGAATTTCGCCACGCCCTCTTCGCAATAGACGCGAAGGATCTCGCCGAAATCCGTGTTGCCGTGGCCGAGGATGCCCAAATATTTCGTGATCCCCTGGCGCAGCAGGCCAAGCAACAGTCCCTCGGACGCGGTCACGTCGATGAATTCCGGCAGGCTTCCCGCTGCTATTGCCCTGTCGATATGGCCGCAAGCGGCTATTGCGCGGGCGCGTGCCCGCACGTTCTCGTCCTCCATCGGACCCTCCATAGATATGTTCCGTTTCCTCACCGACAGCGCCGCTGTGGTGTTCATCTCTTGCGGCGCCCGCGCAGCCGTTCGATTGTCCCGATGCGGCACGGGTTGCGAAAAACCCGTGCCCGCAGGGCGGCCTACAGCTTGAGTACGGTCGACAGCCCGCCGTCGATGGTGATCGCCTGTCCGGTCAGATACGACGCGGAATCGGACGCCAGGTATTTCACGAGCCCAGCAATGTCGGCCGGAACGCCGACCCGGCCGACCGGCGACCAGGCATAGACCGGCCCGGACTTGCTGGCGTCGGGACGCACCGTATCGCGGCCGGAATCGACCGAGCCGGGGCAGATCGCATTGACCGTGATCCCGGAATCCGCGACGTCGCCTGCCAGCGACACCGTCATCCCGAGGATGCCCGCCTTAGAGGCGGCATAGGCGACGCGATCGAACAGGCTGCGGATAGCGGCTGCCGATGAGATGCTGATGATGCGTCCGCGCCCCGATGCACGCAGATGCGGAAGCGCGTGCTTGGTGACGCGAAACGCACCGTTCAGATTGACATCGACGACGAATGTCCATGCCTCTTCCGACACTTCACTGAGATCCGCCCGGTCCGCACCCTGCGGAGCGCCGGCGTTGTTGACCAGGATGTCCAACCGTCCAAATCTGCCGACCGCGCTGTCGACGGCCGCCTTGCACGAGTCCATGCTGGTAATGTCGCAGACTTCCGGGAAGACCAGCTCCTCGCCCAGTTCCCGGTTGATCTCCGCGCAGACCTCTGCCAGCGCATCGCGGTTGCGCGCAATGTCCGTAGCAACCACCTTCGCTCCGTCCGCAGCCAGTGCCCGCACGATGGCCGCGCCGATTCCGCGCTTTCCGCCACATCCGGTTACCATGGCGACGCATCCGTCGAGCGCATCTGTCTTTTTCATATCTTCTCTCCGGTCTCAGCTTTCTCAGAAATTCTCGCCGAGTGCGGCAATGCCGGCCGCACCGATCTCCGTGTCCATCGTCCAATGGCTGCCGCTCACGCCGATCGCGCCGATTACGTCGCCATTCCAGCAGATCGGCTGGCCGCCGCCGAAAACGATCAGCCGGTTGGTGCCGATGGCCGCTCCGGCCCTCAGCGGCTCGTCGGCCTGGATGGTATCGAACCATTCCTGGGTGCTCTTTCCCGTGGTCGCGGAGGTATAGGCCTTGTCGGTTGCTACCTGCACGGTCGACAGGGCGGCGCCGGGCATGCGGGCGAACGCAACCAGCCAGCCACCCTCGTCGAGTACGGCGATGGAAACGGTCTTGCCGAGTTCCGTGGCACGCTTGATCGACCCGTCGATCATGCGCTGGGCCGCAAAGCAGGTAATTGATGATTTCTTAACGGTCACGTCCATGTAGTTTTCCTCGAATTACACCTGATCGTCTGTGATGCTGTCTTGTCACAGCGGAAGTGGTCCCGCCCGCGCCCCTTTGCGGATCATGTCGGCGGGAGCCGGACGTTAAGCGTTGGGTACACCCGGATTGCGCGATCCGGGTGTACCTTGGTCCTTTAGTTGCTGGGATTGAGATTGGGCAGGTCCGTCCGTACCCACTTCTTGTAGATGGCCTTCAGCTTTCCGTTTTCCATGTTTTCGGTGACCCAGGCATCCAAGTAGGTCTTCAGCTCGGGTTCGTTCTCGCGCAGGCCCACAGCATAGGGGGAGCTGCGAATCAGAAACTTCTGTTCAAGCGGATTTTCCGGACGCGTCTCGTTAAGGATGGGCACAAGCGCGCCGGTGACGACAGCAATTTCTGCCTGGCCGGACTTGATGGCGGTCGTGAGCGTGGAATCGTCGTCGAACCGGACTATGTCGGCATCCGGCGCGCCTTCCGTCAGGAAGTTGTCGGCGGTCGTGCCGCGCGTCACGCCTATGCGGCGACCCTTCAGATCTGCGAAACCGGCGATCTGGTCGGCCTTCGGGGCCGCGACGATGATTTGCACGGCGCCGTAGGGCAGAGAGAAGTCAACAACCTCGTCGCGTTCCTTGCTGATCGAGAAGGTCGCCATCACCACATCGGCTTTGCCAGTCAACAGGAACGGAACGCGGTTGGCGCCCGTTACGGGAACGAATTCCAGCTTCACGCCGAGGCTTTCGGCGAGCAACTGCGCGGCTTCGACATCCGATCCGATCGGCTTCAATTCTGCATCCAGCGTGCCGTAAGGCGGCACAGACATGTCGGTAGCCACGCGGATGACGCCCTTTTCCCGGATGGTGGCCAGTTGGTCCGCATTCGCAATGCCAAAAGACCCGGCGACGGCGACCGCGCAAAGCATGACGCGAAGTAACTTCATGTGTTTTCCTCCTCTAACTCTGGTTGGTGTTCGGATCGCTAGGCACCCGGATCGGCAACATGTGGAAGAGATGATCTCCAAATCCCCCGGACTGGCCGCCGCGATTCATCCTCCCGCTGCCTCGAAATCCTCTTGCATCATCCGGAAAAGTTCGTAATAGTCAACAGGAATTCGCAATAAGCAACCTTGCGAAATTCGTCGCTGCCGGATGCACACGGATCGGGCATGGGAGGCGGTCGTCGCGCCCGGCCGTTTGAGGGGGCAAAGACGGCATAGGAGCGTTTCCCTGAAGGCCGCAACGTCAGGACGGGTCCGCGCGGTGGGCGACACCCCCGCAGAGTGCCGTTTCGACGGGAATGACCAGCATTCCTGCATCCGTGTACGGAAGGCAGTCACGTGGTGGGAGCGTGCGAAGAACAGTGGACGGGCGCCGGGCCATCGGCCCGTCAGAATGACGCCTTTAGCGAGGCAAACTGTCGAGGAGGAAAACATTGAACTATGAATTCGACTTCACACCTGTACTGTCGCAGTGGCCGCTGCTTCTGGATGGCCTTCTCACGACAGTGCAGTTGACTCTCTTGACCACGGTCGCCGGCATCATCACCGGTTCGTTGCTGGCGGTCACCTATACGGCGGGGCCGCGCTGGGCGCGCATCGTAGTCAAGACCTATGTCGAGATCATCCGCAACACACCACTGCTGATTCAGGCGTATTTCCTCATCTTCGGTTTTGCCGCGGCCGGATTCCGCATTCCCATCCTCATCGGCGCCGTCATCGCCCTGACGGTCAACGTCGCGGCCTATACTACAGAGATAGTGCGGGCGGGGATCGAGAGCCTGCATCAGAGCCAACTCGAGGCGGCCGAATGTCTCGGCCTCACATCGCTACAGACCTATGTTCACGTCATCATCAGGCCGGCGGTGGAGCGTGTCTATCCAGCGCTGACCTCCCAGTACGTGCTGCTGATGCTGTTTTCGTCAATCGTCTCGGCCGTCGGGGTGAACGAGTTGTTTGGCGTTGCCAACCGCATCCAGTCGGTCACGTTCCGCAACTTCGAGGTCTTCGTGGTTCTCGGCGTGATGTATTTCTCCCTATCCGTTCTCGTCCGGGTGCTTTTCAACCTGATCGGGCTCGCGCTGTTTCCGCGCCTTCGTCGACTAGGAACGCCGCTATGAACTACGTTTTCGCGCTTTCCCTCGTCGAGGGACTGAAGAACACCATCGTCCTGTCGCTCCTGAGCTTCCTCTTCGGCGGACCAATCGGTGCGATCGTTGCCCTTGCCCGCATTTCGCCCGCCAGCGCCGTCCGGAAGCTGGCGGCGGCCTATATCCAGCTAATGCAGGGCATCCCGCTGCTGGTCCTGATGGGGCTCTGCTATTTCGGACCGATCCTTTTCGGCTTCAACGGGGTGACGGAACTGTTCGCGGCCACTCTTGCGATGTCGCTGTACACCTCGGCCTTTGTCGCTGAGATCTGGCGCGGCTGCCTGCAGGCCGTTCCCAAGGCGCAATGGGAGGCCGCCGAATGCATTGGTCTCAGCCGTCTGCAGCGCATGTGGTACGTGATCGTCCCGCAGGCTCTGAAACTGTCACTGCCTCCCACGGTGGGCATGATGGTACAGGTGATCAAAAACACGTCGATAGCATCGATTGTCATCGGCTTTCCCGATCTCAGCTACAACGCGAAATTGATAAACAATACAACGTTCCAGCCCTTCATATACTTCGGTCTGGCCGGCGTCTTGTATTTCTGTGTCTGCTATCCGCTATCGGAGCTGTCACGCACACTGGAGAGGAAGTTGAATGTCGGCAATCGTTAATATGAAAGGCGTCCGGAAATCCTTCGGCGCGCTGGAGGTCCTCAAGGATCTGAACCTAACGGTCAACAAGGGAGAGGTTGTGGCCATCGTCGGCCAATCGGGATCTGGAAAGTCGACGGCATTGCGATGCTTGGACCGCCTGGAGACCATCCAGGGAGGCGAGTTGTGGGTCTGCGATCACGCCCTCCACGCGGCAGATGTCGACAAGGCACGCCTTCGCCGCGATGTCGGGATCGTTTTCCAATCCTACAACCTCTTCCCCCATATGACGGCTCTCGAGAACGTGATGCTGGCCCTGCGGCTGGTCAAAAAACTGAGCCGCAAGGAATCGCAAGACATCTCGTGCCAGGTTCTGTCGCGCGTGGGGCTGGCCGAGAAATTCCACATGTATCCCGAACAACTGTCGGGCGGCCAGCAGCAGCGCGTCGCGATCGCGCGCGGACTTGCGCTGCAGCCGAAGCTGATGCTGTTCGACGAGGTGACCTCGGCCCTGGATCCCCAGCTGACGGGAGAGGTTCTGCGCGTCATCGAGGGACTGGCGAGCGAAGGCATGACTATGATCCTGGTCACCCACGAGATGGACTTTGCCCATGACGTGGCCGACCGCGTGGTCTTCATGCACGAGGGTCAGATCAACGTCGATGGTCCGCCGTCGGTTCTGGATACGCCGCCGACCCGCGAATTCGCCAATTTCCTGCAGAAGTCCGCAACGGTGCAGTGACCTCTGCCCCGAGCGGCACCGGGGCCCGGCCGTGTTCGGGGCCGGGCTCTGGCGATACCTTGCCCGGCGTCAGCCTTCCGCAGTGCCTAACATGTCAAAGAGGAGAACAGACATGGTCACGACCGCATTCCACTCCGGGTTGCTCGGGGACTTTCCGGTTCTGGACGCCGTTCGCGTCATCAAGGACTACGGCTACGACGCCGCCGAACTGAACGGTGAAATCCTGCCGTGGGCGGCCCCGCATGTGGGGCCGGACACCGGTCGCGCCGTTCGGCAGGAACTGGCGCAACTTGGTCCCTTCGCCGCCCTCAGCGCGCACCACGCGGACTTCGGCAGCTCGGACGCCGCGCGCAACGAGCGATCCCTCGAACACACAATCGGAATGCTTGAACTGGCCAGCGATCTGGGCATCGGCGTCGTGCACGTTATCGCCGGCGAAGGCGCCGCCGCAGACCCGCTACGGAGGTCCCTTCACGCGGCTCTGGCCGTCGCTGACCGGCTCGCCATCAGCCTGTCCCTCGAGCCGATCGTCAATCGGCTGATCGGCACGCGCAGGAGCGCGGAAGATCTGTTAGAGGACATTCCGGCGCTCGGACTTAACTTCGATCCCTCCCACCTGCAGGTAATGGACGGGGATGTCGTTGGCGCCGCGCGCGCGCTTGCCACGCGGGTAAACCATGTTCATCTCAAGGATGCGTCGGGCTCGCCCAATGCCTTCGAATTCAACCAGCTCGGCAAGGGCGCCGTGGATTTCGACGGAATGCTCTTGGAAATCTTCGCAGCTGGTTTCGATGGGGCGATTTCGATCGAGCACGAAAGCCACTATTTCTCGACCGATACGCGCCCCCTGAACCAGGTATTGGAGGAAAGCAGGCTGTTTTTGGAAGCGCTCATCGAGCGGACCACGCCCCCTAGCCGCCTGTAGACGCCCGAGGCGGCATGATCGCGAAGCTTGCCGCGTCGTTCCCTTCAACGAATCACCGGCCTTGGATGAAGGGCTGATGTTCCTTTCCGCGCGGAGATGCGGATCGAAGCCTCGGTTCCGCCGGCCAACACTATGGAGACGAAACATGACGTATGGACTACAACTAGATCCGGAAAAAACCGCAGTTGTTATTCAGGGAACGCAGCGCGACCTGCTCGACCCCGACGGGGTCCTGTCAACGCCCGGCATCCGGAACCACGTCGAATCTCAGGGCATGATTGCGCATATCCGGCAGATCGCGGAGACGTTCCGCGCGCGGGGGGCCGGCGTGGTCCATGTCCTGTTCGTCATCGAGAAGGATGGCCGCGGGACGAAGGCCAATGCACCGCTCTACAGGGGCGTACTGGCGGCCGGCGGCATTCGCCGCGGCACATGGGGCGTCGAGCCGATCGATGCGCTGGCGCCGCGCGAAGGCGACTTCGTCATAGAGAAGGCACGTGAGAATCCCTTCTACAACACGACGTTCGAAAGCGTTCTTACCGGTCTCGGCGTCGATACACTCGTTGTCGTCGGGGCCCTGACCAGCGGCGGCATCGAACACACTGCCCGTCATGCCGCCGACGCGGGCTACAGGGTCCTCGTCCCCGAGGACGCCGTCGCCGGCCAGAGCGCCACCTCGCATCGCAACACGATCGAAGGATTTCTGCCGGCCGTGGCGGAAATCACCACGACCCGCGACATCATCGACGCCATGCAACACGTGGCGCACTGACGCGGACTTGTCACGTTGGATCAGATTCGACGGCTCGGCGTCCCCTTGCGCCGTCTGCCGGCGCGGTCACCCCTGATCAGGCGGCTTTATGGCGGTGCGCTGGTACTAACGCGCTCCGCTTGGAGATTGACCTTGCCCCGTTGAAATAATCCATTTTGAAGTAAGCTCTGGCCCACCGTGAGGACCAGGTAATGAAGCGCAACCGTTTCACAGACAAACAGATCATCGGCCTTCTAAAGCGTGTCGCCGTTAACCGGATTCAGGATTGAACGAAGCCGCTTTCGCGGCAGTTGGGGCGTCTGATTTGCATGGCGTGTCTCTGGTTTGAAGGATTGGCTGTTTTGGCCAACCTTTGAACAGGAGATTATCATGAGTGAGATGAGCCCTCTACGCCAGCGGATGATCGAGGACATGACGATCCGCAACCTGTCGCCGGCGACGCAGCGATCCTATTTGCATGCGGTGACGAAGTTCTCGCGCTATTTCGGGCGATCGCCAGACCGACTTGGACTGGAAGACGTGCGCGCCTTTCAGGTGCATCTGGTGTCGACGGGCCTGTCATGGCCGGCCTTGAACCAGACGGTCTGCGCGCTGCGGTTCTTCTTTGGCGTCACCCTTGGGCATGATGAGATACCGGAGCGCATCGCCTATCCCCGTACGCCATCCAAGCTGCCGACGATATTGAATGGCGACGAGATCGTGCGCTTTCTCGAAGCGATACCAAGCCTGAAGACAAGAGCAGCACTGACGACAGCTTATGCGGCAGGGCTGCGCGCCTCGGAGACAGTCAGTCTCAAAGTCGGCAACATCGACAGTGAACGAGGTGTCATCAGCGTCGAGCATGGCAAGGGCGGCAAGGATCGAACCGTGATGCTCTCGGGTCAGTTGCTGGGTATCTTGCGGACGTACTGGAAACTGGCACGACCGCAGTTCTGGCTGTTTCCGGGCAGGGACGAGACCATGCCGATCAGTGTCCAAGTCTTGCACTCGGCCTGCCGTTCGGCGCGGACTGCCGCTGGCATCGACAAACGGGTGACGGTGCATACACTTCGCCACAGCTTTGCCACCCATCTTCTGGAAAGCGGGACCGATATTCGGATCATCCAGGTTCTCCTCGGCCACAACAATCTGTCCACCACGGCCCGCTACACGAAGGTATCCAACAGGCTGATCCGCAGCACGACCAGCCCGCTCGACCGCCTGACGCTGGAGGTGGTGCCGCCAGGCTGAGGACGTCTCGCCATGGTGGCGGGACTGGAGGTGGCGGACATCTTTCGCCGCCAGGGCGAACGATATCGTCATATACACGACGCTCATCTCGGGCGTGTCGAACGTCGGGTCATGAGCGCCATCGAGATGTGCCGGACAGCGCGCCTCGGCGGGCATGTCCAGCAGTGCCAGGATTGTGACACGCTCCGCATCGCCTACAATTCCTGCCGCAACCGGCATTGCCCAAAATGCCAGGGTCAGGCGAGCCGCGACTGGCTTGACGCGCGGCAGGCAGACCTTCTGCCGGTCGGCTACTTCCACGTCGTGTTCACCGTGCCGCAAGAGATTGCGGCGATCGCCTTCCAGAACAAGGAGGCGGTCTATGCCATCCTGTTTCGCGCTGTCGCCGAGACGCTGCGCAGGCTTGCCGCCGATCCCAGGCATCTCGGCGCAGAGATTGGCTTAATTGCGGTGCTGCACTCCTGGGGCCAGAACCTGCAATATCACCCGCATGTCCATTGCATCGTACCGGGCGGCGGATTGTCGGCCGACCAGTCCAGATGGGTCGCCTTTCGGCCAAACTTCTTCCTGCCCGTACGGGTCCTATCCCGCCTGTTCCGGCGGCTGTTTCTCGAACAACTGAAGCACGCCTTCGAGCTCGGCCAGCTTCAGTTCTTCGGCGATATCGCCGGCCTGGCCCATTCGGCTGCCTTCAATCGAGCGCTGAAAGCGGCTCATCGTATCGGCTGGGTGGTCTATGCCAAGCCGCCATTCGCAGGACCCAAACAGGTGCTGGCCTATCTCGGTCGCTACACCCATCGCATCGCCATCTCCAATTCCCGCCTCGTCAGCATGGACGGCGATCGCGTCACCTTTCGATGGAAGGATTACCGAACCGGCGGTGGCCAAAAGCGGATGACGCTGCATGCACACGAGTTCATCCGTCGCTTCCTGCTGCACACCGTGCCAGACGGCTTCCATCGCATTCATCATTACGGTCTGCTTGCCAATGGTCATCGGCAAGTGAAGCTGGACCTCTGTCGAAGGCTGCTCAACGTCCCGCCGCCAGAACAGCAGGTCGAAGAACCGGAGGCAGGGCCAACTCCTGTGGCACATCGATGCCCCTGTTGCGGTGGAGCCATGACAATCATAGGCGCGTGGACCCCACTCCAGCCTGTCTGCCGACCAGCATGGGACGACAGTTCATGACTATGCCCGGAATTCGATCAGTCCAGCGATCAGCGTCGGCATGTCGAGCGGCCGCGGGAGCCACGCTTTGGCCGATTACGCCGGTGGCACATAAAAAGAACCGGCGCTTGGTGTCAGAGCCATCTCAACCCGCCGACAGGGCACCCCAAAACATCCTGTATGCCGCTTTGGTTCTCCTGCCTCATCAATCAACGAGGTCCTTTGAGGCACGACCCCACCAGACGCCATCGACCGCAGCGGCGAAATCCCCATAGCGCAAAACAACCCGCGCCTTCGTTCAATCCGGCTTCAATGAGGTCCGGTCAGTGAATGCCGCACGCTAGCGGCCGGACCTCACAGAACCCTCCAGATTCCTGTTTGGCATGAACTATGATTCTTTGCCCATGGAAGGAGAAGCGCCATGGGCAAACCGCATCCGATCGAGTTGCGTGAACGTGTCGTTGCGTTTGTGAATGAGGGGCATAGCAACCGTGAAGCCGCTCGGCATTTCCGGATTTCGCCTCGGTTCGTCAACAACATGATGATCCTGCATCGGTCATCCGGTTCTCTGATCGCCGCCAAGCAGGGCCAATCGATCTCGCGTTCGGTCGAGGTGCCGAAAGCATGATCGAGCTCCATGAACGAGGAGCTTGCGCACATAACGGTTTCCCCGTTTGCTAATGCCGAGAAGCTTTTATTTGCCGCCGGTCGAATATTCTCACGGTACAAGGCCAGCTACGCGCTAGATTGCGGGCTTTTTAAAATTGCAGCCCGCTACCAATGGCGGCAAGGAGTGCTGCTGCCCCCATAGCGCCAATTCCAGGGCTCGTCATGAGACGTCGGGCAGCATCCTCTCGACTGGCGATCGCCTCAATTTCGCGTGTGACGTCACCAATGCGTTGCTCTTCTGGGACGTTGCAGATGCGATTGATAGCGATGAGCGAACGTAATCTGCAGCGGATTGAGATTTTGTCGAAATTGGTTGCCAAGCGCATGACGCTGGAGCGCCGTCCCATCGTGGATCGCAGACCCGGTCGCGAACAAACGGCATCAGATTGATAAAGCGCATACTGGCATGATCCTACCGGCGAATCCCAAGGCCCTGCATCCGGGTGAGCTGCTGCTTCAGTGTGTGCTCATGGCTCAGTTCGGCAAAGCGCGTGCGCTCCACCATGCGGGCGGTCGTCTTAATCTGCTCAACCTGCTTCGCCAACTCCGGACGTTTCTCGAGTTCCTTGGCGAAACTGCGAGGATCGGAATGCCCGAACCGCTGCGTGAGCGCATTGGCGACCAGCTTGGCCTCCTTGAGCGCGGCCTGGCCCTCGCGGGATGATCGCAGCTCTGCGATGAACTGGCCCCTCTTCTCGACCGGCGTCTTTTCCACCTGGGCGATGATTTCGGCGCTGCGCGGCGTAAGGCCGGGAACCTCGATTACATCACGCTTTTTACGCTGCCACTCTTCGGACTTTCGCTCCTCGCCAAGCCGCCGCTCCCAGGCTTCGGAAACATAGCCGATATGAGCGGAAACCGACCTGGCGTAATGCAGCGCCTCTTTCCGCTCCTTGTTGTCCCCGAACATGCCAGACTTGCCGCGTAGCTCTCCAAACCGCTCCGGCTGCTCAGCCATGGCCTTCGCCATGATCTTGCCGTTGCCCTCCTTCTCGGTGATGGCGGTGCGCAGCCGCCCAGTCACCTCGTCCGGATCGCGGAACACGTGCCGCGCTACAGACTCCACGGTGTCGAATCTCTGCTCGATGACGGACATCGCCTTTTCACGGGCCACGTCCTCGATGCTGCGATCGTGGCGGGTGATCGCCGGCACCAGGGGAGCGGGCTTGTCGGCCTCCGGCTGCAAGGCGCTGCGCTCTCCGTCCCGATCGCTGGCCGCTGCACGGCCATCGCCGGCGCCAGCCGGCGACATGACCTCCGACCACCGGACGCGGCGGGAACCTTCCCTCTCCCCTTCCTGGCCGCCCTGCCGATCGCCATCAGTATTCCGGGCGAGATCCTTGCGAGAATCCTCGCGGCGAACAGGGCCGGCCAGATCGCCGGCACGTTCCTCGTAAACCTGCTGGCGCTCTGATGGCCGGCCCTGCTGCTCCCGTTCCGAATGGGCCGCACGGGACGAAAACTCCTGCGCCAGGTTTGGGGCGGGAGCAAGTTCGATCTCGCTTCTGATCCCGAACTGTTCCGCGATCCCGCGCCGCTCGGCAAAGTCCCTCACATAATCTAGCGTCGTTTCCTTCGCGCCGGAACGCGACAGCCGGCTTTCGAGCTGCTGGTAGGACAGCTCGCCACCTTCCACGACGCGCCACGAATTGCGCTCGGTCTGGGTGCCATCCGGTAGCGTGACGGGGGTGGTCCCTTCATGCTGCAGGCCGATCCTGTCCCCGATCGCCGGCGAAGCCTCCTGCAGGGCGCGCTTGAGATCGACGCCCCACACCGTCCGTTGATCGCCCTTGTCATTTTCCAGCGTCACGAAATAACTCTCACGCGCTTCCGGGTTGTGCTCATAGGGCGCAGCGCCATGGTCAACGAGGCGGCCGGCATTGGTGAACTCGTCTTGCGCTGCATAGAGCTGTGCCCCGTCGCGATGGCGCGTCATGGCGACATAGGTTAGATGCCGGTCCATGGTGCCGGAAGCCAGCACATAGGCGCGATCAACAGTGGCCCCCTGATTTTTATGGATCGTCGTCGCATAGCCGTGGTCGATCGCCTGATAGCTGTCCGTGGGAATGCTGACGCTATCGCCGCCTCGGCCGTCGAGCTGCGCGACGATGCGCCCCTGTTCGACATGCTCGACGGTGCCAAGCATGCCGTTTTTCACACCAAGATCACGGCTGTTTTCGAGGAATACGATCCGGTCACCGGGGGCGAAGTCGCGCTTGCCGTCATTGGTCTGGAAAGTCAGTTCTCCACCTTCCTCGCCGTCGCTCAGCCCGTGGCTGCGCCCCAGCTGATGGCGGTCCTGAAGCTCGGAACGGATAGCGGCATTGAGTGCCCGCACATCGGCACGGCGATGCGCCATGGCAACCCGGGTGCCGTCCGGACGCTCGTCGCGGTCGGCAAGATAGTCGCGCACGATCCCGGCCCGTGCTTCGTCCTGGCTCGCCGCAAAGTGAATGTCACCATGATCCCGATATGCGGCCAGCCCCTCGGCCGTCTTGTGGGTCGCGAAGGCAACCGACGCCTCCCGCTGCCAGTCCTGGCGCTGACGTCGAATGTCGGAAAGTTCGGCATGGCCGATCTGCTCGGCAATCGCCCGGAAGGGTGCACCAGCCCCGATCGCCTGTAGCTGCTCATGATCCCCGACAAGAACGATCTTCGCCCCTCGCGCCTCGGCCTCTCCGATAAAGCGGGCGAGCTGACGGCTCCCGACCATGCCGGCTTCGTCGATGACGAACACATCCCCGCGGCCGATCGTCCCGCGATCGTTTTCCCAACCGCGGGACCACGACGCCAGAGTGCGGCTCTGGATGCCGGAGCTTTCCTTCAGCCCCTCGGCCGCCTTTCCGGCCAGCGCCGCACCGTGGACCTGATAGCCCTGCGCTTCCCATGCCTCACGCGCGGCTGCAAGCATGGTGGACTTGCCAGCGCCAGCAAACCCGACCACAGCCGCGATGCGCTCCGGCCCGGTAATATGTCCGATCGCGTGACGCTGTTCGTCGGACAGGCGAGCGGACTCGCTGCCCGAGCTTTTCCGGATAGCCGCGTCCTGTCGCTCCATGGCTCGACCGACATGCCGCCGATCGACACCATGGTTCTGCGCCTGGTGCAGCCGCTCCGCCGATCGCGCCATGCCGAATTCCAGATCGATCATTTCCCGCGTCGAATACCGCGCCTTCGAAACCTCACCCGTCTCCGGATCGATGCGCTCGGCCTGAAGCTCCACCAGCGCCGGCGAGGCCATCACCGACGCAAACGCATTCCGAAACGTCTGCGCGTCGTCGTTGATGTAGCGATGCAGGGTCTTCGCAATGTCGTACCGGTCGAATACGCTCTTCTCATTGCTGATCAGCGTCAGAACCTGTTCCGGTTTTTCGCGGATTAGTTCGGCATTGCGCTGCGCCGCCTCTTCGTCCAGCCGCGCCCGCTCGACCGCCATGCCCTGCCGTTGCATCTGCGAGGCATGCACGCCCATATGCTCGGTAGGTGAAAGCTCAAGGCCGCGCTCTGCATGCGAGCGGTGATCAATGCGAATATCCAGCCCCTCACGCTGAAGCTGGCTGTTGGCGATGCTCTCCCACGATTGCCTGATGTCGCGAAGCTGCATGTCGGTGGTCGCCATGCCATTCGACAACAGCCGTGCGTTCTTGTGCTCAAGATACGTCTTCTCGCCCAGCCCGGCTTCGCCAACCTGTCGCGTCGTCATCATCACATGCGCATGGTAATTCCGGATGTCGCCCTGCTCATGCGGCGCATGGATGGCAAAATCCACCGCCGCGCCATATCGGTTCGTCAAATCCTGAGCGAAGGTTCGCGCAGCCTCCACTCGCCCTTCTGCAGAAAGCTCGTGCGGAAGCGCAATCTCGAATTCGCGGGCAACACGCGCGTCCTTGCGCTTCTCCGCAAACTCTGCGGCATTCCACAAAGCCGAACGATCCAAAGCCCAATCGGCGGAAACGCCTTCCGGGAGCACGATCTCCTTATGCTCCACGCCTTCTTTGCGGGTGAAGTCATGCACAAGGCCATCGCGCTCATTGGTCAGGCGGACAGCGCAACGATATGCGGCCGACGCCACAGCGCTGCGGCCGGATGACCGCGAGATAGGCTTTGCGCTGAGATGGTAGATCGCCAAACGGTATTCTCCGAACCAAAAAGAGAATACCGTGCACCGACTTGCCCAGCAAGTCGTAAGTGCGCCCTTCTCAACTCAATCGCTACGCTCTTTCGCTGATCGGTGTGGCGCTCGCGGCAAGGTCGATGCAATGAACTGAGGCCGGAATTGTGCTGCAAAACCGCTGAAAACTCAAGCGCAACGGGCAAACGCTGGAAAAGGCGGCCGGTAATGATAGTCTAGGCGAACGACCGGAAAAGGAGATTTGAGGAATGGCGCGCAAAACGATCGAACAACGCTTGGCCGAACTGGATGCGCAGCGCGCCACGCTCAAGGCCCGGCTATCCAAGCAGGAACGCGCCAACGACACGCGCCGCAAGGTGCTGCTCGGCGCGCTCGTCCTGCATCGCCTCGAAAACGGCAAGGATGAGGAATTTTCCCGGCGCTTGGGCGAATGGCTCAAGCGTGAGCTGCCCGACTTCCTGACGCGGCCCGGTGACAAGGAACTGTTTGCCGACCTGATCGGCAACGCGCCGGCCGGGGAGACGACAGGCAGCGCCGGGGGGACGGCCGCATGAGTCAGGCAACGCTTGCATGGGCCGCGTTCAAGAACATGATGCGGCAGGCCGCGCGTGATCCGCTATGGGCGTTCGTCGCTCTGCTCGCCGCACCTTTCCGCATCTGGAAACCGCTTCTCGGGCTTCTGTTCCTCCTTGTTATCGTCCTGTTCGTCGTCGGCTTCGGCGGCCGCTTCGCTCTCGAACAAATCGGCTTCCGCGTCGGCTCGGTGCCGGTTCTCCTTCTCGATCTCGTAACGCTGCTGGTAGTGCTGGCGCTCGCCTTCCGCTTCCTCACCAATCCCCTGATTATCCATTTCGGGGATATGGACGGCGAAACCCACGGCTCGGCCCGCTTCGCCACTGACAAGGAAACCGCCGCCCTCGCCCGCGCCGATTCCGGCCTGCTGATCGGCCGCGATCCGAAATCCTCAAAGCTCCTGCGCTATGACGGCCCGGCCCATCTGCTGACGATGGCACCGACGCGCACCGGCAAGGGGGTGGGAACCATCATCCCCAATCTGCTCACCGCCGACCGCTCCGTGATCTGCATCGACCCCAAGGGCGAAAATGCCAAGATCGCCGGCCGCGCCCGCCAGCAATTCGGCCCGGTCCATGTCCTCGACCCCTTCGGCGTCACCGGCCAGCCCTCGGCCGCCTTCAATCCTCTCGACCAACTCGACCCGGCCGGCCTCGATGTCGCGGAAGATGCAAGCACCTTGGCCGACGCCCTCGTGTTCGATGAACCGGGCATGGCCGGCGAAGCGCATTGGAACGAGGAAGCCAAGGCGCTCATTGCCGGCCTGATCCTCCATATTGCCGCCAGCGAGCCGCGCGACAGGCGAAACCTCGCCACCCTGCGCGAAGCCCTCACCCTCGCCCCTGAAGCCTTCGCGGCGCTCCTGAAGGACATGCAGGCGTCAACCGCCGCCGGCGGCCTGATCGCCCGCGCCGCAAACCGCCACCTCGGCAAATCCGACCGGGAAGCGGCCGGCGTCCTCTCGGCCGCGCAGCGCCATACCCATTTCCTCGACTCGCCGCGCATGGTCGCGGTCCTCGGCCGATCGGATTTCCGCTTTGCCGATCTCAAGCGCCGCAACGCCTCGGTGTTCCTCGTCCTGCCGCCCGATCGGCTCGCCACCTATTCCCGCTGGCTGCGCCTGCTCGTCGCGCAAAGCCTGACCGACATGGCGCGCGACCCCGCCAAGCCGGCCGTGCCGGTCCTCTACCTGCTGGATGAGTTCGCCGCCCTCGGCCACCTCACCCCCGTCGAGCGCGCAATGGGCCTCATGGCCGGCTATGGCGTCCAGCTCTGGCCGATCCTGCAAGACGTTCACCAGCTCCGCGCCACCTACGGGCAACGCGCCGGCACCTTCCTGTCAAACGCCGGCGTCCTACAGGTGTTCGGCGTCAACGATCACGACAGCGCCCGGCTTGTCTCCGATCTGTTGGGCCAAGAAACCGTTGTGTTCCAGACCATGAGCCGCGCGCTCGATTCCGACAAATCCGGCATTTCCTATGGCGAGCAACACACGGCCCGCCCGCTGCTGACCCCTGATGAGGTCCGCAACCTGCCGCAGCATGTCGAATTGCTGTTCCTCGCCGGGCAACGGCCGATCGTCGCCGGAAAGCTCGCCTACTATGCCGATCCCGAGTTTCGGGGCCTGTATGACGCTGCCTGACGTGACAGGAAGCGGACCCGGCGCTTTGCGCCGGGACTTTGTTACGAACGGCCCTCCGGCTCTCTACGGCGCTATTGGGGAGCGCGTTCGCCTCCGTGCCGGCGCGGCTTGCGCCGCGATCCACCGCCGACCTGGTGCAAGCTCTATTCAGGGAAACGCCCGGCCGCGACGACAGCCCCCCGGCCGGCCCGCTCTCATCATCTAGGGCCGTAGGGACGGCCGGGGGGCGGGCCACACACGCAAGCATTAGCGTATTTAGCTATTTACGTATCAACGTGCATAAGGCTCGATCGGCGGCAATCCGTGCTGTGCCAGAACCGCCGAAAGCCCGGCCTCGGCCATCGCCTGAATTGTCGTTCCCTCTGCATCCGCGAGCTGGCGAAGGCGCTGCCAGTCCGATCGCCGGACCTTGACCGTAAGCGCGACAGTCTCGCCCCCTCCCCTCTTTCGCCTCGGCGTCGGGATTTCCACGGCCGGGCGATCGTCCTCGATCGCTGCAAGGCTGGTGGCCTCCGCGCCGGCCTTCGGGCGGGTGAAGGCCGCGAGGCCGGTTGCTTTCTTTGCCATAGGTTTCGCTCCTTCAATACGCGCTTACGTATTTAGCTATTTACGTTCTAACGTGCCTTTAATCCACGCCCACAAAGCCCGGATTTCCTCCGCTGCTTTCCCTTCGGCCTCGAACTCCGTCACGGCGCTGCCAGTCGTGACGGCGCGGGCGAACGCGCGCCGG
>Ga0180218_1000609_pt1 | contig 29810 bp, 26 predicted proteins | sample eDN3rd37CKraftBY_FD_151334 | JGI IMG/M metagenome (GOLD analysis project Ga0180218, IMG submission 151334) | Enriched backyard soil microbial communities from Emeryville, California, USA - eDNA 3rd pass 37_C Kraft BY (version 2) (version 2) | ecosystem: Environmental > Terrestrial > Soil >... | reverse complement strand
CAAGCAGGGCCGCGCCCGTGACGGCGGCAATGGCGCTTCCTCGTTTCAAGAACCAGATCGTCTTCATGGTGAACTCCGTTTCTGAAGGTTGGCGCCGGCAAGGCGGCGAACAGATCGAGCAGTGGTTTCAGGCCATGCCCGGCGGCCGGACGTGGCCCGCGGCGCGTCAGGCTCCTTTCAGGGCACGCTGGCGCAAGGCGTGGTCCATCAGCACGATGGCCAAGAGGGATTCGGCGATAGGCGTGGCGCGTATGCCCACGCAAGGGTCGTGCCTTCCCAGCGTTTGAACCTGGACCGGATTGCCCTGCCGATCGACCGAGCGCCTTTCGATGCGTATGCTGGAAGTGGGCTTGATCGCCAGCGACACCGTGATCGGCTGGCTGGACGAGATGCCGCCCAGCACGCCGCCCGCGTTATTGCTGGCAAAGCCTTCGGGGGTGATCTCGTCGCCATGCTCGGAGCCTCGCTGGGCGATGCTTTCGAAGCCCGCGCCCATGGACACCCCCTTGACCGCGTTCAGGCCCATCATGGCGTGGGCGATGTCCGCATCGAGCCGGTCGTAGAGCGGCTCGCCCCACCCCGCCGGCACCCCTTCGGCCACGACCTCGATGCGGGCCCCGATGGAGTCGCCGTCGCGGCGCAACTGATCCATATATTCTTCAAGCTGGGCCACGATGCCCGCATTGGGTGCATAAAAAGGGTTGTTGCCCACCTCGTCCCAGCTTTCGAACGGAATGTGAATGGGCCCCAACTGGCTCATGTAGCCGCGCACCCGCACGCCGTACTGCCGCGCCAGCCACTTTTTGGCAATGGCGCCGCCGGCCACCGTGGGGGCCGTAAGGCGCGCCGACGAGCGGCCGCCGCCGCGCGGGTCGCGCACGCCGTACTTGTTCCAGTAGGTGTAGTCGGCATGGCCCGGACGGAAGGTGTCTTCGATATTGCTGTAGTCTTTGCTGCGCGCGTCGGTGTTGCGGATAAGCAGGCCGATGGGCGCGCCGGTGGTCACCCCTTGATATACCCCCGACAGGATCTCGACCTGGTCGGCCTCCTGGCGCTGGGTGACGTGGCGCGAGGTGCCCGGGCGCCGGCGATCGAGCTCGGCCTGGATGTCGGCCTCGGTCAGTTCCATGCCGGCCGGGCAGCCATCGACCACCGCCCCGATGGCCGGTCCGTGTGATTCGCCGAAATTGGTGATGCAGAAAAGCTTGCCTAGGGTATTGCCGGACATGGTGAATAAATTATCGGATTCTGTGGGACATCATGATATCGCATCACGAAGAACAGCTGACGTGCAGCTGGCGCGCCCAATCTGGCGCCGGGGCCGCATAGGTCTCGTATCCGGGCCGCTCGGCATAGGGCGCCCGCAGCAGCTCGAGCAGGGTGTCGATCTCGCCGGCATCGTCGTTTTCGGCGGCGCGAATGGCGATTTCGGCCAGGTGATTGCGCAGCACGTACAGGGGGTTAGCCAGGTTCATCTGCTCGATGCGTTCGCCCTGGGGCCGGTCGTCCAGCCCGATGCGGCGCACATAGCCCTGCAGCCAGGCCTGCGCCGCCTCGCGGTCTGCAAACAGGCTCAGGAAAGGCTCGGGCTCTTGCGGGGCTCCGGCCAGGCGGCGAAAGCTCAGCGTGAAATCGGCCTGCTGGGTATGCAGCAGCTTCCACCAGTCGTCGACCAGCGTGTCGTCGCCCTCGCGCCAGCCGCGCAGGCCGAACTTGCGCACCAGGTTGGCGTGATAAGCGTCCAAGAAGTCTTGCTCGAAATGCGCCAATTCCGCACGCAGGTCTTCGGGCTCGGGCCCCAGCACGGCCAGGGCGCTGGCCAGGCGATAGAGGTTCCAGTGCATGACCGAAGGCTGGGTATTCCAGGCGTAGCGGCCCTGGGTGTCGGTGTGGTTGCACACGTGATTGATCTGGAAGGCATCCATGAAGCCGTAGGGCCCATAGTCGAGTGTGAGACCGATAATGGACATATTGTCGGTGTTCATCACGCCGTGACAGAAGCCGGCCGTCTGCCAATCGGCCACCAGGCGAGCCGAACGCGCCACCACGGCGCGCAGAAAACGCAGCAGCACGCCATGCTCGCCTTGCGCCTGGCCGGCTTGCGCCTCGCGACACTCTGGATAGAAACGATCCACCACATAGTCGAGCAGGATGCGCATCTGCTCTGGATGCTGGGTCCAGTGCTCGAAGGAGCCGAAGCGCACGAAGGTGGGAGACACACGGGTGACCACGGCCGCCCTTTCGACAGTTTCGCGGTATACCGGGTTGCGCGCGGTAACAAGAGCCAGGGCACGAGTGGTGGGAATGCTTAGGCCCGCCATCGCCTCGCTGGCCAGGTACTCGCGCACCGACGACCGTATCACCGCACGGCCATCCCCCATGCGCGAATACGGCGTCAGGCCCGAGCCCTTCAGCTGCAGTTCGAAACTGCCTTCGGGCCCCGCGACCTCGCCCAGCAGGTGGGCCCTTCCGTCGCCCAGCTGCCCGGCCCACACGCCAAATTGATGGCCGCTATATACGGCAGCCAGCGTCCGGCCGGGCGCCAGCCCGCGACTGCCCGCGCACACATCGAGGAATTCAGGACGCGCCAGGGCCGCCTCGGACAGCCCCAGCATGCGCGCTACTTCGGTATTGGCGTGCAGCAGGCGAGGCTGATCGAGCGGCTGGGGCTCGAGCCGGGTATAGAACTGCGGCGGCAGGCTGGAAAAAGAGTCGACCGCAGGAAGGTCGAGAATGGAATCGACGCTCATGAGCGCGCCCCGCCGGCCCGGGCCGCGGCCTTGGCGGCCCGCTTGGCCGGCCGCACGTAGAAGATAGCGCACAGGTAGAACACCAGCGACAGCGCCACCTCGATGCCGGCCATGGCGACCGAGGCGGGAGACGGGTCGGACCAGACCCGCACCACGCCTTCCATCAGATACAGCAGGATCAGCATGCAAGCCCATTGCATGGTGTACAGATTGCCCTTGAGCACGCCGCGCAGGGGCAGCAGCAGGGGCAGCACCTTCAGCACCAGCCACGATCCGCCCGGCCGCAAGGGCGCCAGCCACAGTTCCCAGACAAGGCAAAGCACGATAAGGGCCAATAGCGAAACAGACGCCCCAAGGCGCAGCGCGGGATTGAGTCGAGTCGTAGTCATACTGGTATTATTACCCGGATTGAAGAACGAGTTGGCATCCAGAGCGGCCCGTTTGCCGCACCCATCATGCAAGACGAAACAGCCGGTACCGCCTCCGATCGCAAAGCCCGTCGCGTCCGTTCTCCAGACTGGCTCGACAGCGCCCGCCAGGCTGCGCTCTACGCCCTGCAGCGCGCCGGCGAAAAACGCCTTCCTCAAATTGCCGCGGGCCTGACCTACACCACCGTACTGGCCATCGTTCCCCTGCTGGCCGTGGTGCTTGCGCTGTTTACGGCCTTTCCCCTGTTCGGCGAGTTCAAGCTCGCGCTTGAAAACTTCCTGACGTCCAGCCTGATGCCGCCCTCGGTGTCCGAGAACGTCATGGGCTACCTGAACCAGTTCGCGGCCAAGGCGTCGGGCCTTACCGCGGTGGGCACCGTATTTCTGGTCGTGGTGTCCATCATGCTCATCATGACCATCGACGGCGTGCTCAACGACATCTGGAGCGTCGAACAGCGCCGTCCGCTGCGCCAGCGCATACTGGTGTACTGGGCCATTATCTCGCTGGGGCCCATACTGGCCGGGGCCAGCCTCTGGACCACCACCCTGCTTACCCAGCAATCGCTGGGGCTGGTGGGCGAGATGTCGGCCTTCATGAACTTCCTGCTGTCGGTGGTGCCGGTGATTGCCACGGGCCTGGGCTTTGCCGCGCTGTTCGTCTATGTGCCCAATCGCGAGGTGTACTGGCGCGACGCCCTGGCCGGCGGCATGGGTACGGCCGTGGTGCTGGCGCTGATGAAATCGGGCTTTGCGTTGTATATCTCGCACTTCCCCTCGTACACCATTATCTACGGCGCCTTTGCCACCCTGCCGATCTTCCTGCTGTGGATCTACCTTTCATGGCTGGCCATCTTGCTGGGCGCCACCGTGGCCGCCACCCTGCCCGCATTGCGCATGCGGCGCTGGGCCGAGCAGCGCCATTCCGGCGCAGCCATCGTCGACGTCATCAGCATAATCCGCCTGCTGCGCAGCGCCCAGGGCACGCCCTCGCCGGGCCGCAGCTCGCGCTTCCTAAGCGCCCACCTGCGCCTGCATCCTGACGAACTCAACCACATACTGAACACCCTGCACAGCCTGGGCTACGCCGTTCCCACCCAGGACAAAGACCGCGGCTCCGACCAATGGGTGCTGGCCTGCGACCTCGAGCAGGCCAAGCTGGGGCGGCTCGTAGACCAATTGCTGATCGACCGCCACCAGCCCGCGCTGGAAAAAGTGCCCTGCCTGCTGCCCGGCATCGCCGCATCGCTGACCACCCGTCCCGAGCTGACCATCGGCGAACTGCTCGACCAAGATACCGATTGGCAACCGTTTGTTGCCAATGAACACCAAAGCGCACAGTCGGGCGCTGTTCTACCCCAAACAGAGGATATCGGGCAAAATACAAACATAATGAAGCAGACCGAGGAGACGCATCATGTTGAAAGTCAGTGAGATCCTGCGTGTCAAGGGGCACACCCTATATACCGCCACCCCTGACATGCCCATTACCAAAGCGCTCGAAACCATGAGCGAGCAAGACATCGGCTCTCTGGTCATCATGGAACACGGCGAGCTGGTGGGCATGCTTACCTTCCGCGAGATCATCCGCCACCTGCACGCCAACGGCGGCAATACAGGCGCCAACACCATACGCAGCATCATGGACGACGCTCCGGTCAGCGTCACGCCCAACACCAGCGCCGAAGAAGTCCAGCGGCTCATGCTCGACAAGCACGCGCGCTACATGCCGGTCATGGACGGCCCGGTGCTGCAGGGGGTCATCTCTTTCTATGACATGGCGCAAGCCATCGTGGCGGCCCAGCAGTTCGAAAACAACATGCTCAAGGCCTATATCCGCGACTGGCCGGGCGACGGCGAGGCCCTCAAGGCCGAAGAACGCAGCTAGGCTTTTTATCAGGCACAGGGCGCCCCAAGGGCGCCCTTCTTTTACTTACTCGGCCCTGAGCACCAGATCGCTCCAGGCCTTTTCCAGCACCTGCGGATCATTCGTGTTCAAAAGCGTCGCGTCGGAAAGAGTGCGGCGCCAGTGGCGCGACCCCGGCCGGCCGTTCATCCAGCCCAGCATGGGCTTGACCACCATGCGCAATGGCACGCCCCGCTCTACCTGGCCCTGGGCGTATTCGGTCATGGCGTGCACGATCTGGCCCGGTTCGGGCAGCTCGATGCCCGGCTCGAGCAGGCGCGACAGCTCGGACAGAACGCCCGGGTTGTGCCAGGCGGCCCTTCCCAGCATGACGCCATCGAAATCGTCCAGCTGGCGCCGGGCCTCGCCAGCCTGCGCAATGCCGCCGTTGAGCACAACGGTGCAATCGGGAAAATCGGCCTTGAGGCGGCGCGCGGCCTCGTAGCGCAAGGGGGGAATCTCGCGATTGTCCTTGGGCGACAGGCCTTTGAGCACCGCATTGCGGGCATGCACGATGAACACTCTGCAGCCGGCCTGGTAAAGCGTGCCGACGAAATCGCGCACGAAGTCGTAGGACTCATCGTAATCCAGGCCCAGCCGGTGCTTGACGGTTACCGGCACCGACACTGCGTCTTGCATGGCCTTGACACAATCGGCCACCAACGCCGGTTCGGCCATCAGGCAGGCGCCGAAGGCGCCGCGCTGCACCCGGTCGGACGGGCAGCCGCAGTTCAGGTTGATCTCGTCATATCCCCACTGCTGGCCCAAACGCGCGCCGTAGGCCAGGGCCTCGGGGTCGCTGCCGCCCAGCTGCAGCGCCACGGGCTGCTCGGCCTCGTGAAAATCCAGGTGGCGCGCCACGTCGCCATGCAACAGCGCGCCGGTGGTGATCATTTCGGTATACAGGCGCGCACGCGGCGCCAGAAGCCGGTGAAAGTAGCGGCAATGGCGGTCGGTGACGTCGATCATGGGTGCAACGCACAGGCGCCATCCGGCGTCAGCTTGCAATGAGGATTTCACAATACGGTATAGTGGTTCGATATGGGCAATGCACGATTTTAACGTCCAATGCGGCCGCCCCCCGCTCCATCTCTCCGCCCGCTGTTTTACAATCCGGCTTTGCTGCACGGTGCGGCGCCACTTTTCTTTGTCTGTTCATCTTCTATGGCCGTCTTTACCCCTGTCAGCGACGACGATGCGCGCGAGCTTCTCAAGCACTATTCACTGGGCGAACTGATTTCTCTGCGGGGCATCACTGCCGGCATCGAAAACACCAACTACTTCCTTGCCACCACCCAGGGCGAATACGTGCTGACCCTGTTCGAGGTGCTTACCTACGAGCAACTGCCCTTCTACATCGAGCTGATGCACCACCTGGCGCAAAAGGGCATACCCGTACCCGAGCCCCAGACCCGGCGCAACGGCGAACGCCTGGGCCTTCTGCACGGCAAGCCCACCGCCATCGTCACCCGGCTTTCGGGCGGCTACGAACCCGATCCCGGCGCGACCCACTGCGCCCTGGCGGGGGCCACCCTGGCCCGCACCCATCTTGCGGGCAGCTCGTTCGCCATGCAGCAGCCCAACCTGCGCGGGCTCGGCTGGTGGCGCGAAACCATTCCCAAGGTGCTGCCCTTTCTCGACCCCGGCCAGGCCGAGCTGATCAGCGCGGTGCTTGAAGAACAGATCGCCTTCGCGCAATCCGGACTGTATGGCGAACTGCCCTCCGGCCCCGCTCATTGCGACCTGTTCCGCGACAACGTCCTGTTCGACGGCACCTACGAAATGCCCCGCATGGGCGGCTTCATCGACTTCTATTTCGCCGGCTGCGACACCTGGCTGTTCGACGTGGCGGTCAGTGTCAACGACTGGTGCATAGACCGCAACAGCGGCGCCTTCATCGACGAAAAGCTGCAGGCCTGGCTGCGGGCCTATGCCCAGGTGCGGCCGTTTACCGCGGCAGAGCGCCAGGCATGGCCGCTGCTGCTGCAGGCCGCCGCCCTGCGATTCTGGACTTCGCGCCTGTTCGACTACTTCCTGCCGCGGCCCGCGCAAACCCTCAAGCCGCACGACCCGCGCCATTTCGAGCGCGTGCTGCGCCAACGGCGCACGGCGCCCGCCCCGGCCCTGCCCTAGGGCCTGTTAACCCTAGGGCCGGTTGTCAACGCTGAAAGGAAACCATGCAAGCTGCCACACTACCTTTTCGTTCCGGATGGCTATGGATACAAGAAGGAGGCCGGATATTCCGGCGCCAGCCCCTGGCCATGTTTTTCTGGGGCTTGCTGACCAGCCTGCTCATCACCGTGGCTTCGGTCATTCCCATCCTGGGCCAGATGGCCCTTATTGCCGCCACGCCGGTGCTTACCTTCATCACCCTTTGCGCCTGCCGGCATATTTCGCAGGGCCGCCAGATGCTGCCGGGCATGTGGTTCGAACCCTTGCGCGACAAAAGCGTACGGCGCCGGCTGTTCCGGCTGGGCCTGGCCTACCTGGCTTGCTGCATGCTGGCGGGCTTTATTGCCACCCTGCCCTTTCTTGACCAGCTCTCGGCAGCGGTGGGCGACGGCAGCAACATCGACCCCTCGGCCCTGTTCGACGCCATGCTTCGCCCCCTGATCACCTTTGCCGTGCTGTATGTGCTGATCTCGGCGCTGTTCTGGCATGCACCGGCATTGACCGGCTGGCATGGCATCAAGCTGGTGCAGGCCCTGTTCTATTCCATGGTGGCCTGCTGGCGCAACAAATGGCCCTTCCTGTTGTACGGGCTAAGCTGGGGCGCCATTTTCATGGCGGTGCAATTCAGCGGCGACATGCTGATGTCCATCGGGCTGCCGGCGGGCCTTGTGCAACTGGTCATGGTGCCGGTCAACATTGTCGTCGTCGCGGTTCTGTACTGCAGCTTCTATCCCACCTACATGAGCGTTTTCGGCGTCAACTACGCCACCCAGCAGGATGAACAGGAAATCGAGGCGGGCGACTGACAAGCCGCTGGCCCGGCCGCGCCTTGCGCCGGGTCAGGGCCAAAGCCCTGGCTACACCCAGTCGTGCCAGACCGGCCTCAGGTCGGAAGGCAGCTCGGGCAAACCGCCCAGGTCGACATGGCTTTCGCTGGGCGCATGAAAATCCGATCCGCGCGAGACCAGAAAGCCATAGCGGCGCGCCACATCGGCATACTGCCGATATTGTTCGGGCCTGTGGCTGCCCGTTACCACTTCGATGCCCTCGCCGCCCAATTGCTTGAACGCGTCGAAGAACGCCTCGGCCTGGATTTCGTCGTAGATATAGCGTCCAGGGTGCGCGATAATCGCCCGCCCGCCAGCGCCCACTATCCATTGCACCGCTTCTTCAAGCCTGGACCAGTGGATGCGCACATTGCCCGAACGGCCGTCGCCCAGATAGCGGTCGAAGACTTCTTGCATGGTCTTGCAATAGCCTTGCTCGAGCAGGAAGCGGGCAAAATGCGTGCGACTGAGTAGTTGCGGGTTGGAGGCGTAGCGCAGCGCGCCCTCATAGCTGCCTTCGACGCCCATTTGCTCGAGCCGGACGGCAATCTGCCGGGCACGGTCGGTCCGGCCCGAGCGTATCGCCTCGAGGCCTTGTTTCAGGGCTTGGTTGTCGGGGTCGACATTGAGCCCCACGATATGGACGGTGCGGCGGGCCCAGGTGGCGGAGATCTCGACCCCGGTGACGAAGGGCAGGTCGAGCTCGCGGCATGCATCGCGGGCCTCTTGAAGGCCCGACAGCTCGTCGTGGTCGGTCAGCGACCAAAGCTGCACCCCATTCTGGGCCGCTCGCTGCGCCAAGGCAGCCGGCGCCAGCACCCCGTCGGAAACCAGGGAGTGGCAGTGCAGGTCGGCGTTGAGAGAATGGGTGTTACGAATCATTGAAACCATTGTACCGGCCTTGCGCTACAAGCAGCTGAAGTACGGCGCACGCGCGGCGCATCCGCAAAGAACTCAGCTCAGCCGCATAGAAAGCGCTCTATCGGCGCGATCTGTTCTTCGGTCAGCAAGGTGGGCGCATGGCCGACGCCATGGAATTCCACCAATTGCGCCTGGCCGTTGCGCGCCAGCATTTCGTCGGCGGTTTCCCGGGACAGCACATCGGACTCTTCGCCGCGCAGCAGCAGCACCGGCAAGGCCAGGCTGTCATAAGCCGACCACAGCATGAACTCGGCAGCCTTCAATGCCGCCTCGTCCTGCAGCGCCATGGGCGCCGCAAGCCGCAGATCGTAGTGCCGAATCCAGCGCCCATCTTGCTGATTGAACATGTCGCGCGTCAGCCGCTTCCACAAAGCCTGCGAATGCGGACCAAAGCCGGCCGAGACCGACTGCACGTAGGCCACGGCCTCGTCGAAGGTGTCGAAGGAGACGTCGCTGCCCACATAGCCTGCGATGCGGGCGATACCCTGCACGTCGAGGCGCGGCCCGATGTCATTGAGCACGACCTTGCCCAGGCGCACGGTGCGCGCCGCAGGCAGTCCGAACTCGCCCCGCTGCGGCCTTTGCAGGGCCGACATGGCCAGCGCGCCGGCCAGCCCAAGGCCTATCAGGCCGCCCATCGAGGTGCCCAGCCAATCGACCTGCTCTACGTCCAGCCGCGCGATCAGCGTGAGCATGTCGGAGATGTATTGCGGCACGGTGTAGGCGGAAGGGTCGACCAGCCAGTCGGAACGCCCGCGGCCCACCACGTCGGGGCACACCACGCGGTAATGCGCGGCCAGCTTGCCGGCCAGCTCGTCGAAGTCGCGGCCGCAGCGGGTAAGGCCATGCACGCAGACCAGCACCTTATCGTTGCCGGCATCGCCCCACTCCCAGTAGGCCATGCGGTGAACGCCAGAGGGGCTGGCACACATTACGTATTCGAGGCGAGGTTCGGTCATGACGGCTTGTTCCGGAAATTAGGGCCAAAAAAATGGTAACCGATTTTGTAGAGGGATAGCCCGCCCTCATCCTGATACGGCAAGGCACGACAGCCCTGCATGCCGGTAACACCGCTGAAAGACTCGTGCGTCAGCGGCGTCGAGGGCATTTAGCCCCCTCGTCGTTGAGCAGCCTAAGGAGCGGATGCCGAGTCCAAGCTCCAGTGCCTTGGCCTGGCCTCGCGATGCGACTCCACTTCAAGTCCATCGGCTCGTGACTGCACCATAATCGCGCCGTGCAGATCTGTGCGCCAGAACTGCGCCCCCGCCCTTTGCCAGCGGCGCTGCACCGCGGGGTGTGGATGGCCGTAGCGGTTCCAGCGGCCCGCCTGGGCGATGACGTGGCCGGCAGCGGCATGATTCACGAATACATCAGCCGACGAACTGCGCGAGCCATGATGGGCGGCCGCCACCACGTCGACGGGGCCGAACCCGCGCCGCACGAGCTCGCCTTCTTGTGCGGCGGCGATGTCACCGGTAAGCAGGGCCGAATGATGCCTGCCCCGTATCAGCAGCACGCAGCTTTGCGCATTGCGCAGTTTCGACTGGCTTCCCACGCCCACCGGCGGAGAGGACTTCAGCGGCCAGACGAACTCGAATGCCACGCCGTCGACGGCCCACTTGACCCCTTCGTGGCAGCGGGACAATGCCTGGGGCAATGGCGGCAAGTTGCCGGGCACGCCCAGCAGCGCCGCTTCGCGCTTCAGGTAGGCCACGGTGTCGAAGGAACTGTATGACTGTCCCACACTGCGAGACTCCAGCACGCTGCGCAGCCCGCCCACGTGGTCGATGTCGGCATGCGACACGACCAGGACGTCCAGCCTCTTCACGCCCTTGGCGCGCAAAAGCGGCACGATGCTGCGCGAGGCGGCATCGGACACCGGGCTGTGGCGTATACCGGTATCGAACAGCAAGGCGTGGCCTGCAGTGAGCACCAGCACGGCCGCGCCCTGGCCCACGTCAAGGGCCACCATGTCCCAGGCGCCCTCCGGGGGCCGCTCGGGGCGCCACAGCAGGGCGGGCAGCACCAGCAGCCATCCCGACCAGCGCAAGGGCAAGCCGCGCGGCAGCAGCGCCGCCGCCATGCCGGACAGCGCCAGAAGCAGCGTCCACCAAGGCGCCGCGGCCGCATCCAGGCTGGCCGCGCCCTGCGAGGCCAGCCAATGGGTCGGCACCATCATGAATCGAAGCGCTTCGTGCGCCAGCCCCGAAATGGCGCTGGCCAGCCACTCCAGCCCCGGCACGGCCGACACCGCCGCCAGCAGCAAGGATAGCGGCGTCACCACCAGGCTGATCACGGGAATCGCATACGCGTTGGCTAGGGGCGATACGATGGAGATCTCGTTGAACAGCGTTGCCAGGACAGGCATGAGGCCCACCGTGACGACAAGCTGCAGCCGACAGGCCCCCTTCAAGCCCCGAAGGAACCGGACGCGGGCCGGCACGACATGCCCCGGTGCATGGGTTCCCAGCCAGTGCCCGCTGGCCAGCAGCACGGCAACCGCCCCGAAAGACAGCCAAAAACCGCTGGCCATCAAGGCCCAGGGGTCCAGCGCCACGACAGCTGCGGCGGCCAGAAGCAGCACGCGCGACGGACCCAGGGGCAAACGGCCCAAATGAGCCGCCGCCAGCACGGACAGCATCAAAAAAGTGCGGCGGGCCGGCACGCCCCAGCCGGCCAGCAGGCAATACAACCAGGCCACCGCCAGCGCCGCTACGCAAGCGGCCACCTGTGCCGGCACCCGCTCGGCCAGCATGCGGCCGCGCCAGGCCAGGCGCTTCCATAGCCATAACGTGGCAAGGCCGCCAAGCGCGGCAATCATCGTGATGTGGGACCCGCTTATGGATATGAGGTGCGTGATCGACGTGCGGTTGAACACGGTCCAGTCCTCGGGCGGCACGCCGGCCTGGTCTCCTATCGCCAGGGCCAGCAGCACTGCGCCATAACGGCTGCCCTGTACATAAGGCTTCATGGCTTCGCGCACGAAATGGCGCACACGCTCGGCCATCACCGCCAGGCCCGTCCATGGCTCATCGCGCATAAACCGCGGCGTGCCGCGTACACTGCCCACGGCCCGCAGCCCCTGGGCGAAAACGTGTCCCTCGTAGTCGAAGCCATGCGGGTTGCTGGCGCCATGTGGCCGGCGAAGATTGAGCGACATGCGCCACACCTGGCCCGGGACCAGTTCTGGAAACGCGTCGGCCCCGGCAGAGGGCTGGCGGTACGGCCCCGCATAGTCCGCCCCATGCCACGCCACCAATACGCGGCGCGGTATGCCTTCGGGTTTCGACTCGAGCACTTCGGCCTCGAACCGCCGGCTGCCCGGCAGCTCGCGGGGCAAGGTGGCTATGCGCAGCACTACCCGGGAAACCTTGTCTTCGTCCTCGACAGACAGCGAATCGGACAATCGATGATCGATATGAAGGCAGACCCAGGCCAGGCCCAGCGCCGTAGCCCACAATGGACCAAGAAGGCCCAGGCATGCGCGGCCGCGTATGAGCGGCAGGCGCAAGCGGCTCCACTCCCTGAACGCCGATACGGGCAAAGAAACCATCGACAAGGCCGCCGCAGACATCGCCACGACAAACAGAGAAACTGCGAGCAGACAGCCCACCAGCCAGGCCCACTCTGAAGCCGTGGGTGTGCGCGGCAGCACATGCGCCACCCCCGCCGCCGCCAACCCCGCCAGCAAACTGATCCGCCCCACCATCGCTGTTCGTCCAAATCGCCCATCGTAGGTAGGTTCATCTACCGGCGGAACACGGAAGGGACAGCAAGATCACGGCGGAAGATACGCATGGCGAAAGAAGCGCACGACAAGGTCCGGGCCTTGGCGCCCGGCCAATTTTGTTATTATTTCCGCCACATTTCCGGAGAAACATTTTGAAAGTCATCATCGTCGGCGCGGGCATCGGCGGCCTGGCCCTGGCCCTCATGCTGCACAAGCGAGGTATTGAATGCCAGGTCTTTGAAAGCGTGCGCGAGCTCAAACCGCTGGGCGTGGGCATCAACCTGCTTCCACATGCCGCCGGCGAACTGCAGCAGCTTGGCTTGCTGGAAACCCTGCAAGACAACGCCGTGGCCACTTCGGCGCTGCATTACTACAACCGCTTCGGCCAGAACATCTGGCAAGAGGCGCGCGGCCTGGCTGCCGGCTATGCCGTGCCGCAGCTCTCCATCCATCGCGGGCGGCTGCAGCTCCTGCTGGCCGACGCCGTGCGACAAAGGCGGGGCGCCGGCGCGCTGCAGACCGGAATGGCCTTTGAATCGCTGGAGCAAGATGCCCAGGGCGTCACGGCCGTGTTCCGCAATCGCTCGAAAGGCGACAACCTTGAACAAGTGCGGGGCGACGTGCTGGTCGGGGCCGACGGCATCCACTCGGCCGTACGCAAGGGCTTCTACCCCGAGCGCGACGAATTCCGTTTTTCGGGCCGCATACTATGGCGCGCAGTCACCTATACCCAGCCTTTTCTCGACGGGCGCACCATGTTCATGGCGGGCCACCAGGACCAGAAGTTCGTCGCCTATCCCATCATGGACGAAGCCGCGCCCCAGGGCATGGCGGCCATCAACTGGATCGCCGAGCTCAGCGTGCCTTCTGACGGGCGCGAATACACCGACTGGAACCGGGTGGTCGACAAATCCGTGTTCGCGGCCGAGTTCCAGAGCTGGAATTGGCCCTGGATAGACATTCCCGCGCTGATCGACGGGGCCCCTGCCATCTACGAGTTTCCCCTGGTCGACAAAGACCCCCTGCCGCGCTGGACCCATGGCAAGGCCACCCTTATGGGCGATGCCGCCCACCCGCTGTACCCCATCGGCTCGAACGGCTCGGCCCAGGCGATACTCGACGCCCGCTGCCTGGCCGACAGGCTGCTGGAAACCGTGCAGAAGCGCCATCGCAATGCCGAGGCCGCACTGAAGGAATACGAGGCGGAACGCCTGCCGGCCACCACGGGCATCATCTTGCGCAACCGCCTGAACGGCCCGGAACAGGTCATGCAGCTGGCGCACGAACGGGCGCCCGAGGGCTTTACGCACATCCACGACGTCATGCCCCAGGAAGAGCTCGAGGCCATCTCAATGCGCTACAAGCGCGCAGCGGGATTCGACCCTTCGCGCCTCAAGCCCCAGGCCTGAACGAAGCGGCGCCGGGCTCCGTCTCGCACATGCGGCGGCCAGCGCCGCCCTGCCCCGCATGGAGAAAGCAGCGCCTCCCTGCGCAAGATCATCCAAGCGGGGCGCTGGCGGTCAGGCAACGCTTCAGGCGCGGCAAGGCGCGCAGCGCATTGGCCCCCGTCGCCGCTTTTACCTGGCCCACGGTCGTGTCCCGCAACTCGGCCAGTACGGCGGCCACACCCACGACGCACGCAGGCTCGTTGCGACTGCCGCTTTCCAGCCACGCCGGTGGAATGTCGGGTGCATCGGTCTCCAGCACCAGGGCTTCGATGGGCAGGCGGCTGGCCAGGCGCCGTATCTGCAGGGCACGCTCGAAAGTCATGGCGCCGCCCAGGCCCAGCACGAAACCCTGTTCGATGAACTGCTCAGCCTGCTGGAAGCTGCCGTTGAAGGCATGGCCGATGCCGCCGATGCGCGGCCGCCGGCGCAAGTGCTTCAACAAGATGTCCTGCGAGCGCCGCACATGCAGTATGACCGGCAAGCCGTAACGCAGGGCCAGGTCGAGCTGCGCGGCGTAGAAGAACTCCTGGCGCTCGCGCATCGCGTCGGTCTTGAGTTCCGGAATGAAGAAGTCGAGCCCGATCTCGCCCACGCCCACGAAGCGCGGGTCGTCCAGCGAGGCGCGGACTTCGCGCTCCAGCACCTGAAGATCGTCGTCGGAAGCGCGCGGCACGCAGATGGGATGGATGCCCAGCGCATAGCTGCCGCCGGGAAAAGAATGAGCCAGTTCGCGCACGGCGATGAAATTTGCGCGGTCCACCGCCGGGATGATGATGGCGTCGACGCCGGCTTCCCGAGCCCGGTCGATGACGCGCTGGCGGTCATCGCCAAACTCGGCGGCATCCAGATGGCAGTGCGTGTCGATCAGCATGAGTGCATCCTGCGCTGTATCGGCCGATCTTGCACCTTGCGGCGTGTTGATCAGCCCGATGTCTGGGCTTCGTTGTCGACCAGGGACCCGTCATCCATGAACAGCTGGCGATGAGCCAGCGCGGCCAGCGCCGGGTCGTGCGTGACGATGGCAAACGCCGTGCCCGACTCTTGATTCAATCGTACCAGCAGCTCGAACATGGCCTGGGCCGTATGCCGGTCGAGATTTCCCGTGGGTTCGTCGGCCAGGACGCAAACCGGCCGCGTGACCAGGGCGCGCGCCAGCGCGACACGCTGCCTTTCCCCACCCGAAAGCTGGCCGGGATAATGGCTTGTGCGATGGGCCAGCCCCACCTGCTCGAGCATGGCCGCGGCCTGCTCGCGGGCCGTCTCGCGCCGTTCGCGGCGCACGATCAATGGCATGGCGACGTTGTCCAGCGCAGAGAATTCCGACAGCAGGTGATGAAACTGGTACACGAAGCCCAGGCTGCGGTTGCGCAGCTGGCTGCGGCGCGCCTCGGACAAGCCCTCGGCCGACTGGCCGTCTACCCAGACCGAGCCCGAACTGGGCTGGTCGAGCATGCCCAGCAGGTGCAGCATGGTGCTTTTACCCGACCCCGAGGCGCCCACCACGGCCACCATTTCGCCACGCGCCACGTGCAGGCTGACGTCGCGCAGGACCTCGATGCGCTCTGCGCCTTCGTCGTAATACTTGACCAGGTTGCGGGCGACAAGGACATGATCCGCGCCCGAAGCGCTTGTTGCATCAATCATGGCGCAACACCTGGGCGGGTTGCAGCCGCGAGGCCCGCCAGCTTGGATAGACGGTGGCCAGCAGGGACAGTACCAGGGATGTGACGGTGACGATCACGATGTCGCTTACCTCGGGGTTCGATGGCAGTTCGCTGATGAAATAGATTTGCTGCGGCAGGAACTGGATGCCCAGCAGGCGTTCGATGAAGGGCACGATCACGTCGATGTTGAAGGCGATGAGCATGCCCAGCCCCACGCCCGCAGCGGTGCCGATCACGCCGATCAGGGCGCCCTGCACCAGGAATATGCGCCCGATCTCGCGCGGCGTTGCGCCCAAGGTGCGCAATATGGCGATATCGGACTGCTTGTCCTTCACGGCCATGACCAGCGAAGACAGCAGGTTGAAGGCCGCCACGGCCACGATCAGGGCCAGAATGAGGAACATCATGCGCTTCTCAGTCTGCACGGCCGCAAACCAGGTACGGTTGTTTTCCGTCCAGTCGCGCACCCGCGCGTAGGGGGGCAACATTTCGCGCAGCTCTTGGGCCACTTGCGGCGCGCGCTGCATGTCGGCGATGCGCAGGCGCACTCCGCTTATGCCATTGTCGCGGAATACCCTTGCAGCATCCTGCTCGTTGATGAAGGCCATCGAGGCATCGTATTCGTAGTAGCCCGAAGCAAATATGCCCTTGACCGTGAACTGGCGCATGCGGGGGGTAAAGCCCGCCGGCGAGATCGAGCCCTGCGGCGCCAGCACCAGCAAGGTGTCGCCCGGGCGCACGCCCAGGGAATCGGCCAGGAAGCTGCCCAGCACAATGGCAAAGGAACCCGGCTGCAATACATCGAGGTCGGCGTCGGTCATCTGCCCGGCAATGTCGGACACGGCAGCCTCGCGCTCGGGGTCGATGCCCTTGAGCTGCACGCCGCTTAGCGTCTGCCCCCTTACCAGCATGGCCTGGGCCGACACGAATGGCGCCTCGCCCTTCACCGCCGGATGCTTGCGCGCGTCGGCAGCCAGGTCTTCCCAGTGCTCCAGCACCTGGTTGGGGTCGGCGCCCGGCACAAAGACCTCGACGTGCGGCAGGACCGACAGCATGCGGTCTCGCACCTGGGTCTGGAAGCCGTTCATCACCGACAGCACCACGATCAGGGCTGCGACACCCAGGGCGATGCCGGCCATGGAGGTGCCGGCGATAAAGGAGACGAAACGATCCCGGCGACCACCACGGCGGGCGCCGCGCGACACACCGGCATAGCGGGACCCTATCCACAATTCATAAGACATTCTTGCAAACCACCTTGTTTTTCTCGTCGTTTCGTTTCGGTTTCACGTATAGACACTACAATTCACGCATGCATATCGTACTTCCCGGCGCGCTGCCCGACCCCGAAGCGGCGCGCGCCCTGCTTCCCCACCTGCACGAAACCGCGCCCACCTTCACGGGCTGGCTGTCGCGCTCGCGGGCCAGGCTACGCACGGTCGACCCGGCTGTGTCGGCCTGCACCGCATTTGAGCACTGGCAGCTCGAACGCGCGGGGTTTCAGCCCGATGCGAAGCAAAATCTTAGCGCAGGACTGGGCCCTTTATGGGCCCAGGACCGCAGCATCGCCCCCGACCAGCCGGTATGGCTGGCAGAGCTGGTGCACATGGCACCCACGCAAACCAGCACGGCCATGCTGGCTTCGGATGTACTGCGCATTACGCCAGACCAGAGTGTAGCCTTGTTCGAATCGGCGCAAACGCTGTTCGAGGGAACAGGTTTCCAACTGCATCACGACGGCGACAGGCGCTGGCGCATCGAGGCTCCCGCCTCTTTCGCCCTGCACAGCGCCAGCCCGGCCCTGGTTGCGGCCACGTCGGTCAACGACTGGTGGCCCCAGCAAGAAGCCGCGCGACCCTGGAGGCGCCTGGTCAACGAGATACAAATGCTGTGGTTCGGCCACCCCGTCAACGCATCGCGCCAGAACCAGGGCCTGCCCCCGGTCAACGGCCTGTGGCTGTTCGGCGGCGGGCGGGCCGAGCAGCTGCGCAACGCGGCCTTGCCCGAACAGGCTCCCTGCTACGAAGCGCTGCAGGCGCCTTTCATGGCGCAAGACTGGGCGGGCTGGCTGGCGGCGCTCGCCGAACTCGAGGCTCAGGTCTTCCTGCCGCTGCGGCAACAGGGCACGCAGCCTGTGCTGGTGCTTGCGGGCCGCAACCAGTTGGCCACGCTTAAACCCCGCACACTGGCGCGCTGGACGCAATGGCTGCCCGGCAGCCGCAATACATGGAGCAAATGGTGGTCGTACCGAAACTAAGCACCCGCACCGCCGACGATGACGCCGCCAAAGCGCTCGAGGCGGCCGGCATCCATCCCCTTCTGTGCCGCCTGTGGGCGGCGCGCGGCGTTCGGGCGGCCGACGAAACGGCCCTGAAATGGGCGGCGCTGATTCCACCCACCCGCCTCACCCACGTGGACACCGCCGCCGGCCTGCTGGCCGACGCCATCCAGGCCGGCCAGCGCCTGCTGATCATCGCCGACTACGACTGCGACGGCGCCACCGCCTGCGCGGTGGGCATCCGAGCCTTGCGCTCCATGGGCGCCCGCGTCGACTTCCTGGTGCCCAACCGTTTCGAAACAGGCTATGGCCTGTCCCCCGAAGTCGTGGCGCTGGCCGCGAACCATGCCGCCGGCAAGCCCGACATGCTCATCACGGTAGATAATGGCATCGCCAGCGTCGATGGCGTGACCGCGGCCCGTCAGGCGGGCATGCAGGTGCTTGTCACCGACCACCACCTGCCGGGGCCCGTGCTGCCGGACGCCATGGCCATCGTCAACCCGAATCAGCCCAATTGCGGTTTTCCGTCCAAGAACCTGGCCGGCGTGGGCGTCATCTTCTATCTCATGCTGGCCCTGCGGGCCGAGCTTCGCCGCCGCGGCGTCTATCCGGCCGACGGCGGCCCGCGGCTCGACCTGCTTGCCGACCTGGTCGCGCTGGGCACAGTCGCCGACGTGGTCAAGCTGGACAGCAACAACCGCCTGCTGGTTACACAAGGCCTGCAAAAGATACGCAGCGGCCGCATGCAGGCCGGCCTGCGCGCCCTGTTCGCCGTGGCGGGCCGCGAGTGGCGCCAGGCCACCACTTTCGACCTGGGCTTCGCCCTGGGGCCGCGCATCAACGCCGCCGGCCGCCTGGCCGACATGAGCCTGGGCATCAACTGCCTGATCACCGACGACGAAGGCCATGCCCTGCAGCTGGCGCGCGAACTCGACGAAATGAACCAGCAGCGGCGCAGCATAGAAGGCACCATGCGCGAAGAGGCCCTGCAGGCCGTGCAGCAGGGCCAGCCCACCATCGGCGCCAGTGTCTGCGTCTACCACCCTGACTGGCACCAGGGTGTGGTCGGCCTGGTCGCTTCGCGCCTGAAAGAAACCTACTGGCGCCCCACCCTGGCCTTCGCGCGCTCGGGGCCGGGCGAGCTACGCGGATCCGGCCGCTCGATACCCGACGTTCACCTGCGCGATGTGCTCGACCTGGTTTCCAAGCAGCATCCGGGCGCCATCCTGAAGTTCGGCGGCCATGCCATGGCCGCGGGCCTGACCCTGCGCGAAGACGCCTACCAAAGCTTCCTGCAGGGCTTTGACGAAGCCGTCCGGCAACTGACGGGACGAGACAGCTTCGAGCCCGTCATCGAGACCGACGGTTCGCTGGAAACGGGCTATGCCAACGCGCAGGTCGCGGGCCTGCTGGCCGAGCAGGTATGGGGTGCGGGCTTCCCCCCGCCCGTGTTCCGCGACGTGTTCCACGTGCATCATCAGCGCCTGCTCAAGGACAAGCACCTGAAGCTGAGCCTCGAGCGGGGCCACCAGCGCTTCGACGCCATCTGGTTCAACCACGCCGAGATGCTTCCGGAACAGATCGACGTGGCCTACAGGCTCGAGCAGAACAGCTGGAACGGCATGGTGTCGGCGCAGTTGATCATCGAGTACGCCTGCCCAGCCTGAGCACGAAATGCGAGTTGCGCCGGGGCGGCACTCCCGGCAAACAGGCATGAGATGCCCCCAGGGCGAATAGACTGGATGCTCCGGGCGGCCTCGGGCAGGCATGCGTTTGCAGCGGCCCGGGATTTGCTTCTATAGTGGGCAGTAAGCAGATCTCGGGAAACACCAGCCATGAACTACCGCAAATCGCCCGACGTAACCTGGGCGCAAGCCATGAACATGCTTGAACAGGCCGACCGCCTGCACCGCCAGTTCTTCCAGCCTCGCCGCGGCCCCGCTCGCGGCCCCACTTGGGAGCCGCCCGCCGATGTCTTCGAAACCCCCACCCATCTGTCCGTGCTCGTGGCCCTGCCGGGCGTCGCCTCGGACCGCCTGCAGGTGCTGATAGACGGCGGCACCCTGCTGGTCGTGGGCGAACGCCCCATGCCCGCGCCCGCGTCGGCCCACATACGCCGCATCGAAATCCCCTACGGCCGCTTCGAGCGCCGCATCGAGCTGCCTCCCGGCCAATTCGAAATACAGGAATCCTCGCTGGCCAACGGCTGCCTGGTTCTTGCCCTGCGCAAACTGTAGGGCCGGTTCTTTACAGTAAACAGGCCCCAACCGCAAAACCAAGATGGACAGAGCCATGGACACCAAGACATCCGAGCAGCCTCCCGTCGATAAAGCACAAGAACAGCAGCCAGGCGCCGAGGCGCCACCCGAACTCAATATTCCCGACGACGCCCTTATCATCATTCCCGTTCGCAACCTGGTGATGTTCCCGCAAATGGTGGCGCCGATAGGCATAGGACGCGAAAGCTCGATCAAGGCCGCCCAGGACGCCGCCCGCACCGGCCGCCAGGTGGGCATCGTGCTGCAGCGCGATGCCGAGACCGACGAACCGCTGGGTATAGACCTGCACCGCGTGGGCACGCTGGCCAGCATTTTGCGCTATGTCACCACGCCCGACGGCAACCACCATTTGATCTGCCAGGGCGAACAGCGCTTCGTCGTCAAAGAGTACCTGTCCGATTACCCCTACCTGGTCGCGCGGGTGCAAAGCTTCGAAGAGCCCGAAACCAGTTCGCCCGACATCGAGGCGCGCATGCTTCAGCTCAAGGCGCGCACGGCCGAGATACTGCAGATGCTGCCCCAGGCGCCCGCCGAACTGTCCAACACCGCGGCGGCCATCGAGTCGCCCGCGGTGCTGTGCGACTTCGTGTCGGGCCTGATGGACCTCAAGCCCTCTGAAAAGCAAGACATACTCGAAACCTTCGACCTGCTGCCGCGGCTCGACAAGGTGCTGGGCTTCCTGGTGCACTTTGCCGAGGTGCTTCGCATCAGCCGCGACATCGACAAGCAGACCAAAGAACGCTTCGAGGACAGGCAGCGCGAAGTGCTACTGCGCGAACAGCTCAAGACCATCCAGAGCGAACTGGGCGAAACCGAGGGCAATGCCGCCGAGGTCGCCGAGATCGAGGCCAACATCGCCAAGGCCGGCATGCCCGAAGACGTCGAGCAGGCCGCCCGAAAAGAATTGCGCCGGCTGCAGAACATGCCCGACTCCTCAGCCGAATATTCTTCGCTGCGCACCTACCTCGACTGGCTTACCGAACTGCCCTGGAACGTCGTCACCGACGAGCGCATCGACATTGCGCAGGCGCGCGACATTCTCGAGGCCGACCACTATGGGCTCGAGAAGATCAAGCGCCGCATTCTTGAATATCTTGCCGTGCGCAAACTCAACCCCGAGGGCCGCAGCCCCATCCTGTGCTTCGTAGGCCCCCCCGGCGTGGGCAAGACATCGCTGGGTCAAAGCATCGCCCGCGCCACCGGGCGCAAGTTCGCGCGCCTGGGCCTGGGCGGCGTACACGACGAAGCCGAGATCCGCGGCCACCGCCGCACCTACATCGGCGCCCTGCCCGGCAACATCATCCAGGCCGTGCACAAGGCCGGCGCCCGCAATTGCGTCCTGATGCTCGACGAAGTCGACAAGCTGGGCGGAGGCAGCGTGCATGGCGACCCGGCCGCCGCCCTGCTCGAAGTGCTCGACCCGGAACAGAACGCGACCTTTCGCGACAACTACCTGGCCGTGCCCTTTGACCTGTCCAAGGTGCTGTTCATCACCACCGCCAACGTGCTGGACGCCATTCCCGGCCCCTTGCGCGACCGCATGGAGGTCATCCAGCTTCTGGGCTATACAGAAGCCGAAAAAATGCAGATTGCGCAGCGCTATCTGATAAAGCGCCAGCTCGAGGCCAACGGCCTTAGCCGCGAGCAGTGCGAACTGACCGACGAGGCCCTGCGCGCCATCATCCACTCGTACACGCGCGAAGCCGGCGTGCGCAATCTCGAGCGCGAGATAGGCAGTGTCTTTCGCCATGTGGCGATGAAGGTGGCCGAAGGCACGGCGCAACATGTCAAGATCGAAGAGGCCGACCTGCATGCCATCCTGGGCCCGCACAAGCACGAAAGCGAACTGGCCATGCGGACCAGCCTGGCCGGCGTGGCCACGGGGCTGGCCTGGACGCCCGTCGGCGGCGACATTCTCTTCATCGAGGCCAGCCGCTCGCCGGGCGGCGGCCGGCTGATACTCACGGGCCAATTGGGCGATGTCATGAAGGAAAGCGCGCAGGCCGCGCTGACCTTGCTCAAGGGCAAGGCGGAACGGCTGGGCATCGCGGCCGAGCGCTTCGAGAAAAGCGACATCCACGTTCACGTGCCTGCGGGCGCCATTCCCAAGGACGGACCAAGCGCGGGCGTGGCGATGTTCGTCGCCCTGGCCTCGCTGATGATGGACCGTCCGGTGCGCTACGACCACGCGATGACGGGCGAAATCAGCCTGCGCGGGCTGGTGCTGCCGGTGGGCGGCATCAAGGAAAAGGTTCTTGCCGCGCTGCAGGCGGGCATCCGCACGGTGTTGCTGCCTGCCCGCAACGAGAAAGACCTCGAAGACATTCCCCAGGAAGCGCGCGATCAGTTGCGGTTCGTGTTTTTGGAGAATGTCGAGCAGGCGATTGATGTGGTGCTGGAAGAAGGGGCTACGCTGGCCGATTGAATCGGCTTTCCGTTAATTGAACGTCTGATTCTGGGTCTTTAAGCCGATGTGCTTTGAGATTGCGCGCTTGTAATTTGGGCTCTTAATCCGGCGCGCTGCGGGGTCAGTATTGGGGGCGCCGGAGAGCTTCGGCCGGCTTTGCCGGCTACCCTCGCACCCTATCATTTTTGGGGCGCCCCTCGGCGGGCCCCCGCAAAACTCGCGCGGTGTACAGCCCCCCGGGCTGTACACACCCGTCGCGCTCGAACAGTTGCGGGCTTGCCTCCCCAAAAACGACAGGGTGCTCGGCTCGCTCAACGTCGCCCCCAATACTGACCCCGCATCACGCCTCATAGCGTCTTGGTTTGTGGCGTGCCTAGCAAGAGGTGCGGCTATTCACTCCAATGCAGTTCCTGTGATGCGGGGTGTGTCTGGGCCGGGCGTTGGCTGTCGAGCCAGGCGCCGCTGAACGGAGGGCGAAGGCCCGGACGATGCGGACAGGCGGGCCCGGAGGGACGACTGCCTCCGTCCGGAACAGACATACCCCGCAGCGCAGGAACGGGTTTAAAGCCAACACCATTACGAACTAAACACAGATATGGCGCAAGGAAGCAAACTCCTTATCGGCCAAGCGCAGGAAGCGGCTTAGAAACAGCGCCCTGGCAGCAAAACTCAGGAAGAGCTTAAGAAAACACACCCTGACAGAGGCAGGCACGATTCACGGCAATTGCCCCGACTCCTTCTTCGCCGCGATCACGTCCAGCAGCAGGCGATCGCGCTCGGGCACGAAACGCGCCTCATCCGCCGTGGCGAGCACTTCCCGCATTTGCTCCGCCACCTTGCGCTTCAGCTCGGGCGTCATCGAGGGATCCCCCAGGTCCTTCCACCAGTCTTCTATCGGCCCGCCCAGGTGATCGAGCAGATGCTCGATGCCCCCCTGCCCGCCCGACAGATGCAGGTTCATGAACGGCCCCAACAAGGCCCAGCGCAGCCCCGGCCCCTGCGAGATCGCCACGTCGATGTCGCGCACCGTCGCCACCCCCTGGTCCACCAGATGAAAAGCCTCGCGCCACAACGCCGCCTGCAGTCGATTGGCGATATGCCCCTTGACCTCTTTGCGGGGGTTCACCGAGCTTTTGCCGATGGCGGTGTAGAAGTCCATGGCGGCCTTCAGCATCTCGGGCGAAGTGTGTTCCCCGCCGATGACCTCGACCAGGGGAATGAGGTGCGGCGGATTGAAGGGATGGCCCAGCACCACGCGCTGCGGATGCCTGCAGGCCGACTGCACCTTGCTGATGAGCAGACCCGACGAACTGGACGCAAGCACTACGTCGGCAGGCAGGGCCGCATCCATGCGGCCGAACAAGTCGATCTTGAACTCCAGGTTCTCGGGCCCGTTTTCTTGCACGAAGTCGACGTCCTTCAATGCATCGAGCAGGTCGGCATGAAAGCGCAGCCTGTCTTGCGAAGCCCCCGGACGCAGGCCGATGCGCTCCATGCTGGGCCATAGCCGCGCTACGGTCTCGCGCAGGCGCTGCTCGGCGCCCGACGACGGATCGGTGGCCTCGACGTCCAGGCCCTGGGCCAGGAAATAGGCCGCCCAGCTGGCCCCGATCACGCCGGTGCCCACCACTGCGACGCGTTTTACCTCTCGCTGCATGATTCGCTACTCCTACAAGAAAACGGATTCGCCCGCGCCCTCAGGCGCACAAGGCCTGGGTCAGCGCCGAGCCGACCTGGCCGAAAGAATGCTTCTGAACCAGCTGTTCAAGCTGCCCGACCAGCTCGTCGACCTCGCGGTGCGTGGTGTCGACGTCGGCGTGCGCCAGCGCGTACAGCTTGCGCCGGGCCTCGAGCGCGCCGGCGATGTTGGCCATGGCGTCTTTGTGCAGTTCGGGCGTGGCGATGCGCGCATCATGCTGCGCCATGACGCGCCGGAAGTGCTCGTGCGGATCGGCGTGCAGCCACACGCAAAAGAAGGAATGCAGCAGGAGTTCGTAGGTGGCGGGCTCGACCACGATGCCGCCGCCCGTTGCCAGCACCACCTCGGGATACTGCGCAATGACGCGGTCGAGGCAACGCTTTTCAAGCTGCCGGAAGCCCGCCTGGCCGTAGATGGAAAAGATGAGGTCAAGCGCAATGCCGGCCTCTTTCTCGACCTCGCGGTTGAGCTCGACGAAAGGCAGGCCCAGCCGCCGCGCCAGCACGGGCCCCAGCGTGGACTTGCCCGCCCCTCGCAGCCCGACCAGCGCGATCCGGCGCGGCGCCTTGCCCCGCCCCGACGACGCCCCGTCGAGCAAGGCCTTGCGTATCTCGCGCAGGCGCGCCGGAGACTGGCGCTTGAGCAGTTCGACGATAAGGGCATAGTCGGCCCCATAGCGCTCGTCGTCGGCCAGCATGCTGTCGGGCGAAAGGTGCAGGGCCGCCGCAAGCTTGCCCAGCACGGCCAGCGAGATATTGCCGTCTCCACGCTCGACGCGCGACAGATACGGCAGCGATATGCCGGATTCGCGCGCCAGCTGCTTCATGGACATGGCCCTTCCCGCCCGGGCGGCGCGCACGCGCTGCGCCACCCGTTCTTGCAAGTCGGGCGCTTCGATCACCAAGGGCTTTTCCTGGGCCATGGCTTACAACCTGATGATCAGCGGATCGATCTCGCTGCCATAGAGCTTGTCGACCAGCGGGGCGCGCGCCCGAAGTACGGCGGACTGATTGATATAGCCCTTGTCGGTGATCTCGCCGCTGTCGACGGCCGGCGGCGTGACAAGCAGCGCGGCCCGGTCGGCGAAGGTGGAACTGCCGGTGCCCTGGCTGCGCATGGCCTGCAGGCCCCGCGTAATGTGCTCGACGACGGCCGGATGCGCCGCCACCTGCTCGGCCGCCGCGTCTTCGGGCAGGCCCGCCAGCTTGCGGCATGCCGCCACGTTGGGGAAGATGAGGAAGCCGACCGAGTCGCGGTCGTGCCCCGTGACGACGATGTCTTGCACCGCCGGCGCCAGCATTTCAATGCCCTTGACCCGCAAGGCGCCCACGCTGACCCAGGTGGCCGTGGTCAGCTTGAAGTCTTCAGAGACTCGTCCGTCGAACATCAGGCCCGCGGCCGGGTTGTCGGGGTCGGCGAACTTGGCGGCATCGCCGATGCGGTAGAAGCCTTCTTCGTCGAATGCCTTGGCTGTTTCTTCGGGCTGCTTGAAGTAACCCGGCGTGATGTTGGGCCCTTTTACCCGCACCTCGAGCTTGTCGCCGCTCGGCACGAGCTTGATAGACACCCCTGGTACGGGCAGGCCGATGACGCCCGAGCGGTCGGCCTGGTAATGGCAGTCGGTGGCCAGCGGAGAGGTTTCGGTGGAGCCCCAGGCGGTTACCATGGGCACGGCGTAGCCAAGCTCTTGCTTTGAAAGTTCGATCAGGCCGTCCCAAAGATGCTGGGGCAAGGCGGCCGCTGCATAGAAAATGACCTGCAGTCGCGAGAAGAACGTGCGGCGCAGCTCGGCGTCGGAGCGCAATACCGGCAACAGCATGTCGAAGGCGCGCGGCACGTTCAGGTAAAGGGTGGGCGCCACGTCGCGAAGGTTCTGCACCGATTGGTCGAACATGCCCGGCAAGGGCTTGCCGCCGTCAAGGTACAGCGTGCCGCCATTGGCCAGGATGACGTTGAAATTATGGTTGCCGCCAAAGGTATGGTTCCAGGGCAGCCAATCGAGCAGCACCGGTGGATGCTCGGCAAGAAACGGCCATACCTGGCGCTTTGCCTGCTGGCTGGCGCACATCATGCGCTGGGTGTTGATGACGCCCTTGGGGTAGCCGGTAGAGCCAGATGTGAACAGGATTTTGGCAATGGTGTCGGGCCCTACCTGGCGGTAGGCCTCGTCTACCGCCGGGCCGTCGTCGCCCTCGAGAAGCTGGGAAAACCGCAGGGCGCCCTCGGGGCGCGTATCGTGCTCGGAAACAATGAGGGTGGCCTTGTGCAGGCCTTCGATCGACTTCAGCGCGGGCAGGAAGCGCTGTATCCCGCCCACGTAGATAAACTCGGGATCGAGCCGCTCGATCAGGTTCTTGAGCTTGGCGTGGTCTTTGGAAACCAGCGAATAGGCGGGCGACACGGCCGTATACGGAATGCCCACATGCATGCACGCCAGCATGATCAGGCCATGCTCGACGCTATTGTCGGTAAGGACGCAAACCGGATGATCGGGGCGCTTGTGATGCTGCAGCAGCCAGCCGGCGATGCGCCTGACCTGGCTTAGCGCCTGGCCATAGGTAACGCCTTGCCAGTCGCCCTGCGGGCCGCGCTCGAGCAGGAAATCGCGGTCGGAGGTTTGGTCGCCCCAGTGTTCAAGGTATTCGCCCACGCAGCGGGCATAGGGTTCCAGCGGCATGGGCGTGTCGAGCACCAGAGTGCCGTCGGCACGTGTTTCAACCTTGACGGCGGGCTCGGCGAACAAGCGCGCGCCTTGGATTTCGGGCATATTCACTACTGTCTCCATTGCATTTCGAACGATGCGTCATTGAAATGGTATCGTTGCATCGACGCGGGGCGGACCCGCCATGCAAAAACTATACGCAATTAGTTCTATAGAAACAATTTATAGTTAACCCCTATATTCCCGGGGAAACCGTACAGCCACCATGGACGAAATACCCTTGTTTCCGCTTGGGCGGGCCCTGTTCCCCGACGGGGTGCTGCATCTGCGCATCTTCGAGATCCGCTATCTGGACATGATACGCCGCTGCATCGCCGAGGGAAGCGAATTCGGCGTGGTGGGCCTGCTCGAGGGCCGCGAAGTACGTTCTCCGCAGGGCGTCGAAACCCTTGCCACCGCCGGCACCATGGCCCGCATCGACGCCTGGCATGCGCCCATGCCCACGCTGCTTCATGTGCGCTGCGTGGGCACCGCCCCCTTTGAACTGCTGAGCAGCCGGCAAGAAAAATACGGCCTGTGGGTCGGGCGCACCGCTCCGCTGGCCGCCGACGCGCCCGCAACGCTGCCCGCCGCCCTGCGGCCCAGTGCCGACGCGCTGGGCCGCCTGATCGCCAATATGCAGAAAGAAGAAATACCCGCCGCGGCCATGCCACTGGCGCCGCCCTTCAGGCTGGACGAATGCGGCTGGGTCGCCGACCGCTGGGCCGAACTGCTGCCGCTTACCGCCCTGCAAAGGCAGAACTTGCTGAAAATGCGCGACCCTGCCCAAAGGCTCGAGCGCGTGCAAGACTATATCCGCCTGCACGGGCTGCTGGGGCCGCAAGGCTCTTAGCCGCTTTCTTGGCGGCCGCCGCCAGCGCGCAACGCTTGGACAGCGTATTTTTAGTCGGCTAGCGCAGCAGCAGGCTCGCGGCCCGCGACAGCGGCCCTTCGATCACCTGGTTGACCCGCGCCGGCAGGTTCAAGGGACGCAGCACCATCTTGGCCGCCATGTTCACGGGGTAGTGGCGCTTCACCGCCGTGCCCAGCCCCCTTAGCACTGCCTGGAAGGCCTGCCGGTCGGCACGCCGGTCAGAGCCGGGATGCTTGTGGGCATACACATGCCACAGCGCCACTTCGGCGTCGGAGTTGCGGGCCTCGAGCACGCGGCGCCGGATGGCGCCCAGAACGCGCCAGCGGCTGGGCGATTCGCGTTCGCTGTAATGCCTGAAATATTGGTAAAAGTGCTTGTAGTGGCCCACCTCTTCGGCCCGGATGCGCGCGGCGATGCCGGACAGCACCGGCTCGTCCGCATGCTGGCTGAGCGCGGTGTAGAAGGTTGCCGTGCCGGTCTCGACCACGCAGCGGGCCACCATTTCGAGCCCCCGCGTGGGCTCGAATTCGTCGACGGTGCACATCCTGGAGTATTCGTCGAAAAAGGCGTCGTAGGCGCCCTGCCAGTCGAACTCGGGCCATACATGCCGCACGTAGTCGCGCAGCGAATAGCCGTGGCGCATCTCTTCGTGCTGCCATTGCTGCTGCAGCCATTGCACCACGTCGTCGTCGCCCTGGAAATGCTGGATGAGATTGCTGGTGTAGAGATCGGAGGCGATCTCGATGAACGACGCGCTGGTGACAAGGTAGAACAAGTCTTCGCGCGTACGCGCTTCTGAAACGTCAATCTGCTCGAAGGGAATCTGATCCAATCCCCAACGGGGAGCTTGTATCGTGGACTCTTGCATCGGTTTGCGACCCGCTTGTTGGTTATGCCGTGGCACTGAAGCGATTGCTAGTGTACGCTTATTCATGCTCAAGGATAACGCCCCGCGCACACCCATGAATGTCAAGTTGTAAAGTTGCCATGGTATAAGTGCCAACCATCATTGCCCCCTGTCCGCTGCGGTATCCGGCCTCGCGGGCGGTGCCCCTGCCGGCAGGGCGGCATGCCCAGTTCTCGTCAACAAGGAATAAGCATGCAAAACACCCCACAGACTCGCGACTCGGCCCTGCGCTACGGAAGCATCACCCGCACACTGCACTGGCTCATGGCCGTGGTGTTCGTCTGGCAATTCACCTCGGCCGCCGCCCACCTGCTGGCCGAAGACTCTCCCCTCGACGAATTCATGTGGTCCACCCATAAAACCTCGGGTTTCCTGCTGATGGTGCTGATCGTGCTGCGCGTGCTGTGGGCCCTGGCCAATACCGGGCGCCGCCCGCCGTCGGTCAGCGCGCTGGCGCGCCTGGGCCACGCCTGTCTTTACTTGCTCATGATCGCGGTGCCGCTTGTCGCCCTCATCCGCCAGTTCGGCTCGGGGCGCGCCTTTTCACCTTTCGGCATACCGCTCATGCCGGGCTTCGAGGGCGATAAAATAGAATGGATGACCGATCTGGGCAGTAACTTCCACAGCCTGCTGGGCTGGCTGCTGCTTGCCCTGATCATCGGCCATATTGTCGCTGCGTTCTGGCACCATCTGGCGGGCGACAAGAATGTAATGCGTCGCATCATCGGCACGCCCCGCCATTGATCAACATAGCGGCGCGCCATCCACGGCCCTGCCTCGCCCGGCCGTCCGGCCGCCGCCCCACCACAGCGATAGCCGTAG
>Ga0180218_1000607_pt1 | contig 29953 bp, 25 predicted proteins | sample eDN3rd37CKraftBY_FD_151334 | JGI IMG/M metagenome (GOLD analysis project Ga0180218, IMG submission 151334) | Enriched backyard soil microbial communities from Emeryville, California, USA - eDNA 3rd pass 37_C Kraft BY (version 2) (version 2) | ecosystem: Environmental > Terrestrial > Soil >... | reverse complement strand
CGCCGAGCGAAGTGTGCGATCCGTGCGCAAGCGCATCGGTGCCCTGCTCGATCAGTTCACCCCCAACGAATGCGCGAACTATCTCGTCAACGCTGGATACGCGGCAACCTAAAATGATCCTGCTCTAATCGATTTTTCATTTGACCCGGCGGCGAAGCCGGTATTTGCAGCAGGGCGACCAATCGCGCCGGCGACTCCGGCATGCCTATCGGAAAGAGCAGAGATGACCACGACACGCACGGAAACGGACACTTTCGGCCCGATCGAAGTTTCCGCCGATCGCTACTGGGGCGCGCAGGCGCAACGTTCCCTCGGCAACTTCAAGATTGGCTGGGAAAAACAGCCTTTGTCGATCGTGCGTGCACTGGGTATCGTCAAGCGCGCGGCGGCCGAAGCCAACATGGCGCTCGGCCGGCTCGAACCGAAGGTCGGCGAAGCGATCGTAGCCGCGGCGCAGGAAGTGATCGACGGAAAGCTCAACGACCATTTCCCGCTGGTAGTCTGGCAGACGGGCTCCGGGACGCAATCCAACATGAACGCGAACGAGGTGATCTCGAATCGCGCCATCGAATTGCTGGGCGGCGTGATGGGCTCGAAGAAGCCCGTCCATCCCAACGATCACGTCAACATGAGCCAGTCGTCGAACGACACCTATCCGACGGCCATGCATATCGCATGCGCCGAGCGGATCGTTCACGATCTTCTGCCTGCTCTCCGGCATCTGCACGCCGCGCTTGACGCCAAGGCCAAGGCCTTCGATCACATCGTCAAGATCGGCCGCACGCACACGCAGGACGCAACGCCGTTGACGCTCGGCCAGGAATTCTCCGGTTATGCGGCGCAAGTCGCGTCGTCGATCAAGCGCATCGAAATCACGCTGCCGGGCCTGCAGGAACTTGCCCAGGGCGGTACCGCCGTCGGCACCGGCCTCAATGCCCCGGTCGGTTTCGCGGAGAAGGTGGCGGAGCGGATCGCCGCGATCACCGGATTGGACTTCACCTCCGCGCCGAACAAGTTCGAGGCGCTCGCAGCACATGATTCCATGGTGTTCTCGCACGGCGCGATCAACGCGGCCGCCGCCGCCCTGTTCAAGATCGCCAACGACATCCGCTTTCTGGGCTCCGGGCCGAGGTCGGGCCTTGGCGAACTGGCCCTGCCGGAGAACGAGCCGGGCTCCTCGATCATGCCGGGCAAGGTCAACCCGACCCAGTGCGAGGCGCTGACCCAGGTCTGCGTGCAGGTGTTCGGAAACCACGCTGCCCTCACCTTCGCCGGCAGCCAGGGCCATTTCGAGCTCAACGTCTATAATCCGTTGATGGCGTACAACTTCCTGCAGTCGGTCCAACTGATGGCCGACGCGGCGATGTCCTTCACCGACAATTGCGTCGTCGGCATCGAAGCGCGCGAGGACAACATCAAGGCCGCCCTCGAGCGGTCGCTGATGCTGGTCACCGCGCTGGCGCCGACCATCGGCTACGACAACGCCGCCAAGATCGCCAAGACCGCCCACAAAAACGGTACGACTCTTCGTGAGGAGGCGCTTGCGACCGGGCTCGTCACCGAGGCTGATTACGACCGGCTGGTCCGGCCCGAGGACATGACGCGCCCCGGCTGATGGGCGAGGACGGGATTGCACGACACAGTTCAGTCGTTCAACATATGTGAACATTGAGTCGGTGGAGCCGAGACTGTCGGTTCCACTTGCCGTGAGTATGTTGTGGCCATCACCAACCTCGGGAATGAATCAATGTCGAACAACCTCATCCTCCTCGTCGGCCGCGTGCTCCTGTCGTTCATGTTCATCATGTCCGGGCTGCAAAAGTTCGGCGGCATCGAGGGCGTCGCCGGCTACATCACCTCTGTCGGGCTGCCGGCGGGAACGGCGCTGGCCTGGCTGGCTGCGATCTTCGAGACGCTGGTCGGCATCGCCATCCTGATCGGCTTCCAGACCAAGGTTGCGGCGCTGCTGCTCGCCGCGTTCTGTGTGTTCACCGCCTTCACGTTCCACTATGTGCCTGCAGACCAGGCACAGATGATCAACTTCACGAAGAACCTGACCATCGCAGGCGGTCTTCTGGTCCTGTTCGTTGCAGGCCCGGGCGCGCTTTCCGTCGATGCCCGGCGCGGCGGTACGGCCTACGCCTGATGGGGCGATAGGCCCGTGGACCACAAGCCCGGGGCGTGAGGCCCGGGCGCCTGCTGCTGGCGCTTCTGGGCAGTTACGGCTAGATCGGATGATCGCTGCTGTCATTGCGGTTCCGCCACGTCGTTCTGCGCCGTTGGGTGTTGCCGGCACGGAACGGAATGGATCCCGTCCACGGGCAACCCGTGGACGGGGTCTCGTCGCCATCGCTTCGGCGCCGGCCACAGGGATGACGAGGCTTCCAGGTCGAAGCCGATCGCCAACGTTGGCGATTGGGGGCGGGCCTTCAACGCGGTCGTCAGCTGATCAGAGGATCCATTCCGCTACCGGTGGGCAACCCACCTAACGGGGCGGAACGAACTGTCCGAGTCGGTAGCAGCACCATCCCGCTCCTCAAGCTTCCATCAATCGCGCGATGCATTTCACCATCCAAGATGTCCTCCCAAGGCGGGTGAATATCGTAGGCGAATGCGCGGGGGGCCGGCAGGACAGCGAGGGGCTCGCCACCCGTCAGAAATCAACGCCAATGGTATCAGACGATCGCCGCGACTTTTCCGGCGACCTCGGCCATCACGTCTTCATCGGCTGCGTCGCGGGATTTTCGCGAAGCGACCAGGCACGCCTCGGATTCCAGGATCACGCCGTCCGACAGGATCTTCAGGTGATTGGCGCGCAAGGTCGAGCCGGTCGTGGTGATGTCGACGATCACGTCGGCCGAGCCGGTGGCCGGGGCACCCTCGGTCGCCCCGAGGCTCTCGACGATGCGGTAAACCTGGATGCCGTGCTTGTGGGAGAAGAACTGCTGGGTCAGCCGCCAGTACTTCGTGGCAATCCGCAGCCGCCGTCCATGACGTTGGCGGAAATCGGCGGCGACATCGTCGAGATCGGTCATCGTATCGACGTCGAACCAGACCTCCGGCACGGCCACGACCACGTCGGCCCGGCCGAAGCCGAGCCGGGCCGCAATGCGCGCGCGTGCTTCCCAGTCGGCAACGGTCTCGCGCAGCAGGTCCTCGCCGGTGATGCCGAGGTCGACGGCGGCTTGCCCGAGCTCGCCGGCGATCTCGGATGCGGACAGGAAAGCCACGTCGATGTCGGGCCGCCCAGCGATCCTGGCGCGGTACTTGCGGTCGTCGCCGGGCATCTCGACGGGCAGCCCGGCCTTGGCGAGAAGTTCGAGCGCCTGCTCCTTGAGCCGTCCCTTGGACGGTAATGCCAGCGTTATGCTCATCGGACGGTCTCCCGCAGGGCCCCGATCCGATCGAGCCAGACCGAGAAGCCGACCCCGGGGATGGGCGCCTGGGCTCCTAAAAGCGTAAGCAGTCGATCGTAGCGGCCACCACCGGCAAGCAAGCGGTCGCCTGCGGATATCTCGAAGACCAGGCCGGTGTAGTAGTCGAGGGGTCTGCCGAAGGCCGCATCGTACCCGACCGCGCCGATCGGAAGACCATGGCCGGCGATCGCGTCGGCTCGCGCGGCGAAATTGTCGAGCGCTCCGCCTAGGGACAAGCCGGCGGACGCCGCGAATTTCTCGAGTGCGGCGGCGGCATCCTCGAGCGGAACCTTGATGGCAAGAAAGTCCTTCAGCGCTTGAAAAGCCTCGCGGGAGAGGCGCACGCTTCTAAGTTCCGCCTTCTCCAGAAGACGGCGGGCGATTTCGGTGGGCGTGCGGCTGGCCGAAGGGGAAAAGCCCGATGCCGCCATGCTCGTTTCTACATAGGCGGCAAGCCTATCGTGGTCGCCATCCGCCACGATTGCGGCGATGGCCGCGGGGAGGGCGCCGTTGCGCGTGGGATTGGCGAGATCGGCAAGGGCGGCCTCCAGCATGATGGCCGAGCCGAAGGCGCGCGCCAGCCGCATGCGCCAGCCGCGCGGCAGGCCGAGGGCAGCCAATACGGCCTCGAAGATCGCCTGGTCGCCGAGCACGATCGACAGGGCCTGGCCCGGCAGCACGCGTGTCAGCAGCGCGTGGGCATCCGATACGGAACGCGCGTCGGCGCCGGCTGCGTCGGCATCGCCGAGATCCTCGATGCCGGCTTGGACGAATTCGTTTCCGCCCTCGCGGCGCTGCCGGAACACTTCGCCGAGATAGGAATAGCGGCGTGGTGTGCCCGCCTGGCTGGCGATGTGATCGAGACAGACCGGAATCGTGAACTCAGGGCGCAGGCAGAGCGTTGCGCCGGTCTCGCTCTCGGTCAGGAATATGCGCCGGCGCAGGTCCTCGCCGGCCATGTCCAGGAACGGATCGGCGGGCTGGATGATCGGCACGTCGACAGCAACCGTTCCGCGCTCCGCGAAAAGCGCAAGAATGTCCGGAGCGAAGGCGTAGCGCGGCTGCATGGTGCTTCAGGCGCCTTGATTCCGGGCCCGCTCCTCGGCCTGCGCCGCGAGGATTTTTTGCACCGCGCTCACCAACTCGCTTTCCGGTACGGTGATCTGCGCGGGGCGGCTTTCGCGCCATTCCTTATTGTCGGTGATCTCTTCCGACAGCCGAGCGCCCTCGACGAGGTCCTTGATCTGCACCGTTCCGGCCGCGCGCTCGTCGCCGCCCTGGATGACGACGCAGGGCGCGCCGCGGCGATCGGCATATTTCATCTGCGCCTTCATGCCGGCACCGCCGAGATACAGCTCGGCCCGGATCTTGGCGCTGCGCAGCTCCGTGACCATTTGCTGGTAACGCCCGAGGCTTTCGGTGTCTTTGTCCATGACCAGCACGACGACCGGCGCCACCACCTCCGAAATATCGAGTTTCCCGAGGTTCTTCAGCGCCGTCATCAGCCGCGAGACACCGATGGAGAAACCTGTGGCCGGCACGGGCTCGCCACGAAAGCGGGAGACGAGCCCGTCATACCGTCCGCCGCCTCCGACCGACCCGAAGCGAACGATCTGGCCGTCCTCGTTCGGGATTTCCGCCAGCAGCTCGGCCTCCAGCACGGGCCCCGTATAATATTCGAGGCCGCGTACGACGGAGGGATCGATCTTGACGCGATCGGGGCCGTAGCCGGCCGCGCCGCACAAAAGGGCGATCTGTTCGAGCTCGGTCAGGCCGGCCTCGCATTGCGGAAAGTCGCCGAGTGCGCGCTTGAGATTGGCGAGGGTCTCCTGGTTGCGCGTGTTCGCGTCGACGACCGCAGTAACGAAAGAGACGATCCTGTCGATCTGTGCCTCGCCAAGGCCGGCGCCCTTGGTGAAGTCGCCGCTCTCGTCGAGACGGCCCGCGCCAAGCAGTTCCACGACACCTGAAACGCCGAACTTGTCCAGCTTGTCGATCGCCCGCAGAACGGTCAGCCGACGTCCGGCGTTCTCATCACCGCCGAGACCGATCGCATCGAGCAGGCCGTCGAGGACCTTGCGGTTGTTGACGCGGATCACATAGTCGCCGCGCTTGATGCCGAGCGCTTCGAGGACGTCGGCCATCATCATCGCCATTTCCGCGTCGGCCGCAACGCCCGGCGTGCCGACGGTATCCGCGTCGAACTGCATGAACTGGCGGAAGCGGCCGGGTCCCGGCTTCTCGTTCCGGAACACCCAGCCCGAGCGGTAGCTGCGATAGGGCTTGGGCAGGCGCTCGAAATTCTCGGCCACGAAACGCGCCATCGGCGCCGTCAGGTCGTAGCGCAGCGAAAGCCATTGCTCGTCGTCGTCCTGGAAGGAAAAGACGCCTTCGTTCGGCCGGTCCTGATCGGGAAGGAACTTGCCCAGCGCGTCCGTATATTCGATCAGCGGCTGATCGGCCGGCTCGAAGCCGTAGAGCTCGTAGACCTCCCGGATCGTCGCCATCATCTTCTCGACCGCGCGGATGTCTTCCGGGAATCGGTCGACGAAACCGCGCGGCAACCGCGCCTTCATTTTTTCCGATCTGTCGGCCATTGTCGCTTGCTTGAATTCCAACGTGGATGATCGCGACATAGGAGTTAGAGACTTCTATGTGCGGCGCGCGTGTCCTAACCGATGCAGGACGGGGCGGCAAGGGCGTGGGGTCGTTAGGGCGCCGACTTCCCCCCGAGGAGCGATCTGTTCGTCGGCGTCAGCCGGAAATATTCGGGCTCTCGGGAGCGCAAGAACGCGACCCTCTCCTCGGCCGCCCGCCAGCCCGCGTCGGCGGCGATGGCTTGGCGGTGGCGGTCGAGCTCGGAATGCTGCCGAAACAGCTGTACCGTCACCAGGACGTTCTCTCCCTGCCGGACAGGCAAGCGCGGGAAGTCGTTCACGGCGTGCTCCGTCACGAAGCATGCAGGGGCCGGTGCGCCGACAGCTTCCAGGAGCGGCATGACTTCAGCATGGAAGCGCGAGGAGAAGTCTGCTGCCCCTTCAGGGCGGACATAGTGGATGGAAAGCAGCAGGACGGTGCCATCGCCGCCTTCTTGTCCAATTGTGGCTTGCCAGGAAGGTCGCATCATGCCTCGGAGATTGAAGCCTGAATTCGGGGATGCGGGCTTGAGCAGAAGCACATTGTCGGAATCGATCATCGTGGCGTTGGCGGCGTCCTTGTGAGTCGCCCAGAGCGGGCCACCATAGAAGTCGGCGAGCGCCGTCCGACGCGCGGCCATGCTTTCGAAGCCGCGGAACCAGACGAAGCGATCCTCACGGTCGAGATCGCGGAACTGGCCTATCACCCTGATTCCGGCTTCTTCCTGCCCCTCGACGAAATGGCGATCGAAGAGTGCGATCAAAGTCTCCCTTGCGCCGGGGTGGAGCGCATATTCGCGCAGCTCGACGATGGGGCAACATAACCTCGGTCCGGTTTCGATGATCATATCACTCCTCCCAAAACAAACCAGTTGACCTGTTTGTAGAAAGGACAGGTTGTCCGGTTTTGTCAACGTGCTATCTCTACGGGCGGGGAGATAGAGGAAAATGCCGAGAGCATCACGCATCCGCAGCAATGACCCGGAAGGCACGCGTCGCAGGGTGCTTGACGCCGCGGCCGAGGCGTTCCAGACGCAGGGATATCACGCCACGAGCATCGGCGATCTGGTACAGGCTGCCGGCGTCACGGGGGGCGCCCTGCACCATCATTTCCCGACGAAGAAGGCGATCGGGCTCGCGGTCATATCGGAACGGGTCTCGGAGGCCGTCGATGAGACCTGGATCGCACCGATCTCTGGGGCTCCGTCCGCGCGCCAGGGCGTCCGGAGCGTTTTCATGGCCATCGCCGAGGAACTGGACAGGCAGGGTTTCGTGCGAGGCTGCCCACTCAATAATCTCGCCCATGAACTGTCGCTTGCCGATCCCGATTTTCGCGCCGCGATCTCGCTTCTGTTCGGACGCTGGCGAAATGCGATAGCGGACAGGGTGCGCGCCGATCAGCGGGCCGGAATGGAGGAACGGACCGATCCCGAACGGTTCGCTGCTCTGGTGGTCGCTTCCTATTCGGGAGCGATGGCGATGGCCAAGGCCGACCAGGACGCAACCATTCTGAGGATGTGCTGCCAGTCTGATTGGAACTGAAGGCAGCGCTACGAAGGCGCGGCGACGACGCAGACTCCCTTCCCGGAACCGATCACGGTGAATGCCTTGCGAACAATGCGAAAGCCATAGGCTTCGAGATTGGCCGTGAGCTTCTCGGCAATCGGCTCGGCTTGCGCGGGAGAAGGAGGGTCGAAGAAAAGATAGAACGTGCCGGACGGCTCGAGCAGCCGTCGGACGGCAGCCAATTCCCTGGCGGGATCCATCCAGAAAACATTCACCCGAACCGCCACGATCTTATCGAAAAGCAGGCCCTTGAAATCCGCTGTCGCCAGCGCCGCCTGGTGGATGATTGCCTTGCCCGAGGCAATATGGGGTGCGTTTCGTCTGCTCGCGGCTTCCACCATCTTGTCGGAGCGGTCTATCGCGGTGATCGTGCCGGACGTCAGCCCGTCCGCCAGCAGGGAAAGCAACACGCCATGACCGCAGCCGATCTCGAGGATCCGGTCGGCCGAACCTGGCGCGACCACGTCCGCTGCCCATGAAAGCCTGTCGGGAATTTTGTCAGCCATGTGATGCCCCCAATGCGCGAGCGACAGCCTACGCGACGAGGGGGCGGAAGGGAATGCGGGCTGTGCCACGATGGCGTGTTGGGAGGGGCGCCAACAAAAAGGGCGCCGCGAGGGCGCCCTTTCCGTATCTTGAGATGGCTGGACTTAGAAGTCCATGCCGCCCATTCCGCCCATGCCGCCGCCGGGCATCGCCGGAGCCGGCGCGTCCTTCTTCGGCGCCTCGGCGATCATGGCCTCGGTGGTGACCAGGAGGCCGGCAACCGAAGCGGCATCCTGCAGCGCCGTGCGGACGACCTTGACGGGGTCGACGATGCCGAGCGCGATCAGGTCGCCGTATTCGCCGGTCTGGGCGTTGTAGCCGTAGGTGACCGTCTTGTTCTCGAGGATCTTGCCGGCAACGATCGAAGCCTCGGCACCAGCGTTGGCAGCGATCTGGCGGCACGGAGCCTGAAGGGCGCGACGGACGATGTTGACGCCGGCCTGCTGGTCGGCATTGGCGCCGGTGGTCTTCAGGGCAGCAGAAGAACGCAGCAGCGCGACGCCGCCGCCCGGAACGATGCCTTCCTCGACGGCCGCGCGGGTCGCGTTGAGGGCGTCATCCACGCGGTCCTTCTTCTCCTTGACCTCGACTTCGGTCGCACCGCCGACGCGGATGACGGCAACGCCGCCGGCCAGCTTCGCCAGACGCTCCTGGAGCTTCTCGCGATCGTAGTCGGACGTGGTCTCCTCGATCTGCTGCTTGATCTGGGCGACGCGGCCCTGGATCTCGGCCTTCTTGCCGGCGCCGTCGACGATGGTGGTGTTCTCCTTGGAGATCGACACCTTCTTGGCGCGGCCGAGCATGTTGAGGCCGACATTCTCAAGCTTGATGCCGAGGTCTTCGGAGATGACCTGGCCGCCGGTGAGAATGGCGATGTCCTCGAGCATGGCCTTGCGACGGTCGCCGAAGCCCGGCGCCTTGACGGCAGCGATCTTCAGGCCGCCACGCAGCTTGTTGACGACGAGCGTGGCCAGAGCCTCGCCCTCGACGTCTTCCGAGATGATGAGCAGCGGCTTCGAGGTCTGCACGACGGCCTCGAGAACCGGCAGCATGGCCTGGAGGTTGGAGAGTTTCTTCTCGTGGAGGAGAATGTAGGCGTCTTCCAGCTCGGCAACCATCTTGTCCGGGTTGGTGACGAAGTACGGGCTGAGATAGCCGCGGTCGAACTGCATGCCCTCGACGACTTCGAGCTCGGTCTCGGCGGTCTTGGCTTCCTCGACCGTGATGACGCCCTCGTTGCCGACCTTCTGCATGGCCTCGGCGATCATCTTGCCGATCGCGTCCTCACCGTTGGCCGAGATCGTGCCGACCTGGGCAACTTCTTCCGAGGTCTTGATCTTCTTGGCCTTCTTGAGCAGGTCGGCGACGACGTCGGCAACGGCGAGATCGATGCCGCGCTTCAGATCCATCGGGTTCATGCCGGCGGCAACCGCCTTGGCGCCTTCCTGGACGATGGCCTGGGCCAGGACGGTCGCGGTCGTGGTGCCGTCACCGGCAATGTCGTTGGTCTTCGAAGCGACTTCGCGGACCATCTGGGCGCCCATGTTCTCGAACTTGTCTTCCAGTTCGATCTCCTTGGCGACCGTGACGCCGTCCTTGGTGATGCGCGGGGCGCCGAAGGACTTGTCGATGACGACGTTGCGGCCCTTCGGGCCGAGCGTGACCTTCACCGCATCGGCGAGGATGTTCACGCCGCGCAGCATGCGCTCGCGGGCGTCACGGGAGAATTTTACGTCTTTTGCAGCCATGTTTAAGCTCCTGGGCTCTTCGCCCGAAATTTAGGATTGATGGTGCGGATGGGTAACGGTGATCAGCCGATAATGCCCATGATGTCGGATTCCTTCATGATCAGAAGGTCCTCGCCATTGAGCTTCACTTCAGTGCCCGACCACTTGCCGAACAGGACGCGATCGCCAGCCTTGACGTCCAACGGCACAAGCTTGCCGCTCTCGTCGCGCGCGCCGGAGCCGACAGCGATGATCTCGCCTTCCTGCGGCTTCTCCTTGGCGGTGTCGGGGATGATGATGCCGCCCTTGGTCTTCTCCTCGGATTCGACCCGGCGGACGACCACTCGGTCATGAAGCGGGCGGAACTTCGACTTTGCCATCTTTGAAAATCCTCGATCGGATGTTTAGAAGAAAAGGTTCCTCCGTCCGGCAGACCGGACAACGGTTAGCACTCGCTGCGGAGGAGTGCTAACCGTGGCGGTGAGATAGGCCCTGACACTTGGAGAGTCAAGACGAAGGGAGTGCCGCCAGGACAGCGATGTTGATTTTTGGTTTCCGGCGGCCTCACGCAAGGATTGGTGCGATACCGCGCTTGGGCTTGCGAAGCTTTGCTCGCCATCATCGACGAGGTCCATACCTGCCATTTGCAAGGGATCCGGCCGATGAGGTCGAGTTCGGGTGCCGGTCGGTCCCGGTTCCGGCTGTCGGCCGGCGCTGTCGGGCATGGCGATCGCACCCGCCCTTGCTGGTGTCCCGCGCTTGGGGCGAAGCTCCGTTGTCACCTCGTGTCAGCAGCATGCGTTTTCTTTCTCCCCGGACAAATATCCCGGGCTCGCTGCCCTTGTTATGTAAGCATGCTTATAATATATGCCGCTCATGAATTCTGACGGCACGGAGAGATTGGGCTTTCTTCTTCACGACGCGGCGCGGCTGATGCGCAAGCGCTTCGAGACGCGCGCCTCCGGCTACGGCCTTTCAGCGGCGCAGTGGCGATTGCTTGCGCGCCTCGTGAAGGACGAGGGTGTGGCGCAGGCGCGGTTGGCGGAGCTTCTGGAAATCGAGCCGATCAGCGTCTCGCGTCTGCTCGATCGAATGGAGGAGGGGGGTTGGATCGAGCGCCGGCAGGACGCAAGCGACCGCCGTGTTCGCATGATTTTCCCGACCGTCAAGAGCCGGGATGCCTTTGCGGAGGTCAAGAGCGTGGCGGGCGAGGTTTACGAGGAAGCGCTGGCCGGTCTGCCAGCACCGCTTCGCAGGGCGACGATCGAGGGGCTGACCGCGATCGTGAACAATCTCTCCGACGCCGATACACCGGCCTGCGGAGAGGGTGGGGTTTCGAAGGATAAAGTAGCATGAGCGCGGTTGAAAAGACCAACGGGGCGGAGCCCGAGTCGAAGACACAGGCATCACCTGCGGTGACGACGCTGCAAGTGGTGCAGCCGGCACCCAAAAAGAAGCGCAAGGCGGGCCGCATGGTTCTCATGGCCCTTTTGCCGGTCATTCTTGCGGCAGGCGGTGCTTACGTCTGGGTGACGGGCGGACGCTATCAGGAAACCGAGAACGCCAATCTGCGCCAGGCGAAGGTGTCGATCGCCTCGGAGGCGGCCGGCCGCATCATCGACGTCAAGGTGACCGACAATCAACTGGTCAAGGCGGGGGACGTGCTGTTCGTGGTCGATCCCGAGCCCTACCGCATTGCACTCGCCGAAGCCGACGCCGCGCTCGCCGCGGCACGGCTCGAGGTCGAGCAGTTGCGCGCGGCCTACAGTCAGGCCATTGCCCAGGAACGCGTCGCAGCGGGCGAGCTCGACTACGCAAAGACGCAGTACGATCGTGCGACCGAGCTCGCCGGCAAGGGCATCAGCTCGAAGTCGACGCTCGATGCCGCCCAGCGTGATCTCGACAAGGCCGAGGAAGAGCACAGCGTCGCCGTGCAGGGCATCGCCAGCGCGCGCGCCGCTCTGGGAGGGGATCCCGATATCGCCACCGACAAGCATCCGAAGGTGCTCTCCGCGCTCGCGGCGCGGGACAAGGCGGATTACGAGCTTGGCCAGACCACGGTGCGCGCGCCCGCGGACGGCATGGTCTCGCAGGCTTCGTCCTTCAAGCTCGGCCAGTTCGTCGCTACGGGCACCCCGCTCTTCAGCCTCGTCGAGACGGGCGATGCCTGGGTCGAAGCCAATTTCAAGGAAACGCAGCTCACGAACATGAAGCCCGGCCAGAAGGCCGAAGTCGTCCTCGACACCTATCCGGGACATCGTTTCGAGGCGACCGTGGAGGCGATCGGCGCCGGCACCGGCGCGGAGTTCTCGCTTCTTCCGGCCCAGAACGCGACCGGCAACTGGGTCAAGGTCACGCAGCGTATCCCGGTACGACTGAAGCTCGACGGCGATGCCGCCGAACTAGCGCTGCGCACGGGCATGAGCGCCACCGTCGAGGTCGACACGGGGGTCAGCCGAGGCTTCGGAACCCTGTTCGGTTCGGCCAACGCGGCAGAGTAATATCGTAGGGGCTGCCTTCCCGAACCAAAGCCGAGGGGCAGCATCATCGTCATGAGCAAGACTTCCGCCAGCGCCGAAGAGTTCCCCCATCGTGGGCTGATCACGATCTCGATCATGCTCGCGACGGTGATGCAGGTGCTCGACACCACCATCGCCAATGTCGCGCTGCCGTCCATGGTCGGCGATCTCGGCGCGTCCCAGGATACCATCAACTGGGTCCTGACATCATACATCGTGGCGGCCGCCATCATGACGCCGCTGACGGGCTGGCTCTCCGACCGATTCGGACGCAAGGAGCTATTCCTGGGGTCGGTGGTGGGCTTCACCGTGAGCTCCATGCTTTGCGGGATATCGTGGAGCCTGGAGAGCATGGTGCTCTTCCGTCTGCTCCAGGGCGTCTTCGGCGCGGCCATCGTGCCGCTGTCCCAGACCTTCCTGCTCGACATCAATCCGAAGGAACGGCACGGCCAAGCGATGGCTATGTGGGGCGCAGGCATCATGGTGGGCCCGATCATCGGCCCGACGCTGGGCGGCTGGCTCACGGAAAGCTACAACTGGCGGTGGGTGTTCTTCATCAACCTGCCGATCGGCATCATCGCCTTTCTCGGTTCGGCCGCCTATCTGCCGAGCATCGCGAAGCGCCTGCGTGGCTTCGACTTTTTCGGCTTCGCCATGCTGTCGCTGGGCGTCGGCGCGCTTCAGCTCATGCTGGATCGTGGCGCCGAGGTCGATTGGTTCTCGGCGGCCGAGATATGGATCGAGCTCGGTCTGTCGATCACCGGCTTCTGGGTTTTCACCATTCACCTGATGACGGCCGAGAACGCTTTCATCGACCCGAGAATCTTCACCGACCGCAATTTCGTGGCCGGCCTTATCTTCATCTTCGTGATCGGCGTCATCTTGTTGGCAAGCCTGGCTTTGCTACCGCCCATGCTGTCGAACATTTTCGGCTACCCGACCGTCACCACCGGTCTCGTCATGGCGCCGCGCGGCGTCGGCACGATGATATCCATGATCCTGGTCGGGCGGCTGGTGCGGATCATCGACGCCCGCCTTCTCGTCGTCACCGGCCTCGTCCTTACCGCCTATTCGCTCTACGTCATGATAGGCTTCTCGCCGCAGATGGACAGCTATCTCATCATCGAGAGCGGCGTCGTGCAGGGGCTGGGGCTTGGCCTCGTCTTCGTGCCGTTGTCGACCGTCGCCTTCGCCACGCTCGACGCTCGTTTTCGCACCGATGCGACAGCGCTGTTCAGCCTTGTGCGCAATATCGGCTCCTCGATCGGCATATCGATCGTCACCGTGATCCTCACGCGGAACACGCAGATCAATCATGCGGAGCTGATCCCGGCCATCTCGCCCTTCAACCCGCTTCTATGGGAAGCCTCGCCTGCGGCGGCTGGCGGCGATCCGATGGCCTTGTCCCGGCTCGACGGGCTGGTGACGCAGCAGTCGCTAATGATCTCCTATATCAACGATTTCAAGCTGATGATGATCGTCACGCTCTGTGCTATGCCGCTCGTCCTCTTCCTGCGAAAGCCGCGCGTCCAAGCCGCGGCGGGCGCGCCCGCCGTTCACATGGACTGAGTTTCACCGCTGGGCGTCGGTCGCCATCCTGACGGCCAGTCCGGCCAGCACGGTGCCCATGAGCCAGCGCTGAATGACGACCCACAAGGGACGGCCCGCCAGGAAAACAGCGATCGAGCCTGCCGTAACGGCGATGACCGCGTTGACGGACACGCTGATCGCTATCTGGGTTGCGCCGAGCGTCAGCAACTGCCCGAGCACGTTGCCGTTCTCGGGCGTCACGAATTGCGGCAGCAGCGATAGATACATCACCGCGATTTTGGGGTTAAGGAGATTGGTGATGAACCCCATCAGGAACAGCCGCCGCGGGCCGTCCTTCGGCAAATCCCTGACCTGGAAGGGCGAGCGCCCGCCCGGGCGGAGCGCCTGCCAGGCCAGCCACAGAAGGTAGAGCGCGCCGGCAAAACGCAGGGCATCGTAGGCATAAGGGACCGCGACCAGAAGCGCAGTAATGCCGAATGCGGCGCAGAGGACATAAAAGACGAAGCCCAGCGCAACACCGCCGAGCGAGATCAGTCCCGCGAGCCGCCCTTGCGAGATCGAGCGGGAGATCAGGTAGATCATATTCGGACCGGGCGTCAGCACCATGCCCAGCGCGATAAGGGCGAAGGCGACCAGATCGGAAAGTTCCGGCATCGGATATCCCCAGCGTAACCCCTCAGGGCACCTGCGTCGACCACCAAAGGCGCTCGACTATGGAAACGGCCGAAGCTTTCTGCAAGGCATGGAATTCCCGCTTCAGCCGACGATGCGCAGGTTTGACAGCTCGTTGGCGATCTTTTCGAATGTTTTTGCCAGGTCTGCACCGGTCGCTTCGAAATAGAGCTTTGTCGGCTTACCCTTGTCGTCCGTGTTGTAGCGCGATTCCGAGGCACAGGCCCGGAGGGCTTCGATCGCCTTCTTGTCCGCCTCCTTCCGGGTGTCGAGATCGAGCGACACGGTGATCATCATGATCCCGGAGGACTTGGCGTTCTGGCAGACCGTCTGGAGATGCTCGTCGAGCGCCTTCTGAAAATTGGCCGATCTGTGGTCGGTCTTCGACACCGCGTTCGACGTTCCCATGAACATGCGGGTAACGCCGGTATGATCGTACTGCTGTCCGGTATAGCCATAGGCGGCATAGGTCGACTTGTTTTCGTTGCTCGCAGGGCTGTAGGTATTGGCGCCGTCCGTCAGGACGATGACAATCTTGTCATTGCCCTGCTCGCTCTCCCGCCGGCCTTCCGTGAACGGTTCGCTGCTCGACAGGACGCGCCAGCCCCACGCCGTGCCTTCTGGCACGTTCGTGTTGCCGTTGGCCTTCATGTCGTCGATTGCGTTGAAGATTCTATTCTTCCCTTCATATGTGGTAACGTCCTGAAGCGGCGTGATCGGATTGGTCGTGCAAGAGAAGTTTGGACCGGTACCAGAAGATTGTGATCCGTATGGCTTGATCTGAAAGTACTTACGCATGTCGCGCTGCCTCTGCTTGGGCTGGTCGCGATCGTTCGCGTCGGTCCACCAGTTGTTGTCGTAGCCATAGCTGGTTTCGCTTCGGTCTTTTTCACCATCGCCGTCGGTATCCAGCCATACATTTCCCGGCTCGTCCGGCGCGAACATCGGTACGAAGAGCGTGGCGGGTTTGCCGGTGCTTGCGGGCTCATCGTTGCTGTCCAACGGTGCAGGGCGTGCCTCCACACAGCCGGCCCACGGATCGTACGGGGCGAGGGTGCCGCTGCGGGTCGTCTCCTTCTTTATGTCCTCATAGAGGCTGAAACGGGTAAGATAAGGGCCCTTCTTTTCGCCCCATCCGGCGCCCCTCTTGTACCAAATACCCGCCACTTGCTCGGCATATTTGTTCTTGTCGTTCGCGCTCGTCATCCTCGTCCAGTCGAAGTTCTCATGATGAACCGGCGATATGCCCAGCGTGTCCAGCCACGGCCTGGTTTCTTGAGCGCCGACGGTTGGGCCGACATTGACCGACGCGGCGAAGGGAACCAGCGCGAACTGCACCGGCCTTTCCACTTGCTTCAGCATCTCGGCTTGCTTTCCCAACGTTTCGACCAGTTGCTTCGCGGCCGCCTGCAGAAGCTTCAGGCGAGGCTCGCCCGTACCCGTGCCGCGCGTGCTCATCGAACCCGAATTGTCGAGCACCAGGGCCACTTCGATCGTGTTCTTCAGCCGGACCTCGGATTGCGCGCCGAATTCCAGCGTCGTCGTACCGTCGGGATTTGTCTTGCCCATCAACTGGGCGAAGGCGGCGAAGAAATAGGGCCGGTATGTCAGGTCGGCGGAGAGCTTGAGCGTTCCGCCTCCCGTCGTGTTTTGCGGCAGGACGACGTTGAGCTTCGCATCGCCGGGCCTAACGGAATGGAGATTGGCCTCGAAGAACTCCTTGGCGTAGGCGGTAATCTCCGTCGCCTCCTTCCCCGACGACGACAGGATCTCGCGCGCGGTAGCAATGCCGGCGGCATCGAGCGCGTTGAGCGTATCCTGGCGTTGCCTGCTCATCTCGGCATAATCGATGCCGAGGGCGAGGGCGCCCATGATCGGCACGAGCGCGATGCTTGTCATTATCGCGAAATTGCCGCTAACGTCGTTCAGGAACCTGCGGATCATGGTAGCCCACCCCGGAGTCGCTTTGCCCTCCAGCATCCTGGCAGAAACCCCTAAACGGCCGGTTTTGGAGGCGTTTCGAAACATCGCGCCAGTCTCAACCGATCGTTAACCAAGTTCGGCGCCGCACATGAGGATCGGTTGCGGATGGGTCGAACCGATTCGATTTAACTCGAAGCGATCCGGGGGGAGGCTGGTGACAGCGAGGGCCCGTTCGGATAATGCCGACACGTGCCGGTCATTCCCGACCTACATTCACGACAACGGCCGACAGACGGACTGCATCAGCATGGCATTCACGCCACCCGGAATCGAATCCCTCGACGAACTGACCGACCGCTACCGCGTAATACTGTGCGATGTATGGGGCGTGCTTCATAATGGCGTGCAGCCCTTCCTCAAGGCTGCGGCAGCTCTTTCCCGAGCGCGGGAGAATGGACTGGCCGTGGTGTTGATCACCAACGCGCCGCGCCCGAACGCCAGCGTCGAGGCCCAACTGGCCGCAATCGGCGTGCCTGAGACGGCCTGGGACCAAATCGTCACCTCAGGCGACGTCACCCGCGACCTGATCGTCGAAGGTCCGCGCAAGATCTTCCATTTGGGTCCCGAACGCGATCTCGCCATCTATGACGGGCTGGACGTGGAGATCGCCGAGGAGTTCGAGGCCGCAGGCGTGGTTTGCACGGGACTCTTTGATGACGACGCCGAAACGCCCGACGACTATGCCGACATGTTGCGTCGATTCCGCGCCCGCAACCTGCCCTTCATCTGCGCCAATCCCGATATCGTCGTCGAGAAGGGCCATCGGCTGATCTGGTGCGCCGGAGCCTTGGCACGCGACTACGCCCAGCTCGGCGGTCGCACGCTCGTCGCCGGCAAGCCCCATGGGCCGATCTACGATCTTGCGCTCAAAAAGGCGGCTGACGTGCTCGGCAGATCCGTCGAGCGCGAGGAGGTCCTGGCGATCGGCGACGGTGTCCTGACAGACGTCAAGGGCGGCGAGGGCAACGGTATCGACGTGCTCTTCGTTTCGGCCGGAATCCATGTTCGCGACTATGGCGATCCAGACGCGCCCGATGCGGAATTGCTGACGGCCTTCCTCGACAGGCACGGCCACCGGCCGGTCGCCTATATCCCGAAACTGCGGTAGGACTTTACCCCGTGCAACGGTCCGGTTTCATGCGCATTGCCGATCCTCTTCAGCTTCCCGCGCGTTTGCGCGGCGGGGTCGTGGCGATCGGCAATTTCGACGGCGTTCACCGCGGTCATCAGGCCGTGCTGGACAAGGCTCTCGCCGAAGCCGAGCGGCGGGACGTTCCGGCGCTCGTTCTGACCTTCGAGCCGCATCCGCGCACGGTTTTCCGCCCCGACTTGTCCCTGTTCATCCTCACGCCGCCGGCGGTGAAGGCGCGGCTCGTCGCCGAGCTTGGCTTCGATGCGATCGTTGAACAGCGCTTCACGCGCGACTTCGCATCGAATTCCGCCGAGGATTTCGTGACCGGCGTCCTCGATCGAGGCCTCGGCATCAGCCATGTCGTGACGGGCTTCGATTTCCATTTCGGCAAGGATCGGCAGGGTGGACCGGCTTTCCTGATGGCGTCCGGCGAGAAGCACGGCTTTGGCGTCACGCTGGTCGACGCCTTCCGCGACGAGGGTGCGGAGGTGGTCTCGTCGAGCCGAATCCGTCAATTGCTCAGCGAAGGCGACATCGCGCAAGCGGCGGGTTTGCTCGGCTATCGCTTCACGGTCGAGGCCGAGGTGACGGGCGGCAAGCGTCTTGGGCGCACGCTGGGCTTCCCGACGGCGAACATGGTGCTCTCGCCCAGCGTCACGTTGAAGCATGGCATCTATGCCGTGCGGTTCCGGCGATCTGACGGCAGCCTGTTCGACGGTGTGGCCAGTTTCGGGCGCCGCCCGACGGTCGACGATGACGGTGCGCCCCTGCTCGAGACATATGTGTTCGATTTTGCCGGGGACCTTTATGGCGAGACCTGCGCGGTTTCTTTCTTTGGCTTTCTCCGCGGCGAGGAGAAATTCGACGGTCTCGATGCGCTGGTCGCACAAATGAAGATCGACGAAGCCGAATCGCGGGCTCTTCTTGCCGGCGTCCGGCCTCTGTCCGCGCTCGACTTGAAGATCGCCTTTCCCTGAGGTTGCAGCGCGAACCAGGCCAGCATGCCGGCTCCCCGAACCAGGTCATGGTCGGATTTTGGCGGTTCGACCGAAGCAGCCGAAACCGGGCCTTTCCAACATGCCTCGGCTCCGCTAAATAGCCGTCATGAGCCTGCGCGCGTCCTTCGCGATACGAATTACCAGCCCGGTGTTCCGGGCGGCCTGAGCCGCCGGAGCCGCCGGGATTTCTGCGCGCCCCTCTCGCGCTTCTTCCAAATCATGTTAGTTGGACGCCCGAAGCTTTGGCCGCCGGGCAACGCATATGGCAGAACAATGACCGATACCGCCGAGAAGATCGACTACTCGAAGACGCTTTACCTGCCGCAGACGAATTTTCCGATGCGCGCCGGCTTGCCGGAGAAAGAGCCGGCGACCGTCAACCGCTGGCAGGAGATGGACCTCTACCGCAGGCTGCGCGAGGATGCGGCGGGGCGCGAGAAATTCGTTCTCCATGATGGGCCGCCTTATGCCAATGGCAATATCCATATCGGCCATGCGCTGAACAAGGTCCTGAAGGACATCATCACGCGTTCCTTCCAGATGCGCGGCTACGATTCGAACTATGTGCCGGGGTGGGATTGCCACGGCCTCCCGATCGAATGGAAGATCGAGGAGCAGTACCGGGCCAAGGGCAAAAACAAGGACGAGGTTCCGGTCAACGAGTTCCGCCAGGAGTGCCGCGATTTCGCCAGCCACTGGATCAAGGTCCAGACGGAGGAGTTCCTGCGGCTCGGCGTGGTGGGGGACTTCAAGAATCCCTACACGACGATGGCGTTCCACGCCGAGGCGCGTATTGCGGGCGAACTCCTGAAGTTCGCCATGTCGGGCCAGCTCTACCGCGGCTCCAAGCCGGTGATGTGGAGCGTGGTCGAGCGTACCGCGCTGGCCGAGGCCGAGGTGGAGTACCAGGACTACGAATCGGACACGATCTGGGCGAAGTTCCCGATCCTTTCCACCGTATCCGGTGCCGCGCCCGGCGACGATCTGCGAGGTGCGGCGGTGGTCATCTGGACCACGACGCCCTGGACCATCCCCGGCAACCGTGCGGTCAGCTATTCACCTCGCATCGAGTATGGCCTCTACGAGGTGACCGCGGCCGAGAACGACTTCGGCCCGCGCCCGGGCGAGAAGCTGATCTTCGCCGATGCGCTTGCCGAAGAGTGCTTTGCCAGGGCAAAGCTGCAATACCGTCGCCTGCGCGCGCTTCCGACCGAGGAGCTCGGGTCGCTGTCGCTCTCCCATCCCCTCAAGGGCCTTGGCGGCGGATATGGCTTCGTTGTCCCGATGTTGGCTGGCGATCACGTGACCGACGACGCCGGCACGGGCTTCGTGCACACGGCTCCCGGCCATGGCCGAGAGGACTTCGACGCCTGGATGGATGCCGTCCGTGATCTCGATGCCCGCGGCATCGACACACGCCTGCCCTTCACGGTCGACGACGCGGGCTTCTTCACCGATGACGCGCCGGGCTTCGGCCCGGACCGGGAAGGCGGAGCGGCTCGTGTGCTCGACGACAACGGCAAGAAGGGCAACGCCAATCAGGCTGTCATCGAAGAGCTCATCAAGCACGACATGCTGTTCGCGCGGGGTCGGCTGAAGCACTCCTATCCGCATTCGTGGCGCTCCAAGAAGCCGGTGATCTTCCGCAACACGCCGCAATGGTTCGTCTACATGGACAAGGACCTCGGCGGGTTCGGGCTGGAGGAGGGCGTTGCACCGCCCCCCGGCAAGGACACGCTGCGCAATCGGGCTCTCGCTGCCATCGACGCCACGCGCTTCGTGCCGTCGGGCGGTCAGACCAGGCTGCGTTCCATGATCGAGGAGCGGCCGGACTGGGTCTTGTCGCGCCAGCGGGCATGGGGCGTGCCGATCGCCATCTTCGCCGACGAGAAGGGCGAGGTGCTCCGGGATGTTGAAGTCAACGCGCGCATCGTGGCGGCCTTCGAGGAGGAGGGCGCCGACGCCTGGTTCGCCGAAGGCGCGCGCGAGCGGTTCCTGGGCTCGCGGGCCAGCGAGCCGTGGGTGCAGGTGATGGATATCCTGGACGTATGGTTCGATTCCGGTTCGACCCACACCTTCACGCTGGAGGACCGGCCGGATCTCAAATGGCCGGCCGACGTCTATCTCGAGGGCTCCGACCAGCATCGCGGCTGGTTCCATTCTTCGCTGCTGGAAAGTTCCGGGACCCGAGGCAGGGCGCCCTACAACGCGGTGGTCACCCATGGCTTCACCATGGACGAGGATGGCCGCAAGATGTCCAAGTCGCTCGGCAATACGGTCGTCCCCCAGGACGTGATCAAGCAGTCGGGAGCCGACATTCTGCGGCTCTGGGTAGCCACCACCGACTATTGGGAAGACCAGCGGCTCGGAAAGAACGTGCTGCAGACGAATGTCGATGCCTATCGAAAGCTGCGGAACACGATCCGCTGGATGCTCGGCACACTCGCCCACGATACAGGCGAGTCCGTCGCGCTGGAAAAGATGCCCGAGCTCGAGCGGCTGATGCTGCATCGCCTGTCGGAACTGGGCGAAGTGGTGCGCTCGGGCTACGACGCCTTCGATTTCAAGCGGGTCGCCAAAGCGCTGCTCGATTTCATGGTCGTCGACCTCTCGGCCTTCTACTTCGACATTCGCAAGGACACGCTCTACTGCGACGCGCCGTCGAGCGTCAAACGCAAGGCGGCCGTCGAGGTGGTCAGGCATCTGTTCGACAATTTGACGACCTGGCTTGCGCCGATGCTGCCCTTTACGACCGAGGAAGCATGGCTGGACCGCTACCCCGGTGCCGAATCGGTGCATCTGGAGCAGTTCCGTCTGCTGCCTGCCGAATGGCGCAACGAGGCGTTGGCCGAAAAATGGCGCAAGGTCAGGCAGGTCCGTCGTGTGATCACCGGCGCCCTGGAAATCGAGCGGGCGAAGAAGACGATCGGCTCCTCGCTCGAGGCGGCCCCGACCGTTCACGTCACCGACCCCGAGCTGCTGGCGGCACTCGAGGGCCTCGACCTCGCCGAGATCAGCATCACCAGCGCGATCTCGGTCACGGACACGCCGGCCGTGGGCGAGGCTTTCACGCTGGACGAAGTGAAGGGAGTGGCAGTGGTGCCGGGGCTTGCTTCGGGGCGCAAATGCGCACGCTCCTGGCGCTTCACGGACGATGTCGGCACCGACCCGGAATTCCCCGACGTCTCCGCCCGCGACGCCGCCGCCTTGAGGGAACTCAGGGCCCTGGGTCGGCTCTGACCTTTCCCGGTCGTTGCGCCCCGGCGCGGCATGCGATAAAAGCCGCGCCGGGCATGACGCCACGTTGTCGCCGGATTCGTTGGCCATACGTTGCTCAAACAATTTTTCAGCTGCCCGTTATTTGAGTGAGAGGCGGTTCTGGTGGGATTATCCGGATGAGGCATATGCACGCGCGCTTGGCCGTTGCCGCGCCGCTGATCGTTTCAGCGCTGGCGTTGGCTGGCTGCATGGGGTCGCCCACCTACGGCACAGGAACGCAGGCTCATGAGCAATTGCTTTCCGACGTGACGGGCGTTCTCTCGATCGCGCCGAGCAAGGACAAGAAGCAGATCGACTACAAGCCGCGCCCCGAGTTGGTCCGCCCGGCGAAAGGTGCCGCTGCGAGCCTGCCGGAGCCCCAGCAGAACATCGCGGGCGCCGGCAGCCCGGCCTGGCCGGAATCGCCTGAGCAGTTGCGCGCTCGGCTGCGCGCGGAAGCGACGGCCAACCAGGACAACCCGTCCTACGTTTCGCCGATCACCGGAGCCACTGAGACCAAGGGCGGCATCACGTCTGCGGCGCGGTTCGGCGAGCGCGGCAATTTCGAAATACCGTCCGCCGGCCCGGACAATTCCGGAGTCCGCGAACGTAGCCAGGGCATCACTTCGGCAGCTCGTTTCGGCGAACGCGGCAATTTCGAAGTGCGCGAGGGCGACGGCGAGAAGCAGCGCGAAGCATTCAACAAGCGGCTGGCCGAAACTAAGCAAGGCAGTCCCACCACACGCAAATTTCTGAGCGAACCGCCGCTCGTCTACCGCGAGCCCGCCTCAACCGCGCCGGCCGGCGACGTCGGCGAGGACGAATGGCGGAAGGAACGGCGCCAGAAGAAGGCCGCGACCAAGGGGTCGAGCTGGCGTGACTGGGTCCCGGGCCTCTAAGGCAATTCCAGAAAGGTGGGAACCGGTTTCCGCCCGGAATTGCGTGGAAGGAGATGGGGCATTTCCGTGATCCGAAGAAAACGGAAATGCTCTATGACTCTCGCCTTTCCCTGAAGAAGTCTTTCAGCAGGGCGGAAGCGCGGACCTCGCCGATTCCGGCATAGGTTTCTGGGGCGTGGTGGCATGTCGGCGACGAGAAGAAGCGGACCCCACTGACCACCGCGCCGCCCTTTTCGTCGGCGGCTCCGAAATAAAGCCGGCGCAGGCGGGCAAAGGAGATCGCCGCCGCGCACATCGTGCAGGGCTCCAGGGTGACATAGAGATCGGCTCCGATGAGCCGCTCGGAAGAGAGTTTGGCGGAGGCCTCACGAATCGCCAGCATCTCGGCATGGGCCGTCGGATCGTTGAGTTCGCGGGTTCGATTGCCGGCGCTGGCCAGCACTGAAGTGCCCGACACGATCACTGCGCCGACAGGCACTTCACCGCGAATTGCCGCTGCTTCCCCTTCGGCGAAGGCCAGGGCCATGAAATCTCGCCGGGTCAACCGTTCCACCTCCGGACATTTCCCTCGCACGCCGCGAACCTTACTGCTACACCGCGCCTCGAAAGGCAAAGATCCTATGGACGACGAAAGAAAAAAACCGCCGCTCAAACGCGGCACCAAGGCCGGTGGCGGAAAGACCCGCGGTCCCCGCGAAGGAAATCGCGACAAGACTGGGAAGGCCACTTTCAGCAAGCCCTTCCGTAGCGGCGACAAGAAACCTTTCGTCAAGCGGCGCGATGCAGAAGGTGCCGGCGACGCGCCGAAGCGCGATTTCCGCCGCGACGATCGTTCGCGTGGGGCCGGCAAAGGCTCGGATGGCGGTGGGACGCAGGGCTCCGAGCGCAAGGGTTACGCAAAGCGCGCCGAAGGAGGACAAGGGGCGAGCCGGTTCGACCGCGCGGACAGCAATGATCGTTCGCCTCGGCGCGAGAGGCCGCTCCGTGAGGGGGGGCGGTCGGACGCAAGACAGGAGCGTCGGGACGAAAAGCCTTTCGACGAGAGCAGGCCGCGCAGCTTCCGGCGTGATACTGGTGGGGAAGGCGCCCGTCCGCCTCGCGGCGACAGGCCATTCGAGCAGCGCGGGAAAGGCGATCGACGGCCCGGCCGGCGCGAACGCGCCGAACTGGCGTCAGGGGAACGGCCAAAGCGCGTGGAGCGGCCTGCGCGAGGACATCCGAAGGAGGACCGCAAACCATTTGGCCGGCGGGTGGAACCTGCCGAAACCGAGCCCGGCGAGCGCATCGCCAAACGTCTGGCACGCGCCGGCATCGCTTCGCGTCGAGACGCCGAGGATCTGATCGCAGCCGGTCGCGTCCGGGTGAATGGCAATGTGTTGACATCGCCGGCCTTCAATGTCTTGCCGGACGACCGGATCGAACTCGACGGAACACTGATCCCCCCCATCGAGCGAACCCGCGTGTTCCTGTTCAACAAGCCGGCAGGGCTCGTGACGACCAATCGCGATCCCGAAGGCCGAAAGACCGTCTTCGATGTCCTGCCGAAGGATCTGCCGCGGTTGATGACGGTCGGCCGGCTCGACATCAACACCGAAGGCCTGCTGCTTCTGACCAATGATGGCGGGCTTTCACGGGTGCTCGAACTGCCGGCGACGGGTTGGCTGAGGCGCTACCGGGTGCGCGTGCACGGCAAGGTCGACGAGAAGGCTCTCGCCGCGCTCAAGGACGGAATTGCCGTCGGCGGCGTCTTCTACGGTTCGGTCGAGGCGTCGCTCGACCGCGAGCAGGGCACCAACGCCTGGCTGACGATCGGCCTTCGTGAGGGCAAGAACCGGGAGGTGAAGAACATTCTGGGCGCGCTCGGCCTTGAAGTGACGCGCTTGATCCGGATCTCCTACGGGCCCTTCCAACTCGGCGAACTGCCGGAGGGCGCCGTACAGGAACTGAAGGGCAAGATGCTGCGCGACCAGCTTGGGGAAAGGCTGATCGAGGAGGCCGGCGCGAATTTCGAAGCACCGATCAATAAGCCATTCTCGAACAAGCCGGTCCGGGTCGAGCGAGAATTGCGCGAAGAACGGGCTCCGGCGCACCGTGCAGAACGCGACCGCGGGCTTGGGGCGGTAGGCGAGGGTGGGCTGATCAAGGCCCGCAAGCGCCGCGAGAACAGTCGTGACGAGGCGCTTTCGCGTCTTTCCACCCGGCCGGACCGTGACGACAAGGGGGGCTCGCGCCCGGAGCGCGGCGCGAGGAAGTTTGGCGAGCGCGAGCAGCGTTCGGTCGACCATTCCGGTGTCCGCAAGGCCAATGTGTGGATGGCGCCCGGCGCGCGGCCGCAGGGCAAGGGTCGGCTGGAGGCCGAGGCCGCGAAGACAAAGGCGGGTCAGGGGAAGGGCAATGCCAAGCCGCTCGCCAAGGAGCGGTCGGATGGTGCGAAGGGCGGAACCCGGCCGCGCGGAGAGCGGCCGGCGGCGCCGCGCAAGGGAAAAGGCGATGCGGATCGTCGGGGGTGAGTTTCGCGGTCGGTCTCTGGTCACGCCGCGCGACAATGCCATACGTCCGACGACCGATCGCACGCGGGAAGCCGTGTTCAACGTGTTGGCCCATCGTTTTGACGGGCGCCTCGACGGCGCCCGGGTGCTCGACCTTTTCGCCGGGACGGGCGCGCTCGGCCTCGAAGCGCTGTCGCGCGGGGCAAGCCATTGTCTCTTCGTGGAGGAGTCGGCCGAAGGGCGCGGGCTGATCCGCACCAACGTCGAGGCTCTTGGCTTGCAGGGCCGGACAAAGATCTTCCGGCGCGACGCGACGAGCCTCGGGGATGCCGGCACGATCCAGCCATTCGGCCTGGTCTTTGCCGATCCGCCTTACGGAAAGGGCTTCGGCGAACGAGCCCTGCAGGCAGCCAGGCGAGGTCGATGGTTACTGCCCCGGGCGCTGTGCGTCGTCGAGGAGACGGCCTCCGTCGGCTTCGACCCGGGCCCAGGCTTTTCGGTGCTCGACGAGCGCAGCTACGGCGAGACCATTATCCGTTTCATCGAGGCCGACTGACGGATCATTTCCCCAAGGGATCACCGAGCAGCCGGAACCGAAGAGAGCGCGTGCGTTTCCGCGCCTTCATGGGCTCATGTCGCGCGCCGGTTCGCCCGAGTTCGGCCTTGTTTGCCCTTCAGATGACACGGAATTAACTTACCAGGCACCGGATGGCAGCCTATAAGCACACCGTATCAATGACAGGGCGGGCAGATGAAATTACTTGGCAACAGACCTGGCCGGGCATTGCGGAACGTGGTGCCGGCCCTCGCGCTCGCCACCTGCATCGGCTTTTTCCCGGCAGCTCAGGCCGAGACGGCTCGACAGACGCCGGCAGTCACCGATTTCAAGCTGGACAATGGGCTGGAAGTCGTCGTCATACCGGATCACCGCGCGCCGATCGTCACCCAGATGGTCTGGTACAAGGTTGGCAGCGCTGACGAGCCGGCGGGCAAATCGGGCATTGCCCATTTCTTCGAGCATCTGATGTTCAAGGGCACGAAGAAGCATGCGGCGGGCGAGTTCGGCGCAAAGGTCGCCGAGATCGGTGGCAGTGAGAACGCCTTCACCTCCTACGACTACACGGCCTATTACCAGACTGTCTCTCCCGATGCGCTGGGCACGATGATGGAACACGAGGCGGACCGCATGCGCGGCCTGGTCTTGACCGACGAAGTGATCGGCCCCGAGCGCGACGTGATTCTGGAGGAAAGGCGTTTGCGCATCGAGAACAATCCGGATGCGCTCCTGTCGGAGGAAGTGGACGCCACGCTCTACCAGAACCACCCCTATCGCATCCCGGTGATTGGTTGGATGCACGAGATGGAACGGCTGAACCGCATCGACGCGACGGCCTTCTATGACAAGTACTACGCACCAAACAATGCAGTGCTGATCGTGGCTGGCGACGTCGACCCGGCGGCTGTCAAGGAACTCGCGGAGAAGACCTACGGCAAGATCGAGCGCGGCCCGGCTCTCCCGCCGCGTGCCAGGCCCCAGGAGCCGGAGCAGAATACGCGCCGCACTGTCACGCTTCGCGACGAGCGCGTCACCGTGCCGAGCTTTCAGCAATTGTGGGTCGTGCCGTCCTACACGACCTCTCGGAGCGGCGAGGCAGAAGCGCTCGATCTCCTCTCGGAAATCCTTGGTGGGGGCACCCGCAGCCGGCTGTACCAGGAATTGGTGGTGAAGCGGGGAATCGCGTCCTCGGCGGGAGCGACCTATTCGGGCACATCGCTCGACGATACGAGCTTCTCGGTCTACGGGGCGCCCCGCGGGGTCGCCACGCTGGATGAGGTCCAGTCGGCCATCGACGCTGAAATCCGCAAGATCGCCAAGGATGGCGTGAGCGAGGAGGAACTGGAAAGGGCCAAGACGCGGTATCTCAGGTCGATGATTTTCGCCCGCGACAGCGCCCAGGGGCTCGCCAACCTCTATGGCGCAACCCTGACCACGGGAGGAACGGTCAAGGATATCGACACGTGGCCCGACAGGTTGCGGGCGGTGACCGCCGATCAGGTGAAAGCCGCCGCTGCGAAGTATCTGGATCTCGCCCGTTCTGTAACCGGTTATCTCCTGCCGCCCGAAGCGGCGCAGAACTGAGCGGGGCCGAAATGACAATGTACTTTTCTTCCATGCACCGTCGCATCCTTCCCTCGTTCGCCATAGTCCTGCTGTCGGTCGTCTTTCTCACCCTTCCCGTCATCGTCGCGGCGCGTGCCGAAGTTGCGATCCAGGAGGTAAGGTCGCCCGGTGGCGTGACCGCGTGGCTCGTCGAGGACTACACCGTACCGATCGTCACCATCCGTTTCGCCTTCGAAGGGGGCAGTACGCAGGATCCCCGCGGGAAGGAGGGTCTCGCCAATCTTATGTCGGGGCTGCTCGACGAGGGCGCAGGCGACCTGGACAGCGATGCCTTTCAGACCAGGCTTGACGATGCCGGCGCGGAGATGCGCTTCAACGCGGGTCGCGACGCCTTCTATGGATCCATGCGCATGCTGGCCGACCAGAAGGACGAGGCCATGGGCCTGCTCAAATTGGCGATCCAAAAGCCGCGCTTCGACGCGGAGCCAGTCGATCGCATCCGCTCGCAGATTGTCTCCGGCATCCTCGGCAAGGCGCGGGACCCGCAGACGGCGGCACAGATTGCCTGGTCGGAAGCGCTGTATGGCGAGCATGCCTACGCCAGGCGAGACGAGGGCACCGAGGAGACCCTCGCGGCCGTCACGCCTGACGACCTTCGGCAGTTCCATGCCAAGCAATTCGCACGCGGCAATCTCAAGGTCGGCGTCGTCGGCGCCATCGACGCAGAGACGCTCAAGACCGAGCTCGATCGGCTGTTCGGTGGATTGCCCGAAAAACCGGACCTCCTGCCCGTTTCGCAGGTCTCGCCCAAGCTGGACCAGGAAATCGGCGTCCCATACGACTTGCCGCAGACAACGCTTCAGCTTGCATATCCCGGCATCGAGCGAGAGGATCCGCAGTTCTTCGCCGCCTATCTGATGAACCACATACTGGGCGGCGGCACATTCACATCGCGGCTCTTCGCCGAGGTCCGTGAGAAGAGGGGGCTGGCCTACGGCGTCTGGTCGTCGCTCGTGAACAACGCCTATTCTACCAGCCTCGTGATATCAACGGCGACCCGATCCGATCGCGCGGCCGAAACGCTGAACATCATCAAGGACGAGGTCAGACGCATGGCCGAGGAGGGACCGACGCAGGAGGAGCTGGACGCCGCCAAGAAATATGTCGTCGGCGCCTACGCGATCAACAATCTCGATTCTTCCAACGCGATCGCGTCCACGCTCGTCGAATTGCAGCTCGACGATCTCGGCATCGATTACATTCAGCGGCGCACCGCTCTCATCGAGGCGGTGACACTGGACGACGTGAAGGCGGCCGCGAAGCGGCTGCTGTCGTCGGAGCCTGCTGTCATGGTGGTCGGTCCGGCACTGCCGAAAGGCTGAGCCAATGCCCGTCTCCGGTGCCACAAGTCCGACCTTCGCGGTCGCCTTCGGCGGTGGCGGTGCAAGAGGGCTGGCCCACATCCATGTGATCGAGGCTCTGGACGAGCTGGGCATACGGCCCGTGGCCGTTGCAGGCTCTTCCATCGGCGCCATCATGGGCGCGGCCATGGCCGCTGGCATGAGCGGCAGGGAGATCCACGATTACGCGCGCAATGTTCTGGGTCATCGGGCCGAGGTGGCGGGCCGCATGTGGAAGGCGCGGCCCTCCAGCATCGGTGAAATGATGAATGGCGGTCTGCGCATCAGCCAGTTCAATGTCGAACGCATCCTGAAGGCATTCCTTCCGGAGGCCATACCCGCCCGCTTCGCCGATCTAGGCATCCCACTGAGGGTGACTGCCACCGACTATTTCGGCCATGAGCTGGCGATCCTCGAGGAAGGCGACCTCTGGTCGGCGCTTGCCGCCTCGGCGGCGATACCAGCGGTCTTCCGTCCCGTGCGACGGGACGGAAGGCTGCTGATTGACGGCGGCATCTACAACCCGGTGCCCTTCGATCTTCTGGATGACGCCGCCGACATCGTCATTGCGATCGACGTAGTCGGATGGCCGGAAGAGATTTCCGGCAGTCACCCGACCTCGATCGACCTGATGTTCGGCGCGACCCAGCTCATGATGCAGTCGATCATCGCGACCAAGTTGCGGGCAAGGCATCCCGACATTCTTCTGCGCCCGCCAGTATCGCGGTTCCGTGCGCTGGACTTCCTCAAGGTGGACGACGTGATGGCCGAAACCGCATCGATCAAGGACGAGTTGAAGCGGGCCGTGGACGAGGCTGTCGCCGGGCGATTGGGCAGCCCTTCAACGCAGTCGTCATCCTCGGACGGGAGCCCGCGCCAGCGGGCGAGCTGATCCGAGGATCCTGTGTGCTGCAATTGTGGTAGATCGGGATCGGGAAGGAGGCCGTCGGGATCCTGGTCGCTTCGATCGAAACAGACCGCGGAATGGCCTGGCCCCCTTCCCAGCACAAACCATCAACCTGAACAGTTGCACGAGGCT
>Ga0180218_1000606_pt1 | contig 30039 bp, 33 predicted proteins | sample eDN3rd37CKraftBY_FD_151334 | JGI IMG/M metagenome (GOLD analysis project Ga0180218, IMG submission 151334) | Enriched backyard soil microbial communities from Emeryville, California, USA - eDNA 3rd pass 37_C Kraft BY (version 2) (version 2) | ecosystem: Environmental > Terrestrial > Soil >... | reverse complement strand
TGACCCTTGGCGCGACGACTGGCGTCAGCGTTTCGATGCGCCAAGACCTCGAGCAGATCCAGGCAATCAAGAACTCGAACGGGCTCGTCCTGGGACGGATGGACGCTTCACAAGGAGCGTTGAAAGCGCTTGCTACGAATGCATCTTCGTTTCTTTCGGCTTTGATTGCGGGCGGATCAGCTGCGACGTCTTCGGAGACGCTTATTCAAGCTGCGCAGTCGGGCATGCAAACCCTGCAAGACCAGTTGAATACGTCACTAGACGGACAATATCTTTTTGCCGGCATCAATTCAGACGTGAAGCCGATGGAGGACTTCTACGGCAGTCCACCGTCGGCAGGCCGGCAGGCTGTCACGAACGCGTTTATCGCCAAGTTCGGTTTCGGCCCGGACGATCCGGCGGTCGCCAACATTGGGCCTGCGGATATGCAGGACTTCATCGATAATGAATTCGCCGACCTCTTCTCGCCGGCGAGTTGGTCGAGCCTCTGGTCATCCGCATCCGACAAGCCTGTCAGCAGCAGGATTTCGCGAGGCGAAATCGTCAATACGTCGGTGACGGCAAACAACAGTACCTTCCGCAATTTGTCGGAAGCGTTCGTGATGATCACGGGCTTGGGCTTTGGATCGCTCGCCGCCGGAACACAGCAAGTGATCATAGATAAGGCGCGGGATATCGTGGCGAGCGCGACGGGTAGCCTGACGCAAGTCCAGTCTTACCTTGGTGTTACGCAGCAGCGCGTTACGAGCGCGAATGATCAGATCAGCAGCCAGATCGATTTCCTGACCACGTCGATCGGAAACCTCGAGCAAGTCGACCCAGCAGCCGTTACGACGCAGCTTTCGGACATATCGACAGCCCTGCAAGCGGCATACTCGATCACAAACAAGATCAATAACCTCACCATCATGGACTTCCTGTCCTGACGTGGGCAGCACCTAAGGCACGATTTCCGGAACGCAGAAGATGTATAAGTTCTCATACGAAGAGACGCTGAGCGACTCTAGTGGACGCCACCGCGAAAACGAGCGGCTGGCTCTCGAGCAGTCCGTCGCGCTCCTGAAGTCGGCAGAGCGAGCCGGCCCCCAATCTCGTGAAGCTGTAGAAGCGATCTTCTTCCTCAATCGCCTCTGGAGCTTTTTTCTTGATGATCTTGCTAAGCCTGAAAACGGTCTCCCGGATGAACTCCGAGCCAGTCTCATCTCGATTGGCATTTGGATGCTCAAGGAAGCCGATGCCATCAGCAAGGGCAATTCGCGAAACTTCGCTGGCTTGATCGATATATCGAACGTCATCGCGGAAGGATTGTGATGGCTGGCGGGTTGAAAATCACTCTGCGGGCTGGTGAGCGCATCTTCATCAACGGCGGCGTCCTTCGCGTCGATCGCAAGGTCAGCCTCGAGCTGATGAATGACGTCATCTTCCTTCTTGAGCAGCATGTTATGAGGCCCGAGGATACGACGACGCCCCTCAAGCAGCTCTATTTCATGATCCAGATGATGCTGATGGATCCTTCATTGCATATGAAGGCAAGTACGATGGCCCGCGAGTCCGTGGCCAATCTTCTCGGAAGCATCAGTGACCGGATTCTGCGGCAGGGCCTGCTCGATACGGCAGAGCTCCTCGACAGCGACCGCCCCTTCGATGCGCTGAAGAAAGTACGATCGCTGCTCCCGCTGGAAGCAGCTGGAATGAATGCTCATGAACAGAGCAAGGAGGTCGCATGACAACGGTTTCGGCACCAAGCGCCGCCAATGCGCCGGACGCAAATAAAGCGGCCGCAAAGTCGAACACGCTCAATTACAACGATTTCTTGAAGCTCATGATCGCTCAGCTCAAGAATCAGGACCCGCTCAATCCGACGAATTCGACTGAGTACATGTCTCAGATCGCGCAGTTTTCAAGCGTCGAGCAGGGCATCAATACGAACGCCAAGCTCGACCAGCTTCTTGTAAATTCCAACATCTCACAGGCTAGCACCATGATTGGCCTAGCGGTGAAGGGTACGGACGGCACGGTTGGTGTGATTGCATCGGTGCGAATCGATTCTTCTGGATCAACGGCTATTCTCACGAACGGCAAGGAAGTGCCGATCACCGCGGGCGTGACAATCGGTTATCCAGGAACGCCAGCACCAACTCCTACCCCAGACCCGACACCTTCGACATGACCGAAGCCGACGCATTGGAGATCGTCCAACAAGCAATATGGGTGACGATTGTTTTGGCGGGCCCGGTTGTGGGGTCTGCCATGATCGTCGGCGTGGGCGTCGCTTTCTTTCAGGCCCTCACCCAGGTCCAGGAAATGACGCTCACGTTCGTGCCGAAACTTATTGTGGGATTTTTGCTCATCCTGCTTACCGGCAGCTACAGCGGCAGTCTTTTGAAGGTGTTTGCTGAGCAACTCTATATGCGGATTGCGCTCGGCTTTTGAGCCGGCGCCGAATTCTCATTTTCGCAATTCGCCGCTTTTCATTTAGAACCTTTGTAAACATCAAAAAGAGTATTGCGCCGATAGGCGACTCATGGTCCGTAGGCGGAGTTGGCCGGCCTGCTAGTCAAAAGGGCTATGTCATTGCAGCGCTTTGGCTTGGTCCGCCGGATAAAATCAGTCAGAAGGCAATATCCTCAATCTGTCCAGATTTCCGGCGAAACCGGCAAGTTGATTCTCTCAGACAGATGTTCTTTCCAGCGAGGCAGGGGAGCTTCGCCAATTTGAGCTGAGCGGGATTATGAGCGCATTCGCACTGAAGCAATTGCCAGCCTCCGCCCTCGTTATGATTGCTAGTGTGGCGGTGGTTTGTTCGGCATTTTTGGTGTGGTATTTTTCAATGCGCTCGGACATCGGCCTGCTGACGTTTTCCGATGTTACATGGCAGATTGCCGAAGTGGACTCGCGTGGCCGCCTGGTGCGGCTCGGCGCGCACCCCTTCGCCATCGCGCTCTTGATCGGATCGGTTGCAGCTGGTTGCATGGCCTTCGCTTGGGGCGCGATTCAACTTCTTCGCCGGGGCGCAGCGTCGCCACAGGGAACGGACGAACGCCTGTCGGAGCGGCTTGAAAAGGTCGGTCAGGAACTGGACGACGAGGTCTTTTCTGTCGTGCGGCTGCTGAAGGAGCACGTCGAACTCAGTGGCAGCCACTCTGAGTCTCTCACCAAAGCCAGCAACAACTTGGTGGCGTCCACATCGCCAGAGCGCGTCCGCGCTGTAATCCACATGCTGATCGCAGAGAACAAGAAGTTCCAAAGCGAGGTGCGTGAGCTCAATGGCCGGTTACAGCAATCTCAGCAGCAAATAGAGAAGCTTCGCATCAGCTTGAGCGATAGCCACAAGCTGGGCATGCTCGACGCTGTCACGTCGCTGAAGAACCGGCATTGGCTGGAAGTCTACCTTCCCAAAGAAGTCTCGACGGCAATCGATACGAATGGCTGTCTCTCGCTGATCATGGCGGACGTCGACCATTTCAAGAGGATCAACGATACGTTTGGACATGCCGTCGGAGACGAGATCCTGCGCCGTTTCGCAGAGCTTCTCTCAAAAAACATCAAGGGGCGCGATACGGCGGCGCGTTATGGTGGCGAGGAGTTCATCATCCTCCTGCCGCAGACAAAGCTCGAGGGGGCCAAGAACCTGGGAGAGCAGATCCGGGGCGAACTGGAAAGCAAGAAATGGATGCATCACCGCACGGGACAACCCATCGGTAAGGTAACTGCATCTTTTGGTATCGCAGAATTGCGGCCAGGAGAGGATTCCTACTCCCTCCTGGATCGCGCAGATGCAAAGCTTTATGAAGCAAAAGCCGCCGGGCGCAACCGTATTGCGGCGGACGAATAAATTCTCAGCGCACTAGCCGGCGATCAGCGGATCCTCGCGCATCAAAGGCTCGTCGAATTGGACATTCACCTTCTTTTGGTGTGTCCAAACGATAATGCCTTTCATTTTGCGCCCACTGCGTAGCTCGACAATCACTTTTTCCCTCAGTGCGAAGTCCCGCTCGCAATCGAGCCCCATACCGGTGGTGGCAATGTCACGTGCAAAAGCAACGGAACTGCCGGCCTTATCGGTGATCTTGCAGGGCTGCAGCAAAACGTACCTGGGTGTTTTTCGCCGCTGTGGCAGCACAGGAATGGCGACTTCCCCAAACACATTAACGCAACCAAAGCCGCCTGAAATCGCGTCCTGAAGGAATCTGCCGAGAACGAGCGAGTTCCCGGTGTAAAGGCTGTTGAAGCGCCAGCGCGTCTCAGGTTCGAGGCGGCCCACCAGGTCTTTGCAGTCCTCGGCAAGCTTCCGCCACAGCGCCGTTATTTGTTCCAGTTTGCTGAGCGAAATCCCTGAGCCTGAGAAGGCGCCGGCTTGTTCGATCAACGGCGTCGTAAGCTGTTTGGCGTCCGCAAGATTCACAAAGAGCTTGCTGATTGAGGCGGCAAGCTCCCGGTGAAGGCCGATCTCTTGCCAAGCGCGCAGTGCAACTTTGATCACCGGGGATTCCACAGGAACGAGGTTGCTGCACGTCCGAAGCATCCATGTACGCTCGAACGCCAGGCTCGCATTCATGCAGCTCGCGATGCCGCCGATCTGCAGCGCGGCCCAATGAAATTCGCAAACCAGCGCTTCAAAGAGCGCGTTGCCTTCCTCGGGCTCCTTCGAAATGCGCGAACGCACCAGCGATTGGCGCTCGGGCTCGGAGGCTTTCCGTATCATCCGCAACACTTGTCGTCTCTTTTGCTTCACGTTAGCAGGGCAGGGCGGCGCTCCGACGGAAGCGCCATCAAAGCTGCTTAGAAAATAGCGTACGGACTTTCGCCGCGGGCACTGCACGGGAGAACAGGAAGCCCTGCGCCTCGACACAGCCCTCGGCGCGCAAACGATCGAGCTGCTGTTCCGTCTCCACACCTTCACCAACGCTCGTCATACCGAGATTGTATCCAAGCTGGATGATCGAGCGGCGTAACGTGGCCGAGCGTTTGATGTTCGCAACATCCGAGACGAACGATCGATCGATCTTGATTTTATCGAACGGAAAGCTCTGGAGGTAGCTCAGCGAAGAGAAGCCCGTTCCGAAATCGTCGATAGCGAATCGTACGCCCATTTTGCGCAAACGCTCGAGCGTATCGGATGCAATGTCCCGATCCTTCATCAGCAACGTCTCGGTGATCTCGAGGATCAGCCGCGACAGGGGCAGGCCCCTGCATGCGTTCGTGACTTTCTCCACGAGGTCCTGGCCCCGAAACTGGGCAGGGGAGATATTGACGGCAACCCAGATGTCGTCTGGCCAGAGGCTCGCCTCTGCGCAAGCTGTCTTCAGAACCCAGTCGCCGATTTGCCCGATCAAACCGCATTCCTCGGCAATCGGAATGAATTCGTTGGCCGGGATGAGTCCACGTACGGGATGCGACCAGCGGATCAGTGCTTCGCAGCCCACGATCTTGCGCGTTTTGACGTTGACGATCGGCTGATAGTGCAATTCGAACTTGCTGTTGGCGATTGCCTCGCGCAGCCCCATGATAATTTGATGGCGCGTTTGCAGGCGTTCGTGCATCGAATGTTCGAAGAAGCCGAACGTGCCCCTGCCCACAGACTTGGTGCGGTAGAGAGCCATATCTGCATTCATCATCAGCTGCTCGGAATCGACGCCGTCCGATGGTGCAAGGGCGATCCCGATGCTCGTGCCGATCGAAACAGTATTTTCTTCGAGGATGAATGGTTCTGAAAACGCAGCAATGACGCGTTTGGCGAGAGCCTCGACCTCTTCGATCGATTTCGGTGCCATCTGAATGATGGCAAATTCATCGCCGCCGAGCCGGGCGACGGTGTCTTCTTCGCGGATCTCCGCCCGTAGCCTTTCCGCGACCGCAACGAGCAACGCATCGCCTATCGGGTGGCCAAGCGTATCATTGACGGATTTGAACCGGTCGAGATCCAGGCAGTGAAGTGCCAAAGTCGAACCGTTCTGTACGCGCTTCAGGCCTTGGCGGATGCGGTCTTGAAATAGAGCACGGTTCGGAAGGCCGGTGAGAACATCTTGGTGGGCGAGGCGGCCTATCGTTTCTTGATAGCGCTTTCGCTCTGTGACATCGAGGTGCGCCGTAACGAAACCGCCGCCAGGCAATGGCGTGCCGCGAATCTCAAGATACGTTCCGTTGGGCCGCTGCCGTTCGAAAATGTGGCTCTCACCTCTGCGCGCGAGTTCGATGCGGCTACGCACCTGCTCTTCGACATCGCCGGGGCCATATTCACCGCGGCTTGCGTTGAAGCGGTAGAGTTCTTCCAGTGTCGGCGGCGCCTTCTCGAAGAGCCAATCGGGATATTCCAGGAGTTGACGCTGTTTGCGATTGCAAAGAATCAAGCGCAGGTCGCGATCGAAAACAGTGAGGCCGCCGGGAAAACTATCGACGACGGCCTGCAGCAGCGTATTGCGTTCTTGAAGCGCCACGTGAAGTGTGACTGCTGTCGTGATGTCGATCTGAAACGAAAGATATCCCGTGCTTCGCCTGTTTTTTCCGTTGAGCGGGACAATGATTGAATCGACCCAATAACACGTGCCGTCTTTTGCCTTGTTTTTTACCGGCGCGCGCCAGATTTCGCCTTTGCGAAGCTTTTCGAAGGCGTCGGTCCAGAATTCCTTTGGATGATGCCCGGAGTTTAGAATCGAGTGGCCTTTGCCCAGGACCTCTTCGGCCGTGTAACCGCTAATGCGGAGAAATTCCGCGTTCGCATGGACGATTTTGCCGCTGGCATCAGCGATCGACACGATGCCCAGCTGATCAAGCGCAGAAGCGAAAGCCTTCGCGTCTGAATTTGAGTTGAAATAGGAAGTGAGCGCACTTTTCTTGCGCCCTTTTTTGGCTACCGGCGAGCTATAGGCGAGTCCGTCGATATCGAAAGCCATGACGCCCTTGACCGCTGAGCCTCGCATTATTCCCGCCCCATGCCACTGTCGGCCTAAGATGACCGCATTCCGATTTTTCTTATTGAGGGCGTTCCATCACCGTAACTTGGCAGGTACCCTGCTTCTTTGAACAAGATCGAATCACGCCATCTGCTGAGCCCGCAGGGGGATGAACTCGCGTCCGTCACAACAATTAGACGTAATGTCTTAAGGCGAGATTAGCTGAGAGGTGTATGAATCATTTACGGTGCGTTCGGCCCAGCCATCAGCTTCGAGTCAAGAAAAATAGTCGCGCATTGCGCGCTCGAAGTTCCGGCCCGTCATTACTGTTTGTTTTCTTCCGCCGATGTATGGCTCTGCAAGGGCCAAACATTAAGAAAATAGTATCGAGATAAGCGTGCCGATCGATCCGCCAAAAGAGAAACGTAAATTCGGCCGCCGAGCTGTCTTCAAGGCAGCCGTAATTGCCCTTGACGATGGACAGCGCCTCCCGGGGGCCGTACTCGATATGTCTGAGGGGGGCGCGAAGATGAAGCTTGCAGAGCCTGAGAGGCTTACGGGCGAATTCTATTTAGAGATCCCCGAAGATGATCTGATTATAAAATGCCGGCTCGTTCGCATTGATGGCCAACTCGCAGGCCTGCAATATGTGCGGCCTCCACGGCGCCTCTCGTGGCTGAAAAGGTGAATCAAAAATAATCTTAAGGACCGTTAATTTATTTCAAGCTCGTTATTCTCCAAATATTTCGGCCGCAGAAAAATATAATGCCCGTAAATCGGATATGGCGAAATCGGGTGAAATAAAGAGCAGCTGCTGCCGAGCGTAAACCAATTCGATAGTTTTTCGGCATAATTCTAACGGCCAGCTGCTTGATTGATGAAATCATAGGCATGATGCCGCGCAGCTGAGTCGGGTATCCGACATGTTCCAGGCTTTTCAAAAAGCAGGAACTGCAAATGGGGCACGATAATTCGCGGCCGCTTTCTTCGTCACCCAAGACTTTGACGGAAGACATCGGGCAACGCAGCGTCCGCTGCTTTGACGCGGGCCGCCTGCGTCCGACCCCAAGACAATAAGAGTCTCTGCAACTCAAATTCCAGACGCGGAGCTCTGCTGTCTGGCCGAAGCATCCGCACATCAGAAACAAACCAGCGACCAACGCTCGAGGAAACAGGTCCAGCCATGATCATAGGGTACATCAACAGTAAATGGTCGATGCCGCAGCGGCTCGCACTGATCGCGGCCGTATTCCTAATTCCATCGCTGGCACAGCTTTACCTCTACACGCAGCAGAAACTGGCTCAGATCAGCGTACTTGATCAGGAGGTCAACAGCGCGAAGCTAGCGTCCGCCGTTTGGGCAAGGTTGTCGGCCGACGAAAACGCAAGAGCTGGCGGCGCCGAATTTGCGAAACTCTCGGACGCTTCCCAGAGTCTCGGAATTCAAACGCAGGTTGCTGCTTTCCAGAACGCGCGCTCGTTGGACGAGCGGGTGCATCAGGGTGTTGAGCTGCTGGACCTGATCGCCACGTCCTCCAGCCTTGCCGCAGATTCCGCTCCGGCGACCTACTATGCGCAGGAGCTGATCGTGCAGCGCTTGCCCGGTGTCAAGCAGGCCCTGATGGATTTAAAATCGACGCTCGATAGCGTTGCTGCCGCAGATGACCAGATCAAGATCTCCATCAACTATGCCGTTTTGCGCAGAACAACCAATAAGCTGCGTGGCGCGCTGACCAAGCTGCTTGCGAACGATGCATCGGGCGAAGCCAAGAATGCACTCGGCGATACCAATGCAAGACTGCTTTCAGAGCTCGATCTGCTCGCCACCAAGCTCAAGGCAGCGGACTATCGCCGCGCCGTGTTCGGCCCCGATGTTATGTCTTCGCTCAACAATGCGAACATGCTGGTCGGAACGGCCGCAGACCAGGTGACAAGCCTGTTCGAGCATCTCGCCGAAGACCACTTGTCGTCAGCTCGCTCATCGCTTTACAGCGCGCTCGGCCTGTTGATTGCTGCAACCGTTGCCGCCCTGTTCATGGTGGGTCTGGTCGCACGGTGCATCACCCAGCGTCTTTCCAATCTCGTCCGCGCGATGGACGCGCTTAGCCGCAAAGACCTGAGCGTCGAAGTTCCCTATCTCGCGGACAGCAACGAAAACGGCATGATCGCCGCTGCACTCGCACGCTTCAAAGAGGCTTTGATCGAAAATAAATCCATGACCGACGCCGCTGTCGATGCTGCCAAACAGCAGCAGGAACAGAGCGAGCACTATGCGCGGGAGCATGAGCGGTTCATGGACGCCTTCACGAGCGCCGCCGAGCGCATCGCGAGAGGCGACTTCACGCATCGCATCACCGAAAAAGTCATCCCTGAGTACGAGGCCATCATCAGCCAGATGAACCTGATGATGGGTCAGCTCGAAGCTGCGCAAGCAAGCAAACTCGAGGCTGAGCAGCAAATTAATATCGTTGTCCAATCCCTCGGAACGGCTCTGTCCGAGCTCGCGCAAGGAAACCTCGAGACGTCGGTATACGCCGACATCGCACCCGAGTTCGTGAAGCTGAAGTCGGACTTCAATTCTGCAGCTTCTCAGCTGAAGAGCACGATCGAACTCGTGAAGAGAGGCGCCGCAAACATCAAAGTGGGCACCGAAGAGATTTCGCAGGCCTCTGACGACCTGTCGCGGCGCACCGAAAACCAAGCGGCAAGCCTCGAGCAAACGGCAGCCGCCGTCAAGGAGATCACGGATACCGTCAACAAGACAGCGCGCGGCGCAACGCACGCTCGCGAGACGGTGTCGGTCGCCAAAGCCGATGCTGAGAAGAGCGGTGAAGTCGTTCGCAAGGCCATTGCAGCGATGAACGGCATCGAGAGCTCCTCGAAGCAGATCAGCCAGATCATTGGCGTCATCGACGAGATCGCATTCCAGACCAACCTTCTCGCTTTGAACGCGGGCGTCGAGGCAGCGCGCGCAGGCGATGCTGGCCGGGGCTTTGCTGTCGTCGCGTCCGAAGTTCGTGCCTTGGCTCAGCGTTCGGCGGAAGCGGCGAAGGAAATCAAAGGTCTCATCTCCGCTTCGACCGGCCAGGTCGCCCAAGGCGTGCAGCTGGTCGGTGAGACCGGCTTGGCTCTGACGCGGATCGTCCAGCAGGTGGCTGAGATCAACAGCGTCGTGACGGACATTGCGACGAGCGCAAACGAGCAGGCACACGGCCTCGAGCAGGTCAACACGGCCGTCAACGAGATGGATCAGGTCACGCAGCAGAACGCTGCGATGGTCGAGGAAGCCACAGCTGCAACGCAGACGCTCGCCCAGCAGACCGAGGAACTCGTACGTCTTGTCAGCCGCTTCCGTACCGGTGACGATACGGTCGTCGATATCGCAGCGCGCCGAGATACGCCGAAGCCGGTCGCTCGCGCCTCCCGCGCGCCAGCTAAGATGGCCGCCGGGGCTGGCATGGGCCGCCGCAACGTCCCCTCTTCGGATGCCGGCTGGGAGGAGTTTTGATGCCACGCGCAAAATCAAAAGCTATCGCCGGTGATGCCGGCGATAGCGGCGGGGCGCGCAAGTTGGAGGCTGAATCCGAAGGCGCGCAGCGGCAGAAGAAGGTGAAGGTCGTCGCGATGGAAAAGCGCGAAAGCGGCGCCGAGACACGGGACCCTGCGAGGGAAGAGACGGTCATTCTTCCAGACTCGCTCGACTCCGCGTCCGCGGCCAGCATTCAGGAATTACTTCTGTCGCGCCGCGGCTCCCCTGTTGTGGTTGACGCCGGGCAAGTCAATCGCGTCGGCGTACAGGCACTGCAAGTTTTGATCTCCGCTGCTCAAACCTGGCGAGCTGACGGACAGAGCTACAAGGTGAGAAACCCGAGCTCCGAACTCGTCGAAACGCTCGCACTCGTTGGATTGTCAGCTGACCAACTTCTCCTCGAAGGATCTTCCCCATGACGCGAACGATTCTTACCGTCGATGATTCTCGCACGATGCGAGATATGTTGAAAATGGCGCTCGCAGAAGCAGGTTTCAATGTTCTGCAAGCCGTCGATGGCGTCCATGGATTGGAAGTGCTCCAGACATCGACCCCGGACGTTATCGTCACCGATATCAACATGCCGAAGATGGACGGCTTCGGGCTCATCGAAGCGGTACGAAAAGACAGCCGTTACCGGCGGGTGCCGATCCTAGTTCTCACCACCGAGAGCGATGCGGCCAAGAAAACGCGCGCAAAGGAAGCTGGCGCGACAGGCTGGATCGTCAAGCCGTTTGAGCCGACGAAGCTTATCGCCGCAATTCGCCGCGTCGCCGCTTAAGCCCAACATAAGAGCATACAGATGACCGTCGATACGATGGCCGCCATCCGGCAGACGTTCTTCCAGGAATGTGAAGAACAGCTGTCGGAAATGGAAGCCGGCCTGCTTGCAATGGACGAAGGAAACGCCGACTCCGAGACGGTCAACGCCGTCTTCCGGGCCGTGCATTCGATCAAGGGCGGTGCCGGCGCATTCAAGCTGACGCAGCTCGTCCAGTTCGCCCATACGTTCGAGACGGCTCTGGATTTCGTCCGGAGCGGCAAGCTGCAGCCGACGGCCGAAGTCATGAAGCCGATGCTGCGCGCAGCCGATGTTCTGGCGGACCTCGTAGAAGCGTCGCGCGACGGGCGGGACATTGATGAGGCCAGTTACGAGACCATTGCCGCCGACATCAAGGCTCTGACGCTCGTTGACGGTGCGGAGGAGGTGGAAGAAGCAATCGACTTCCAGCCGACGGTTATAGACTTCGGAATGCCGGAGATTGCGATCCCCGAACCGGTGGCAACGCCAGTTCATGAGTATCGCGTCAGCTTTACGCCGCGGCCTGAACTCTATGCCAACGCCAATGAAAGCGTGTTGGTCATTCGCGAGCTTTCGCGGCTCGGTGACGCCGAAATAACTTGCGATGCGTCCGCAGTGCCGGATCTCGCAGCCCTTGATCCCAACGGCGCCTATCTCTCATGGAGCATCAAGCTCTCGTCGGAAGTGAGTATCGAAGCCGTCCGCGAGGTCTTCGAATTCGTTGAAGGCGAAGCCGAGATCGGCATCGAGAGCAATGATCAGCCCCAGGTCTCGGACGCCGACATCGCAGCCTTGCTGGCGCAGGCACTAGGCAGCGCCTCTGCGCCGGAAGCAGATGCAACGGTAGACGCGCCCAGAGTCGAAGAGACCGCGCGATTGGCACCCGCACCAACGGAGCCAACCCCCTCCGAGACGCCGCCGCAAATGCAAATGGCTGAGGTGCCGAAAGCAGCGGCTGTGCCAACGCAGACGACCATCCGCGTTGAATTCGACCGCGTGGACCGCTTGATCAATCTTGTCGGCGAACTCGTCATCAATCAGGCAATGCTTTCTCAGCGTGTCGTGGAAGCCAACCTAGCTGCCTCATCCTCGGTGATCATCGGTCTTGAAGAACTCGAGCAGCTGACACGCGAAATCCAGGAAAGTGTGATGGCGATCCGGGCGCAGCCCGTGAAGCCGCTGTTTCAACGCATGTCGCGCATCGTTCGCGAGGTCGCTGACGCCACGGGCAAGCAGGTTCGGTTGAAGACCGAGGGCGAAGCAACTGAGGTCGACAAGACTGTTGTCGAACGATTGGCCGAGCCGTTGACGCACATGATCCGCAATGCGGTCGATCATGGCATTGAATCGCCTGAAGAGCGCATCGCTGCCGGAAAGTCTCCGGAAGGCACGGTTCGTCTCAGCGCCGCGCATCGATCGGGCCGCATCGTCATAGAAATCTCCGACGATGGCGCCGGCATCAATCGCCAGAAGGTGCGCGCTTCCGCGATCAAGAAGGGGCTGATATCGGCTGACGCGCAGCTGTCGGAGAGCGATATCGATAACCTGCTGTTTCTACCAGGCTTCTCGACCGCCTCCACCATTTCCAGCATTTCGGGCCGCGGTGTCGGCATGGACGTGGTGAAGCGCTCGATCTTGGCGCTCGGAGGGCGAATTTCCATCTCGTCGCGACCTGGTCAGGGCTCGACGTTCTCGATGAGCCTGCCGCTTACCCTTGCGGTCCTCGACGGCATGGCAGTTTCCGTCGCAGGCCAGACCCTTGTCGTCCCGTTGACGGCCATCGTCGAGACGCTGAAACCCAAAAAAGGCGAGATCCACGGCATCGGCGCCGACAGCCGCGTCATGGCTATCCGCAACACCTTTGTACCTCTCATTGACGTCGGCACGCAGCTCGGGTTTCGCGACACACCAGCCGATCCGGAGCACAGCGTCGCGATCCTGGTCGAGACCGACGGCGGCGCGCGTAACGCATTGTTGGTCGATTCAATCCAGGATCAACGCCAAGTCGTCATTAAAAGCCTTGAGGCCAATTATGGCTCGGTCGCCGGTATCGCTGCCGCAACGATTCTGGGTGACGGCCGCGTAGCACTCATTCTCGACGTGGATGCGCTGGTTACAGGCTCATTCGAAGACCAGCTTACCGCCGCGGCGCGCTATGGAACGGAAGGGTAATGATCATGCAAGACGTCGGCTCTACATCCAACTCCCCAAACCGCGAGTTCGTCGCCTTCCGGGTCGGAGCGCAAGAGTTCTGCATCGACATCATGGGCGTTCGCGAAATCCGCGGCTGGACCCCTGCAACGCCCCTGCCGCACGCGCCGCCTTACGTGCGCGGCGTGATAAACCTTCGCGGAGCGGTCCTTCCCATCGTCGATCTTGCCTCGCGCTTTGGCCTCGGCCTTACAGAGCCGACGCCGCGGAGCGTCATCATCGTTGTGCAGGTTTATCAGCAGGTCGTCGGTTTGTTGGTCGACGCCGTGTCTGACATCCTGACGACGTCCGAAGCATCGATGCAGCCGACGCCGGACGTCGCCTCCGATCTCGCGAAAAACTTCGTCAAAGGCGTGTATGCCGTTGAAGGACGTATGATCAGCATCGTGACTTTGGAGAGCGTGCTGCCGATTGCCGACAAGGCTGCCGCATGACAATAGCAGCGGAAAGTGCCTCGCCCGGGCCCGCCGGAGCTCTCGTAACGGGAGAGTTTTCGTTTTCCGCCGCGAACTTCCGCGAAATCGCGGAGATCGCGAAATCGGAAGCGGGCATTGACTTGCCGCAGTCCAAGGCGACCCTCGTATATTCGCGCCTTGCAAAGCGGCTCCGCGCACTCGGGATTGAGACCTTTTCGGAGTACTGCGCAACCGTTCGCTCGAACGATGTTGAGCGCAACAGCATGATTGCTGCGCTTACGACGAATGTGACCCGCTTCTTCCGGGAAGCACATCATTTCGAACACCTGCGTACGAAAATAATTGAACCGATGGCGGCGTCGGCGCGGCGCGGAAATCGCGTGAGGCTATGGTCCGCTGCCTGCTCGACCGGACAAGAACCCTATTCAATGGCGTTAACGGTGCTTTCCGTTATCCCTGAGGCCGCCTCGCTCGACGTTCGCATTCTGGCGACCGATCTCAATCCCCATGTGATCGCGCACGGCAAGAGCGGTCAGTATCAGAAAGAAGAACTGCGCGATGTGCCGCCGAACCTCCGCGCAAGGTGGTTTGAACCCGTGGCCGGCGACAGTCGCGATACGTTGCAGATTTCCGAGGAAGTCAGATCCCTCGTTGCCTTTCGGCAGCTCAATCTCATGGGAAGCTGGCCGTTCAAAGGGCCGTTCGACGCAATCTTCTGCCGGAACGTCGTCATCTATTTCGATCGCGAAACGCAGAGCATGATCTGGAACCGCTTAGCGCGGATGCTGAAGAAGGACGGCGCGCTCTACATCGGGCACTCCGAACGTGTCTCTGGACCGGCATCCTCGATGCTGTCGGCCGACGGCATTACGAGCTACCGAAAGAAAGAACAGTAAGTCGTTATGAAGAAAGTCAGAGTTCTCGTGGTCGACGATTCGTCCACTATGCGCGGTTTGATCGCGTCGGTGTTGGCGAGAGACCCGGAGATCGAAGTTATCGGGGAGGCGGAAGATCCGCTTGAGGCGCGTCAGGCTATCAAGGCGCTCAATCCTGATGTCATAACGCTCGATGTTGAAATGCCAAACATGAGCGGTCTCGACTTCCTTGAGAAGATCATGCGGCTTCGGCCCATGCCCGTCATCATGGTCTCGACCCTGACGCGTCGCGGCGCTGACGAAACATTGCAGGCGCTCGAGATGGGTGCAATCGACTGCATCGAGAAGCCGCGGCCGGGTAACGAGCACAGCTTTGAAGAGCTGCCGTTCAAAGTCAAAATTGCAGCCTCTGCGAGGGTGAAGCCGCTGGTCAAAGCCGGCGAGGGGCGCAAGCCTGAAATCATTCATCCCGCATCGAACGCGTCTTATGTACCGGATGGCCGAGTCGTTGCCATCGGAGCGTCGACGGGCGGCGTCGAGGCGCTACTGGGATTGCTGTCCGGGTTTCCTGAGAACTGTCCGCCGACCGTGATCACGCAACATATGCCGCCCACATTCACGCGGAGCTTCGCCGAACGGCTCAATAGGCTTTGTGCACCCAAGGTTCAAGAAGCCACGGATCACGCTAGGCTGACCCCAGGAAACGTATACTTGGCGCCTGGAGGCTCCAAGCACCTCGAAGTCACGCCGGATTTGCGCTGCCGTCTGAAACCCGGTGACCGCGTCAACGGCCATTGCCCGTCTGTGGATGTGCTTTTCAACTCAGTCGCCCGGTCCTGCAGGGATAAGGCCGTCGGCGTGATTCTCACGGGTATGGGGAAGGATGGAGCCGCCGGTTTACGCGCAATGCGAGACGCCGGCGCGACCACATTCGGCCAAAACGAATCCACCTGCGTCGTCTACGGCATGCCGAAAGCGGCATTCGAAGCCGGCGCTGTAGAAACTCAGCTGCCGCTCGAGCGCCTGGCGGCAGCTATTATCGCCGGAACCACGATCAAGAAAAAGCTCTAAGGAGGCGAGGCCATGCCCTCAATGCAGCAACTGACGATTTTGGTCGTCGACGACACGTCTGTCAGCCGAGCACTCATCACCGACGGCCTCGCGCAGATCGGATTGAAGAATGTGAAGGTCGCGAAAGACGGCGAGGAGGGATTGCGGATGATGATGACGGCGCCCTGCCATCTCGTCATCTCGGATTACAATATGCCGAAAATCGATGGCATCCAGCTGCTGCGTGCCCTGCGCCAACACGCGCCGACGAGCAAGGTCGGCTTCATCCTCGTAACCGGTAAGGGCGATAAGGCTCTTATCGACGAAGGCAAGAAATGGGGACTCAACAACTTCCTCGCCAAGCCCTTCGCGGTGCCACAGCTCAAAACGTGCATCGAGGCTGTCGTCGGTAAGTTGACATGACCAGTTCCGATGTAACGGAAAAGCGCGTCCACATCATCCAGGGCGAATTTTTCGTCACGCGAGACCGGGATGTCATGGTCACGACAATTCTTGGCTCGTGTATCGCCGCATGCATTCGGGATCCGCTCGCCGGAGTGGGCGGCATCAATCATTTTCTTCTGCCGGGCAGCATAGGGCCCAACGCAGCAGAAGATGAGCGTATGGGCGTGCACCTGATGGAGCTGCTGGTCAACGGCTTGCTGAAAGCCGGCGCACGTCGCGAAAGGCTGGAAGCAAAATTGTTCGGCGGCGCCCGCACCGTCAAATCGCATTCCGACATAGGCAAGCACAACGCTGAATTTGCGCAACGCTTTCTCAAGGCGGAAGGCATTACTTACGTAGGCGGCAGTACCGGTGGCTTGCAGGGACGGCGCATTCAGTATTGGCCGGTTTCCGGACGTGCGCGGCAAATTCTGCTCGCCGGCCCGGCGAAGATTGAAAGACCCGCGCCGCTCCCGGTCGCCACGGTCGACGCCAATGCAGGCGAACTCGAACTTTTCTGATTGCTCTTACATAGAGGTCTGAGGCGAGATGAACGAAGGCGATCAGGAAGGCAAAGCATCACCCGGCGCGGGCGTGGCAGTCCCGGAAATCTTGACGACAGTTTCCGCGGAAGTTCGCATGCTGTCGGATATGGCCAGTGACATGCAAGATCTCATCGGCAATCTCGTGGTTGCTGGCGCGTTCGGCGGATCGCAATCGCTCTACCAGCTGCAAAGCTTGGATCGGCTGTGCCAGAACCTTGGCGCCGTCGCAGATTTTCTCGCGAGCGTTGCCGATAGTTCGTCAAAGGACTGGAAAGTCGAAGTCTCTGAAGCCGCTCGATCGGTCAAGCTCGCCGATGTCTGCGCGCGGCTGACAGGACAGGGGGCCTCCGAAGAGGCCACCGGCGAATTTGATGACTTCGAAACCTGGCCGATGACCGGCTGACGGATTAAGGTCCTACGAACTCCCGGGCTGCTGCTAGCGATGCAAAGCGCCGCCGCCCGACAAGGGTATCGATCTCGATAGACCCGTCCTCGTATTCCAGAAATTCGCGGCCAGCGAGCTTGCCCCCGACAACCGGTTGCCGCGGTTCCGCCACGGGCGCCGGCAGGGAAGCGGCAGCATTCGCATTAGCTTGATCAGGCGCCGGTGCGAAACCGGCGTTAGGGCCGATGCGAACCATCGACCGCCGGCGTTCGATGACAGGCAGCAGCTTCATCGTCACCGCGCCGATCAGAATGCTCTGCGCTACAGCAAGAGCCAGCAGGCGATGGATCCAGATCACCGGCTCATCGGACAGCAAGGCCGAATAGCCGATGATGAAGATGAGCATCGAAAGCAATCCGAGCCCAGAAAATACCGCGAAAGCGGCGATTCCGCCGCGCTGCTGAGGCGTCCATCCCGTCCTCTCGGCATGGGCATCGCGCGCCACGCGCTGCTTGAGATCAGCAGCCGTCTGGCGGAAAACGGCGTCAAAGCCAAAATAACTATCGGTTGCGCTCATTGTTCTTGATCATGTCCGCTTTTGAAAGATAGGTCCAACTGTCGATCATGACGTCTTTGACGACTTCGCGGCCGAGCCGCTTATTCGCGCCGATCGCAACATTCATGGCCAAATCTTTAATGGCTTGCTTGCGGCCGGTTTTGATGTCGGAAGGCGTGGTTTCATAGATAAGGCGAAACGCCTCGTCGGCGACGAACACTTCCGGCTGGAGGGAACTTGCCTTCACAAGCTCGGAATCAGCAGTGAACTGCATCCGCGTCACGACATACCCCAAGACTTCGCCGTTCGAGAGAATTGGCACACTCACCATGTGCGTCTTCATCATCTGCAACTTGGTTTCGGGTTCCTTCTTGGCAGAGTCATGAAGGCTGGCCTTCCAGGAAGAGGCGCCATAAACGCCGCCGATCGTGGAGAGGCAGGCAATGATCGATATCGCGATCAATCGGACCATTGCGCGCTCCGCATCGGTCCGATGTGACGCGTATAGGTTCCATCCGATTCAGCGTTCTGGATGGCATCCGAAAGCATCCCCGCGATCTCTCTTACTGCGTCGAGATGCAGCCTGATCTTGCGCAGATTGACATCGAGCTTGGCCCGGAACGTCTGAAGCCTGAGGTTGAGATCCTCATCGATGTCGGACGGCTTAAGCCGACGGATAGCTTCATTGAGGTCGACAAGCCCCTGGCTCTTGCGGTCATTGGAAACCTTGAGGTCGAAACCCGGCGCTTTGTCCAAGGCCGCGGTTTCTTGTTCGAGGTATTCCTCGATGCGGCCGATGACTGCAACGACGATCGCGCGGGCGGCATCTGCGTCGTGCGCTGCTTTGCGCGGCAGGTGCGGAACCCTGCGGCCTGCAACGAGGCGCTTGGCGACAGCAGCAGAGGCGTGCTGAGATTTGGTTTTTGCTTCGACCGGTGCTGTACCCATCGTCTACTATCCTTTGGACCCATCGGGTTCCGGCTTGAAGATCATTGGTGCGATGCCGATCGATCCCGATTTCGAGAGCGTGGTCGCCAAGCTGTCCACCATCATCGAGCGCCACACCGTGCCCGCAGTGCCCTCGCCGAAGAGCGATTCGGAATCCTTCGGCATCCACTCCTCCAGCATCTGGCGCAGATAGAGCGCCTCGAACTGCTGGCCCGCTTCCGTCTTTTTGGCGTTTTGCGCGAGGCTGTCGGGCCCCTGAGCCGTTGCTGGCGAGCTCTGGCGGACGGTTTGTCTCGAGGCCCACATGGCCTGTTCGGTAAGACCGGCGGGAGGAATAATCGGCATGGTGCATTCGATGATGACGGATGATCGTCTCACGATGAACGTGTTGACTTACCCCGGCCTTGCGCCGCTGTGGCCTGCTGGAACTCAAGCAATGCTTCGAGGTCCCGTTGCTCGGCCTTGCGCGCCTCTGTACTCCGGACGTCAGCCAACAAGTCGGCCGCTCCGCGCGTCCGCTTCGCCGCCTCGGAATATCGGGTAAGCGCGATTTCGTGCTCCTTTGAAAGGCGCTGATGGCGTCTCTGAACATTGCCGAGACTGCGTGACATGAGCGCGAGGAAAGGCTCGTGAACGGCCGATGGATTGGCGAGCGTCGCGATGATGTCGTCCTGGGCAATGCGGAGTTCATCCATTTGCCGCGTGATTTCGCTGATCCGCGCGCGTTCCGTTATCTCGAGGTCGCGAAAGAGATCGACAAGGCGGCCAACTTTTTTCGCGGATCTAGCCATTCTGCCCCAGGTTCTGGATGGCCTGCGTGACGAGCGACGTGAAGATCTCCAGCAGCGTCTTATCGACCTGTAACAGTAGGAAAAGGCCGCCCAGCACTACGAAGGGTGTGGAGACGAAGTATATCGGAATTTGCGGCACCATCTTATTGAGGAAGCCGAAGGCGAGGTTGACGGTTATCGAGTAAACCACGAGCGCCGCGCTCAGCTGCAGCGTCATCTTAAAGGCGGATCCGACGAGCGTGACGATCGTCTGCAGGTTCGGGGGCATGGCAACCGACAGACCGACTTTGAACGCCTCATACGACCGCTCCAGCATCACGACAATGTTGACGTGCTGGTTGGTGATGAAGAAGAGCGTCACAGCTGGCATCGTCACGAATGAGGCGAAAGGCGACGATTGGTCGTTGCTCTCAATGGATTGCGAGAACACGTTGCCGTAGCCGGCATAGTTCGCCATGCAAATCGCGGCAAATTCCAATGCCAGGAACAGGATGCGCACGAGGAAGCCGAGGAGGATACCGGTAGTCGTCTCAATCACGATCATGGCGAGCAGATTGCTCGGTGCTTCGCTCGTGGCCGGCTTCACTGCATCATAGACGAGCGGCGTCAGCGCGATAGAAATGGCGATGGCAATGAAGAGGCGCAGCTGCACCGGAATGCGCTCGCTTGAGATCCCGGGCAAGACCAGGAAGCAAGCCCCAACCCGGCAGAAGACGAGAAGCGGCACAAGAAGGGTTTCATGCGTAAAGGTCGTCATGAAACCGAGCCGAGCGACTGGATCTGGACGCCGCGGCTGATCTCAAGGTGCGAGAGGACAGGCAGAGTGCCGTAAAGCCGCTCCGTAACCGTGTGAACGTAGGGACGCGTTTCGGCTGCAGTGACGAGTACGAACTGATGGCCCGCGTCCATAAGCGGCTGCACCATCCGGCTGAGATCGCCCCCGAACTGCTCGATAAGGCGCGGCTCGATGTCGAACTCGACAACTTCACCTTTAGCATCGCGCTTCAGCGCTTGATGGAATGCCAGCTCCCAGCGATTGCCGAGCCGCAGCACCTTGAGATAATTGCCTTCGCTGAGATCACCGCAGATCTGTGAGGCCAAACGCATGCGCACGTGCTCAGAGATCTGCTCAGCCTTGCGCGAGAACGGCGCGATTTCCGCAACCGCTTCGAGAATGAGGTGCAGGTTGCGAATGGAAATGCGCTCGGCGAGCAACATCTTGAGCACGCTCTGAAGACCCGAATAGGAGATCTGCGAGGGGCAGATTTCCTCGAGCAGCTTGCGATACTCAGGATCGAGCCTCTCCAGAAGCGCGCGAAGATCGCGATATGAAAAGAGCTGAGCCAGGCTGTTGCGAATGACCTCCGCGACGTGCGTCAGCAGCACGGATGTGTTTTCGACAGGCACGAAGCCATCGCGCTTCAGTGCGTTCGTGAAGATGTCCGGAATCCACAAGGCTTTCATGCCGAACGCCGGCTCGCGCGTCTCATCGCCAGGCGCCTCAGGCTTCGGACCGTCTCCGACCACGACGAGAACGTCGCCGAGGCGAAGTTCTGCACTCGCAACCACGGTGCCGTGAACCTTGATCTGATAGGTCTTGGGCGTGATCGATAGATCTTCGGTGAGCTTGATGTCCGGGACCACGAAGCCGTACTGCTTGGCGAACTTCCGCCGCATCTTGGCGACTCGTGCCGGCAGATCGCTCGTCGGGCGCATCAGCACGGAGGAAATCTGTTTGCCGAAGCAGATCTCGATCTCCGTCGTCTTCAGCTGTTCGCGGATCGACTGCCGCGATTGCTCCTCGGCAGAAGGCGCCTGTCCTGCGTTCTGCGCAGATACCGCAGCTTTGGCCAAATCCTCTTGCTGGCGCACGAGGCCGACGCTGATGAACGTTAGTATGGAGCCGATGCCCGCGAACGGCAGGAAGGGCAGCCCTGGCGCCAGAGATAGCAAGCACATCACGCCGCCGGTGATCAGCAACGCGCGGGGGTAGTTGCCGAGCTGGCTGACGATGACGCCTTCGGTCGAGCCGTGCGTGCCGCCCTTTGAGACCAGCAGGCCCGCGGCAAGTGCCACGATGAGCGCAGGCATCTGGGTCACGAGACCGTCGCCGACCGAGAGCTTCACAAAGGCGTCGACAGCACGATCGAAGGCGAGGTCATGCTGCGTGATGCCGATGATGATGCCGCCAAAGATGTTGACGCCGGTGATGATCAATCCGGCGATGGCATCGCCGCGAACGAATTTCGAAGCGCCATCCATGGCGCCAAAGAATTGGCTTTCCTCTTCAAGCTCTCGCCGGCGGCGAATGGCTTCCTTCTCGTCGATCGATCCGGCGGCGAGGTCGGCATCGACCGCCATCTGCTTACCAGGCAGCGAATCCAGGGTGAAGCGCGCGCCGACCTCGGCGATACGCGTTGCGCCCTTCGTGATCACGACGAAGTTCACGGTGATGAGGATGATGAAAACGATAATGCCGATGACGAAATTGCCGCCCATTACGAACTGGGCGAATCCCGCAATGACATGACCGGCTGCGTCCGGTCCGTCTGCGCCGTGCGACAGGATAAGACGTGTCGTTGCAACGTTGAGCGCGAGTCTCAGCAGGGTGGCGATGAGAAGGATCGTCGGAAACGCAGAAAACTCGAGCGGGCGTCGTATCCACAACGCGACCATCAGGATGACGATCGAAAGGGCGATCGAAAGCGCCAGTCCAACGTCGAGCAGGAACGGGGGCAGCGGCAGGAACAGGATCGTCAGAATCGCGATCACGCCCAGGGCCAAGCCCGCGTCGCGCCGGCCCAAACCTAGGTCGACGCCGCTCCCGGCGCTTTTCGTGACTGCCATGATGAAAAAGCTCTCCCGCGATTTGGGCGGGAGTGTCCTACCCGAACCTTGCGCGAGGTCGTCGTCGCGCAAGGCAGAGCGGAGAAAAATTTAGGAACTAAAAAAGATCCTTGAATTCAGATGCTTATCGCACGTCCGGCCTAGCCCTTAGGTCCCGGCGCGTACCATCGGCCCGCTCGCATCTATTTGACGCCGGCGACGGCCTTAAGCGCAGCTTGGACGGACGAAGGTTTAGGTGCCTCTGCTCGAGCGTTGAGCTTGCCACGCCCGATCCCCGAATAGCCGAAGCCAAGGTCCCGTACGATTTCAGGATCGAAGACATTGCGCAGGTCCACGATCGTCTTGCCGGCCATCCGGGCCTTGAGCGCTTCCAGATCGAGCGCCCGGTACTCATTCCATTCGGTGACCACGACGAGCACGTCCGCGCCGTCAGCCGCCTCAATCGCGCTTTCGCACCACTCGATGCCCGGCAGCAGCGGCTCGGCCTGCCGCCGCCCTTGCGGATCGCACGCACGGATGGTGGCACCGCGCTCCTGCAGCATCGGAATGATGGTGAGGCTAGGCGCATCGCGCATGTCGTCGGTATTGGGCTTGAAGGTCAGCCCCAGGATCGCGATCGTCTTGTTGCGAACTGACCCACCGGCAGCCTCTTCAATACGGATGGCCATGGCGAGCTTGCGCTCGTGGTTGACGCGCTCCACCTGCTCGATGATCGAAACCGGCGATCGCGCCTCTCGCGCGGTGCGGACAAGAGCGGATACATCTTTAGGGAAGCAAGAGCCGCCGTAGCCGGGGCCAGGATGAAGGAATTTATCGCCAATACGCCGGTCCTTGCCAATTGCTGAAGCAACTTCCTGAACGTCGGCGCCAACGCTCTCGCAAAGATCTGCGATTTCGTTGATGAAGCTGATCTTGAGCGCAAGGAAAGCGTTCGCTGCGTACTTGGCGAGTTCTGCTGACTCACGTTCAACAAACATTACCGGCGAGCCGCGAAGCGCCAGAGGCTTATACAGCCGTTCCATCACGTCGCGCGCACGTTCGTCGTCGGTACCGACAAGGACGCGGTCAGGATGGGTAAAGTCTTGAATTGCCGAGCCTTCCCGCAAAAACTCGGGGTTGGAGCAGACCGCCACGTCGGCGTCGGGCCGCTTGGCCTTCAGGCGACGCTCGATTTCCCGGCTGGTGCCGACCGGCACGGTCGACTTTGTGGTGACGACCGTAAATCCGTTGAAATGGGGAGCAGCCTCTTCGACGGCCGAGAACACGTAGGAGAGATCGGCATAGCCATCGCCGCGCCGCATCGGCGTCCCGACCGCCAGAAAGACGACATCGGCCTCGGCTACAGCGGGTCCCAGATCTTCGGTGAAGAGCAGGCGGCCGGCCTTGATGTTCCGCTCCATCAAAGCATCCAACCCGGGCTCATAGATCGGTGAACGGCCGGCCTTGAGATCGGCAAGGCGGGCGGGATCCTTGTCTACGCAGGTTACCGTCCAGCCGAAATCGGAGAAGCAGGCGGCTGAGACAAGCCCGACATATCCCGCGCCGACCATACAAATCTTCATGCTTCAGGTCCCTTTTCCCTGCTCATCCCCGGGTGCAACCTGCCGAGGTGTAGCACGGGACCGGTATGTGGGAAATTGCCACCCAATGTCCCTATCCCCAGCTAACCCCCTGTTTGTGATGAGATCCAAAGACAAGCGGGAACCCAGTCTCCGCGCCGCTCCCCGCTGCGACCTGTCGTTCTCATAAGGTTCGCAGTTCTTGTTATTTGACCCGGCAGGGGCATCGGGGCTTTGATGCACACGTCGGCACGCTGCTGTGCTGGCCGCGGTGATTTCGAAAGCGACTTGCGCCGCGTCATCAAACGCTAAGCCCCACGTTTTCGTGGGCTCCGCATTGGAGACCGCTATGATAAAATTTGAACTCTGCTTCCCGTCCAAGTGTCCCGCGATGCAGGCCTCGATGTGTATGGCCGGCTGCTGTTGAGATCACGCAGCCTCGTCTGAGACCATTCCCATCTGAAATTGCGAACAAAAGGACGCTGGCCGCGGCCGGCAGAGCAAAGACATGTCTAAATCTTACGTTATCGAGGTCGGTGACGACCAAGCCGGACTCATCATCCGTGAAGAAGGCGAACGCGAATATCTCTTCCACGCGGCACTCACTGAATACAGTGCCCTCGAAGGACGCCGCTTCGCAAACCCTCTACTCGCCGAGCGCGCTGCGATCGCTCACTTGGCAAGCCGGCGGCGCCGTCGTAGCGCCGCCCGGGCCCCGGAGGCTTATGCTGCATGAGCGGGCAAATCGACGAGACCCGTCAGGCACGGACTGAGGCAGATCCAAAGTCTACGCCGCCAGCAGCGCAAACGCCCTTCCGGCACTTGCGTTTGGTAATCGATAAAGACCGGCATTCTGATCCGGTCCCCTCGCTCGCAGCGGTCGGACCATCCTCAGACTTCTAACGCGCTACACGCCACGCTTAACGGCGCGTCTTCCTCCCTGGACCTGGCCGCTTGCTGCGGGCAGGCACCTTGAGACCGGTGGCACCTTCGGCCGCCACCGGTCTTTTTTTCCGAGCCGGCAAAGCTTGTGACTTTTTGTTCGTTCTCTGCTTTGAGCGGCTTTGAGATAAGCACTCGGGTAATTCCTACATATGGAAAAAAGGATCCTCACATGACGATCGCGCGTCTGGTATCGCGGTTAGGTCTGACAGCCGCCCTCCTCGCGGCGGTAACGCCGGGGGCTTTTGCTCAAACGAGCATCCTCAATGCTTCCTACGACGTGTCGCGCGAACTCTATAAGGACATCAACCCTGCCTTCGTCGCGAGCTGGAAGAAGTCTTCGGGTAACGATATCGAAGTCAAGCAATCGCACGGCGGATCGACGAAGCAGGCCCAGTCCGTTGCCGAAGGTCTGGAGGCTGACGTTGTCACGCTCAACCAGCCGACCGATCTCGACTTTCTTGCGAGCAAGGGCGTCATCTCTGCTGATTGGAAGAATAAATTCCCGAATGGGGCATCGCCTTTTACGACGACGACGGTATTCCTCGTTCGCAAGGGCAATCCAAAGGGCATCGCCGATTGGAATGACCTCGTAAAGCCTGACGTCTCAGTCGTCATCCCTAATCCAAAAACCTCGGGAAACGGCCGCTACACGTATCTCGCAGCTTGGGGATATGCGCTCGACAAGTTCGGCTCCGATGACAAGGCGCGTGAATTCGTCGGCAAGCTCTTCGCCAATGTGCCCGTCTTCGACGGCGGCGGCCGCGGGGCCACCACGAGCTTTACGCAGCGCGGGCTCGGTGATGTTCTGGTGACCTTCGAGAACGAAGTTGCGCTCATCAATGCCGAGCTCGGGGGGGAGGGTTTCGATGTGGTCTATCCCTCGCTCAGTATCGAAGCCGCGCCCCCAGTCGCCATTGTCGAGACGGTTGTTGAAAAGCGCAAGTCGGCCGAAGTCGCGAAGGCTTACCTAGATTTCCTCTATTCGGAAGAAGCGCAGAAGATCATCGCCAAACACCACTTCCGGCCGCGTGACGAGGCAGTGCTGAAGACGACCAATCTGCCCCCCGTCAAGACCTTCCAGGTCGAAGATAAGATCGGACCTTGGGCAACAGTGCAGAAAATTCACTTCGCCGATGGCGGAATCTACGATCAGCTGACAGCCAAGCAGAACTAAACCTTTCGAAGACGACGGCAGGCCGCGACATCGCGCGCGGCTTGCTCTTTCGCTCGCTGCAATCCCTCGTCCTACAGCAGAATGACTGATACAAGCCTTGCTGAGCTGCCAGGGCATTTGTGGCCACGCGCAGGCGAGCGAGACGGGGAGGGGACGATGGGTGATCACTTTTGGCCGGCAATGTATCCGGGTCTCATTGTCGGAATTCTCTACGGGCTTTCGCAGCGCGGGTTCGTCAACACCATCGTTGCCACTATCGGCGCCCTTATAGGGGCAGCGATCGCCTATGCAGGTTTGCTCGCAGTCGATCTCAACGACGGCCTGCCTTCCGTGATCGGCCTTGTGGCCGCGGCACTGTTCGGCGCTTATCTATTTACAAGCATTGCCCGCAAGTTGTTCAGCATGCCACCGAAAATGTGAGCTGCCTTGCGTGCGTGTCCCGGTGCGCGTAGCTTGAAAATCAGTTCGGGCGCATCACGCCAGCACTGTCATACGAGTGTCGTTCATCTGTCGTTGAAATTTCACTGAATCCTGGAATGCAGCTTTTGAAAGGTTGAGAGCTGGGAGGTGAGATGGCCGATTACGTCACGGCGGCGGCCCTGATCTTCTGCCTAGTGGCGACTGCCACGCATTTGGTGACGATTGCGCTCGCGATATTCCGCGTAACCTCCTCACGCATCCGGCCGCGCGGATTGAAGCCCGAACCGGTGACCGTCATCCGGCCCGTATGCGGTAGTGATCATTTCGACGAAATGACACTCCGCTCGACGTTCGAGCTTGAGCCTACCGGCTACGAAATCATCTTCTGCGCCGCCCGCGACGACGATCCCGCGGTGCCGCTCGTAAGGCAGCTGATCGCCGAGTATCCGCATATCGAAGCCAAGCTGTTCATCGGCGACGACAGGCCAACGAGCAATCCAAAGCTCAACAACATCGTCAAGGGCTGGGCGGCGGCGCGGTTCCCATGGATCGTCCTTGCGGACAACAACGTTCTGATGCCCAAAAGCTATGTGAGCGATCTCTTCCGCAGTTTCGAACCGGGCGTCGGCCTTGTCTGCTCTCCGCCGGTTGGAAGCCATCCGATAGGATTTTGGGCCGAACTCGAATGCGCCTTCCTCAATACCTATCAGGCGCGGTGGCAAAGTGCTGCTGACACCGTCGGGCTGGGATTTGCCCAAGGCAAATCGATGCTGTGGCGCCGTGATATTCTTGACGAGGCAGGCGGTGTCGTCGCCCTTGGCGCAGAGATCGCAGAGGATGCCGCCGCCACGAAGATCGTCCGCTCACATGGTTTGAGAGTTCGCCTCGTCGACCGTCCGTTCGAACAGCCTCTTGGCCTAAGGCCGGCAGCTCAGGTATGGGCCCGTCAGGTGCGCTGGGCGAGGTTGCGGCGCGTTACGTTCCCGCTGTTTTATCTGCCGGAAATCCTGACCGGCTGCACGTTGCCGCTTGCAGCCGGCGTCGTGGCCGCTTCCAGCTACGATCTCGACCCGCTCGCGGTCTTTGCCGCGCTTCTTGTCATCTGGTTCGGCTCAGAGGCGCTCTTGGCGCGTGTAGCTGGTTGGCACCTGAGGTGGCAGTCACCAATAGCCTGGATATTGCGCGATGCGCTGTTGCCGGTCCTTTGGGTCGAGGGCTGGTCAGGGAATACCTTCGTCTGGCGCGGCAACGACATGAGCGTTGCCAAAGCGGATTCGGGTAACCCCATCGCCAACTCAAGCGCGTAGGATCGTGCGCAACCCCGATGGCGACGGCGCGGGTAATCTGCTGGCCCGCGCCTAAGTCTCACGATCAATTCACCCTTTCAATCGCAATCGCCGTCGCTTCGCCACCACCAATGCAAGCAGACGCGACGCCCTTGCGGACACCGCGATGCTCTAAAGCATGCAGCAGCGTCACGATGAGACGCGCACCCGTGGCGCCGATGGGATGACCGAGCGCACACGCGCCACCATTCACGTTGAGCTTGTCGCGCGGAATGGCGAGATCTTTCTGCGCAGCCATGGCCACGGCCGCGAATGCTTCGTTGACCTCATAAAGATCAACATGGGCCGCTTCCCATCCTGCCTTCGCCAAGACCTTTCGCATGGCTGGTATCGGCGCCGTTGTGAACCAAGCTGGCTCCTGGCTGTGGATCGCGTGCGCTCGGATCTCGGCCAGAACCGGCAACCCATCACGCTCGGCGACCGACCGGCGCGTGAGAACGAGGGCGGCCGCCCCATCGGCATTTGCAGAAGAACTTGCAGCCGTGATCGTCCCGTTTGGCCGGAAAGCAGGCTTCAGTTTCGCAATCTTTTCCGGTGAAACCTTCAAAGGGTTCTCATCGTCGGCAACGATCTTCTCGCCGTCCTTGGCGGCAATCTTGATCGGCGCGATCTCGGCTTTGAATGCCCCAGACTGAATAGCATTCCGCGCGCGGGTCAGTGTTTCGACGGCGAACGCGTCCTGGTCTGCACGCGTGAACTGGTAAGCTTCGGCAGTGGCTTCGCCGAAGTCGCCCATGCTCCGGCCTCTTTCATAGGCGTCTTCCAGGCCATCAAGCAGCATGTGGTCTAGGATTTGACCATGCCCCGCGCGAAAGCCCGAACGTGCCTTCTGCAGCAAGTACGGCGCATTCGACATCGACTCCATCCCGCCTGCAACAACGATATCGGCGGAACGCGCAGCCAGCAGATCGTGGGCAAGAAAGGTTGCCTTCATTCCCGAACCACAAACCTTATTGATCGTTGTCGCACCGGTTGAATCCGGAAGCCCTGCGGCTCTGGCCGCCTGCCGCGCCGGTGCCTGGCCCTGACCCGCAGTCAGTACGTTGCCGAACAACACCTCGTCGACTTTCCCCGGTGCGAGGTTCGCCCGGTCCAGGGCTGCACGAATGGCATGGGCCCCGAGTTCGCATGCTTGAAGCGGGGCAAGCTCCCCCAAGAAGCGTCCGAGCGGCGTCCTGACCGCTGAAACGATGACAATCGGGTCCTGCGACATGGCTTTCTTACCTCTAGTTCGGCTCCGGGGATAATAGATGACATGCATAATGAATAAGGCGCCGTATAGCCAAGACCAAAATGGCGGGCCTGGATCGACGTCAGGACGCAGCAAGGCCGTCGATCTCGACTTGCCGCACGCTTATGCTAAGAGCGGCCAGAGGCTTTTTCCGCCTCCAACGCCAGGAACCGCCACCGCATTGCCGGCGTAACCGCTGGCGCAAGGAGACCGAACATGCCGCGGGTATCGCGCAAACAAGCCGATCAGCATCGCAAGGACATCGTCGATGCCGCGTCACGGCTATTCCTCGAGCGCGGCGTCGATGGTGTTAGTGTCCCCGACGTCATGGCGGAAGCGGGCCTCACCCACGGCGGCTTTTACGGACATTTCGCTTCGAAGGAGGCGTTGGTCGCCGAAGCCTGCGCCAAGGCCTTCGAAGACAGAACTCCCGCGTACGAAGTCCGCGCTGGTCGTCATGGCTCCGACAGGAAAGCCGCCCGGGCGGAATTCATTAAGCGCTACGCATCGAAAACCCATCGCGATGCCATCGGCCTCGGCTGTCCGGCAGCCGCGATGTGCGGGGATCTCTCTCGCGATAATCCCAGGGGCCCGCTGCGAGCCGCTTTTGCGGCCGGCCTAGGCAATCTGGTCGAGAAGCTCGGGCCATTGTTATCGGGGAAAAAGAAGGCGGCCGAGCGTCAGGAAACGTTGGCCCAACTCGCGATGCTTGTCGGCGGGCTCGTTCTGGCCCGATCCACCAAGGGTCATCCTATCTCGGACGAAATACTGCAGGCTGTTCGAACGGAACTTGCCGAGGAGTAGTCACGACAGTTCAATCGGGCTCCAGCACAAGGCAGCGTTTACTCTCACCAACGACGCCGCTTCTCTCGGCCAATGGTTGCGGTCACCTTGAAACGCCCCGCGGAACAGCGGCTATTTTAACCCAATTGTCCGTAAGAGCGATGTACGCGTCTTTATTGGACAGGGCCATTCGGTAGGACTAACCGTGGGCGTCAAATAATGGTCGAACCGCAAGGTGAATACCATGATTGAAGGCCTGATCACGCACCGAAGCCATCACGCGCCAAAG
>Ga0180218_1000605_pt1 | contig 30083 bp, 31 predicted proteins | sample eDN3rd37CKraftBY_FD_151334 | JGI IMG/M metagenome (GOLD analysis project Ga0180218, IMG submission 151334) | Enriched backyard soil microbial communities from Emeryville, California, USA - eDNA 3rd pass 37_C Kraft BY (version 2) (version 2) | ecosystem: Environmental > Terrestrial > Soil >... | reverse complement strand
CCCCGCCACCATCTGCCTGGCACGACGGCGCACCAACGTTCTCTACGCCCTCATCCGCGACAACCGGACCTGGCAACCTGAATCACCCCCAAACATCGCGGCGGCTTGACTTCTTCATTGAGAGTCCTTTCGATCACCTGGCTCGTTTGGTACCCATCTGGTGGACCGGCAAACCTTCCGACCTCGGGCGATGCACAGGGCCGCGTTTCCGATCACGTTTCGGGACCCGGAATACCGGGCATCAGTAGGAAGCGCGAAGACGCGTCAATGAACAACCAATCCACTCGCGGCAGCGGAAAGGTAACCATGACCGAGAAGAATTCTGGACCCGAAGAAGGCATCAAGGGCGCCGTCGAGGACGTCAAGGGCAAGGCCAAGGAAGCCGTCGGCACCGTGACCGGCCGTGACGACATGGTTCGGGAAGGCAAGGCCCAGCAGGACAAGGCCGATGCCCAGCAGGCCGCCGCCAAGAAGGAAGCCGAGGCCGAATCGGCCCGTGCCGGGGCAAAGGCAGCCGAGAAGCGGCAGGAGTCCGAACAGCGACCCTGATGCGGCGCAATACGCAGATGGCCCAGCCGATTTCGGCTGGGCCATCTTTTCGCGCTCTCTTGCACCGGTCAGCTGGGGTGCTGCCGCATGATCCCGGGATGATTTGCGTACCAACGCTCTTCGTTCTTGCGGACGCGGTAGTGCTCGGTGGCCAGCCAGGCCCCGCCCACCACTGCACCGACCGCGGCCAACCCCACCAGCATTCCTCCGATGCTCATGTGGTCGGTCGCGAACGCGACCAGGCTGCTCACGAACACCACGAGGGAGACGCCGATGATCGCCAGACCCGGCAGGTTTCTGGCGTCCTTCATGGTCTCGCCGGCGTGTGGTCGTGTGGTCCTGGCATGATCGACAGGTTCGTCAGCCATCGTCACTTTCCTTTCCGAAGTTCCCGAATGTTCCCGGATGTCCGCGAATATCGTTGCCTCGTACGATCACTCGTATGGCGGGTACGGGCCGGTACTGAGTAGGCCCGCGAGGTGCGCCGCGTTGCGCGCGGCCGCCGCGGTGGCACCGGCAACCGGATCCGGCACAGTGTCGAGGTCTTTGAAGTCGACGCCCTGCATGGCCTCGCCGTTCCAGTAGGTGCATCCCTGCGCCGGGATGCTGTACCCCATGTCGTTGAGCGCCTGGAACACGTCGGCCACGGTCTTGTGGGCGCCGTCCTCGTTGCCGACCACGGCCACCAGTGCGACCTTGCCCGCCAGTACGGGCCTGCCGGCGTCGTCGGTGTTGGACAGCTCGGCGTCAAGGCGCTCGAGCACGCGCTGGGTGATGCTGGACGGGTGACCGACCCACACCGGTGTGGAGATCACCAGTACGTCGGCGGCGAGGATCTTCTCGCGGATCTGGGGCCACTGGTCGTCACCGCCCATGTCGGCCTCGACCCCGGGTTCGATCGTGTAGTCGGCGCATCGCAGGATCTCGGTGCCCACGCCGGCCGCGCCGAGGTCGTCGCACACGTGCCGGGCCATCAGATCGCTGCTGGAATCGGCGGGGCTGCGTTTGAGACTGCACACCAGCGCCAGAGCGTTCAGCGTCGGCGCGGTCACAGCTGCCCCAGCCCGGGGAGGTGGCGCAGCGAGACCGCCAGGGTGACGACCATGAGGGTCAGCAGCACCAGACCCGCGCCCTGCCAGGCGCGGGCGTGTTCACGAGGCGTCTCGGTGTGATGCGGGCGCGCGAGCGCCCACATCCCGGCGGCCAGCAGGGCCCCCGGCGCCGCGAGGGTCAGAAGGGTCCGCTGCGGCGCGCCGCACGCGACGGCGTCGGCCGTATCACCCACACACGTGCTGAGCCAGAGTGTGGACAACACCATGAACACCCCGGCGATGCCGGCCGCGACGGTCCCGTACCTCACCGCCTCCCGAACGCTCTCGTGGGGCGAGCGATCGGTCGCGTCGTCCGGCGACCGCAGGGACCGGGATGGACTTCGCAACGGACTGGGAACCACTCAGCCCACCGCCTCGCGGTCGACCAACTCGGAGTGGCCTGCCTTGCGTGCGCAGTGCGCACAGCAGAACATCGTCCCGGCTGCCTCGAGGCCGTGTCCGAGGATCCGGCAGCCACAGTGCGCACATTCCGGTGCCACGTGGGCGGCCGCGCACTCGATGCTGTCGAACGCTTCGGTGTGCCCCTCCCAGCTCACGGTGAAGGCTTTGTCGTAATCGTTTCCACAGGTGGCACAGATCGCCATCACATCTCCCGGCTCGTTGCTCTCGGCGAGAGACGACTTCCCGGCGACCGCTTGTGCTAAACCCGGGAACAACCGCGTGAGTCGCGGCGACCTGTCGCACCGCACCTCTACCATCTGCGCACGTGACGCGGATCAAGCTCTGTCTCGCCGTGGGCCTGGCCGCGGCGCTCACGGGTCATCTCGCCGGGGCCGGCCTGCCGTGGACGGTGGCGATCGGCATGGTGGTGCCGCTCGCGCTCGCGGCACTGCCGCGCTTCGTCCTCGCCGTCGTGCGCGGTGCGCGCACCCCGGGTCCCCGCGAGAGCACCGCGGCGGACATGTCGGGCCTGGAGTTCGAGGACTACGTCGCGCGTATCGCCAGATCGTGCGGCCTGCCGGTCATCATGACCCCGCTGAGCGGGGACTGGGGTGTGGACCTCATCGTCGGACGCCGTCCGCACCGCATCGCGATCCAGTGCAAGCGGCAGTCCCGGCCGGTGGGCGCGGGCGCGGTGCAGGAGGTGGTGGCCGGAGCGCCGATGCAGGACTGCACCAGAACCATGGTGGTGTCCAACAACGAGTTCACCCCGGCCGCACGCAAACTCGCCGAGTTGCACGGATGCGAACTCGTCGGCGGTGACGACCTGCCGCGTCTGCGGTCCATCCTGCGACGGGCCGCGGCCGACGGGTCCCGGGCGTGAGCGCTGCTCAGCGCTCGCTGAGCACGGCGCGCACGGCGTCGAGGCACGCGTCGATCTCGGCGCGCGTCACGGGCAGCGCCGGACGGAACCGCACCGAATCCGCCCCGCTGGGCAGCATGATGACGTGGCGGTCCCACAGCTTGCGGATCAGGGCGTCGCGGTCCTCGGGCGTGGGCATGCTGAAGGCGCACATCAGTCCGCGACCGCGCGGGTCGACAACGACGCCCGGGAATCGTGTTGCCAGCACGCGCAACTCGTCGAGCAGGTACGCGCCCATGTCGCGTGCATTGTCCAGCAGGCCGTCGCGCTCGATCACCTCGAGGATGCGGCGCGAGCGCACCATGTCGACCAGATTTCCGCCCCAGGTGGAGTTGATGCGCGAGCTCACGGCGAACACGTTGTCGGCCACCTCGTCGACACGGCGCCCGGCCATCACGCCGCACACCTGCGTCTTCTTGCCGAACGAGACCACATCGGGCATCACACCCAATTGCTGGTAGGCCCAGGCGGTTCCGGTGATGCCGCAGCCCGTCTGGACCTCGTCGAAGATCAGCAGCGCGTCGAACTCGTCGCACAGTTCGCGCATGGCCGCGAAGAATTCGGGCCGGAAGTGGCGGTCCCCGCCTTCACCCTGGATGGGTTCGGCGATGAAGCACGCGATGTCGTGCGGGTGTGCCTCGAACGCCGCACGCGCCTGGCGCAGCGACTCGGCCTCCAGCGCCGCCATGGCGTCGTCGTCGAGTCCGGGACGCACGTAGGGCGCGTCGATGCGCGGCCAGTCGAATTTCGGGAAGCGGGCGACCTTGACCGGATCGGTGTTGGTCAGCGACAGGGTGTAGCCGCTGCGGCCGTGGAACGCGCCGCGCAGGTGCAGGACCTTGGTGCCCAGTTCCGGGTCGATCCCGTGCGCCTCGTTGTGCCTGCTCTTCCAGTCGAACGCCACCTTGAGTGCGTTCTCCACGGCGAGCGCACCGCCGTCGACGAAGAACAGATGCGGCAGCGCCGGGTCGCCGAGCACCCGCCGGAACGTGTCGACGAACCGTGCCATCGGCACGCTGTAGATGTCGGAGTTGCTGGGCTTGTTCAGCGCGGCCTGCGCCAGTTCGGCGCGGAACTCGGGATCGTCGGCCAGCGCCGAATGGTTCATGCCGAGCGCCGACGACGCGAAGAACGTGAACATGTCCAGGAAACGCTCACCGGTCCGCGCGTCGACCAGATGCGATCCGCGGGACTCCTCCAGGTCCAGCACGAAGTCGAAACCGTCGGCCAGGATGCTGCGGGCCAGTGTCTCCCGAACGAGTTCAGGAGCGAGCTCTGGGCTCGCGCCCGGCGAGGACGATCCGGAGACAGGCGTGTTCAGCAGAGCGGTCATGCCGCCAGGTTAGCGCAATTTTTACGGTGAATGCGACCCGAGACCGCAAGGTTTACGGAATGTAGTCCCTACCTGTGTAAAATGTCTGCAAGATTATGGTGCTGCGGGTCCTGACGTTCGCCGCGGTCCTGATGCGCTGCAGCAGGTCCTCCAGAGCACGCGCCGAGGCCACCCGGACCTGAAGGACGTAGCTCTCGTCGCCCGCCACCGAATGGCACGACTCGATTTCGGGGATGTGCTCCAGCCGGGCAGGCGCATCATCGGGTTGGGACGGATCGAGAGGAGTGATGGCGACGAACGCCGAAAGCATGTTGCCCAGCGCTTCGGGGTTGATCCGCGCCGCGTACCCGGTCACCACACCGCGGGATTCCAGACGTCGCACGCGGGCCTGCACTGCCGACACCGAGAGCCCGGCGGCCGCCGCGAGGTGCGCCAGAGTCGCCCGCCCATCTGCCACGAGTTCGCGGACCAGAATCCGGTCGATCCCATCCAACGACTGTTCGTCCGGTTCGCCCATGGCCCGCACTGTAGCGGTTCACCTGTCCAGCCCGGCCCCAACCCAGTACAGCCGACCAGAGAGGCCCAACGATGACTGCGAACATCACCACCGACAAACCCCAGGGCGCCGGCGCGGCCGGTCTTCCCACGGCCGACGAGCTGCGGCAGCGGGTGCGCCGTGCTCTCGACGCGATCGGCGCGACAACCGCGCTCGCCGAGCCGGGCGGCGCGTCCGACGGTGACCTGCACGCCAGCACACCCATCACCGGCGACGTGTTGTTCACGCTGCCCGCACACACCGCCGAGGCCGCCGACGCGGCGATCGCCGAAGCGGCCCAGGCGTTTTCCGTGTGGCGCACCACGCCTGCCCCGGTGCGCGGTGCGCTCGTGGCGCGGCTGGGCCAGCTGCTCGTCGAGCACAAGGCCGATCTCGCGACGCTCGTGACGGTCGAGGCGGGCAAGATCACCTCGGAGGCACTCGGCGAGGTGCAGGAGATGATCGACATCTGCGACTTCGCCGTCGGGCTGTCGCGCCAGTTGTACGGCCGCACCATCGCCTCGGAGCGCCCGGGCCACAGGTTGATGGAGACCTGGCACCCGCTGGGCGTGGTCGGGGTGATCACCGCGTTCAACTTCCCCGTGGCCGTGTGGTCGTGGAACACCGCGATCGCGTTGGTGTGCGGTGACACCGTCGTGTGGAAGCCGTCGGAGCTCACGCCGCTGACCGCGATCGCGTGCCAGGCGCTCATCGAGCGGGCCGCCGCCGACGTCGGCGCGCCTGCCGCGGTGAGCCGGCTGGTGCAAGGTGGCCGCGAGGTCGGCGAACGCCTGGTCGACGACCCGCGGGTGGCCCTGGTCAGCGCGACCGGATCGGTCCGGATGGGCCGGGAGGTGGGCCCGCGGGTGGCGGCGAGGTTCGGCAAGGTGCTGCTGGAACTCGGCGGCAACAACGCCGCGATCGTGACGCCCTCGGCGGACCTCGATCTCGCCGTGCGGGCGATCGTGTTCTCGGCCGCGGGCACCGCGGGCCAGCGGTGCACGACGCTGCGCAGGCTGATCGTGCATTCCTCGGTCGCCGACGAGGTGGTGCGCCGCGTCGTCTCGGCGTACCAGAGCCTGCCGATCGGTGACCCGTCCGCCGAGGGCACGCTGGTCGGTCCGCTGATCCACGCCCGCGCCTACCGCGACATGGTGGGCGCGCTGGAGCAGGCCCGCGCCGACGGCGGCACGGTCCACGGCGGTGAACGTCACGAGCTCGGCGACGAGGAAGGCGCGTTCTACGTCGCACCCGCGGTCGTGGTGATGCCCGCGCAGACCGAGATCGTGCACAACGAGACCTTCGCGCCGATCCTCTACGTGCTCACCTACGACGACCTCGATGAGGCGATCGCGCTCAACAACGCGGTGCCGCAGGGGCTCTCGTCGGCGATCTTCACCACCGACGTGCGCGAGGCCGAGCGGTTCCTGGCGGCCGACGGATCGGACTGCGGCATCGCCAACGTCAACATCGGCACGTCGGGCGCCGAAATCGGCGGCGCGTTCGGCGGCGAGAAGCAGACCGGTGGTGGGCGCGAGTCGGGTTCGGACGCGTGGAAGGCCTACATGCGCCGCGCCACCAACACCGTCAACTACTCCTCGGAGTTGCCGCTGGCGCAAGGCGTGCACTTCGGGTAGCACCGGCCCCGGGTAGGAACTCGGGTAGAAAGAGGCACATGGACATCGACGGCACGACCGCCGTGGTCACCGGCGGCGGTTCGGGCATCGGCGCGGCGCTGGCAGAGGCGTTCGCGGCCGCGGGCGCCCGCGTCGTCGTCGCCGACCTCGACGAACCGGGCGCCGCAGCCACCGCGGCACGGATCGAGTCGGCGGGCGGGAACGCCGTGGCGGTGCGCGCGGACGCCTCCGCCACAGCCGACATCGAGGCGCTCACCCGCACCGAGTTCGGCCCGGTCGACATCTACGTCGCCAACGCGGGGATCATCGGCGCGTCGGGTCTGGGCACCGACGAGGAGTGGGACCGCATCCTCGCGGTGAACCTGCGGGCGCACATACGGGCCGCCGATGTCCTGGTGCCGCAGTGGATCTCGCGCGGGCGCGGGTATTTCGTGTCGGTGGCCTCGGCCGCCGGTCTGCTCTCGCAGATCGGCGCGGCCGGCTACGCCGTCACCAAGCACGCCGCGGTGGGCTTCGCCGAGTGGCTCGCGATCACCTACGGCGACGACGGCGTCGGCGTGAGTTGCGTGTGCCCGCTGGGGGTGGACACCCCGCTGCTGCATGCCGTGCGCAACTCGGCCGAGACCGATGCCCTCGTCGGCGCCGAGTCGATCGTGCAGTCCGGTGACGTGATCACGCCGCAGGATGTGGCAACCGTGACCGTCGAGGCCGTACAGGCCGGGCGGTTCCTCGTCCTGCCCCACCCGCACGTACTCGACCTGTACCGCCGCAAGGGTTCCGACTACGACCGCTGGATCGCCGGGATGCGGCGCTACCAGCGGTCACTGCGCGGCACTGCCGTGCCCGGCACGTAGCGTCACCGGCGGCACATAGTCGCCCAGCAGCGTGCGCTGCCACCACACGTGGTCGCGGCGCAGTTCGTCCCACGTGCTGTAGCGGTACCGGTACAGCCGTGCCCGCACATACCGCGGCGGTTCACCGGGAAACGGGTTGGTGCGCAACAGCTTCAGCGTCGCCCGGTCGCCTTCGAGCAGCCGTTCCAGAAACGTCCGCAGCCACGGATGCGCATAGGTCGGTGAGATCGCCGCGAACCACATCAGCCAGTCCAGGCGCAGGTGATACGGCGCGAACTGACGCGGCAGGCGTCGCACGTCCCCCGGCTTGCCCTTGAACTCGTACTCACGCCACGTCGTCTCGTCGTTGATCGTCGGCTCGTCGGTCCCCTCGATCACCACCTCGTCGCGTGTGCGGCCGACCACGCCGAACGCGCCGTACGAGTTCACCAGGTGATACCGGTTGTAGGACATGTTCATCCGCTGCCGCTTTGTGACCAGGTTGCGCAGCGGCCAGAAGCTCAACGACACCACCATCGCGGTGAACGCGACCACCGCGGCCACGTACCACACCGGCGGGTCACCCACATCGGGCGCCGCCGACACCCCGACCACGGCGGAAAGCGCCGTATCCGACACCACCCCGCACGCCAGGACGATCGTGATCCAGTTGAGCCACGCGAAGTTCCCTGAGGCCACGAGCCACAGCTGCGTGACGATGACAACCGCGGCCGCAGTGCTCGCGACCGGCTGCGGGGCGAACAGCAGGAACGGGATCACCAGTTGCGCCACGTGGTTGCCCGCCACCTCGACGCGGTGCAGCGGCTTGGGCAGGTGGTGGAAGAACCAGCTGAGCGGGCCGGGCATCGGCTGGGTCTCGTGGTGGTAGTACAGGCACGTCAGATCACGCCAGCAGCGGTCGCCGCGCATCTTGATCATCCCGGCGCCGAACTCGACGCGGAACAGCAGCCACCGCACGAGCCACAGCACCAGTAGCGGCGGCGCCACGTCGTCGTTGCCGAGGAACACCGCGAGCGTGCCTGCCTCCAGCAGCAGCGACTCCCATCCGAACGAGTACCAGGCCTGTCCCACGTTGACGATCGACAGGTACAGCACCCACAGGAGCACCCACACCAGCATCGCGGCCCACAGCGGCAACCGGTCCCCTGCGCCCAGCACCATGGCGGCCGCGACCGCGGCGCCGGTCCAGCAGACCGCGGCGAAGAACCGGTCGGAGTAGTGGAGGTGGAAGATGCTCGGCGAATTGCGGAACGAGCTACGCGCCAGAAACCGCGGGATCGGCAACAGGCCGCGCTCGCCCAGCAGTGCCCGGAACTGCAGCGCCGCCGCGACGAACGCGACGACGTAGAGCGCCGCGATCCCCCGCTGCAACACCATCCGTGCCAGCCAGTAGTCGGATGCCGTGAACCACTCCATGTGCGGACCTATACGTGCGCATCGTGCGGGACAACCTGCCGATGCCCTGAAAGTACCCCGGTCGGCCGCAGCTCAAGCCCGGTTTCACCACGGTGTTCGCCGGGTAGTACCAGCCCATGGCCGAGCACCCCGAAGACACGGACGACAGGTCCGAAGAAGATGTCGACTCCGATGAGAACGTCGCCACCTCGCGGGAGGGCGGGCGCTTCGTCGGCCGGGCCGCGGGCGACGATTCCTTCGACGCCGAGCAGAGCGGCGCCGAGGCCAGGAGCCAGGGCAAAGCCGACTGATGTGATCCGCCGGCCGCGAACAGACATGTTCCTTGTCGGTGCCCGGGTGCACCATGGCTAGATGACCACCAATGGGGCTGATCCGCTGGGCCGGTTCAGCGCGCTGACCCGGGAGTGGTTCACCACCGCGTTCGCAGCGCCCACACCCGCGCAGGCCGACGCGTGGTCCGCAATCTCCGAAGGCAACAACACGCTGGTCATCGCCCCGACGGGGTCGGGCAAGACCCTGGCCGCGTTCCTGTGGGCGATCGACCGTCTCGCCGATCCCGCCCGGGAACCGTCACAGGGCACGCAGGTGCTCTACGTGTCCCCGCTCAAGGCGCTGGCCGTCGACGTCGAACGGAACCTGCGCACCCCGTTGACCGGCATCACCCGCGTCGCCGAGCGGCACGGACTGCCCGCGCCGTCCATCACGGTCGGTGTACGTTCCGGCGACACCCCGCCCAACCAGCGCCGTGCGATGATCGCCAACCCCCCGGACGTCCTGATCACGACGCCCGAATCGCTGTTCCTCATGCTGACCTCGGCGGCCCGCGAGACGCTCACCTCGGTGCGCACGGTCATCGTCGACGAGGTGCACGCGGTGGCCGCCACCAAGCGCGGCGCGCACCTCGCGTTGTCTTTGGAGCGTCTTGACCAGCTCCTCGACACACCGGCGCAGCGCATCGGGTTGTCGGCCACGGTCCGCCCGGCCGAGGAGGTCGCGCGGTTCCTGTCCGGGCAGGCCCCCACCACGATCGTCTGCCCGCCCGCGGCCAAGACTTTCGATTTGTCGGTGCAGGTGCCGGTGCCCGACATGGCGAATCTGGACAACAACTCGATCTGGCCCGACGTCGAGGAACGCATCGTCGACCTCGTCGAGGCGCACAATTCGTCGATCGTGTTCGCCAACTCGCGGCGTCTCGCCGAGCGGCTGACCTCGCGGCTCAACGAGATCCACGCCGAGCGCAGCGGCATCGAACTGCCCGCCGGGCCCAATCCGGAGGTCGGCGGCGGGGCGCCGGCGCATCTCATGGGCAGCGGGCAGGCCAACGGGGCCCCGCCGCTGCTCGCGCGCGCTCACCACGGCTCGGTCAGCAAGGAGCAGCGGGCCCAGGTCGAGGACGACCTCAAGAGCGGCAGGCTGCGCGCCGTCGTCGCGACGTCGAGCCTGGAACTCGGGATCGACATGGGTGCGGTCGATCTGGTGATCCAGGTCGAGGCGCCGCCTTCGGTGGCGAGCGGTCTGCAACGCGTGGGCCGCGCCGGCCACCAGGTCGGTGAGATCTCCCAGGGCGTGCTGTTCCCCAAGCACCGCACGGATCTGATCGGATGCGCGGTCACCGTGCAGCGCATGCAGACCGGCGACATCGAGACCCTGCGGGTGCCCGCCAACCCGCTCGACGTGCTGGCCCAGCACACCGTCGCGGTTGCCGCGCTGGAACCGGTCGACGCCGACGCCTGGTTCGACGCCGTGCGCCGCAGCGCACCGTTCGCGACGCTGCCGCGCAGCGCATTCGAGGCCACCCTGGACCTGTTGTCGGGCAAGTACCCGTCGACCGAGTTCGCCGAGTTGCGGCCCCGCCTGGTCTACGACCGTGACACGGGCACACTGACCGCTCGCCCCGGCGCGCAGCGGCTCGCGGTGACCTCGGGCGGCGCGATCCCGGATCGCGGCATGTTCACCGTATACCTGGCCTCCGAGACCGAAAAGCCTTCCCGCGTAGGTGAACTCGACGAGGAGATGGTCTACGAATCCCGGCCCGGCGATGTGATCTCGCTTGGCGCGACCAGTTGGCGCATCACCGAGATCACGCACGACCGGGTGCTGGTGATCCCGGCGCCGGGCCAGCCCGCACGGTTGCCCTTCTGGCGCGGCGACAGCGTGGGCCGCCCGGCCGAACTGGGTGCCGCGGTCGGCGCGTTCACCGGTGAGCTCGCGAGCCTGGACCGCAAGGCTTTCGACAAGCGTTGCCAGGAAATGGGTTTCGCGGGCTACGCGACCGACAACCTGCACCAGTTGCTGCGCGAACAGCGCGAGGCCACCGGTGTGGTACCCAGCGACACCACATTCGTCGTCGAACGGTTCCGCGACGAACTCGGCGACTGGCGGGTGATCCTGCACTCGCCGTACGGCCTTCGCGTGCACGGCCCGTTGGCACTCGCGGTCGGCCGGCGGTTACGGGAACGCTACGGCATCGACGAGAAGCCCACGGCATCCGACGACGGCATCATCGTCCGGCTGCCCGACAGTGGTGACACGCCGCCCGGCGCAGATCTGTTCGTGTTCGACGCCGACGAGATCGAGCCGATCGTGACCGCGGAGGTGGGCGGGTCCGCGCTGTTCGCGTCACGGTTCCGCGAGTGCGCGGCCAGGGCCCTGCTGCTACCGCGCAGGCACCCGGGGAAACGCTCGCCGCTGTGGCACCAGCGGCAACGGGCCGCGCAACTGCTCGACATCGCGCGCAAGTACCCGGATTTCCCGATCGTGCTGGAGGCCGTGCGTGAGTGCCTGCAGGACGTCTACGACGTGCCCGCCCTCATCGAACTCATGCACAAGATCGCGCAGCGGCGCCTGCGGATCGTCGAGGTCGAGACCGCGACTCCGTCGCCGTTCGCGGCGTCGCTGCTGTTCGGGTACGTCGGGGCGTTCATGTACGAAGGTGACAGCCCGCTGGCCGAACGACGCGCCGCGGCACTGGCGCTCGACACCGTGCTGCTGTCCGAACTGCTCGGCCGCGTCGAGCTGCGTGAGCTGCTCGATCCGGCCGTGGTCGCCTCGACTTCCGCACAGCTGCAACACCTCACGCCCGAGCGCGCCGCGCGCGACGCCGAGGGCGTGGCGGATCTGCTGCGACTGCTCGGTCCCCTCACCGAGGCCGACATCGCCCAGCGCTGCACCGCCGACAACATCGGCGCCTGGCTCGACGGGCTGCACGCCGCCAAACGGGCACTGCCCGTCACGTACGCGGGTCAGACCTGGTGGGCCGCCGTCGAGGACATCGGGCTGCTGCGTGACGGTATCGGTGTGCCGGTGCCGGTGGGTGTGCCGGCCGCGTTCACCGAGTCGGCGTCGGATCCGCTCGGTGATCTGATCGGCCGCTACGCGCGCACCCGTGGCCCGTTCACCACCGAGCAGACCGCCGCACGCTTCGGCCTCGGCGTGCGCGTCGCGTCGGATGTGTTGAGCCGCATGGCTGTCGACGGACGGTTGATCCGCGGCGAATTCGCCGCCGACCTCAGCGGTGAACAGTGGTGCGACGCGCAGGTCCTCAAGATCCTGCGCCGCAGGTCGCTCGCGGCGCTGCGCGCACAGGTGGAACCGGTCAGCACCGACGCCTACGCACGGTTCCTCCCGTCCTGGCAGCATGTCGGATCGACCAACACCACGGGCATCGACGGGCTCGCCACCGTGATCGAACAACTTGCCGGTGTGCCGATCCCGGCCTCTGCGGTCGAATCGCTGGTGTTCCCCCAGCGCGTGCGTGACTACCAGCCCGCGATGCTCGACGAACTGCTCGCCTCGGGTGAGGTGATGTGGTCGGGTGCGGGCCAGATCGGCAACGGCGACGGATGGGTCGCGTTCCACCTGGCCGACACCGCGCCGTTGACGCTGACGCACGGTGCCGAGATCGAGTTCACCGACACGCATCGCGTGATCCTGGAAACCCTCGGCCACGGTGGCGCGTATTTCTTCCGCCAGCTCACCGACGGCACCGTCGAGGGGACCGCGGGCCAGGAACTCAAACAGGCGCTGTGGGAACTCATCTGGGCCGGTTGGGTCACCGGCGACACGTTCGCACCGGTGCGTGCCGTGCTGTCTGGGCCGCGACGGTCGGGCGCGCCCGCACACCGGCAGCGCCAACGGCCGCCGCGGTTGAGCCGCTACAGCGTGGCGCACGCCCAGACCCGCGGCACCGATCCGACCGTGTCGGGGCGGTGGTCGGCACTGCCTGCCGCCGAACCGGATTCGACCGTGCGCGCCCACTTCCAGGCCGAGTTGCTGCTGGGCCGCCACGGCGTGCTCACCAAGGGCGCGGTGGGCGCCGAAGGGGTGCCCGGCGGGTTCGCCACGCTGTACAAGGTGCTCAGCGCGTTCGAGGATGCGGGCCGGTGTCAGCGCGGCTACTTCGTGGAGTCGCTGGGCGGTGCCCAGTTCGCGGTCGCATCGACCGTCGACCGTCTGCGGTCCTATCTCGACAACGTCGACCCCGAGCGGCCCGAGTATCACGCCGTGGTGCTCGCGGCGACCGATCCCGCCAACCCGTACGGCGCCGCGCTCGGTTGGCCGACCGATTCCGAGGCACACCGCCCGGGCCGCAAGGCCGGTGCGCTGGTGGCGCTGGTGGACGGGCGGTTGGTGTGGTTCCTCGAACGCGGCGGCCGGTCGCTGCTGAGCTTCGGCGCCGACGCGGACGCCCAGCGGGCTGCCGCCGGTGCGCTCACCGATCTGGTGAGCGCGGGCCGGATCCCGTCACTGCTCGTCGAACGGATCAACGGCGTCGCGGTTCTCGACCCCGACGTGGACGCCGAGCGTGCCGTCGTGCAGGACGCCCTGCTGGGCGCCGGGCTGTCACGCACCCCGCGCGGGCTGAGGTTGCGTTAGGCATGCCCGAAGGCGACACCGTGTTCCACACCGCGGCAGCATTGCGCGCCGCCCTGGAAGGCAAGACGCTCACGCGGTGCGATGTGCGGGTGCCGCGCTACGCCACGGTGGATCTGAGCGGTGCGGTGGTCGACGAGGTGCTCAGCCGCGGCAAACATCTGTTCATCCGTGCCGGATCGGCAAGCATCCACTCGCACCTCAAGATGGAGGGCGCCTGGCGGATCGGGCACACCAAGGTCGCGCCCCATCGCATCCGCATCGTGCTGGAGACCGCCGACACCCGCGCGATCGGCATCGACCTGGGGATCCTGGAGGTCCTCGACCGCGGTACCGACATGGACGCCGTCGCCTACCTGGGCCCGGACCTGCTGGGGCCGGACTGGGAACCGCGCGTCGCTGCGGACAATCTCGCGGCCGACCCGGACCGTCCGCTGGCGCAGGCCCTGCTCGACCAGCGGGTGATGGCAGGGGTCGGCAATGTCTACTGCAACGAGTTGTGTTTCGTGTTCGGCCGCCTGCCCACCGCACCGGTCGGCACCCTGAAGGATCCGCTGCGCGTCGTGCAACGCGCGAGGGACATGTTGTGGCTCAACCGCTCCCGCTGGAACCGCACCACCACCGGTGACACCCGCAACGGCCGCCAGCTGTGGGTGTACGGCCGCGCCGGTGAACCGTGCCGCCGCTGCGGCACGTTGATCCAGACCGATCGCGGTGGTGAGCGCGTCACCTATTGGTGCCCCGTGTGCCAAACGGCGTCCTGACTGCGGCGACCGGAAATAGTCGCTCGTGGGATCAGGTTGCGCTTGACATGACCACATCGAAAGGCGACATCTCGCAGTTCGGCCCGAATGCCCCCGGGTACACCTGGGTCTTCTCGGGTGACGTGCCGGCCAGAGAACCGTTTCCGGGCATCACGATCAAGCTCCTGTGGGAGGGCGACAACGGTGCCAAGGCCGTCATCACCGAGATCGCGCCCGGCGCCGTCTGGGGCAAGGAGGATCACCACAGCCCGGGACCCGAGGAGGTCTACGTCGTCTCGGGTGTGTTCAACGACGGTGTGAACGATTATCCGGCCGGCACGTTCCTGCACGCACCTGCCGGTTCCTGGCACGTTCCGCAGTCGAAAGAGGGCTGCGTGTTGTTCCTGTTCTATCCCGAGGGCTGAGCGCGGCGCCGCTCAGTCGAAGTTGCACCCCGGACTGGGCGTGCTGTCCGACGTCGGGGCGCCCGCCGGGTCGACGTAGGTGACCTCGAGCACCAGAGGCGCCGAGCCCTCGTTGCGTCCGATGTGGACGTGATCGGCACCGGTGGGATCGGTGATGGGCGTGCCGGGACCGAATTCGCCGTCCTGCTTGCAGTCCGATCCGTAATGCGTGAGCACACCGGTCTTGACGATGCCGTAGATCAGTCCCTCGTGGGTGTGCCATCCGGTGCTGCCACCCGGCTGGATCGTGATGTCACTGACGATGTAGTCCTTGCCGTCCACCGTCTGCTTGGACAGCACAGTGGCGCTCACCCCCTTCGGCGGGGTCGCGTGCGCGATCGCCGGGGATCCCACGGCGAGGATGGCGAGCAGCGAGGTTGACAGTAACTTCACAGAGGTTCTCACAGAAGACCTTTCGTGTCGGGGGTCACGAACTTCTGCAGGTTTGGAACGTCTGTGGACAGCGATGCATTCAGACGGGACGCTCAGAGCACGGGCAGCAACGTGCGCAGCACCGCACAGGATGCGGCGGCGACCTCGCCGGCGAACTGGTCGAACTCGAACCGGGAATCCTCACCGGCGAGATCCGACAGTGCCCGGATCACCAGCCAATCCGCACCGAACGCCTCGGCGACCTGGGCCACCGCACCGCCCTCCATCTCGACGGCACGGCCTCCGAACTGGGCGTGCAACCGGTCCCGGGTCGGCGCGGAATGCAGGTACTGGTCACCTGAAAGAACTGTGCCGTAGGCGATCTGAGCCGGGCGGCCCTGCCCACCCGCACGCGTCGACAGCCCAGGCAGGTGAAGATCCTCAAGCGCAGCCCTGACCTTGCCGAGCAAGGCCGGGTCGACGTCATAGCCGAGGCGGTCGGTGGGATTGATGAACGGGACGTGGCCGGCCTGGTAGGTCTGCAGCTGTTCGTTCTCGATCAGGCCCGCATCATGCTGGACCACCCGCTCGGCCACGATGACGTCCCCGACGTTCAGATCCGGGTCCAAGCCACCCGCGACACCCGAGAAAACGGTTGTGCGGCAACCGAAACCGTGGATCAGCAGGGTCGTCACGAGCGCGGCGTTGACCTTGCCCATGCCCGTGCCGGCAACCACCACCTCACGCCCGTCGAGCGTCCCGGCCTCGAAAGTCGTGTGCGCGTGGTGAACAACGTCGACGTCGCCCATGAGGTCGCGCAGATGGGCCAGTTCCTGCGGCAGTGCGCAGATCAAACCGATTGTCACAACCGGAGTTTATGCCCGATCCTCCGAACCGTTGCGCCCGCCGCGACGGAACGATTTCACGCCCGCTGACGTTCTCCACTCAATGCGATACCGAACACTCGGCAGGCACACCGGATTGCGCGTATCGGAGTATGCCCTGGGAACAGCGCGTTTCGGCGCGCCCGGCGGCGATGACGACGCGCGGGCGGTGTTCGAGGCGTTCGTCGAGGCCGGCGGCACCGCGTTCGCCACGTCGAATGTCTATCAAGACGGTCGCGCCGAGGCGCTTCTCGGTGACCTCATGGGCCGGGACCGCGACGACTACGTCGTGGTGACGAAGTATTCGGGAGAGAACCCGAACGCGAGGACACCACGTCCCGGGACCACGGGCAACGGCCGCAAAACCATGATGCGCTCGCTGGAAGCGAGCCTGCGACGCCTCAACACCGACTACGTCGACGTTTTCATGCCCCACTTTCCCGACCAGATCACCCCGGCCGAGGAGATCATGGCGGGATTCGAGGACCTGGTGCGGTCCGGCAAGATCCGGTACGGCGGGTTCTCCAACTTCCCGGCCTGGCGCATCGCGGGCGCCGCCGCCCGCGCGGACCTGCTGGGCATGCCCCGGCCGATCTGCATCGAGACCGAGTACAGCCTGGCCGAGCGCTCCGCCGACCGGGAACTGCTCCCGATGGCCGAGGCATACGGCCTCGGCGTCCTGCTCTACTCGCCCCTTGCCGGTGGGCTCCTCACCGGCAAATATCGCCGGGGCGAGACCGGTCGGCTCAGTGCGGCAGGCCGCGCCGTCGAGAAGGACTCCCAGCAGACCGCGGTGATCGACGAGGTCCTCGCGATCGCCGACGAGACCGGACAAACCGCGGCCGGGGTCGCCCTGGAGTGGCTGCGCTACCGAGCCGCACTGGCCTCGACGGCGCTGATCCCGATCCTGGGACCGCGCATCGTGGAGCACCTGTCCGAGTATCTGCGGCCTGTCGACCTGGACATCCGCCACTATCAGCGTCTGGACAAGGCGAGCGCGCTGCGGATGGGCGCCCCACACGACGACGTCTCGGGCGCTCTGCTCAACGGCTACGACGGCGACCGATCCCTGATCGACCCACCGGCAGTGCCGCCGATCTGACGGGAATGCGACGTGGACCACACCGGTTCTAGGACCCATGGACCTTGGTTTTCACATTCCGATCTTCGACATCGACGGCGGCACCACCGCGATCGCCGGTGAACTCGCGCGTGTAGGTGAGTCCGCCGAGGCGGCCGGTGCGAGCTGGTTGTCGTTCATGGACCATTTCTTCCAGATCGAGCCGACGGGCCTGCCCGCCGAGGCACACATGCTCGAGGGCTACACCACGCTGGGTTACCTCGCCGCGCATACCGAGACGGTGCCGTTGGGCCTCCTGGTCACCGGTGTCACCTACCGCCACCCAGGCCTGCTGGCAAAGATCGTCACCACGCTCGACGTACTCTCGGGTGGCCGTGCGGTTCTGGGCGTCGGCGCGGCGTGGTTCGAGCGCGAACACGTGGGACTCGGTGTGCCGTTCCCCCCGCTCGCCGAGCGCTTCGAGCGGTTGGAGGAGACGCTGCAGATCTGCGCGCAGATGTGGGACCCGGCCGACAACGGGCCGTACGACGGCAAGTACTACCAGTTGGCGGAAACCCTGTGTTCACCGCAGCCCATCAACCGGCCCAAGGTGATGATCGGCGGCAGCGGTGAACGCAAGACACTGCGATTGGTGGCCCAATACGGAGACGCGTGCAACCTTTTCGCGTCGTCGGTCGACGAGGTCGGGCACAAGATCGACGTCCTGAAACGGCACTGCGACACCGTAGGCCGGGACTTCGACCAGATCCGGGTGACGATCATAGCCAACAACGATCCGCGTCCGACGCCCGAGACGCGTGACGAATTCGTCCGCAGCATGGCCGATTACGCGAAACTGGGTGTGCACACCGCGATTGTCATACCGACCACCGGATCCCCCGCGGCCTGGATCGACGGGATGGCGCCGGCGGTTCCCCAACTGGCCGAACTCGGTTCGTAGTCAGGCGCGATGCCCTGTCACGTGTGCATCGTGAAATCGGTGAAGTCGAAGCCGGGTGCGACGACACAACTGACCAGCGTGGGTTCGTCGTCGCGAGGACGGGCGCGCTGCCAGTGTCCTGGCGGTACCAATACCTGCGGCCGCTGTCCTGCGGCGATGTCGGAACCCAGCAGATGTGTTGTGGTATCGGCCATCTCGGCCCCCACTTCGAGCAACAGTGGGCTGCCGCGGTGGTACAGCCACAGTTCGGCGCTGCGGACGGTGTGCCACGCGGATTCCTGCCCCGGCATCAGCAGGAACAGGATGGCCGTGCCCGCGCTGCGCGGGCCGGCGTAGCCGTCGGGTAGTGCGTCCTGTGGGATGGTCAGGTCGCTGCGCCAGGTCTCGGCGTACCAGCCCCCTTCCGGGTGCGGCGACATGCCGAGGTCCGCGGCCCAGCCGGGAAGTGCTGTCATCCTGCCATCCTTGTCTCGTCGGGCGCCTGGCCGGTATCGGTCGAAGGTGAGAGGGCCTCGCGCAGCAGGGCTTTCCCGCGGTGCAGCCGTGACCCCACCGTACCCACCGGGATGCCGAGCAGCACCGCGATCTCGGTGTTCCGGTAGTCGGCGACACAGGCGTAGTACACGATGTCGCGCAACTCCGGCGGCAGCATCGCCAGCGCGATACCCGCATCACCCGGCATCGACTGCAGGGCCTGTGTCTCCGCGGAATCCACCCAGCCCCTACCCGCAGAGAGCATCTCGGCGCTGAACCTGAGGTCGGCCATCTCGGCGCTGAGTTGTTCTGCCGGACGCCGTTGGGCCGACCGGTGCCTGTCGATCCACGCGTTGGACATGATCCGCGCCAGCCAGGCCTTGAGATGGTTGCCCTCTCGGTATCTGCCGAAGGACAGGTACGCCTTGAGCAGGGTTTCCTGTACGAGGTCCTCGGCGTCGGCACGTTGGTGTGTCAGCCGGATGGCGTTGCGGATCAAAAAGTCCCGGACGGGTTCGGTCTCACGGACGAACCGCTCGGCGAGCGCGTCCGGACCGGTGATCGTGGCACCGGCGCCGCAAGTTGCAAACATCGAAGCAATCTCCTTGATCGCTTGTGCCCGAGTGCTTTTACGGGCATTCGATATGTACCGAGCCGTGGGCGCCGTTGCTCAGCGGCTCGGGGTGTCGGCCGAAGCCGCTCGCGTCAGGACGTGACCGATCGCGACGGAAGAGGAATGGCCGTGAAGACGTTCCCCGCGTCCCACCGGTCCTTGACGGCGAGGAGGCGCTCGGCGTTGGGGCCGTAGGCGGCGTCAGCCTGGTTCCGCTGGTCCGGGCCGATGAGATTCGGGTAGCCACCCGGCAGCGCATGAGCGCCGAGCGCGTCGAAAGTCGACTGCGCCCAGTGCCGATGCCGTTCGCCGTCATCGCTGGAATCGGCGTCCCAGGCCGCGACGATCTCCACCAGGAAATGCGGTGTGCGCAGACCGAATGCGGTGTCTGTGACGCCGACGCGCGTCGACGCACCGTGGAAGTGGTGCAGGGCCAGCACACTCGCGGGGCTCGTACGCGACGAGCCGGCAGCCACGAGTGCATCGATCACCCCTGAGGACAGCGTCTCGACGTTGACCGTGCGCATCTCGTAGTGCCGTCCGCGCGGTACGAGAGGATCGAGCAGGCGTAGCTGGGCACTCGGCGACATCGGCGCGACCTGATCGACCACCGGCGTTCCGAGTCGCCGCAACTCCCCCACCCATCGGTCACCCTCGTCGGGGTCGCCGACCCAGTACGGCGCCACGAACACCACGGGCCCGCCGTCGGGAGCGGGGATCACCCCGATCTGCGCCGTGAGGCCGTCCGGCAGCGACGGCGCCAGTGCGTCGTAACGGCGCATCACCTCTGCCGCCTGCTCCCACGGGAACATGAGCACGCCGGTGGCCAGGTGAGGAACCGGGTGCAGACGCACCCGAAGATGCGTCACCACGCCGAAATTCGCGCCTCCGCCACGCAGCGCCCACAACAGATCCGCCTCGTCGCCGGCATTCGCGGTGACCGACCGTCCGTCGGCGAGAACCACGTGTGCCTCGAGCAGGTTGTCGACACCGAGGCCGGCGATCCCGTTGAGCGGGCCGTAGCCACCGCCGAGGGTGAACCCGGTGAAACCGACGTCGGCGAGGTTCGGTGCGGCCGCGGTGAGCCCGTGCCGCTCAGCTGCCTGCACGACGTCCTCGGCGGTGGCGCCGCCCTCGACGAGCGCCTCGCGCGCGGCCGGATCGACGTAGACCTTCCGCATCGACGACAGGTCGATGACCAGCCCACCCTCGTTGAGTGCCCGGCCGCCCCAGTCATGTCCGCCGGCCCGCACGGTGACCGGGATCCGCTGTTCGTGCGCGAACCGCACGACGTTCTGCACATCGCCGGACGACGTGGGACGCACCACGGCGGCAGGACGTTCCGTCACCGCGCCGTTCCAGATGGCCACGGCGTCGCCGTACTCGGGTGAGCCGGGGAGGTGCACGCGCTCAGGCATGGACATCGCGAGCTCGTCGACCATCGTGGGGTGCACTTGCAGCATTGACTCTCCCGGAATCGGAGGATGGGTGTACTCACTAGAGCTAGACTCTAATGATTCCAGTTTGCACCCATTGTCCGGAGTTGGCCACCCTGCTCGTTACGCTGACGGCATGAGCGAACAACCGCGCGGGACATCTCGCCGCGCCGAGTACGCAGAACTGACACGGCGAGCAATCATCGACGCCGCACGTGAACTGTTCGCACAACGTGGTTATGTACGCACCAAGGTCGACGACATCGCGACCCGCGCACGCGTCTCCCCCGCAACGGTTTACGCCGTTGCGGGAGGCAAGCAGGGACTGCTGCACACATTGGTCGACGAGTGGACCCAGGCGCCCGAGGTCGCCGAAGCGTATGCCGCCATCAACATTGCCGAGACCGCCGACGCGGTAATGGAACTCACCTCCTCCGCGGTACGGCGCATGCGTGGTGACTGGGGTGACGTCATGCGGATAGTGCTCACGACAGCGCAGCAGGACGACACCGCGGCCGAGAGACTTCACGTGGCGACCGAGCGTTACCGGGCCGCAATGCACATCGTGGCAACGCGACTCTGTGAACTCAATGCACTCAAACCTGGGATCACCGTCAAAGATGCTGTGGATGTGCTGTGGTTCTTCTTCGGGTACACCGGGTTTTTCACGCTGCTCGACGACAACGGCTGGTCACCGGAGAAGGCCGAACGCTGGCTCCGTGACACGGCTTCGGCAAGCCTGTTGCGCTGAGCTGCGGGGAGATCGCTTCGGACAGTTTCGCCGCACCGCGAATACTTGCGCCATGTCCGGCGTTAGAAGACGCGATGACATCGCGCACGTGGACCGCCACGCTCGACAGGTTGACCATCCTGCCCCGCGGGGAGCAGTTCGCTGCGCTGACCGAACTGCGCGCGCGTCTGCGACGAATCGACACCGAGGCGTGGAACACCACGTTCGGGCCTGACAGTCTCTACAACGCGTGGACGCAATTACCGTTCGTCGACGCGATATACGGCCACAACCGCGAGGCGATCAGCGCGGTACTGCACGGGCGTAGCGACTGGCACGTGGTGGAGATCGGGGGTGGCAACGGTGCCCTGTGGCACGGACTTCTCGATTCGCTTCCCTCGGGGACGTTCACACTCATCGATCCGAACCCGGACGCACACCAGGCCGTGCGGCAGCGGCTTCCCGGGAACGTGGACTTCCACTCCGTGGTGGCTCCCGTGGCATCGGCCGCTGCGCCGCCGGCCGACGTCGTCGTCTGCAGCCTGACACTACATCACCACGCCGGCGAGAACGCCGCGCAGCGCGAGGCGTTCGGGATGACCGGTGACGGCAAGCTGGAGATCCTGCGACGGGTTGTCGCGGCGTTGCGGTCCCGATCCGGCATCGGGATCCTCAACGAGGCCGACTGCTACAACGACATCGCCCTGTCCCCCGGTGACGAAACGCTCGTCGACCATTTCCTCGACGTCTACGTGCGGCGGGCCGCACGCGCGGTGGCCCACGCGATCGACTCGGCGCCCACGGATTCCGCGCTCACCGAGGCATGGGAGGCGATCCTGCGCCACTGGTGCATCGAGCAGGTCGACTACGCCTTCCGGTCCCGCGAGGAACGTGACGTGTACGAACTCGACGTCGTCAGTTGGGTTCGGCTACTGGGCGAGGCCGGCGCGGCCGACATCACCCACCGCTACACCGACCCATGGAATCTGTTCGTGCAGTACCTGTTTCGCTGACCGTCGGCATTGGCGACGCACAGTCGCGCAGCGGATACTTGTGGTGGGGTCAGTGTGCCAGTGCCAGTTCGGCTTCCGGCTCGGTATCGGACACCGGCTCGGCCGGCGTCTCAGCCGGTTTCCCAGCCGGTTCAGGGTTCTCGGGCTTGCTGCCCCACGGGAACGCCAGCCGCACGATCTTACGGACCACGGTGCCGAACTGCTTGACCAGCGGGCCGCTGTTGTAGGGCAGGCCGTAACGTTCGCAGATCTCACGGACCTCTGCCGAGATCTCGGCGTGGCGGTGCGCAGGGATGTCCGGGAACAGGTGGTGCTCGATCTGGAACGACAGGTTGCCGCTGAGAATGTGGAACCACTTGCCACCCGTGAGGTTCGCCGAACCGAGCAGCTGCCGGAAGTACCACATGCCGCGAGACTCGTTCTCGGCCTGCTCGCGCGAGAACTCCTGGGTGCCTTCGGGGAAATGCCCGCAGAAGATGATCATGAACGCCCACACGTTGCGCGTGAGGTTGGCGGTCAGGTTGCCCGCGAACACCAGCGGCGCGAACGGACCCGCCAGCAGTGGGAACGCCACATAGTCCTTGACGGTCTGCGCCTTGGTCTTATGCCAGATCTCACGCAGCACCTCGCGCTTGTCGGCAATGCTGATCTCGCCGGCGCGGATGCGTTCGGTCTCCAGCTCGTGGAGCGCGACACCGTACTGGAACAGCACCATCAGCAGGAACGCGTAGACCGGATTGCCCAGGTAGTACGGGCTCCACTTCTGATCGGGGCTCATCCGCAGGATGCCGTATCCGATGTCACGGTCCATGTCGACGATGTTGGTGTAGGTGTGGTGCATGTAGTTGTGGGAGTGCCGCCACTGATCCGCCGGGCACGCGGTGTCCCACTCGAATGTCTTGCTGGACAGCGCGGGATCACCCATCCAGTCGTACTGGCCGTGCATGACGTTGTGCCCGATCTCCATGTTGTCCAGGATCTTGGACACCGCCAGCATCGCGGTGCCGGCCAGCCAGAACGGCGGGAAGATGCCGCCGAACAGCAGCGCCCGGCCGCCTACCTCCAGCGTGCGCTGGGCCTTGATGACGTTGCGGATGTAGGTGGCGTCGCGCTCGCCGAGGTCGGCGATCACGCGCTCACGGATGGCGTCGAGTTCGCGCCCGAACTCCTCGGCCTGGTCAGGGGTCAGGGTGTAGGTGGGTGTACTCATCAGAGTCCTCACAGGTCGATGTCGACGTCACCGACGGGTGCGGTGACGCAGATCTGGATGTCTTCGTTGTCGGTGCCGGAAACCGCACCGGTGATCAGGTTGCGCACGGCGCCACGGGTTTTGGTCCGCGTGCAGCTGTGGCAGATGCCCATGCGGCATCCGCTCAGCGGGGTCAGCCCGGCCGCCTCGGCCTGCGTGAGCAGTGGTTGTCCGTCGTCGGTCACCGCGACGGCGCTGTCGGTGAAGGTCACGGTGCCGCCGGACGCCGATGCCGAGAACGTCGGCGGCACGAAGCACTCGGATCGCACATTGTCGCAGTGCTCTTCCACCGCGGCGACCAGATCCTTTGGGCCGCAGACGTACACGGCGTCGGGACGATTCCCCGGCAGCGCGGCGGCCAGGTGGTCGGGGCCGAATCGCCCGACCAGGTCGGTGCCGTGCGCGTCGCGGGTGTACCCGTGCAGCACCCGCAGGTGCGGCATGGCCGCGCGGATGCCGTCGAGCTCGTCGCGGTAGCACGCCTCGTCGGCACTGCGCGCATAGTGCAGGAAGCCGACCTCTCCGGTGAACGCCTGTGCACGCAGCGTGCGCAGCATCGACAGCACCGGGGTGATGCCGCTGCCGCCCGAGACGAACAGGATCCGCTCCGGCGGCGTGTCCGGCAGGACGAAATCGCCGCCGACCGAGTCGAGCCCCAGCACCATGCCGGCGTAGGCGTGATCACACAGGTAGGTCGACACCAGACCGCCGTCATGGCGGCCGATGGTGAGCTCGATCGCGTCGGCGCCCTCGGCGCTGGCCGGTGAGTAGCACCGCGTGCGTCGCCTGCCGTTGATCTCGACAGACAGGTTGATGTGCTGACCGGCCCGAAAACCGGTGAACGCGCCGTTGGGTTCCAGCGTGAGGGTGACACTGCGCGGCGTCTGCCGCCGCACCGCGACCACCCTGGCGCGCGCGTCGTGGCGCGACCAGGTGGGCTCGACCAGCTCGGTGTAGCGATCCACACCGTGCGGGCCCGTCAACAGATCGGCCAGCCTCGCCATGCGGGATCCGGCCAGCAACCGCCGGCCGAATCCGGCGGCGGTCGTTTGAGTGAACATGTGTACACCATGCGTGCGTTCGACGGGAGATGTCAACGATCAATTCGCTTTCTGTGCTACGGTTCACATCAGTGAACAGACGTACACCGAGTACCCGAACACGACGATCCGAAACGTCGCGGTCGCGTGACACCCTGACCCGCGAGGAGCGCAAAGAGGCCACCCGCCGGGCGTTGATCGCCGCTGCGCTCAAGTTGCTCAAGGACCACAGCTTCAGTGCTTTGAGCCTGCGTGAGGTCACCCGCGAGGCGGGTATCGTCCCAGCCGCCTTCTACCGCCACTTCGACTCGATGGACGCACTGGGCCTGGTACTCATCGACGAGTCGTTCCGCTCGCTGCGCGACATGCTGCGCGGTGCGCGCGCGGGAAAACTCGACCCGCACCATGTCATCGAGTCGTCGGCCGAGATCCTGGTCGGCAGCTTCAACGAGCGTCGTGAGCACTGGCGGTTCATCGCCCGCGAGCGGTCCGGTGGGGCCTCGGCGCTGCGCTATGCCATCCGCACCGAGATCCGCCTGATCACCTCCGAACTCGCGATCGACCTGGCCCGGTTCCCCGCGCTGAAGGACTGGAGCAGCGAGGATCTCAACATCCTGGCCAACCTGTTCGTCAACGCGATGATCTCGCTGGCCGAGGCGCTCGAGGACGCCACCGACGCGGAGTCCATCGAGGCCATCCACCGCACGGCCGTCAAACAGATGCGCATGATCGCCGTCGGCGTCAACGGATGGCGCAGTACCGACTGAACCGACCGTCTAGTCTGCGGCTCATGTCGCTTGCAACCCCGCTCGATGTCACCCGTCCACGCCCGGACATCGCCGTCCTCACGCTCAACCGGCCCGAAAAACTCAATGCGCTTTCGTACGAACTCGTCGAGGCGCTGCACGGCGCCCTCGATGACGTCGCCGCCGACAACGACTGCCGCGTCGTGGTGCTCACCGGGGCCGGTCGCGGCTTCTGTTCGGGCCTGGACCTGAGTGCGCCGAATCCGCCCGAGGCCGCAGACGGGACGGAGTTCCCGCGCTCGGGCATGCGGTGGCAGGAACGCATCGCGAACCTCACGGTGAAACTGCACCGGCTTGCTCTGCAGCTACGGCAAATTCGGTGTCGAATCGACCAAACAGGTGCTGTGGGCGAACCTGGATGCCGGATGCCTCGAGGCCGCGCTGCACGTCGAGAACCGCAGTCAGATCCTGGCGTCGACCGAAGGCGTGGTGCGCGCGTTCAGCGAGGAGTTCCGCCGCCGTCCACGATGACCACCTGACCGGTCATGTAACTGCCCGCGTCCGAGCACAGCAGCAGCGCGGCGCCCACCATCTCGTCCGGATGGGCGAGACGCTTCATCAGCGTCCCCGCGGTCATCGCGTCGATGGCCTCCTGCGGGTTCTTGCGCATCATGTCGGTGTCCACGGGTCCGGGGGCCAGCGCGTTGACCCGGATGCCCGACGGCGCGAACTCGGCGGCCATGGATCGGGTGACCGACATCAGCGCGGCCTTGCTCGACGCATAGATCGACAGTGCGGGCGCGAAATTGAACGCACCGACCGAGACCATGTTCAGCACCGCGGCATTCTGGCTCTTCTGCAGGTACGGCAGTGCGTGCTGGACCAGGAACACCGGGCCGCGCAGGTTCACCTCGTACGACTTGGCCCACGCCTCGGGCGTCATCTTCCCCAGCGGCTGCGCCAGCGCGTTGGCGGCATTGTTGACCACGACGTCGACGCCGCCGAACTCCGAGACCGCGCGCTCCACCACTGCGCCGAGATCGTCGACGTCACCGGTGTGCGCGGGTACCCCGACGGCGTCGCCGCCGAGCTCACGTAAATGGGCGGCCGCGGTCTCACACGCGTCGGGCTTGCGGCTCGCGACGACCACGCGCGCACCGGCGAGCACGAACCCTTCGGCGAGTGACAACCCGATGCCGCGGGTACCCCCGGTCACGATGACCGTACGATCCGACATGTCGAAGAGGCGCTCGAATCTCTGGCGATCCACCGCGTCAGTAGAACATGTGCCCTGCGCCTCCCTGCGCACCCGGTGTGATATTGGCCTCCACCAGCCATTACTTACTGGCAAGTCAGGGGAACCCGGTGTCAGCATGGGATACATGGCCGTAACACCCCCGAAACAAGGCGGGTGACAAGTGCCCGTCACCAGCCGGCGTCGATGGTGGGTGCTGCGTGCCCTCGGTAAGAATCCGCTCGTTCGACGCACCGACCGCATCGAGGCTCTCGCCGTCGTATTGGCGATCGTTGTCAGCGTCCTCGTCATCCCGTACGTGATCTCGTTCGGCGACGAGGTCCATGCCGACCAACTCCGTGAGGCGACCGTGCAGGCGCAGACGCGTCATCAGGTCGACGCCACGGTGGTCAACGACAGCCAGTCCAACGTCGAAGGGGCCAACGTCCGCATCGTCGGCATCAAGTGGAACGTCAACGGCGAGGAACACACGGGCGCCTTGCGTCCCACCGGCAAGGTCCAGCCGGGCGACAAGGTCCAGATTTGGGTCGACGCCAAGGGCCAGCGTGTTCCGCCGCCCATCTCCCCGACGACGGCGAGGGCGTACGCGACCGGATCGGCCGTCGCGCTGTGGGCAGCCATCACCGTGTTGTGTGGCCTGCTGGCCGCCCTGACCCGCAAGGTGCTCGACCACCAGCGCGCCCACGCCTGGTCAGACGAGCTTCATCTGCTGCTCGACCACGGCGACGGCCGCACGAAGTGGCCCCGCTGAGTCACTCACGTCGAGCGAACCTCACCCGAGCGTGCGGCGGCTCACGAACACCCGACGCGCACCGGTCACCGGATCGTCGAACGCCAGCCGCTGCGCCAGCAGTTGCAGCGGGCGGCTGAAGTCGTCCGGTGCCACGTCGATCACGGTGGGATAGAACGGATCACCGGTGATCGGCAGGCCGATGGACGCCATGTGCACCCGCAGTTGATGCGTGCGTCCGGTGCGCGGGGTCAACCGGTAGAGCCCGTCGCCCACGGCCTCGACATACGTCTCGGCATTGGGCTCCCCCGGCTCCTCGAAAGCCTGCAATCGTCCACGGTGCTTGACGATCCGGCTGCGCAGCGTCGCGGGCAACGCGATCTTCGGCACGCCCTCGGCGTGCGCGAGATACGTCTTCTGCACGTCGCCGCGCGCGAACATGGTCTGGTATGCACCGCGCTGTTCGCGGCGCACGGTGAACAGCAGCACGCCCGCGGTCAGCCGGTCGAGGCGGTGCGCCGGTGCGAGTTCGGGCAGATCGAGTTCACGCCGCAACCGCACCAGCGCGGTCTGCGCGACATGCCCGCCGCGCGGCATGGTCGCGAGGAAGTGCGGCTTGTCGACCACGACGATGTCGTCGTCGCGGAACAGGACCGGGATGTCGAACGGCACGACGACCTCGTCGGGCAGATCGCGGTACAGGTACACGTGGCTTCCCGGCGGCAGCACCGTAGACTCGTCGAGAACCGTGCCGTCACGCGAGAAGACCTCGCCCGCGCGGACTTTCCATCCGGCGCCGAAACGCCGTTCGAGTTCGTCGACCAACCGGCCGCCCTGGACCTTGAGACGTGCCGGACCGATCCCCTCGTGCCCCGGACGTTCCGGCAGGCCCTTCGGGGACGGCGCCGGGCGTCTCAATTGAGCGGTACCGGTTCGAGGATCTCGGCGCGGGCCTCGGGCGCGGCCTGCCGCAGCGCGTCGGCGGATTCGTCGTCGGGTTGCTGCTGCGAGCGCACCTCGGCGTCGACCCGGGCGGCGTAGGTGGCGACCTCGCGGTCGACGTCCTCGGCGCTCCAACCCAGGACCGGGGCAACCACTTCGGCGACCTCGCGTGCGCAGTCGACGCCGCGGTGCGGGTACTCGATCGAGATGCGCATGCGTCGGGCCAGGATGTCCTCCAGGTGCAGCGCCGCCTCGGCCGCCGCGGCGTACGCCGCCTCGACCTTGAGGTACACCGGCGCCTCGGTGATCGGCTCGAGCAATTCGGGTTTGCCGTCGGCGAGCGCGAGCACCTCGCCGATCAGCGAGCCGTAACGGTCCAGCAGGTGGCGCACCCGGTACGGGTGCAGGCCGTACTGCCGTCCCACATGCTCGGTCTGGTTGATCAACGCGAAGTACCCGTCGGCGCCCATCAGCGGAACCTTCTCGGTGATCGACGGCGCCACGCGCGTCGGCACGAACTCCGCGGCCGCGTCGATCGCGTCGGCGGCCATCACGCGGTAGGTGGTGTACTTCCCGCCCGCGATCGCGACCAGGCCGGGCGCGGGCACCGCGACGGCGTGTTCGCGTGACAGTTTGGAGGTTTCCTCGCTCTCACCGGCCAGCAGTGGCCGCAGTCCCGCGTAGACGCCGTCGATGTCATCGTGGGTCAGCGGCGTCGCCAGCACGGTGTTGACGTGGCCCAGGATGTAGTCGATGTCGGCCTTCGTCGCGGCCGGGTGCGCGAGATCGAGATTCCAGTCGGTGTCGGTGGTGCCGATGATCCAGTGCGTGCCCCACGGGATCACGAACAGCACCGACTTCTCGGTGCGCAGGATGATCGCGACCTCGCTGACGATACGGTCGCGCGGCACCACGATGTGCACGCCCTTGGAGGCCCGCACCCGGAAGCGGCCGCGCTGCTTGGACAACGCCTGGATCTCGTCGGTCCACACGCCCGTCGCGTTGACCACGACGTGGCCGTTGACCTCGGTGACCGAGCCGTCCTCGGAGTCACGCACCCGCACGCCGGTCACCCGGTCACCCTCGCGCAGCAGCGCGACCACCTGCGTCGAACTGCGCACCACCGCACCGTAGTGGGCCGCGGTGCGCGCGACGGTCATGGTGTGCCTGGCGTCGTCGACAACGGTGTCGTAGTAACGGATTCCGCCGATCAGCGAGCTGCGCTTGAGTCCGGGCGCCAGGCGCAACGCACCGGCCTTGGTCAGATGCTTCTGCGCCGGAACCGATTTCGCGCCGCCGAGCTGGTCGTAGAGGAAGATGCCCGCCGCCACGTAGGGCCGCTCCCACCACCGGTTGGTGAGCGGGAACAGGAAAGGCAAGGGCTTCACCAGATGTGGGGCCAGCGTCGTCAGCGACAGTTCACGTTCGTGCAGCGCCTCACGGACCAGCCCGAACTCCAACTGTTCGAGATAGCGCAGGCCGCCGTGGAACATCTTGCTGCTGCGGCTGGAGGTACCGGAGGCGAAATCACGCGCCTCGACCAGCGCGACCTTCAAGCCGCGCGTCGCGGCATCCAGGGCGGCGCCCGCGCCGACCACACCGCCTCCGATGACGACGACGTCAAATTGTTGATTGCCGAGTTGCTCCCAGGCTTGCGCCCGTTGCTGTGGCCCCAGGAAGGTTTGCCCGTCGCCCGGAGCCGGTTTCGGGACAGTCACGGTTCTCAGGCTACGTGGCACGCCTCAGATTTGCCGGTTGCC
>Ga0180218_1000604_pt1 | contig 30100 bp, 31 predicted proteins | sample eDN3rd37CKraftBY_FD_151334 | JGI IMG/M metagenome (GOLD analysis project Ga0180218, IMG submission 151334) | Enriched backyard soil microbial communities from Emeryville, California, USA - eDNA 3rd pass 37_C Kraft BY (version 2) (version 2) | ecosystem: Environmental > Terrestrial > Soil >... | reverse complement strand
TCGTTGTCTACAACGTGCTGTCGCTGCTGGCGCTGGTGCGCGCCAATATCGGCATCACGATCCTTCCCCAACTCTCAGTCAACGAACCGCAAGTCGATATCGGCTTTGTCCCGATCGACGAACCCGACGCACGGCGCACAGTCGGGGCGATCACCCGCGCGGGAGAGGTTTTGTCGCCGGCGACGGCCGCTCTGTTGCAGATCATACGCGATCAGCTGATACAGATTGCGGACGACTTCTCGATCACGCTGATGAGTGACGGCGCGATCTCCGAACGCAGCTAGTTCTGCTGCGCTGTGGGTGCATCTGCCGGTTTCTCGCCGGGCCGATCGCCACCGATATCGACGTATTGCAGGCGAAGGAGCACGTCCTTGACCTTCTGAAGGCGCGCCGCGAACAACGATTCATGAGGGCGAGCCGCCAGCGCATTCTGGATCTCGGTCGAGAGCATATGCAGCTCATCCGCGACGGCCGGATGAGAGCCGATGAGTCCGCGTTGCAGCCGGACGCATGACCTTATCACTGAATCGGCGCGATCCTTCCACCGTTCGGAGGCGCCGAGCGTCTTGTCGCACAGCGCCATCCCCTCGGTGCAGACATCGCGCAGCATTTGCAGGAGCTGCCGTCGCCCTACCGCGCGACCGTCAATAACCGGATCGGTCATGATTGCGTATCCCCATGAACGGGGCACCAGGTTTCCGCCCCGCTCGCGAGAAGCATATCAGCTTTTGGCGAAAGTGCCCGATCAGGCACGCTTGTCAGTCACAATCAATCGGTGTGCCAGGAAGAACCGCTCTCTGATCCTGCGGAAATCTGTCCAGCACGACCTGCAACTGCCGCGCCTCATCTTCTAGTCCGATCCAGCGCAGCTTGCGGATTAACTTTGTCAATTCCACAGGCGTGGGCAGCTGCGACACATCGACGGATGCCTGGATACCGGCTTTGTTGTCCATGAACGTTCTCCCGGTTGAGCGTCTGGTCTTGATTGCCCCCGCCCCCGTTGAGACGAGCCGGTCCGGATCCACGAAGCCGGACGCTCGCTCCTTGACCGCCTAGCTGCTGGCAGTCTTCCCGCCGTTCGCCAGAAACCGGTTCATGGAAGTCACGAATTTCTGACTTTCGGCGAAAAACTTCTGGCTGTCCTTCGACATCGTCTCCATGCGACGGGCCATCCAGTCCTGATAGGCCTTGGCAGCCTCCGGCAGTGACTTGGCGGACGACAGCTTTGCTGTCAGATCAGACGCCAATTCCCGCTCCAGTTCGATGCGTGCCATCCAATCGGCATTGGCCTGTTCGATCAGCTTTGAGAATTCCTTCTGCATGTCAGCGATGACCTCGCTTTGACCCATGCCCAACTTTGTGAAGTCAGCTGGATTGAACATCGACATTGGCCACTTGGTTGAAGGCTCGCTCGATGACATGAGAACTCTCCTGCCTACGCCGGGGTTACGCGTCGCCTAAGCCGCATCAAAGTCCGCCGTATTGACCTTCCTCAAAACTGATATTGGACGGCCCACGAAATAATGTCTGCTCTTGAGGGTTTCTGATCATGCCGCCAGCGGCATGATCACCGCAAGCAGTCCGGGAAACTGACGACGATGCGGGCGCGATGAAACGGCAGTCTATCAGCGACCGTTCGTTTCGTCATCCTATCAACTCGCGGACCTGCCGGAGAGTTTAAATGCGCGCGAAAATTTTTGCTGTGGCATTCACCATCTGCATATGCGCTGCTTGGGAGCGCGGTCCCGATGCAGGGCAACCGAACGAGTCAATGCTGCATGGCAGCAACACGAATTTGTCAGCGGCGAAAAAACGAAAACCGCCACACGCAGCGCCACCGAATGCGATCTATCAGCCACGGCCACACTGGAGGGGGCCTGCCGATCCTTCCATTGGTCCCGACGGCCGGCCATATCCAGTCCCGGAATATCTTCGAAATCAATGTTATATTGATGACGGCTATGGCCGCTTCTCAGCGTGCAGCAGCAGAACCTGACCAGTGTGCAGCGCGAGAAAGTTGATAGGTAATCGCTGTCAGCCGCGATCGCGCAGGATCCTGCGGATGACCTTGCCGGTCGTTGTCATCGGCATTTCATCGATAAACTCTATCTCGCGCGGATATTCGTGTGCAGACAGCCGTGTCCGCACGAAATCCTGAAGTTCCGTCACGAGAAGCTCGCGAGGCGTCGAGACGACGGGTTTCAGCACAACGAAAGCTTTCACAATTTCGGTACGCAGCGCGTCCGGTTTGCCGACCGCAGCGGCCAGTGCGACTGCGGGATGACGGATCAGGCAATCCTCGATCTCGCCGGGACCGATGCGATAGCCCGACGAGGTGATGACGTCATCATCACGCCCGACAAAATGAAAGTAGCCATCGTCGTCGACCATCCCCTGATCGCCGGTCGTCATCCAGTCGCCGACGAACTTGTCCCGGGACGCATCCGGCCGCCCCCAATATTCGAGGAACATCACCGGGTTCGGGCGGCGAACCGCGATTTGACCAACCGAACCGGGCTTAAGCGGCGCGCCATCACTGCCGATCACCGCAACCTCATGTCCGGGCACCGGCTTTCCGATAGCGCCGGGCCGTGACACGCCGAGCATCGCGCAGGAGGACAACACAAGGTTGCATTCCGTCTGCCCGTAAAATTCATTGATGGTCAGGCCGAAGGCGTCCCTGCCCCATGCGAATGTTTCCGAGCCAAGCGCTTCGCCGCCCGATCCGATGCTGCGCAGACGCAGATCGTATCGGCCTCGCGGATTGGGCGCCGAGCGCAACATCCGCAACGCGGTCGGCGGGATGAACGCATTGCGCACGCCGGTGCGCGCCATAAGCGCGTAGGCTTCTTCCGGATCGAACTTGTCGAAGCGGCGGGCGACAACCGCAACGCCGTGATGCAACGACGGTAGCAATGCGTCGAGCAGGCCACCGGCCCAGGCCCAGTCCGCCGGCGTCCAGAACAGATCGCCCGGCTGCGGGAAGAAATCGTGCGGCAACTCGATGCCGGGCATATGACCGAGCAACACGCGATGCGCGTGCAGAGCGCCCTTGGGCGGCCCCGTGGTGCCGGACGTGTAAATCATCATCGCCGGATCGTCGGGCGAGGTGTCTTCCGGCGTAAATGAGTCGGACGCGGCCTGCAGCAGCAGGTCAAAGCCGACAGCCCCGGCAGCCTCGCCATCAATCGAAACTACGAGCTTCAGATCCGGCGGCGACTCGGAGAGGGCTGCAAGCTTCTCGAGTCCGTAGCTATTGGTGATGACGGCCTTCGCGCCGGAATTCTGCAACCGATATGACAGGGCTTCGCTGCCAAAGAGCAGTGCGAGCGGCAGCGCGACACCAGCCAGCTTGTAGGTCGCAACATGGGCGATTGCCGCTTCCGGCGTCTGCGGCAGGAGAATCGCGACGCGATCGCCGCGGGCAATGCCATGCGCACGCAGCGCGTTGGCAAGCCGGTTCGACTGCTGCATCAGGGCGCGGAATGAAATGCTTTCGGTTCGACCGTCGCCATGTGCATGAATGATGGCCGTGCGATCCGGGTCGCGCAGCGCCCAGCGATCGCAGACATCGACGCCGATATTGTAACGAGCAGGTATCTCCCAGCGAAAGTCGCGATAGAGCCTGTCGTAGTCGTAGATTGGAGGAAGCATCCCGGTCCTTGCGGACAGGAAGCTAGTCGGGCAAGGCTCGCACGTCCAGCGATTGGTGCACGCGATGAATGAAGGCCGCCCCGCTATGCCGCAATGGCGCCCGATGACGGCAGCCGATCTGGCCGGCGCGTACGATCTGTCGACGCGCAGCCACCCGGACTTTCCGGAACGGCGAGATGTGCTCTTCGAAAAATTCCGCCTGTTTCCACGCGGCTGTTTCGTGCTGGATGGGCCCGGCACCGAAATCGCGGGCTATTGCTTCTCGCATCCCTGGCAGACGGGGGCACCGCCGGCGCTCGACACGATGCTGCAGGTATTGCCGCTTCAGCCGGCGGCGTATTTCATCCACGATGTCACCGTGGATTCATCGCTGAGACGCATGAACCTCGCGTCGAGCCTTGTGCCGCGACTCGTCGAGATCGCGCGCAGCATTCCCGTCGGCCATATGACGCTGGTCGCCGTCAGCGGCAGCGAGCCGTTCTGGGCGCGATCGGGATTTCGTAGAACCGCCGACGAGGGATTGCAGGATGCGGCACGGCGCAAATATGGCGCGGGCGCCGTTCACATGACACGCGATACCGCGTGAAACACTAGTTCGCGACTTGCGCAGACCGCTGCTCGGGCGCGGCAAGAACCAGCGCCCAGAACACCTTGTATTTGGTGTTCGGCACATAGACCGCAGCAATCCCCATATGGGTCGCGCCTCTCAGCAGCATGTTAGCCTTGTGTGACGGCGAGTCACGCCAGCCGGAAAAGGCCTCGGCCAGCGTGTGATAGCCAGCACCGATATTTTCCGCGCCGGTATGCGCCTTGTAGCCGGACTTGCGGAGACGCTGCTGGAAGTTGCCCGCGACGTTGTGGTCGAGCTTGTCCTTGGTGGCCATGGCGCGCGCCTGCTCCTCGGCCATCTTCATCAGCTGCGGATCGAGCGTCACCTCACCCAGCATGTTGTTGCGGCGATAGCCGGAGATCATCGAAGCGGCAGCCTGCGGATCGAGTTCGGCCCCGGCCTTCGCCATGCTCTGATAAAATGACGGCTGCGAGGGCGGCGGCTCGGTCGCACAACCGAACAGCGTGAGCCCAAGCCCGCACAGAAACGCCACAGACATTGGACGGCCGTCCGCCATGACCCGAAAATCCCCGATCCCCCGAAATGGCCGCAAATTGGTAACCGAACGGTAAATCCGGTTCAGAGCCTCAAAATCACCGGCCTTTCGGCTTTTTTTTGACCGCGGGTTCCAGAGCTGGCGATTCAGGCTCCAATTCGGCCCCGTCGCCGTTGGCGAGGCCCTCAATGTGGATATACCGATGCGGGTACGGCATCACGATGCCTTCCGCGCGGAACCGCTCGAGGATCGAGAAACAGACATCGCTCTTGATCCCGCCGCCGTCGCCGAGATTGCGCACGACCCAACCCAGCTCGAAATTGATCGCACTTTCGCCGAAGCCGGTCAGCAGCACGCTCGGTGCCGGATTTTGCATGATATGCGGGTGCGCCTTCGCGATTTCGAGCAGTATTTCGCGCACCTTGACGACATCGCTGTCGTAGGAGACGCCCAGCGTCACCGCGACGCGGGCGAAGGTGTCGGTGTGTGTGCGGTTCTTGACCACCTGGGTGATCAGCTCGGAATTCGGGATGATCACACTGGAACGGTCGCCGGTCTCGATTTCGGTCGCGCGCACATGAATGCGACGGACGCGGCCCTCCTCGCCTTTCACGCTGATGATGTCGCCGACACGGATCGGCCGTTCCGCGAGCAGAATCAAGCCGGAGACGAAATTCGACACCACCGATTGCAGGCCGAAACCGATACCGATCGACAGGGCACCGGCTACCAGCGTGATCTTCTGGAAATCGACGCCGAGCTGCGCCAGAGCAAGCGAGATCGCGGCGATCACGCCGACATAGCCGAAGATCGTCGAGACCGAATTCTGCAGGCTCGGGTCGAGCGTTGTCTGCGGCAGGAACCGCGTATTGAGCCAGGCCTGCACCGCACGCGTCGCGAGCGTGCCGATCAGCACGATCGCAAAAGCGATCAGGATCGACGTCAGCGAGATCGACAATTCGCCGATGCGGAAGCCGAAGGTGGCATCCTTGAGCACGCCGACAAAGTCCGCGGCAAAAATGCCCCACGGACCGAGCAGCGGCATCAGCACGACAAGCACCAGCAAGAGACGAATGACGGCCGAGACCAGCGTGCCGAGCAGTCCTATCGAACGCGGCTTGAGCCCGAAGAAGTTCGCGACCGCGCGTCCCTTCGGCGAAGACGCTGTCAGCACCTCGGTGAACAACGCATCGATGAACGTGAGGAAGATATAGAGCGCACCGATCAACCCAAGCGCCGAGAGGAAGCGGCCGGCGAGGAATGCGGCAAGCCCGATATAGCCGGTGACCAGCGCCGCGATCATGCCGATCGACAGCAGCCACCCCGCGCTCCGCAGCCAGCCGGCGCCGGCGACGTCGTCTTCCAGCGACACGCGGCTTCCCATCAGGAACAGAAAGTGGCACAGCAACGCGACGATGACTGCAGAAAAGATTGCGTTGGTCGCGATCGTCAGCGTTACGGGCGCGACCACGGTCTGAAGCACGGCGTTGAGGAAAATGACCGCGCCCAGGATGCGCGCCGCCCAGATCAGCTTTCCTGCAATCAGGCGGGCGGTATCTTCTTTCACCGACAGCAAGCGCCGATCGGGTTCGCCCGGCGCAAACAGACCGACTGCGACGCCGCGCCCGAAAGCCGCCACCGCGACCGCGATCACGAGCGTCAGCCCGATATTGCCGATGCGTTCGGTCAGGAGGCCGAACGCATTGAGGATCAACAGCGCCCCGAACACGATCGCCGGCGCGGTGACGGTGACGCGAATGAGCGAGAGAATCGCAAAGAACGATTTCGCGAAACGTGTCCCGAGTTGCTTCGGCCTGAAGTCACGGCGAAAGTACCAGCGCAGGAAGAAACCGGCGCAGGCGAGGAACGCGGCCAGCGCGAGACCGGCCGCGGTGAGCTTCCAGGCGGTCGCCGTGGCGCGCAAGTGATCGGCCCACCCTTGCGCGACAAGAACGACGCCATGCCATGCATCCGGCGCTGCCTTGGCAGCCTGCATCCAGAATCCTGGATCGAGGGCACTCGAGGTTCGTCCCAGCAATTCCTGCGTGAATAATGCCCGGCGTCGCTCGGTGATGCGCACCGAGAGATTGTCTGCGCGCAGCATCAACAGGCGGGCCTGCTTGAGCGCACCATCCAGGGCCGATCGCCGTTCCTCGAGCCGCGCGCGCTCCGCCGTGAGGTTCGGATCTTCCTTCGCTTCACCCTCTTCCGGCGCTTCCCCAAGCTGCTTCAGCCGTGTCTCGACATCGGCAAGCCGGCTTTCCAGCGAACTGATGATCTCGCGCAACTCGTCCCGGACGGGCTCAAGCTTGCCACGATGCTGAACCAGCGTGGAATCGCCGAGATCGGGCGCGCGCAGAGACGTCTCGATCTGCTCGATCGTCTCCCGCAGCGGTTCGATGGCGGCCATGGTCCGCGAGAGTCTGGGACGCTTCGCCCCGTCCTTTGACGGTTCAGGCTGCTCATCCTCGCCGACCTTGGCGCCCTTTTTTGCAGGGGCTGCGGCCTTGGACGCCGGAGCGTCAGCCTTGGGAGCGGCTTTCTCCTGCGCGATGCTCACGGAGGGAACCGCGGCCGCGGCGACACAAAGAGCCAGGGCCACGAGCGCGTGGCGGATCAGATGATGAATCGGCATTGAATGTGTCAAACAGCGGAATCTGCAGGGAATGTGGCATGCTCGCCCACGCAATCCCCCCATGCAAGCCGCCGCGCCTGCCGGAAAGCCTCGCCGTCGCGCTTAGACAAGGTCTGCCGGCGCGAAACGCCTGTCGCCTCGCACAGTTTCAGCGCGACCGTGCCGCCCCGCACCTGAACGGGCGCGATGACCCGCGCAGCCACAGGGTGCGCCGGATGGCGGGATGCCGCAATATAAACGTACTTTTCGTCCTCCCACGGCACGTCCGCCGACTTGATGCGGCGATGCATGCGGGATCGCGCTACCCGGCGCGAGAAGTGGCACCAATCCGGCGATTGAAGCGGACAGGCCAGCGCATGCGGACACGGCGCAACCAGATGCGCCCCGGCCGCGATGAGCCTGTCACGGACAGTAAGGATTCGTGACCATCCTGCCGGTGTCCCGGGTTCGATGACAATGATCGTGTCGCCTGTCGCCTGCCATAGCCGGTCGACAAGCGGCGCAATCCCGGCCGGCGAAATCTCGTCAAGCACATAAGCCAGCATGACAAGATCGCGACATTCTTGCGGCTGCGCTGACGACGCGAGGTCGGACGCACGCCAATCGACGCGCGCCAGATCGATAGTCGATAGCAGCGCTTCGCCCCATCGCCGGATCGAGGGACTGCTCTCGATCAGAGTGGCTTCAGACAGGCCCGGCCAGCGATCGCGGGCGGCGAACAGCGCTGTGCCAGGTCCCGCGCCAGCATCAAGCAGGCTCTTGGGCGAGAAATCCGGGCGCAGTTCCGCAACCGCGTCGATGCTGGCCCGGATGGCGGCATAGGTCGCCGGCATGCGCACCGCGAGATAGGCGCGGGCAGACAGATCGTCGGAGATGTGCGCCCGGCCGTCGCGTGTCTCGCTGCGATAGCGCGTGGAAAGCCGCTCGGCCGCGGCGCGCAGATCGGCAAGCGGCACGCCTTCCAGCGCGTTGTCGACGGCCGCCCGAATAAGAGGTGGTAGTTCCATGCGAGGCGCACGCTAGACGCGGTTCTCGCTGAAGACCAGCGTTCGCGTACGGCTACCAGCCGGACTTCCGGCGTCAGCGCCGGCGCTGTGGCGACGTCTCGCAGCCGCCAAGAAAGACGCGGACCGCGATGCGCACCGTCTCGTCCACTTTCGCTTTCTGCGCGGCGCGTGGCATGCCGATCAGCCAGCCAAGCTGGTGCTCGCCGATCAGCATGTCCAGAAACAGCACGGCCAGCCGATAGGGATCCTCGTCGATCAACCGGCCATCCTTTTGGTGGCGCTCGATCCATTTCGCCACGATCGCGTAGGCCGAGCTCGGGCCGCTCTGGAAAAACAATCGTCCGGCTTCGGGAAAGGTCCGGCCGATCGACACCATCAGGCGATGGAATTCCAGAATCGGCGGTGTCAGAACCATCGCAACGAAGGACTGACCGATCTGGGTCAACTGCTCTTCGAGCGAGCCGTCGGCATCGATCGCAATCGCGAGAGTGACGTCGTCGCATTTCTGGCGGACGACTGCTTCGAACAAACCCTGCTTGCCACCGAACCACGCGTAGATGGTTGCCTTCGACCCGCCCGCGACGCTTATGACATCGTCGATTGAAACGTTGTCGTAACCCTTTTTCAAAAACAGCGGAGCAGCAAGGCGGACGATCCGATCGCGGCGCGGATCGGACTTGTTTGCGCCTCCTTGAGCCGGTTTTGGCAACACTTTCTCTGCCGCACGCCTCTTGGGCGCGGGTGCTTTCGTATCGTGAACTGACATGCGGTTTACCAAGACGGACGATGTACCCATCTAGCGCCAAAACTTTTCTGTTGCACCAGTCACGAACTTAACTGTAACGTACAGTACAGTACTGATAACGAATAAACAAGAAGCGCTACGGGAGGACGTGAATGCAGGCCGGATATCGGCTGGTCAGCTATGCCGACAGCAATGGAGCGCCGGTCGCGGGTATTCTCGCGGCGGGCCGCGTCGTTCCGGCGACGAGCATTCTCGGCGCCAGATTCTCCAGCGTGATGGAAATCCTGCGCTTCTGGGATGAAACGAATCCGCGCCTTGCGAAGGCGTGTGAAGACAAAGGCTTTGCCGACAAGGGCACTCCGCTCGCCTCGATCAAATTGCTGGCGCCGCTTCTCTATCCCGGCGCCTTTTACTGCGCGGGCGCGAATTACTGGGACCATCTCAACGAGATGGCCGCGATCGCCAAGCAGACGACCGGACGCGACGTACACATCACGAAGCCGGCAGAACCCTGGTTCTTCCTGAAGACGGCCGCGGGCTCGATCATCGGCGACGGTGCTCCGGCCCGTCTCCCGAATTTCTCCAAGCAGGTCGACTGGGAAGCCGAGATCGGCGCGGTCATCGCGCGCCCGACGCGCAACATTTCCGAGAAGGATGCGCTGAGCGCGGTCGCCGGCTATCTGATCGTCAATGATCTCTCCGCCCGCGATCTCATGAAGCGCGAAGGATCGATCTTTGTCTATGACTGGATCGGACAGAAGTGCTTCGAGGACGCGGCGCCGATGGGCCCTTGGCTCACGCCGACTGCCTACATTTCCGACCCGAACAATCTCTCCATCAAGCTATGGGTGAATGGCGTCCTGAAGCAGGATTCCAACACCAGCAAGATGGTGCACAACACCGCCGAACAGATCGCCTATCTCAGCCGTCACATCACGCTGCAGCCGGGCGACGTGATCGCGACCGGCACGCCGGCGGGCGTCGGACTTCCCAAAGGCGAATTCCTGAAACCCGGCGACGAGGTGAAGATCGAGATCGCCGAACTCGGCACACTGACTAACAAGATGGTCGCCGACTTCGCGTAGACGAATTGTGTTTGTAGGAGTGCGTGATGCCTTCCGCCGCCCAGATGAAGATTGCGGATCTCCTCAAAGGGATGCTGCGACTGAAACTGTTCGTCATCTTTTCGCAAGGCAAGGGCCTCGACGTGACGCCTTATCTCGCCGATCACCTGCAATACATGATCGAGCTCGAGCGTGAGGGAAAGCTGTTCGCTTCCGGGCCGCTCGGCGATCCCTCGAAGGCAGACGGCATGACCATCGTGCGCGCTGCCGACGAAGAGGAAGTTCAACGTATCGCGCTGAAGGATCCTTTCGTCGTTCACGGGATCAGGACGTTCAAGATCGTTCCGTGGACCGTGATGGAAGGCTCGCTCAGCGTGACCGTCAATTTCTCGGACCAGACCGCGAAGATTTCCTGACCCACACCGCCACCAAGAGCGGAGCAAGAGGGGAGCTTGCAATATGCAGACGATCGGCTTCATCGGCGTCGGAAAGATCGGTCTGCCGATCTGCGAGCATCTGATCAAGGCGGGCCACAAGGTGATCGGCTATCGCCGCTCCTCGCTCGCCGATTTCGAGAAACTCGGCGGCGTCAAGGCGAAATCGCCCGCCGATGTCGGCGCGCAGGCCGACATCGTTTTCACCTGCCTGCCGACCGACGCAGCGCTGGAAGACGTCATCAATGGTGCTGATGGCCTGATCAAGTCTTCGCGGCCCGGTCAGGTCATCGTCGAGTTCGGATCGCATCCGGTCCCGGTGAAGGAGCAATATGTGAAGCCGCTGGCCGGCAAGGGAGCGACCTTCCTCGACGGCGAAGTCTCGGGCACACCTGGCATGGTGGCCGCCAGGAAGGCTGTGATCTATCTCGGCGGACCTGCCGACGCAGTAAGGACAATCGAACCGGTTGTCGCCGACTTCGCGGACTCGTGCATGCATCTCGGCGGCTTCGGGGCCGCAACCAAGGTCAAGCTCGTCAACAATTTCCTCGTCGCGCTGCATATCGCCGGCACGGCGCAAGCAATGGCGCTCGGACTGAAAACCGGCGTCGACAAGGACCTGCTGATCAAGGCGGTTGCGACCGGCAGCGGCGGCTCGACCGCGTTTGCTATCCGCGCGCCATGGATGGCGGAGCGTAAATTCCTGCCGCAGCAGGGATCGGCCGCCGGTCTCGCGCACTACCTCGACACGGCAAAGGACATGGCCGCGGAGGCCGGCGTCGCAACCGACCTGCTCGACAGCCTGATCGATATCTACGCACGCGCGGTCCCGAATATCGGCGACCGCGACGTGGCAGCCATTCTCGAACATTTCGAAACCCGCCGAAACTGAAGGAGCCATCTCCATGATCGGAGTGCGGAAAATCTCTCATGCGAGTTACGAGACACCGGATCTCGAGCATCAGCTTGAATACTACACCGACGTACTCGGCCTGACCCTGATCGCGCGCGAGCGCGATGCGGCCTATCTCGCCAGCACGAACGAGCATCACTCGATCATCCTGCGCAGCGGATCGCATCCCCGCTGCACGCGGATCGGCTTCCAGCTCGGACCGAACGATGACCTCGACGCCTTCGAGAAGCAGGTCGCGGCCCACGGCATCAGGACCGAGCGCAAGAAGGATCCGGAGCCGACGATCGCCGACATGGTGTCCTTCGAGGATACCAAGGGCACCGTCATGGAGGTTTTCCGGCAGCCGGAATTGCAGAAGCAGCCCTTCACCAGCAAGGGAGGCGTGGTGCCGCACAAGCTCGGCCACATCGCGTTCCACGTCACGGATGTGCAGCGCGCAACGCGCTTTTATTGCGACGTGCTCGGCTTCCGCGTGTCGGACTGGATGGGTGACTATTTCTCGTTCCTGCGCTGCAGCCCGGACCACCACACCATCAACCTGGTCGAGACCGGCAAGAACAAGCATTTCCACACCGCGTTTGAGCTGCGCGACTGGGCGCACATGCAGACCGCGCTCGATTACATCAGCAGGCGCGGATACAAGACATTGTGGGGTCCGGGCCGTCACGGCATTGGTCATAATCTGTTTTCCTATCACCGCAGCCCGAACGGCCTGATCACCGAACTGTTCGCCGAACTCGATCTGATGAAGGATGAGGCGCTCGGCTATTTCGAACCGCGGCCCTGGCACCGCGACAATCCGCAGCGCCCGAAGACATGGCCGAAGACTCCGGAAGCGGCCAATCTCTGGGGTCCGATGCCGCCGGACGAAATGATGGAATAGCGGTCCATCGAATTCAGCAACCGGCCACCAAGAGCCGGGTCAACACACGATACGCAAAACGGGAGGTATGCAAATGAACGTGGCATTACGCACGTTGTGGGCGCGTGCTGTCGCTCTGACCGCGATGTTGTTTCTGACAATTTCTGCCGCAACTGCGCAGGCACCAAAGGGCGATCCGATCAAGGTCGGCTTCAGCATGTCGCTGACCGGCGCGGTCGCGCCGAACGGCCAGCAATTACTGCAGGCACTGGAAATCTGGCGCGACGACGTGAACGCGGCCGGCGGGCTGCTCGGGCGCCCGGTTGAGCTCATCCACTACGACGACCAAAGCAACCCGGCGAATGTGCCGGCGATCTATCAGAAGCTGCTGTCGGTCGACAAAGTGGATCTGCTGCTCGGACCCTACGCGACCAACATGACCGCACCCGCCATGCCGGTCATCATGCAGGCCGGCAAGACCACGATTTCCATGCTGGCGGTCGGCGTGAACCGACACTTCAATTACGACCGCTATTTCTCGATGGTGCCTATTTCGAGCGAGGGCGTCGCCGCCTTTTCGCGCGGCTTTTTCGAACTCGCAGCGGCGCAGAGGCCGAAGCCCGTGACCATTGCGATGGTCGCGGCCGACGCGGAATTCGCCCGCACCGCAGCGGATGGCGCCAAGGAGAACGCGCAGAAGCTCGGCTTCAAGATCATCTTCGACCGGAGCTATCCGCCAACGACGACGGATTTCGCCCCGATCATGCGCGCGGTCCAGGCGGCCAATGCCGACCTCGTCTTCGTGGCGTCCTATCCGCCGGATACGGTCGGGATCGTGAGGGCGTCTCACGAAATCGGTCTAAAGCCGAAGATGTTCGGCGGCACGATGATTGGCCTCTTGGCGACCCCGCTCAAGGTGCAGCTCGGCCCGCTTGCCAATAACCTCGTGATCATGGAGAGCTTCACACCCATCTTCAAATTCCCGGGACTTCAGGACGTGCTCGCGAAGTATCGCGAGCGGGCAAAGGGCATGAAGATCGATCCGTTCGGCTATGGCTTCGTTCCGTTCGGCTATGCCGCCGGACAGATTCTCGCGAAGGCCGTGACCGAGACCAAGAGCCTCGACCACGACAAGATCGCGAAATACATCCACGCCAATACATTCGACACCGTCGCCGGACCGCTGAAGTTCGGCTCCGATGGCGAATGGGCGGAGCCGCGTACGGTGTTCTCGCAATTCCAAGGCGTCGTCCCCAACGACGTCGCGCAATTCCGCGACGGTGAGAAGCAGCCGGTGCTGTGGCCGGAGAAATTCCGCAACGGGACGATCGTCTACCCTTACGCGAAGAATTGACGGCACCGGAGGGTTGCACATGGCGCCGCCGGGCCACCGGCGGCGCCTTTTGCCGCACCGCGACTTTGCTTGCATTTGCAAGTAATATCGATTTCGTCTAACTCGTTCGGTCAGGAAAAGTAACAAACCGGGGAGGACAGCATGAAAGGCAAGATTGCTCTCGAGGAGCATTTCGCCATTCCAGACACGCTTGAGGATTCGAACGGCTTCCTGCCGGATCAGATCTGGACCGAGCTGAGTGCGCGCCTCCTCGACATCCATGGCAAGCGCCTGCAGCAGATGGACGAACACGGCATCGAGATGATGCTGCTGTCACTCAACGCGCCGGCGATCCAGGCCATTGCAGATGTGAAGAAGGCCAACGAACTCGCGCAGAAAGCAAACGACTTTCTCGCTGAGGAAGTCGCGAAGCGTCCGGACCGCTTTCAGGCGCTGGCTGCGCTGCCGATGCAGGATCCCGACCTCGCAAGTCGCGAATTGCAGCGCTGCGTGAAGGACCTCGGCTTTGTCGGCTCACTGGTCAACGGCTTCTCGCAGGCGGGCGATCCGAACATCCCGATCTATTACGACCTCAAGCAATACTGGTCGTTCTGGGCCGAACACGAGAAGCTCGACGTGCCGTTCTATCTGCATCCGCGCAACCCGCTGCCGCAGGATGCGCGCATTTATGACGGGCACCCATGGCTGCTCGGCCCGACCTGGGCATTCGGTCAGGAAACTGCAGTGCATGCGCTGCGACTGATGGCATCAGGCCTGTTCGACGCGTACCCGAATCTGAAGATCGTGCTTGGCCATATGGGCGAAGGCCTGCCCTACTCGATGTGGCGCATCGACAATCGCAATGGCTGGACCACGCATCTGCCGCACAAGTATCCGGCCAAAAAGAAACTCGCTGAATATTTCCACGCGAATTTCTGGCTGACCACGTCCGGCAATTTTCGCACCCAGACGCTGATCGACGCGATCCTGGAGATCGGCTCGGATCACATCCTGTTCTCGACCGACTGGCCGTTCGAGAATATCGATCACGCGGCGATCTGGTTTGACGCTGCATCGATCAGCGAAAACGACCGCATCAAGATCGGCCGCACCAATTGTATCGATCTGTTCAAGCTGAAGATTTGATGCGGCGCTTCACGCGCTGTTTCGCCGGCCGCTCTTTGGCGGCCGGCCGTTTCCCCGCCGTCGTCTCGATCTTTTCGAGATTGGCGTAGACGCGCTTCAGCAGGTCCTTCAGCGTCACGACCTCGCGCGCGCTCATGCCTTCCATCGCAACATCCTCATAGTGCAGCGCGTGCGGAACGATCGTCTCGGTCAGCGCAAGGCCGCGCGCGGTCAGCGTCAGGCTGAGTGCTCGGCCGTCGAGTCCGGATCGTCTTCGCACAATGAGATTCTTGCGTTGCATCGCGACCACGAGCCGCGACAACGTCGACATGTCGATCGATGTTCGCTCCGACAATTCTCCCAGCCGATGGTCGCCCTTGTGCCAGAGTTCGACCAGCACGCGCCACATCGGCAACGTCACGTCGAACGCCTCGATATCGCGTGAGAACATCAGACCGACGCGCAGGCCAGCGCGATTGAGGAGGTACGGAAGGAAGTCCTGCAGGATCAGTTTGCGTGGCATGATGTCTGAGCTGGTTGCAGCGACCTGAACTTCGATAGGCGCGCAGGCTTTCTCATTCAAGCACTTTTGCGAGCATTTTCGTATCCTTCGCGGCGCAGCATAATTACTTGCAAATGCAAGTTTATGCTTGCCGGTCGGCATATGCAGGTCTATCCTCAATAAAAAATAAGAACCGGGAGGATAGACGTGACCCTTGCAGCAGCCCGCACTTCATCCGTGCCTGGCGTCGCCGAATTGCTTCGGCGTGCCGAGACAATCGGCGCAATGGCGCGCGAGCGCGCGATTGAGTTCGAGAAAGCCCGGCAGGTATCCGCCGATATGGTCGAGCGGATGCGTGAGCTCGAACTCTTCCGCATCATGCAACCGAAGCGGTTCGGCGGATTCGAACTGGGGTACGACGTCTTTGTTGAAGCGGTTTCGGCCGTTGCCAGCGGCGACGGTTCGACCGGTTGGGTCTACAGCCTCGGTGCCGTGCATCCCTGGATGATCGGTTGTTACCCGGACGAAGCCCAGCACGATTTCTGGCGCGACAGCCTCGATACGATTGCAGCGGTATCCTATGCTCCTGCCGGGAAAGCCGCTGCGGAACGTGGCGGCTACAAGCTGAGCGGTCGCTGGAGCTTTGCCAGCGGCGTCGATAACGCAACATGGGGAATCGTCGGTGGCATCGTGCCGCTGGCAGATGGACCAAGGCCCGGCTTTTTCCTCGTGCCCAAGGCGGACTTCACGATCCACGACGACTGGAACACGATGGGTCTGTGCGGCACCGGCAGCAAGACCATCGTGATTGACGAGGCGTTCGTACCCGCACATCGCGTTGTCACCTTTGCGGAAATGCTGACGGGGCAGACACCGGGTGCCGCCATCAACACCAATCCGATCTATCGGCAGCCGATGCTTGCCGTCGTCCCACAGTGCCTTGTGTCGCCCGCACTCGGCATGGCGCGCGGCGCCCTTAAGGCCTTCATCGAGCAGGTCGGCACCCGTACGACTCGCGGCGCGGTGGCTGGCGGCAACAACCGGATGTCGGAATTCGCCACCGTTCAGTTGCGTGTCGCCGAGGCGACGGCGTCAATCGACGCCGCGCAACTGATGATCCACCGCGATCTGCGGGAAACCAGCGAGACCGTGCATCAGGGCAAGCCCGTGGGTATCGACATGCGGCTTCGCAACCGGCTGACACATACCTTCGCCACCAAGCTCCTGGTGCAGGCGGTCGACGCCGTATTCCTTGCGATGGGCGGCTCCGCGCTCGGCATGCAGCATCCGGTGCAGCGCTTCTGGCGAGACATCCACGCGGCGAGCTCGCATATCAGCCTGAACTGGGATGCGGTTGGCGCGATGTATGGCCAGCACGCTTTCGGCCTTGAGCCGAAAGGACAATACTAGTCAGACGTTCTCAATTCGACGCAACGTAGAACCAAAGGGCAGCAAGCCCACACAGGGAGAGACCCCATGAACGCACTTCGCAACCTGGCGATCGGTGCTGCCGTGCTGCTTTCAGCGACGGCGGTGCAGGCCCAGACACACACCATGAAGATTTCGTCGCCGACGGTGAACGATCTCAGCCAGGAATGGGCGAAAGAATTCAAGGCGGGTATCGAGGCCCGTTCCGGTGGCAAGATCAAGGTCGAGTTCTATCCGGCCAATCAGCTCGGACAGATTCCCGCGACCGTCGAAGGCACTGCCATGGGCACGATCGAAGCGGTCGTGCCGGCATCCGGATTCTTCATCGGCCTCGAGCCGCGCTTCCAAGTGTTCGATGCGCCGGGCCTCTTCAAGGACATGGAGCACGCGCAGCGCGTTTTCGCCGATCCGGAAATCCGCAAGCAGCTCTCGACGCTGGGAAACAGCAAGGGAATCGAGCCGATCGCGATCCTGCCGCATGGTCCGCTCCTGCTACTTTCCCACAAGCCGATCAGAGCGGTCGCCGACTTCAAGGGACAAAAGATCCGCGTCCCGGGCGCAGCGCCGCTGCAGATCGAGCCCTTCAAGAAGCTCGGCGCAGCTCCGGTGTCGATGCCCCTCGGTGAAGTTCTCTCGGCGATGCAGAACCGTACCATCGACGGGCTGATCGCGAGCGCCACCGTCTTCACCGCTTTCAAGTATTACGATGTGGCGAAGGGTCTGACTGCCCTGCCCGGCTCGTTCCTGATCGCTCCGGTAATGGCCAACCGCAACTTCCTAAAGTCGCTCGGGCCGGAGCTGGAGGCTATGGTCCGCGACGAAGCCTTCAAGGCGCAGCAGAAGGTCCAGAAATTCGCTGTCGAGGATGTCGGCCGCACTGCCGATATCTGGAAGAAGAATGGCGGCGAAAACATCTCGCTGTCCGAGGGCGAGAGCAAAGCCTATCTCGACCAGGTGAAGTCGGTCCTCCCCGGACTGCTCAGCGCCAATGCGACCATCAAGGCAGACTTCGACGCGCTCTCGGCCGCCGCGCAACGTGCGAACTGAGGCCTCCGCCTTTGCTGCGATCAATCGATAAACATGTGGACGCGCTCGCGACTTGGATCGAGCGCGTCCTTGCAGTTGCGCTTCTCGTCGGCATCTCGCTCAATGTCATCAATGTAATCGGGCGCTATCTCGCTGGCTTCGCCCTGAATGGCGTCGACGAGATCGAAATCTACATCCTGATCTGGATCGCATTCCTGGGCGCCGCACTCGTGACCTGGCGCGGCGGCCACCTGCGCATGGACGTTCTCATTCTCGCCTGTCCGTCGTCCGTCCGATGGCTTGTGGGGTGGTTCGAGATGGCGGTGATGCTGGTGGTCTCCGCCTTTGTGGCATGGCAGTCCTTCAAGTATGTCGAGCGCATTTATGCGCTCGGAGCGGTTAGTGACATCGCCCATATCCCGACATGGATCCCGCATAGCGCGATCGCGGTGAGCTTCGCGGCGATCGTGCTGATCGTGCTGTTGCGCGGCTTGCAGAGGATCGCCGGCTCCGGTCAAGAGCCGGCCGACAAAGCAACGGAGCGCGCCGGCTCATGAGTTTCGCTCTCGGCTTCGTTCCGATTGCCCTGCTGCTGCTGGGCTTCCCGATCTTCCTCGTCTTGCTGACGGCGGTGACGGTCGCGCTCGTTTTCTACATGAACGTACCTCTGGCGGCCCTGCACCAGAACCTGTTCGGTTCGGTCAATGCTTACGCGCTGCTGGCGATCCCTTACTTCATTTACGCCGGCGAATTGATGGGCCGCGGCAGCGTCGCGCAGCGCCTCGTTGATTTCGTCCAGAGCGGCGTCGGCTCGCTCCGCGGCAGCCTCGGCATCACCACGGTCGGGACCGCGACGATCTTCGGCGCAATCTCGGGCGTGAGCGCCGCCGCTGTCGCAACCATCGGCCGCGTGATGTATCCGTCGATGACGAAGGCTGGATATCCCAAGCCGTTCGCTGCTGGCCTGATTACGGCCGTCGGCGCAATCGACATCATCATTCCGCCCAGCATCCCGATGATCGTGTACGGCGCGGCCGCCCAGGAATCCGTGCCGCGGCTTTACGCGGCGGGCATCCTCCCTGGGCTTCTGATCGCGGGGCTTCTCGCGGGCTATGTGATGTGGCGCGCCAGACGAGAGAATTTCGGCGCGGGCGAGCCGTTCGATCGCAGCCATTTCTTCCGCGCCACCGTGCGCGGGCTGTGGGCGCTCGGCGCACCGGTGATCATTCTTGGCGGCATCTATGGCGGCGTATTTTCGCCGACCGAGGCCGCAGCGGTGGCCTGCATCTACGCCATTCTGGTGACGCGCCTTGTCTTCCGAGAGCTTTCCTTTGCGGAAATCATCGAGGCGGCCGCCGCGACCACGCGCTTCACCGCGCAAATCCTGATTATTGTGTCCTGTGCCGGCGTGTTCTCGTGGCTCCTGACCGTCAATCAGGTACCCGCCGCGCTGGTGAGCTTCCTGCAGTCACTTGGCGTCGGGCAATGGACCTTCCTGCTCGCCGTCAACGTGCTGCTGCTGGCGGTGGGATGCTTCCTCGATCCGCTATCGGCCATTCTGCTGCTGACCCCGCTGCTGATCCCGGTGGTGAAGGCGCTTGGCATCGACACCGTGCATTTCGGTATCGTTGTCATGGTGAATCTGGCGATCGGGCTGTTTCACCCGCCCTTCGGCATCAACATCTTTGTCGCCCAGTCGGTGCTGGGCATCGATCTGAAGACGATCTATCGCGGCATCCTTCCCTTCGTCATGCTGTATCTCATCGCGCTCGTCCTGATCACATATGTCCCGGCAATATCGCTTGTGGGTGTGTGGGTGCTCATCAATTGACGAGGATTGGCGGGCTGCACTCCGCGGCCCGCCATCGGCATTTGCTGAACGCCGGGCTTTTGGTGTACCGACGGATCCCACAAAGACTGGTGGGATTGCATGACACAGCCGCGGCTCCTGTTTCTGAACGGCCCCAACGCCAACCTGTACGGCGTCGACGCGAAGGGAACTTACGGTACGGAAAGCTTTCCGACGATTGAGGCGCGGTGCCGTTCGCATGCGCGGAGCCTCGGCGCGGCGCTCGACTTTCGCCAGTCCAATCACGAAGGCGAGCTGATCGACTGGATCCAGGCGGCCCGGCAGGACACCGACGGCCTCCTGATCAACGGCGCGGGCCTGACCTACACCTCCATTGCGATCCTCGATGCGCTGCTGGCTTACGAAAAGCCGATCATCGAAGTGCACATGAGCAATATCTACAAGCGCGAGCCGTTCCGGCATCATTCCTTCATCTCAAAGGCGGCAACCGGGATCGTGGCCGGCCTCGGGCCGCTCGGTTACGAGATGGCAATCACGGCGATGGTCCGCCTGCTCGACAAGGCGGCGAAGGCATGAGCCGCGACGCCCTGATCTTCTACAGCGCGTTCGACGATCCGGCCGCCTGGAAGAAGACGCTGACCGCGGAGCTTTCGGATCTCGATTTCTTCACCGATCCCGATGCCGTCGATCCGGCGCGCGTGAATTACGCTCTCGCGTGGAAACCTCCGAGCGGCTTTTTCGCGCGGTTTCCCAATCTGAAGCTGGTCACCAATCTGGGCGCCGGCGTGGATTCGTTGGTCGGCCGCGACGACCTGCCGGACGTGCCGATCTCGCGTCTCTCCGATACCGGCATGGTCTCGCTGATGTCGTCTTACGTGTTGTTTTCGGTGATCCGCTATGCGCGCGACATCCACATTTTCGAGCGCGCACAACGCCGCAGCGAATGGAAATATGTGCATCCGCGCGCGCTGTCCGACATCCGCGTCGGCGTCCTTGGCCTTGGCGAACTGGGCGCACCCGCCGCGCAGGCGCTGGCACAAACCGGCTTCGACGTGCGGGGCTGGAGCCGCAGCCTGAAGACTGTTCCCGGCGTCACATGCAGCGCCGGAATCGAAACGCTCGACGACTTTCTTCGCGACATTGAAATTCTGGTGATCCTGCTGCCGTTGACGCCGGATACACGCGGCTTGCTCGATGCGCGCCGTCTCGCGCTGCTGCCGGCGGACGCCAAGCTGATCAATGCGTCGCGCGGCGCTGTTGTCGACGAGACTGCATTGATCGCGGCGCTGCAATCCGGACAGATCGCCGAGGCGACACTCGACGTGTTCGTGGTCGAACCACTGCCGAGGGACCACGTATTCTGGCGCATGGAGAATGTGCTGATCACGCCGCATCTCGCCAGCATCACGGTTCCGGAAGCGGCCGCGCGCGAAGTCGCCGAAAGCATCCGCCGCGTGCGGTCAGGCCTTCCGCCGCTGCACCAGATCGATCCCCGGCGGGGTTATTGATCCCGGCGCGAAGATACCGTCCGGCGAAAAGGCATCGCGCACGTAAGCCTGGAAAGCCTGGACCGCAGGCCGCGGCGCGTAATGCTTCAGCCGCAGCGTCATGATGCGCGTCGGCAAAAGCGTTTCCTCAAGCGCCAGCACCGCGATGCTGTTCCCGTCATAGGCGATTGTGGTCGCAGGGATGGCGTTCTGGATCGCGTATCCGTGGCCATGCGCGACAAGTCCGCGGATCAGTTCCTGCGAGCGCGACTTGAACACGATCCGTGGCTCAAATCCGGCGGACCGGAACAGCCCGAAGAAGTAATCGCGCGAATGCGGCAGGTCGAGCAGGATGAAAGGATCATCGGCGAGTTCACGCAGGCTCACGGATGCCCGGTGCGCCAGCGGGTGATGAGCCGCGACGATCGCGTAAGGCGGCAGATCGATCAGCGGCTCGGATTCGATCTCGTCGGGCACCGCAAGGCTGTAAGCGAGCGCCAGTTCGATGCGGCCGGCAAGCATCGCCGAAATCATTTCCTCCTGGTCGCCCTCCCGCAGGGTCACCGTGATCCCCGGATGCTTCTGCGCAAAGCCCGCGAGCAGACCCGGCATGAAGCGGATCGCAAGGGTGAGGAAGCAGCCGACCGTGATTTCGCCCTTCAGCGCGTCGCCGAGTTCAACGGCGTTCTGCGCAAAATCCTGCGCATGCTTCAGGAGCAGCCGCGCTTCGTTCACCACCCGCTCGCCGACCGGCGTCAGCGTAACACCGCGGGCATGGTGACGGATAAACAAGGGCACGCCGATTTCCGCCTCGAGTTCAGCAATCGCACTGGAGATCGAAGGCTGCGACACATTGAGACGCTTGGCTGCGGCGGTGACATGGCCGGTGTCAGCCGCCGCCACCACGTAGCGCAATTGCCTCAGGGAGAGGTTCATCGGGCTGGGCCCTCATCATCGGAAAATCCGATTAAGGTCGACAGAATAAACTATTTTACCGATCTAGGTGCACCGCGCAATCCTTGAGAAAGGTCAAGGTGCGGAGACGAAGCGATGATCCGGACAGGCGAGCAATACCGGGACGGCATTCGGGACGGCCGGGAGATCTGGATCGATGGCGAGCGGGTCAAGGACCCCACCACGCACCGGGCCCTGAAGCCGATCGTCGACATCCGCGCGCGCATGTACGACATGCAGCATGAAGACGCCCACTCTCCGACGCTGACCTACGTCGAAGACAACAAGCGCCATTCGATCTTCAACCGGCTGCCGCGCGAGCAAAAGGACTGGCAGGACAAGCGCGACGCCTGCGACGCGGTGATGAACGAGATCAAGGGTGTGGTCACCCGCGTCGGCGACGAAACCGTGGGCGAGATGTGGTCGCTCTATGACGGCCGCGACGTGCTCAACGAAATCGATCCGCGCTTTGGCAACAACATCGCCAATCACATTCAGGCGGTCATCGAGAACGATCCGTTCCACGTCTCCGCCAATACCGACCCCAAGGGCGACCGTTCCAAGGCGCCGCAGGATCAGGACCCCGACATGATGGTGCATGTGGTCAAGGAGACCGATGCAGGCATCATCGTGCGCGGCGCGAAATACGAGACTGCGTCGGGCTATGCCGACCAGGCATTTCTGAAGCCGACCGTCGGCGCATGGACCAACGAGCAGCTCTCCGATTATGCGGTCGGCGGCATCGTGCGCATGGGCGCGAAGGGCGTGAAGCATATCGCCCGCTCGGGCTTCGCGGGTCGCGGCAGCGCCGCGGATTATCCGCTCGCCAACAAGTTCGATGAAGTCGACTTCCTGATGGTGCTGGACGACGTCCTGATCCCCTGGGAGGACGTGTTCTTCTATCGTTACACCAAGGCCGCACAATATATCCGCGGCACCCTGCATCGCTATTCGGCTTTCCCCTATACGCTGCGCATCCTCTACGTCGCCGACATGATGATCGGCGCCGCGATGTGGAACGCAAAGCAGACCGGCCTCGACAAGATGCAGGCCGTTCGCGAGAAGCTTGCCGACCTCGTCTGCTATCGCGAAGGCATCAACGCGCATCTGACGGCGGCAGTCGCCGCCGCGCAGAAGAGCCCCGGCGACCTGCTCATGCCGAACCAGCCGATGCTGTATGCCGGCCGCGTCTTCGCCTGCGCGAACCTGCCGCAAATGATGCACATTGCTCGCGAATTGTGCGGCGGGCAGATCTGCGTCACGCCGAATGAAGCTGCGTTCAAGGCGCCAGGCTCCGGCAGCTGGCTCGAGAAATTTTACTCGCTGAACGACAACTGGCACGCCGAAGACCGCCGCAAGCTTCTCGCCTTTGCGCGCGACCTGCTCAACTCGGATTACGCCGGTCACCGGCTCACCTTCATCCAGTTCGCGCAGGCGCCGCACTTCAACCATCTCGCCGCGGTCTACAACTCGTTCGACTTCTCCGGCCCGCTGGACTTCGTGAAGCGCGCCGCCGACCTTTCCGATCGCGTGACTGGCGGAAAATAATGAGCGGGGCTCTCGCCGACCGGTTTCGTGACACGATGCGGCGCACGGCGTCCGGCGTCGCCGTTCTGACGACCGACGGCACGGCAGGACGCGCCGGCGTGACCGTTTCGACGCTCTGCTCGCTCTCGATGGAGCCGCCCTCGGTGATCGCGTGCGTGCATCGCGACAACCGCACGCTCGACGCAATCCTTAAGAATGGCTGCTTTGTCGCCAATGTTCTGGCAGTGCATCAGGAGCGTGTCGCGAAGGCCTTTGCCGGTCTCATTCCGGAATTGCGCGACGACCGCTTCGCCAGCGGCGACTGGCGCCTTGCCGCGACCGGCGCGCCACTCCTCCAGGAATCATTGGCTTCGTTCGATTGCCGCACCGCGTCCACGCATGACTTCGGCACGCATTGCATTCTGATCGGCGAAGTCGTCGAGATCATTTCAGGCGACGGCGACCCGCTGCTGTTCGCCGATCGCAGTTTCCACCGATTGGCCGCATAAGGAGTGAATGTCGCCGTGTCTCATACCCGTATCCGAAAATTCAACACGCGCGACGCCTATCCCGAACAAAACCTCGACAACGATGTCTGCATGGCCGTTCGTGCCGGCAACACCGTCTATCTGCGCGGACAAACCGCGATGGATCTCGACGGCAAGATCGTTGGCATCGGCGATGCCGCGGCCCAGACCGAAAACGCCATGAAATGCGCCAAAATCCTGCTTGAAGAGGCAGGGGCCAAGCTCGAAGACGTGGTGAAGATCACGATCTACATAACCGATCGCGCATACAGAGAGGCGGTGTATCGTGTCGTCGGAAAATGGCTCAAGGGCGTATTCCCGGTTTCGACCGGCATCATTGTCAATGGTCTCGCCAAGCCGGAATATCTGATGGAGATCGATATCATCGCGGAAATCCCCGCGGACCGCGCCTAAGCTAATAAAAACCGCCGCGCGCGTGTCGGGCGCGACGACGGCGGAACTCGAAACCACAACGTCCGTGCCCTATGATCGAGGTCAGGGCGACACGGGTCAGGAAACTAGGACGGGCAAGGGGTGGCAGGCGACTGCCGTCCTCGTTTTGCGTCTCCCGATGGCGCGCAAATTGCTTGCTCTCGGGTCGATCAACAGAGGGAGTACGAGCATGAAACGATTTCTTCTCGCATCCGCGGCGCTAGCCGTAAGCCTGTGGGCGCTACCTGCCAATGCTGCCGAAAAGCTGGTCATCTCGGTGTGGGGTGGCTCCTGGAAAGATCTGGTCGAGCAAACCGTTGCGAAGAAATTCAAGGAGCAGACCGGCGCCGACGTCGAGTTCATCACCGGCGGCACCATCGATCGCCTGAACAAGGCCAAGCTGGCCAAGGGCAATCCGGAAAGCGACATCACTTTCACGACATCGCATGTCGGCTGGCTGTACGCCAATGACGGGCTCTACGAACAGCTCGACATGAGCAAGATTCCGAATGCCAAGTCGCTCGTCGATCAAGCCAAGATCAGCCCGTATCACCTCGGCACCTGGGCTTACGTCTACACGATCGGATATCGGCCCGACATGGTCCCGGCCGGCGTGACCTTCGAATCCTGGAACGACCTCTGGAAGCCGGAGCTGAAAGGCAAGATTTCGGCGCCTGACTTCGACGCGAGCCATCTCGTTGTCGTATCGGCCAAGCTCTCGGGAGCCGACGCCGCAACCTGGGAAAAGGGCGGCGACAAGCTGAAGGCGCTGAAGCCTAACTTCAAGGCTTACTATGCCAACGACGCGGCCTCGCAGCAGCTGATGCAGAACGGCGAAGCCCCGGTGCAGGTCATGCTCTCGATGAACGCCTATCACATCGCAAGCCAGGGCGTGCCGGTGAAGCTGGCCATCCCGAAGGAAGGCGCGGTGCTCGGCATCGACACCATCGGCATCATGAAGGGAACGAAGCAGGCCGATCTCGCCTACAAGTTCATCAACATCATGCTGGACCCTGCCGTTCAGGCCGAGGTTGCGACGATGAAGAAAGGCAGCCCGGTGGTGACCAACGCCAAGCTCAGCGATGATGTCGCAAAGCTCCCCGGCGTGTTCACGACTCCGGAGCAGTGGAACAAGGAAGCACTGGTGATCGACCACAAGCTGCGCGCCGAAAAGACCGGCGAATGGCGCAAGTGGTTCACCGAGAACGTCATCAATTGATGGCAATGGCCGGGCCCGCAAACGCGCGGGCCCGGCCTTTTGCGTTGTGTCGTCGGACTAATTTTCCTTGAATCAGACTGAACCAGAGTCAGGGGCCGCGCATAGCCGGCCCTTCCTGAGGCTGTTCACGGCTCCCGCCGTGATCACGGCGGCAATCTTCGCCGTCGCGATGCTCGCGATCCTGCAATACAGCGTCCGCGCCCATATCCCGGGCTCGCTGGATGTCGGCGGCTTCACGCTCGCCAATTTCGCGGGGATGCTGCGCCCGCTTTACGCCTGGGTGTTCATCGACACTGTTTGGCTGTGCCTTCTGACCGCCGTGCTCAGCCTGATCTTCGGCTATCCGCTCGCTTATGCGCTGGTGCGCTCGCGAAGCCTGTTCATCAAGTCGTTCATCCTGATCGTCACCGTGACGCCGCTGTTCCTCGGCGAAGTGGTCCGCACCTATTCCTGGATCGTGGTTCTCGGTAATAACGGCTTCATCAATTCGGTGCTCCGGGGGACCGGCATCATCGAGCAGCCGATCCAGCTGCTGTTCACGGTCACTGGCGTCACCATCGCGCTGGTGCATGTCACCTTGCCGGTCGTGGTCGTCATGCTCGCGGCGGCCATCGCTCACATCGACCCGGCTTACGAGAAGGCCGCCGAGAGTCTCGGCGCCGGGCCTGTGCGGGTGTTCCTGACCGTGACGCTGCCGCTCTCCGGACCGGGCATCGTCGCCGGCCTGACCACCGCCTTCGCCTGGACCTTCAGTGCGTTTGCGACGCCGCAGCTCGTCGGCGGCGGCAAGGTCAACATGGTGTCGAATCTCGTCTACCAGCTCGGCTTCGCGAATTTCAATTTCCCGTTTGCGGCCGCGCTCTGCGTCGTCGGCCTCGCGCTGACCTATGTCTCGATCGCGGCAATGCGGCTCACGCTGCGTCCGCTTGAAAAGGTGGGACTGCACTGATGGCGAAACCGCTCTCGCACCGGATGCTCAGTTTCGCCGGCAAGGCGCTGGTGGTCGCCATCCTCGGCTTCATCATCCTGCCGGCCTTCGTCGTGACGGTCGCTTCGTTCAACGACAAGGCGATACTGTCCTTCCCGCCGCAGCAAGTGTCACTGCGCTGGTTCTACAACGCCATCAACTATCGCGACTTCCGCGCCGGCTTTCACAATGGCATGATCATCATGCTCGCGGCGTCGTTCATCGCCTTGATCGTCGGCGCGGCCTTTGCGTACGTGATCGACCGCTACAATTTCCGCGGCAAGCAGTTGCTCGAAGCCCTTCTGCTGGCGCCGCTGGTGGTTCCGCACTTCACCGTCGGGCTCGGCATCCTCATCCTGGCCGCGCAGATGGGCCTGACGCGCACGTTCACGGTTGTCGTTATCTGTCACGTCATCCTGGTGCTGCCGTTCGTTCTGCGCAGCGTCTATATCTCGCTCCGCAATCTCGACCACCGTCTCGAACTCGCCGCCGCGAGCCTCGGCGCGCAGCCATGGCGCGTGCTGTTCACCGTGACGCTGCCGCTCCTGGCGCCGGGCCTCGTCAGCGGCTGGCTGTTCGCTGCGATCCTGTCCTTCAACGAATTCACCGCATCGCTCTTCGTCACCGCACAGCGGACACAGACGCTGCCGGTCGCGATGTACAACTACGTGCGCGAATATGCCGACCCGACGATGGCCGCCATCTCGGTGATCTTCATCGTTGTCACCGCGACGCTGCTCGCGCTCGCCAACGCGTTTCTTGGTCTTGGAAAGGTGCTGAATGTTGAGCAGGCCCGGTAGAGCTTCGGTGACGGCGCCGACCGCCGCCTCGGTGGAAGCTGCCGTGCGCCTTGACGGCGTTACCAAGCGCTTTGGCCCGAGTGTCGCGCTCGATCAGGCCTGGCTGAAGATCGGCCGCGGCGAATTCATGACGCTGCTGGGTCCGTCCGGCTGCGGCAAGACCACGCTGCTGAATCTCGTCGCGGGATTTCTTGCACCGAACGAAGGCGAAATTTTCATCGACGGCTCGCTGGTCACCGACGTGCCGGCCTTTGCGCGCCAGACCGGCATCGTTTTCCAGAATTACGCGCTGTTCCCGCATATGACGGTGGCGAGCAACGTGGCCTACGGCCTGAAGGCGCGCGGCGTCGGCAAGGACGAGATCGGAAAACGCGTGGCCGACGTCCTCGCGATGATGAAACTCACCGGCTATGAGGCGCGCAAGCCGCGCGAACTGTCGGGCGGCCAGCAGCAGCGCGTGGCGCTCGCGCGCGCCCTCGTCATCGAGCCGAAGGTGCTTCTGCTCGACGAACCGTTCTCGGCGCTCGACAAGAATCTGCGCGGCGCGATGCAGGTCGAGGTGAAGGAGATCCAGCGCCGGCTTGGCGTCACCACGATCTTCGTCACCCACGACCAGAGCGAGGCCCTGTCACTGTCCGACCGGATCGCTGTGATGTCGGCGGGACGGATCTGCCAGATCGATACGCCGGAAGCGCTTTACCGGCGCCCGGCTGACCGTTTCGTGGCGTCGTTCATCGGCGAGGGATCGCTGCTCAGCGCAACGCTCGATCGGATGGAAGACGACAGCGCCACCGTATCGGTGGGCGGCAGGGCGGTGACGGTGCCTTCAGCGCCGCTCGCCGGTCAAAGCCCCGGTGCGCGTGTCGACCTGTTCGTCCGGCCGGAACATCTGCAAGTGACCACAACGGGCGACGCCGCCTTCGAGGGAGAGGTCGCGGCCTCGATCTATCAGGGCGACCATGTCGATCTCTATGTCGACACGCCGCAAGCCGCAAACGGACGCCTGATGATGCGGCTCGCGGCGCGCGACGCGGCAGGCATATCGGGCGCGGGATCGAAGATCGCTATCGCCATCACCGGCGAGGATGCGGTTGCCTTCCCACCGGCCGGGGCGTGATGTGGCCGGGCTAGAAACTCGGCGCTGTCCCGGGCGCTCGCGCGCGCGACTCGTAAGCCGCGCGCTGCGGAGCATAGAGATCCCACACGCGCCGCAATTCGCCGATCGGGTCGTCATGCCAGTCGACGCGCAGGTCGACGACCGGCCAATCGAACGTATCGGCGACATGCAGTCCGGCCGCATGTTCGTCACTGATTTCACCGCCGGCTTCGAGACCTGCTTCGAGCGCCCGCATCAGCCGCTCGCCAAGAGGCTCGCCCGCCGCGGACACGAAACCTGCGACCATGCGCGCCGGCACGTCCGGCGACGCGAGAAGGTTGCCAAGCGCCATGCAGGATGGCCCTTCCGCAACGGCAGCAACCGGCAATGCCTCTTTGCCCGAATGCATTGCGACCTGGCCATAGCGGTCGATCACGCCGATCTGCCGATAATCCGGCTGTGGGGTACCGTCGAGGAGAAGGCGCAGCACAGCGCCGGCGCCGAGCCCCTGCCGCAGCAGGTTCAGACCTGCCGGACCAAGTGCGGGGTCGGTGATGTTTTGCGTCGACACACTGCCGAGCGGACTGACCCACGCGCATCGGCTTGCGACGCAGATCGACGACGACGTAATCGCAATGCCGAAAGCTCCGGTCTTGTCGCATCGCGCGGCGATCGAGTACGTCATTGCGCATAACCCTCGCTTGTCTTCAATCGTGATGACATACAATGGCGCCTGAGCAAAGCACCACCGAAATTCTGGACCGGCTGATAGGCTTTGCAAGCGTCAGCAGCGATTCCAATCTGGATATCGTCTCGTGGATCGAAGGCTATCTGTCGCAGCACGATATCGCCTCGCGCCGGATTTATGATCGGACGGGACGCAAGGCATCGATCCTTGCGACCATCGGCCCCGCAGACAGGCCCGGCGTCGTGCTGTCCGCACATACCGATGTGGTTCCCGTTGCCGGACAGGACTGGTCGAGCCCGCCCTTCACGGCGACGCAGAAGGACAACCGGATTGTCGGTCGCGGGGCGACGGACATGAAGGGTTTTGTTGCCTCGGTTCTCGCGCATGTGCCGCAATTCAGGAGCGCCGCGAGCCACACGCCGATCCATATCGCGCTCTCGTACGACGAGGAGGTTGGCTGCCTTGGCGCGCCCGATCTTGTCGCGGCGATTGCGGCGGCGCCGGTCAAACCTGCGCTGTGCATCGTCGGCGAGCCGACCGGACTGTCGGTCGGCTACGCTCACAAGGGCAAGGTGGCGCGCCGCGTGATCGTGAGCGGCCGCGGCGGTCATTCAGCGCTGCCGCACCGGGCCGCCAATGCGGTCTTCGCCGCGGCGCGGATCGTTGCAGCGCTTGAAGGCCTCGCAGAACGGGTGGCTCGTGACGGCAAGCGGGACGCGGCATTCGATCCGCCCTACACCACGATTCATGTCGGATCGC
>Ga0180218_1000603_pt1 | contig 30104 bp, 15 predicted proteins | sample eDN3rd37CKraftBY_FD_151334 | JGI IMG/M metagenome (GOLD analysis project Ga0180218, IMG submission 151334) | Enriched backyard soil microbial communities from Emeryville, California, USA - eDNA 3rd pass 37_C Kraft BY (version 2) (version 2) | ecosystem: Environmental > Terrestrial > Soil >... | reverse complement strand
TCCACCTTCGCCAGGAGGTGGTCGTCGACGAACGGGCCCTTCTTGAGGCTGCGTGGCATTCTCTAACTCCCTCCTTGACTAGCGCTTCTTGCCGGTACGGCGACGACGGACGATGAGCTTGTCGGACGCCTTGTTCTTGCGGGTGCGGCCCTCGGGCTTGCCCCACGGGCTGACCGGGTGGCGACCACCCGAGGTCTTGCCCTCACCACCGCCGTGCGGGTGGTCGACCGGGTTCATCACGACACCGCGGACGGTCGGGCGCTTGCCCTTCCAGCGCATACGGCCGGCCTTGCCCCAGTTGATGTTCGACTGCTCGGCGTTGCCGACCTCGCCGACGGTGGCGCGGCAGCGCACGTCGACGCGTCGGATCTCACCGGAGGGCATACGCAGCGTGGCGTAGGCGCCTTCCTTACCGAGGAGCTGGATGCTCGCGCCGGCGGAGCGGGCCATCTTGGCGCCGCCACCCGGACGCAGCTCCACCGCGTGGACGGTGGTACCGGTCGGGATGTTGCGCAGCGGCAGGTTGTTGCCGGGCTTGATGTCCGCGGTCGGGCCGGACTCGACGGGAGCACCCTGCACCAGGCCCTTGGGGGCGATGATGTAGCGCTTCTCGCCGTCCACGTAGTGGAGCAGCGCGATGCGGGCGGTGCGGTTGGGGTCGTACTCGATGTGAGCGACCTTGGCCGGGATGCCGTCCTTGTCGTTGCGACGGAAATCGATCAGGCGGTAGGCGCGCTTGTGTCCGCCACCCTTGTGACGGGTGGTGATGCGGCCGTGCGCGTTACGACCACCGCGACCGTGCAGCGGGCGAATCAGCGACTTCTCGGGCGTCGACCGAGTGATCTCGGCGAAGTCCGAGACACTCGCGCCGCGCCGACCCGGGGTAGTCGGCTTGTACTTACGAATTGCCATGAGTCTTCTCGTCCTCTATCTCTCGAGTTCCGACCGCTTACGCGACCGGGCCTCCGAAGATCTCGATGGGCTTGCTGTCGGCGGTGAGGGTCACGAGCGCGCGCTTGGTGTCCTTGCGCTTGCCGTAACCGAACCGGGTCCGCTTGCGCTTGCCCTGACGGTTGGCGGTGTTGACGCTGCTCACCTTGACGCCGAAGACCTTCTCGACGGCAATCTTGATCTGCGTCTTGTTCGAGTCCGGGTGGACCAGGAAGGTGTAGGTGCCTTCCTCCATCAGCCCGTAGGACTTCTCGGAGATGACCGGAGCCAGCAGAATGTCGCGGGGATCGGCGATCGTGCTCACTTGCTCTCCTCCTTCGCGAGCTGCACGGACTCGGCCGGCCCGTGGATGAACGTGTTGAGCGCCTCGACGCTGAAGACGACGTCGTCGCTGTAGAGCACGTCGTAAGTGTTCAGCTGATCCGGCGCGATGGGGTGCACGTTCTGCAGGTTCTGCACGCTCTTCCACGCCGCGAGATCCTCACGGCCGACGACGAGGAGCAGGTTCTTGCGATCGGTCAGCTCCGCGAGGAAGCTGCGCGCGCTCTTGGTCGACGGGGTCTGCCCGGCGACGAGCTCGGTGATCACGTGGATGCGCTCGTTGCGCGCCCGGTCGGAGAGGGCACCGCGGAGGGCGGCGGCCTTCATCTTCTTGGGCGTGCGCTGGCTGTAGTCACGCGGCTGCGGTCCGTGGACCGTGCCACCGCCGGCGAACTGAGGCGCGCGGGTCGAACCCTGACGGGCGCGGCCGGTGCCCTTCTGCCGGTACGGCTTCTTGCCACCGCCGCGGACCTCGCCGCGGGTCTTGGTGGAGTGCGTGCCCTGGCGAGCCGCGGCGAGCTGGGCCACGACGACCTGGTGCAGCAGCGCGATGTTCGCGGGAGCGTCGAAGATCTCGGCGGGGAGATCGACGGTGCCGTCGGTCTTGCCACCCGGAGCCTTGACGTCCAGCGTCAGCTTGGTTGCGGTCTCGGTGCTGGTCATGCCCGTGCACCACCCTTCACTGCGGTCTTGACGATCACGACGCCGCCCTTGCGGCCCGGGATCGCACCCTTGATCAGCAGCAGGCCGTTCTCGGCGTCCACCTTGTGGACCGAGAGGTTCTGCGTCGTGACGCGGTCGCTACCCATGCGGCCGGACATGCGCGTGCCCTTGAACACGCGGCCCGGGGTGGCGCAGCCACCGATGGAACCGGGACGACGGTGCACGGCCTGCGCACCGTGCGAGGCACCCTGGCCGGCGAAGCCGTGGCGCTTCATGGTGCCCGCGAAGCCCTTGCCCTTGGAGGTGCCGGTGACGTCGACGAACGCGCCGTCCTCGAAGACCTCTGCAGTGAGCTCCTGGCCGATCTCGTAAGCCGAGGTGTCCTCGACACGAAGCTCGACGAGATGGCGGCGGGGGGTCACGCCGGCCTTGGCGAACTGGCCGCTGACCGGCTTGTTCACCTTGCGGGGGTCGATGGCGCCGAAGGCGAGCTGCACGGCGTTGTAGCCGTCGCGCTCCTCGGTGCGAATCTGCGTGACCACGTTCGGTCCGGCCTTGACGACGGTGACCGGAACGACCCGGTTGTTCTCGTCGAAGACCTGGGTCATGCCGAGCTTGGTGCCCAGGATTCCCTTGATCTGGTTAGTCATTTGTTATCTCCGCTGCGTCTTCTACAAGCTCACTGAATGTTGACGTCGACGCTGGCCGGGAGGTCGATGCGCATGAGAGCGTCGACCGTCTTCGGCGTCGGGTCGAGGATGTCGATCAGCCGCTTGTGAGTACGCATCTCGAAGTGCTCGCGCGAGTCCTTGTACTTGTGCGGCGAGCGGATGACGCAGTACACGTTCTTTTCGGTGGGCAACGGCACCGGGCCGACCACGCGGGCACCCGTACGGGTCACCGTCTCGACGATCTTGCGCGCAGATGCGTCGATCGCCTCGTGGTCATAGGCCTTGAGCCTGATGCGGATCTTCTGTCCCGCCACGCTTAGTGTCCTTTTCTTGCCGCGTTTCGTAGCACCCGAACGAGCCGGGAGCCACCTCGTCTGCACAGCCCCACCGGAACGGCGACCGAGAACAGCACTGACACGATGCGATACCGGGACGCACCCGATCCGCTGCCGCTGTTCATCTGTCAATAGTTCTCCGGTCCACGCGGTCGGGCGTGTCGCCTTCCCGCTCATTCCCCGGCACCGAAGCTCGATGCCGCGGGAACCCACCGGATGCACCCATACGGGCGCACAGGGGTACTGCTTCCGTCTTGCATGTGGCCGCGACCAGGCCGTCAGGCTCGATCCGCGACTGTCACACCAACCCGTTCCGAGCCGCAAAAAAACCATGACCCGGTCAAGGCAACCCGACCAGTATGCAGGACTGCTCCCACAAACTCAACTCGCGAGACCCGCGGCCGCTGCGGTCGTACCGGAATCCGTCCCGGAACCGGATCCCTGCCCCATTCGGGGTGGGATACTGCACCGACCGGATCCGGTCCCCACCGAACCCCGGACCCGAGGAGTGCCCATGACATCGTCCGCCCGGCCGCGTCCCGTCGGGTCCCGCGCGCTGCGCCGCCGTCCCCAGCTGTCCGACGACGTCGCTGTTCACGTACGCAATCGCATCATGTCCGGCGGCGTGCGGCCCGGAGACTTCATCCGCCTGGACGAGACCGCCGCGGAACTCGGCGTGAGCGTCACACCCGTGAGGGAGGCGCTGCTGACCCTGCGCGGCGAGGGCCTGGTCGAGCTGGTCCCCCACCGCGGGTACGTCGTCGCACCGCTCAGTCGCGGCGACATCGACGACCTGTTCTGGCTCCAGGGACAGATCGCGGAGGAACTCGCCAGGCGCGCGGCGCGGTCCATCACCCCCGAGACGGTTGCCGAACTCACCGAACTCAACGAGCAGCTGCGTGAGGCCGTGCGTGCCGGCGAGGGCGGACGGATCGAGGACGTCGAGTTCGTGTTCCACCGCACCCTGAACCGGGCGGCGGACGCGCGCAAACTGTCCTGGTTCCTGCTCAACGCCACCCGCTACACGCCGGCCAGCTTCTATTCCTCGGACCCCGACTGGGGCGCCGCCGCCGTGCAGAGTCACACGCGCCTGATCGACGCACTCGCCCGCGGGGACTCCGATGCTGCCGGGGAGGTGACCCGGCAGCACTTCACCGACGGTGCCCAGCGGCTGGTCCGGCACCTCGACGAAGTCGGAGTCTGGGACTGAGCGAGCGGGTCCCGGTCGCGCAGATCAGCTGACGGGAACGGCCGGGCGGTCCGGATCGGTGGTACCCAGTGCGGACACGAGCGTGTCGAACGAATCCTCCAGTGCCCGCCGGAAGCGCTGCGGATCCGGCATCGCCGCCGCGTTCGCGGTGAAGCTGATCGACAATTCACTGCCGAGCGACGTGATGCTCATCGCGAATCCCGAGTGGACCGACGACAGGTTGAAGGCCTCGAGGGAGCGCCGGCCGAACAGGGTGAGTTCGGACGATCCACGGGGAACGTTCGTGATCATGGCGTTCGCGGAGATACCGGTCCCGGCTTCGACGGCGTGGTGCGTCGCCGCCACGACCTTGCGGGCCATCCACCACGGGTAGTCGTCGAGCGCGGTGGTCGCAATCATCGCCGGGGCGCTGCGGCTGCGCTGCTTGCCCTGCGCGGTGGATTCGGCGATCTTCTGGAGGCGGACTCTCGGGTCGGGTTCCTGCACGTGCAGGTCGACCAGAATCATCCCGAACTGGTTCGACGCCTGTTCCGGGTTCCCGCGACGCTCGGCCAGCGGCACCAGCGACATGGGCGACGCGACCACCACCGGGTCGGCACCGAGCTCACCGTGGTGGCGCAGGTACTCACGCATCGCCCCGGAGACGACGGCGAGTGCGAAGTCGTTGACGGTGACTCCCGGCACGGTCCGGCGAGCGGCCTGCGCGGCATCGAGCGATCGCCGTGCGACGTCCACGACCACCGCACCGCCGCTCGCAGGCGAATTGAACCGGTTCGGCACCGCGGTCGGCGCGGGCGGGATCTCCCCGCGGGCGGTCAGGGCGTCGAGTTCGGCGACCGCTTCCTTGGTGCGGCGTGCGGCGCGCAGCATGCTCACCACCTGCCCGGGGACCGACGCGACCTGACGCAACAGCCCCGGCGGGGTGTACTCGGGTTCGGGCTTCTCGACGTCCGCGTCGGGAGCATCGAAAAGCCGCCGCGAGATCGCGCCCGCCTCGATGCCGTCCCCGATCGCGTGCTGGAACTTGATCACGATGTAGTAGGCGTCGTCCGGAATGCCGGGCACGTCCCGCACCCCGGTGATCGCGTGCAGTTCCCACAGCGGCCGGCTCAGATCCATCGGCGCGGCGACGATGCGAGCCAGTTCGGCGGTCAACCCGTCCCAGCCGGCACCGTCGAGGTCGAGGCACCGAATGTGGTCGGCGACGTCGACGTGCTCGGCCGTCCGCCAGACGGGATACGCCAACGGCGACCGGAATTCGACGATCTCGGTGAACACCCGGGACCGGTCGAGCCGGGCGGTCATCCACTCGACGAGTTCGTCGCGGCCGATCGGCTCCTGGCCGGGCTCGCCCGGTTCGAAGACCCAGATCTGCACGAACTTCGATTCATCGACGGTCCGTGGATCCGTGAGATTGAGTGCGTGCCTGGGTGTCATCACCCGGCGTCGTGCTGTGCGTCCGGCCCCCGACCGTCCATTCATTCCGCGTCCGTCCCTATCTGGTGATGTCACGACACCCCTTGCCGTGTCGGCGTCGTACCGGCAGTCGGTACGGCACCGAATACGGACATTACCTTTCGGTAACGGTGGGTAACGGAAATACACGTCGAAGCTGTCTCAGGTCACACCGAGATGCGGTTCCTCGGGGGATCACCCTGTGAACGACCGTCGACAGCCGTCACCAGCGCGTCGAAGGAGGCGAGCAGGTCGTCCCGGTAGGCACCGGGATCCGGCATCATCGACTCGTCCGCGGTGAACGTGAGCGCCAGTTCGTCTCCGAACGACGTCACGATGTGTCCGAGCCCTCCCCCGCCGTGGACGGCGAGCACACCGAACGCCGAAACTGCCTGCGCACCACAGCACGTGAGCACACCCGAACCCCGGGGCACGTTCGCCACGGTGGTGTTCGCGACCACCCGCGCTCCCGCCGATACCCGTCGCTGGTGAGCGGCGACGATGCGCTTGGCGACCCACCAGGGGTAGTCGTCGAGCGCGGTCGTCACGGTCACGGCGGCCGCGGTTCGCGCCCGGGCCTTGCCCGCGGCCGAAGCGGACACGATGGACCGGAAACGTACGAGCGGATCGGGTTCGTCGGTGCCCAGCGAGAGCAGGACCATCGAGAACTGGTTGGAACCGCGCTCGGGCGCCCGCACTCGGTCCCGGGGCGGGATCACGGACATGGGGATCGCCGCGACGAGCGGTTCCTCGGGCAGCTCCCCGTAACGTTCGAGGTATCCGCGCAGACCACCGGCCACCACGGCCAGGACGAAATCGTTGACGGTCGCACCGGGCACCTTCCGCCGCGCCTGCTGCACGGCGCCCAGGTCCCACCGAAGGACGTCGGCGGTCGTGCGGCCGGACAACGGCCCGTTGAAGCGGGTACGAGGCGCAGCCGGTGCCGGGGTGATCTCCTCGCGGGCGACCAGATCCTCGAACTCCGCGACCGCGGCCCGGGCCCGGCGCCAGGCGCGCAGCATGCGTACGACCCGGACGGGCACGGCCGCCGTCTGCACGAGGAGCGGTGGACCGGACAGCACGTCCGGATCGGCGGGCTCGGCTTCACCGTCCGTGTCGTCGAACAGCCGGCGAGCGATCGCCACGGTCTCGATTCCGTCGCCGACACAGTGGTGGAATTTCAGGACGACGAAAGTCGAGCCGTCGGGAAAACCGTCGATTCCTTTCGCCCCGGTCAATACGTGCAATTCCCAGGGCGGCCTGCTCAGATCCATCGGTTCCGCGAGCACGGCCGCGAATCTGCGCCGCAATGCGTCCCAGTTCTCCCCGGCGACGTCGACGCAATACACCTGCTGCTCCCACTGCGGGTCGATGCCCCGAATCCAGTTCGGGTCCGCCGGGCAGCGGTGGAATTCGACTTGCTCGGTGAGCGCCCTCGACCGCGAGATCCGGTCGCCGATCCATTCGAGCAGAAAATTCCGGTCGATCGGGCCGGCACCGTCGGGACCGGGAGCGAATACCCAGACGTCCACGATCGCCGATTCCCCGGTAACCGCGTCGGAAACCAATTCGAGGGCGTGACGCGGTGTCATCGCCCGTCGATATTGCACTCGCTTCGCGAGCCGTGCCTGGCCATCACGCAGAAGGATTTTCACTCGGAATCTCCCGCAAGTCCCGCCCCGACGCGAATTTCACGATAGCCGACGCATTGTCTGTTCGGATGGGAAACGGGCATTACAACCAGAGCACGCGAAGTTGCCTCCCGGTCCGGATCCACGAAGATTCCGGACGGCGCGATTCCGGACGGCCGTGTCCGGATCGTCCGCGCGGGTAGCATCGGCGAGACGACGACGGTCCTCGCGCCGAGAAACAGCGAGGAACAGGAAGTGCAGGGGAACGGGGACAGAACGGGCCATTCCGGATCGAACTCGACGGCGGAGCGTGATGCTGGGATATCAGGACTACGCAGTACTGGTGGAGGACGTCCACAAATCGTTCGGTGATGTGCACGCACTCAGCGGAATCTCCTTTTCCGCACCCCCGGGCAGCGTCCTGGGAATTCTCGGACCGAACGGCGCCGGAAAGACGACGACCGTCAAGATCCTGTCGACGTTGATCCGGCCCACGAGCGGTCGCGCGCGGATCGCCGGCTACGACGTGGTGACCCATGCGCCGGAAGTCCGGCGCTCGATCATGATGACCGGCCAGTACGCCGCGCTCGACGAGGCGCTGACCGGCCGCGAGAACCTCATCCTCTTCGGGCGCCTGATGGGACTCGACCGGGCGACGGCGAAGGCCCGGGCGGAAGCCCTCCTGGAGGAGTTCGATCTCGTCGAGGCAGCTCGGCGCGCGGTCCGGCACTACTCGGGCGGTATGCGGCGACGGGTGGACATCGCATGCGGACTCGTCGTGCGCCCGGAGGTGGTGTTCCTCGACGAACCGACCACCGGACTGGACCCCCGGAGCCGCCAGGGCGTCTGGTCGCTCGTCGCGGCGCTGAAGAACCAGGGCATCACGGTGCTGCTGACCACGCAGTATCTCGAAGAGGCCGACCTTCTCAGCGACAACATCATCGTCATCGACAGGGGCACCATCGTCGCGGAGGGTACGGCCGACGAACTGAAGTCCCGCACCGGCGGCAGCTTCTGCGAGGTCGTGCCGGCCGACCCGGCAGCGGTGCCGCGGGTGATCGCCGCGCTGGGTGACCTGGTGCCCGACGAGGTGCGTGCCGAGGTCGCGCAGCACCCGAGCGTGGACCACGTCTCGATTCCCGCGCCGGGCGGAGCTGCGACGCTGGCCGAAGCGCTGCGCCGGCTCGACGCCGAGGAGATTCCGCTCGCGGACATCGGACTGCGCCGGCCGTCGCTCGACGACGTGTTCCTCACCTTGACCGGCCACTCCGCTTCCCCCCTTCCCGACGAGCAACCGGCGGAAGAGGTGGCCACGTGACCGCGACCGCCAAGAGCGTGACTGCCGGCGCGAAGGGTGTCACTGCACCGCGAAGCCTTCGACGCGATGCCCTGCTCTCCCTTCCCGACAAGGGTGTCGGTGTGCACCGACGGGTCGAACCGTCGGGTTTCCACCAGTGGCGGGCCCTGTCGGGCCGGTCCATCCGGGCGATGGTCCGCGAGGGACAACTGTTCATCGCGATCATCGCGCCGCTGGTCTTCACGATCGGCTTCTACCTGCCGTTGAAGTTCGTCATGCAGATCAAGGGCATCGACTACGCGCAGTTCCTCATGCCGATCATCGTGCTGCAGGCGATGGCCTTCACCGCGATCTCCGCTTCGCAGGTCGCCGCGAGGGAATCCGCGAACGGATTCACCACCCGGCTCAAGACGATGCCGGTATCGGCGCCGGCACCGCTCACCTCCCGTATGACCAGCAGTTTCTTTCGGTCCGTGGTGGCGCTGACAGCCGCGCTGCTCTTCGGGCACGTCATCGGGTTCCGGTTCAGCGCCGGTTTCTGGCAGGCAGCGGCGTTCTGCGGATTCGGACTGCTCATAGGCGTCACCCTGTCGCTGGGAGCCGACGCGATCGGTTCGCTGGCGAAGAGTCCCGAGGCGACCTCGCAGGCGCTGGCTCTGCCGCAGCTGATCCTGGGCATGCTGTCCTGCGGGTTCGTTCCGGAGGAGGGCTTTCCCGAGTGGATCCGCCCGTTCGTCCGCAACCAGCCCATCTCCCAGTTCTCCTTCGCGATGCGCGACATGGCAGAGGGTGGCATCACCGCCTCGGTGCTGCTGCCGGCGGCCCTGTGGTGCGCGGGCCTGCTCGTGGTGTGCGCGCCCCTCGCGGTCTGGGCGAGTGTGAGGCGCGGATGAGCACGCACACCGACCGCGTACCGCAGCGCGCCTTCGACGCCGACCGGATGTTCGATTTCCCCGAGCCCGACGCGGCGCATCCGGAGGGCTCGGCACGCGCGCTCGTCGAACACAGCCTGATGCAGTGCGGCCGGCTGCTGCGACGCTGGTCACGCGACCCGGCGACGATGATTCAGGCACTGCTGTATCCGGCACTGACGCTCCTCATGTTCCGGCTCGTGTTGGGCGATTCGATCACCGCGGCGACCGGGCAACCCGCGATCTACGGCAACGTTCCGTTGATCGCGCTGATCGGTGCGATGTTCGGGTCGGTCGTCAGCGCCGTGGGACTGCGGGAAGAGCGCAAGAAGGGCCTGCTCAGCAGGTTCTGGGCGATGCCCGTCCACCGCGCCTCGGGCCTCGTCGGCCGCATGATGGCCGAGGCCGTACGGATCTTCGCCACGACCCTGCTCATCGTGATCGTCGGAACCGCCCTGGGATTCCGTTTCCTGCAGGGACCGCTCGCCGGGGTCGTCATGCTGCTGATCCCGATTCTGTTCGGAATGGGTTTCGCGGTGATGATCACCGCGCTGGCCGTGATGTCCGGCGATTCCCCGCTCGTGGAGACCGTGTCGATCGTCTGCACTCTGCTGATGTTCTTCAATTCGGGGTTCGTGCCGGTGATGGCGTATCCGACGTGGCTGCAGCCGGTCGTGCAGTACCAGCCGCTCTCCTGCGCGGTCGACACGATGAAGGGTCTCTCGCTCGGCGGACCCGTCCTCGAGCCGCTGCTGCTCACCTGCGCGTGGTCGTTCGGAATGATCGCGGTCTTCCTGTATCCGGCTGTCCGCGGCTATCGCCATGCGGCCGCCCACAATTGAGCGAGGTCCACTACGGTGGCCGCATGACTGATTCCGCAGCCACATCACCATCGACCCGCCCGGTCGCACTCGTCACCGGCCCCACCTCCGGACTCGGCGCGGCTTTCGCCCGATTGCTCGCCGAGCAGGGGCACGATCTGGTTCTGGTGGCGCGCGACGAGGCACGACTGCGCGCGCTGGCGGACGAACTCGCCGGCACGCACGGCGTGCGCGCGGAGATCATCGCGGCGGATCTCGCGACCGAGGCGGGGCGGGACGCGGCCTCCGAACGGCTCGCGAAGGGCGTCGACGTCCTCGTCAACAATGCCGGTTTCCTCACCGACGGTGAGTTCTGGGACGCGGACCTCGACCTGCTGCGCAGCCAGCTCGGGGTCAACGTCACCGCGGTGCTGGAGCTGACGCACGCCGCGTTGCCGTCGATGCGGGCTGCGGGCCGCGGCACGATCGTCAACGTCGCGAGTGTTTCGGGTCTGTTCACGGGCCCGGCGTCGACGTACAGCGCGAGCAAGGCGTGGGTCGTCAAGTTCTCGGAAGGGCTCGCCCACAAGGTCGCCGCGGACGGCGTGCGCATGGTCGCGCTGTGCCCCGGATTCATGGACACCGAGTTCCATCCTCGTGGCGGGCAGGACGTGTCCGGCGTCCCGAAGCAGCTGTGGCTCGACACCGCGGACGTCGCGCGGACCGCCCTCGAGGACGCGGCGAAGGGCCGGGTCGTGAGCATCCCCGGCCGGCGTTACAAGCTGTGGACCACCCTCGACCGGCTCAAGCCGCGCCGGTTCGTCTGGCGGGCCTGAACCGCTCCCCGGTAGAAGCGATCTCGGGGCCGGTGACGAAGTTCGTCACCGGCCCCGAGATGTTCGTCGCGGCTGTCGCGATGCGCTCGCGGATCAGCTCTCGTCGATGTCGAGCGCGCGTGCCAGCACCGGCCACGACTCCTTCAGCTCGTCCTCCCAGTAGCCCCACGAGTGGGTGCCGTCGTCGCGGAACTTGAAGGTCGCCGGAATGCCGAGCTCGTTCAGCCGGTCCTGCAGATTGTGCGTGCAGTAGTTGGTGGCGGCCTCGATCACGCCACCGACGATGACCTGGTTGGCCACGTTCCCGGCGTCACCGTTCATACCCGGGCCGTCGCCGTTGTCGTAGCGGCCGGGCAGGCCGGTGCCGTTCGAGACGTACAGTTCCAGGCCGCGCAGCTTCTCCGCGTGCAGGTACGGATCGTTCGCCTCCCACGCCGGGTCGTCGTCCGAACCCCACATGTTGACGACGTCGCCGCCGCCCCAGGTCTCGACCGTGAGCTTGACGAACTGCTTGCCGATCGGGTCCGACGTCTGCGCGCACCCGCTGTAGGCGGCGACGCCGTTGAACAGGCCCGGCTTCGCGGTCGCGAGCGAGAACACCGACGTGCCGGAGGAGGACAGGCCGGCGATGGCATTGACGCCGTTGGTGCCGAGCGCGGCGTCGACGATGGGTGGCAGTTCCTCGGTGATGAACGTCGTCCACTTGTTGTTGCCGAGGACCGGGTCCGGGGAGTACCAGTCGGTGTAGTAGCTGAACCGGCCGCCCAGCGGCGACACGACGTTGATGTTCTTCTCGGTCAGGAAGTCGATCGCGTCGGTCTGCAGACGCCACGTCCCGGCGTCCTCGCCGCCACCGGCACCGTTGAGCAGGTACAGCGTGGGCCGCGGTTCGCTCGTGTCGGCCGGACGCCACACGTCGACCGGGATCTCACGTCCCATCGACGCCGAGTAGACCCAGATGATGATCGAGTGCTCGTCGTACACCTCGGCCTTGGTGATCTTCGAACCGTTGGGCGACTCGACCGAAGCGAGAACCTTCCCGGTGTCGAGGACCGGATCGGCCCCCGCAGAGGCAGTACCCACAGCCATGGGCAGTGCGGCCGCGGTCAGTACCACGGCAAGGGACCTCGCGACGGCTACCGCCGTACGGTTCGTGTTTCGGCGCATGCGCTCGCTTCCCACCTTCTCCATTGCTGTTCCTGCGTGTCGGGTCACCGCGGAGCAGCGCCCTCGTACATGCGACGATGGGACCCCCGAAGGGATCCCATCGTCGACTGTTGCGAACGGTTGTCGCGTATCAGCCGATCACGAAGCACTGACCGCCGATCACGGCGAACAGGTTGCCCGGCGGGCAGTTCGGCGGAGTGACCGCGTCCGTGAGCTGATCCACGGTCAGGCCGATGAACGGGATCGGCGCCTGCGGCACGATCGGTTCCGCCTGAGCGGCACCCGCGGCGCCGAAAGCGATACCGGCAGCGGCTGCGCTGCCGAGCAGAACGGTCAGTGCACGACGCATCTGAGAACTCCTCCTGTAGGCGACCGCCGCAGCGGCCGGTTCAACGATGGCGGCGACAGCACGAACCCCCCATCGGTGCGGATCACACCGTACGCCAACGGTGACGATACCGTAAAGAAGTTCGGATCTCCGGCCGTGCATCGGCCGTCGAGGGACTATTGCCGTGATGAAACGGAAACCCGTTTCGCGACGATGAGACAACCGAACCCAGCCGGCGTCGGGGCTTCCGACGCCCCCGACAGGCAGGTCCACGACGATGATCCGACCGGCATCACGCGATGCGCTCCGCGCGCCCGGCCAGAGCAGAACGCGGCGTGCGCGAGTGGCCCAGGCGGCAGCGTTCGCCCTCGTCACCGCACTGTTCCCCGTTGTCACCGCCGGTGCCGCAGAGGCGGATCCGGTCATCGACAACGCACAGCCGCTCGCATCGCCGGTGTCGGTCAACGGTTCACGCATCACACGGATCGAGGTGCGTGACGCGCAGTCCCTCGTGATGTACGTGTATTCCGGGTCGATGGACCGGGAGATCCCGCTCGATATCATCCGTCCGAAGGACACGAGCGTGCCCCGCCCCACGTTGTATCTGCTCAACGGCGCCGGCGGCGGTGAGGACGGTGCGACCTGGCGGGCACGGACCGACGCGGCGACGTTCCTGGCCGACAAGAACATCAACGTGGTGACCCCGATGGCCGGCAAGTGGAGCTACTACACCGATTGGCAGCGGCCCGATCCGGTGCTCGGTGTCAACAAGTGGACCACCTTCCTCACCGAGGAACTGCCCCCGTTGATCGACGCCGGTCTGGGCGCCGACGGCGTCAACGCGATCGCGGGCCTTTCGTCGTCGGGCACGTCGGTGCTGCAGCTTCCCCTCGCGAAACCGGGCCTCTACCGCGGCGTCGCCGCGTACAGCGGCTGCGCGCAGACGTCGGACCCCGTCGGGCAGGCGTACGTGAATCTCGTGGTCGAATCCTGGGGCGACGGAAACACCGAGAACATGTGGGGCCCACCGGACGACCCCGACTGGGTGGAGAACGATCCCTACGTCAACGCCGAGAAGCTGCGTGGTCTGGCTCTGTACCTGTCGAACGGCAGCGGCCTGCCCGGACAGTACGACACCCTCACCGGACCCGACATCGACGGAGACATCGGGGTACTCGCGAATCAGGTCGTCGTCGGAGGGATCATCGAGGCCGCGACGAACGGCTGCACGCAGAACATGGCGCGAAGGCTCGACGACCTCGACATTCCCGCGACCGTCGTCTTCCGGCCCACCGGAACGCATTCGTGGGGTTACTGGCGTGACGAGCTCCAGAACTCCTGGCCTGTCCTCGCCGGTGCGCTCGGCGTCTGATCCGTATCTACAGCTCGAAACCGGAACGGCCGGACCGGAACCCACGTTCCGGTCCGGCCGTTTCCGGTTCTAGCCGTCGAGCCGGCGGAAGAAGCCGGTCCGGGCGTAGTACTCCACGTACCGACCGAGCACCTCCGCGTCCACGACCGGGCACTCCACGCCGGTCCCGGCCAGGTACGCGCGAGTCTTCTCGTCCGAGAACGTCTCGATCTCGGCGAGACCGGTCGCGAACTGGCCGGACACGAGCATCGCCCGCATCAGACTGTCGTCACCGGCCGCGGAGAGTTTCTCCGCCGTGGTGAACAACGCCTCCCCGAACTCGGGCACCGTCACCGTGCGCAGGTCGAATCCGTGCGCACGCAACTGCGTTTCGAGCTCGGACATCGGCACCCGCCGCTGCGACACGAGATGGTAGGTCCCACCCCAGGTCACCGGATCGACGGCGAGCTGCACCAGCGCCCGTGCGACGTAGTTGACCGGGACCATCGGCACCGTGCCGGTCGCGATGTCCGGAATCTGCTGCAGCGCGACGATGGCGCGCACCATGTTCCAGAACGCGTCGTCCGAGCCGCACGCACCGGTTTCCACGTCGCCGGTGATCAGACCGGGCCGGTAGATCGACACCGGAACGCCCCGTTCGCCGGCGAGCCGGACCACGGCCTCGCCGACCCACTTCGACTGGACGTACCCCGAGCCGCCGACCCGCTCCGCCTCGAGCAGATCGTCCTCGCCCGCGACGTACGGCCGCCCTTCCGCGAGCGCCGCCTCGTCGGTGAGGACCGAGCCGGTGGACACGAAGTGCAGCGGCTTGAGCCGGACGGTCGCGGCGAGCCGCAGCAGTTCCTCCGTCGCGAGCACGTTCGGCCGATGCAACCGGCTGTACGTCTCGATGTGGTTGACACGTGCCCCGTTGTGCACGATGGCGTCGACCCGCTCGGCGAGTTCGGCGAACCGGTCCTCGTCGAGCCCGAGCCGGTCCTGCCCGAGATCACCCGGCACCGCGACGATGCGGTCGGCTCCGGTGTCCCGCCAGGATCCGAAGCGGCGCATCGATTCCACGATGCGGGCCAGGCCGTGTTCGGGCGACTCGGCCCGGACGAGGCACCACACCTCGGCGTCGGTGCGATCGAGCAGTTCCCGCACCAGGTGCGAACCGAGGAAACCGGTGGCACCGGTCAACAGCACGACCTCGGGTTCGACGCGCGGCGGCTGCGCCCCGTCGGCGGTGATGTCCGCGGCGAGGCTCACGTGTTCCGCGAAGCTCGCGACGTCCGGTCCGCTGCGCTGCGGGTCGATCGCCCGCGCGAGATCCTCGACCTGCGGGTGGTCGAACAACTCCTGGACCCCGGCCTCGAGACCGGTCAGGTCCCGCAACCGGTTGATCACCTTGATCACCAGCAGCGAATGCCCGCCGAGTTCGAAGAAGTCGTCGTCGAGACCGACCCGCTCGACACCGAGGACCTCGGCGAACACGGCCGCGACCGCGAGTTCGACCGGCGTGACGGGTGCGCGGAACTCCCGCGCCTCGAACACCGGCGCCGGCAGGGCCCGGCGATCCAGCTTGCCGACCGGGGTCAGCGGCAGCTGGTCGAGGACCATGATCGCCGACGGAACCATGTGCGAGGGAACGCTTCTCGCCACGAACTCCTTGAGTTCGGCCGGATCGATCCGCTCCCCCGCCACCGGCAGCACGTATCCGACGAGCTGCGCCGACGAGGACTCGCCGTCCTTGTGCGCGACCGTCGCGGCCACGTCGACGGACGGGTGCGCGGAAAGGGCCGCGTCGATCTCGCCGAGTTCGATGCGCAGACCGCGGATCTTGACCTGGAAGTCGCTGCGCCCGACGTAGGCGATCTCGCCGTCCGCCGTCCACGTCACGACATCGCCCGTGCGGTACATGCGGTCACCGGGAACACCGAACGGATCCGCGACGAATCGCTCCGCGGTCAGACCGCGACGCTCGTGGTATCCGCGAGCGAGTTGCACACCGGCGATGTACAACTCGCCGGGCACGCCCACCGGAACGGGCCGCAACCGGCTGTCGAGCACCAGTTCCCGCATTCCGCGGATCGGCCCGCCGATCGTGACCGGCGCACCGGGGACCATCGGTTCGGAGATGTTCGACATGATCGTCGTCTCCGTCGGCCCGTAGCCGTTGTACAGCGACCGTCCGGGCGCCCACTTCTCCACGATGTCCGCCGAGACCGCCTCGCCACCGGCGACGAGATGCTGCAACGAATCCAGACCCGCCGGATCCATCGACGCCAGCACCGTCGGGGTGATGAACGCGTGCGTCACCGACTCGCGCCGGATCAGGTCCCCGAGTGCGTCCCCGCCGAACACGTCCGGCGGCGAGACCACCATCGCCGCGGCCGCGCCGAGCGCCAGCAGCAGTTCGAGGACGGACGCGTCGAAACTCGGCGATGCCACGTGCAGGACGCGCGACTGCTCCGTCGGCGAGTACCGCTCGTACTGCTCGACGCAGAAGTTGTGCAGACCGGCGTGGGTGACGGCGACGCCCTTCGGGAGGCCCGTCGAACCGGACGTGTAGATCACGTACGCGACCTGCGACGACCGGATCGGTGCGGGCAGATCCCGGTAGGTGACCGGCGCATCGGATTCGGCAGCGCACCGGGACCGCACGTCCGCGTCGTCGAGCACGAGCCAGTCGACACCGTCCGACAGTCCGTCGACGTGCGCCGACATCGTCAGGCCCAGAACGACTCCCGAATCGTCGATCATGTGCGCGACACGATCGGCCGGGTACTTCACGTCGACCGGGACGTAGCCGGCGCCGGTCTTCGCGACCGCCCACACGGCGAGCACGGACTCGATCGACCGCGGCACCGCGATCGCGACGAGATCGGACGATCCGATTCCCCGGCCGAGCAGCACCCGCGCCAGGCGCGAGGACTGCTCGTCGAGTTCCCGGTAGGTCAGCGAGCGGTCGCCGAAGACCAGCGCGGTCCCGTCCGGGTTCTTCGCGACGGCCTCCGCCATGAGCGCGGGCAGGGTCGACGTCCACACCCGGCCGCGAGGAGCGCGAGCGGCAGCGGCGCCCGCGCGGGCGGCGCCGACGAGGGCCGCGCGCTCGGAGTCCGCGAGGACCTCGACGTCCCCGACGACGATCGTGGGATCGGCGGTGACCGCGGCGAGCACCCGGCCGAACCGCTCGGCGAACGCCACCACGGTCGACTCGTCGAACAGGTCGGTCGCGTAGGTCAGGTCGACGCGGTATTCGCCTCCGGCACCGACCTCGGTGACGGTCACCTGCAGGTCGAAGCGGGAGACTCCGTCCTCGAATTCGACTGCGGCGAGCCGCAGTCCACCGAGATCGAACGCCGCAGCCGGCTGGTTCTGGAACACCAGAGCCACCTGGAACAGCGGGTTGCGCGCCGTGGACCGTTCGACGTCGAGCGCTTCGACGAGACGCTCGAACGGAATGTCGGCGTGTCCGAACGCGCCGAGATCCGCCGTCCTGGCCCGCGCCAGCAGGTCCGCGAACGTCTCGTCGGCCACCACGGGGGTGCGCAGCACGAGCGTGTTGACGAACATGCCGACGAGATCGTCGAGCGCGGCGTCACCTCGACCGGCCACCGGAGCACCGACGGTGACGTCATCGCTGCCGGACAACCGCGCCAGCAGCAGCGCCAACGCGGCGTGCACCACCATGAACGGCGTCGATCCCCGCTCCCCCGCCAGCCGGTCGATACCGGCCCGCACGTCGGCGGGCACGGTGAACCGGTGGGTGGCACCGCGGTGCGACAGCGCGGCGGGACGCGGCCGGTCGGTCGGCAGCGTCACCTCCTCGGGAGCCCCGGCGAGGACTTCGGTCCAGTACCCGAGCTGCTGCGCGAGCAGCGACTGCGGATCCGCCTCGTCGCCGAGCACGTCCCGCTGCCACAGCGTGTAGTCCGCGTACTGCACCGGCAGCGGCGCCCAGGTGGGGGTGCCACCCTGCACGCGAGCCGCGTACGCCGTGACGACGTCGCGGGTCAGCGGCGCGATCGAGAAACCGTCCGCGGCGATGTGGTGCGCGACGAACACGAACACGTGGTCGTCCTCGGCGATCCGCAGCAGAGCCGCGCGGACCGGAACCGCCGTCGTGACGTCGAACCCGGCCGTGACCAGCTCGGCGACCCGCTCGAGTACGGCGGTCTCCGAGACGTTCTCGACGGCCGGTGTCAGGCGGGCCCGCTCCGGGGACAGCACGTCCTGCACCCCGGTGCCGTCGACCTCCGGGTAGACGGTGCGCAGCACCTCGTGGCGGGCGACCACGTCGTCGACGGCGAGCTGCAGTGCCGCCACGTCGAGTGCGCCCGCCATGCGGATCGCGATCGGGATGTTGTACGCGGCCGAACCCGGGTCGAAGCGGTTGAGGAACCACATGCGGGACTGCGCCGCCGACAACGGGATCCGCTCGGGGCGGGGCTGCGGCACGAGTGCGGCACGACCCGGTCCGCCGGTGTGCGACTCGAGACGCGCGGCGAGCGCTTCGACGGTCGTCGCCTCGAAGAGCGCACGCACCGGCACCGCGGCGTCGAGCGCCGCTCCGAGCCTGGCCACGACCTGGGTCGCGACGAGCGAGTTGCCGCCGAGCTCGAAGAAGTCGTCGTCGACACCGATCGCGTCGATGCCGAGAACGTCCGCGAACACTCCGGCGACGATCTGCTCGACCGGGGTGGACGGCGCCCGGAACTCCCGCGCCTCGAACACCGGCGCCGGCAGCGCCTTGCGGTCGAGCTTGCCCGACGCGTTGAGCGGGAACGCGTCGAGCACGACGATGGCCGACGGCATCATGTAGGTCGGCAGCTTCCGGCTCAGCGCCTGGCGGGCCCGATCGAGGTCGAACGACTCCGGTGCTCCCGGCACGATGTACGCGACGAGCTGTTCACCGGTGGCGGTGTCGACGACGAGCACCGCGGCGGAGATGACCGCGTCGTCGTCGAGCAGCGCCGCCTCGATCTCGCCGAGCTCGATGCGCTGGCCGCGGAACTTGACCTGGAAGTCGGTGCGCCCGATGTAGACGAGTTCACCGCCCTGCCAGTACACGAGGTCACCGGTGCGGTACATCCGCTCGCCCGCCTCGAACCTGTCGGCCACGAACCGGTCACTCGTGAGGTCGACGCGGCCGTGGTAACCGCGCGCCAACTGCACGCCGGAGAGATACAGCTCGCCGGGCACGCCGTCGGGTACCGGATTCAGGCGGGAGTCGAGGACGTAGACCTTCGAATTCCACTGCGGCACACCGATCGGCACCGAGCCGGTATCGCCCGGCGCGGCCTGCCGGTAGGTGATCGAGACGGCCGCCTCGGTCGGGCCGTACAGGTTGTGCAGCCCGGCGCCGCTGATCCGCGCGAACGCCTCGGCGGTCGCTGCGGGCAGGGCCTCACCGATGACGAACACGTCGCGCAGGCCCGCGACGTCGCCCGCCGCCACCGCGGAGACGAACACCGACAGCATCGACGGAACGAAGTCGGTGACCGTGACCCCCGCCGAACGGATCCGCTCCGCGAGGTACAGCGGGTCGCGGTGGCCGTCCGGGGTTGCGACGACGAGGGTCGCCCCGACCCGCAGCGGCAGGAAGAAGCCCCACAGCGACACGTCGAACGTCGTCGCGGTCTTCTGCAGGTACACGTCGGCCTCGGTGAACCGGTACTGCCCCTGCATCCACTCCATCTGGTTGACGATCGCGCCGTGCGGGACCGCGACACCCTTGGGCTTGCCGGTGGACCCGGACGTGAAGATCACGTACGCGGTGTTGCCCGCGTACACGGACCCGCGCCGTTCGGAGTCCTCGATCGGATCGGTCGGGACACCGGACAGATCCAGAGTGTCGAGGAACAGCACGGTCCGGCCGCTCGCGGCGGTGAAGTCGTCCCGTTCGGTGCTGAGCACCGCGACCGGGTCCGCCGCGTCGAGGATGTAGGCGATGCGATCGGCCGGATGATCCGGATCGACCGGCACGTACGCGCCGCCCGCGCGGAGCACGGCGTACATGCCGACGACCAGTTCGAGCGAACGGCGCATCGCGAGCGCGACCCGCGACTCCGGACCCACCCCGAGCGCGATCAGGTGCCGCGCGAGCGCGGTGATACGAGCGTCGAACTCGGCGTAGGTGAGCGAATCACCTTCGTAGACCACGGCATTCGCGTCCGGAGTCAGGACCGCCTGCCGGTCGAAGCTGTCGAGCAGCAGGGTGTCGACGGTGGGATGCTGCGTCCGGTTGCGCGCATCGACGATCTCGGCGCGTTCGTCCGCAGCGAGGACCGGCAGGTCACCGACGGCGATCGCCGGGTCGGTGGTCACCGCTTCGAGGATCCGCACGAAGCGGTCCGCGAACGCGACGATCGTCGACTCGTCGAACAGGTCGGTGGCGTACTGGATCTCCACCGCGGCACCGGCCGATGTGCCGGCGTCGTCGAACATCTCGGCGACCGCGACCTGCAGGTCGAACTTGACGAGGTTCGTCTCGGTCTCGACGGGTGCGACGGACAGTCCGCCGAGTTCGAGCGCGGTGCGGTTCATGTTCTGGAAGAACAGCGCCACCTGGAACAGCGGATGCCGGCCCTGCGACCGTGCCGGGTCGAGCACCTCGACGAGGCGCTCGAACGGGACGTCGGCGTGCGCGAACGCCCCGAGGTCGGTGGACCGGACCCGGCCGAGCAGTTCCTCGAACGCTTCGCCCGCCGCGACGTCCGTGCGCAGGACCAGCGTGTTGACGAACATGCCGACGAGATCGTCGAGCGCGGCCTCGCCGCGGCCCGCGATGGGTGCGCCGATCGCGATGTCGTCGGTGCCGGACAGCCGCGCCAGCAGGGACGCGAGCGCCGCGTGCACGACCATGAACGGGGTCGCCTGACGGTCACGCGCCAGCGCGCCGATCGCGTCCTGCAGCCGGGCCGGGAGCGTGAACGTGTAGGCCGCGCCCCGGTTGGTGGCCACCGCCGGCCGCGGCCGGTCGCTCGGGAGGTCCAGCTGGTCGGGGATGCCCGCCAGCCGCTCGGTCCAGTAGCCGAGCTGCCGTGCGATCACCGATTCGGGATCGGACTCGGCGCCGAGCACCTCGCGCTGCCAGAGCGTGAAGTCGGCGTACTGCACCGGCAGCGGTGCCCACGCCGGGGCTTCACCGCGCGAGCGGGCGGCGTACGCGATCATCACGTCCCGGGTCAGCGGTGCCATCGAGAAGCCGTCGGCGGCGATGTGATGGACCGAGAAGACCAGGACGTGTTCGCCGTCGCCGAGCTGCAACAGCGCGGCACGCACGGGAACCTGTGCGGTGACGTCGAATCCGGACTCGACGATCTCGGTGACCACCTCGAACGCCGAGTCCGCGGTGACGGCTCGCACGTCCAGTTCGACCCCGGCCTCACCGGCGGGCAGCACCACCTGGTGCCCGGCGCCGTCGACCTCCGGGTAGACGGTACGGAGCACCTCGTGCCGGGCCACCACGTCGGCGACCGCCGCACGCAGCGCGTCGACGTCGAGTTCGCCGGACAGGCGCACCGCCACCGGGATGTTGTCGACCGCGGACGCGGTGTCGAACCGGTTGAGGAACCACATGCGGGACTGCGCCAGCGACAGCGGGATCCGGTCCGGGCGCGGCTGCGGCTCGAGCGGCGCACGCCGGCCCGAACCGGCGCGGGATTCGACGCGGGCCGCGAGGGCCGTCACCGTCGAATCCTCGAACAGGACACGCACGGGCACCTCGGTGTCGAGGGCCGCCCCGAGCCTCGCCGCGACCTGCGTCGCGACGAGCGAGTTGCCGCCGAGCGCGAAGAAGTCGTCGTCGGCACCGACGCGATCGACGCCGAGAACGTGCGCGAACGTGGCCGCGACGATCTCCTCGACGGGGGTGGCCGGGGCACGGAACTCCCGGGCCTCGAACACCGGCGCGGGCAGGGCCTTGCGGTCGAGCTTGCCGGACGCGTTGAGCGGGAACGCGTCGAGCACGGTCACCACGTCGGGAACCATGTACGCGGGCACGCGTGCCCCGACCGCGGACTTCACCGCGGCCACCTCGACATCCGCGCCGTCCGCCGGCACCACGTACGCGACGAGCTGCTGACCGAGTTCCCCGTCGTGGACCACCACGACGGACTGTGCGATCTCGGGCAGGTCCGTCAGCGCCGACTCGATCTCGCCGAGTTCGATGCGCAGACCGCGGACCTTCACCTGGAAGTCGGTGCGGCCGATGTATTCCAGTTCCCCGGCGGCCGACCACTTCACGAGGTCACCGGTCCGGTACATGCGCGTGCCGGTCGCGAACGGGTCGGCGACGAACCGTTCCGAGGACAGGTCGGGACGCCGCACGTAGCCACGCGCGACCTGGACACCCGACAGGTACAGCTCCCCGGCGACACCCACGGGCACCGGCTGCAACCGGTCGTCGAGCACGTACACCCGGGTGTTCCACACGGGCGCACCGATCGGCACGGTCACGACGTCCGCGTCGGTGACCTCGTGGAAGGTCACGTCCACCGCGGCCTCGGTCGGCCCGTAGAGGTTGTGCACGGCGACCCCGGGCACGAGTTCCCGCATCCGCGCGGCGATCGGCGCGGGCAGCGCCTCACCCGAGGCGAACACCATCCGCAGTCCGGATCCCGCCGCGCTCGGCTCGGCGACGTACGCGGCGAGCATCGACGGCACGAAGTGCACGACCGTGACGCCGGCGTCGGCGACGAGCCGGGCCAGCGCCGCCGGATCGCGGTGCACGTCCGGTGCCGCGACGACCAGGCGGGCACCGATCTGCAAGGGCCAGAAGAACTCCCAGACCGACACGTCGAACGTGAAGGGGGTCTTCTGCACGACCACGTCGTCCGCGGTCAGTTCGTACTGCCCCTGCATCCACAGCAGACGGTTGACGATCGCGGCGTGCGCGACCGCCACACCCTTCGGGCGGCCCGTCGAACCGGACGTGAAGATCACGTAGGCGGTGTTGTCCGGGAGGACGGCACCGAGCCGTTCGGCGTCCGTGACCGGACCGTCCGGGTAGCCGGAGACGTCGAGCCGATCGAGCAGCACCACGTCGCGGCCCGGAGCCTCGATCGCGTCGGTGCTCGTGGACAGCACGAGCACGGGATCCGCGGTCGCGAGCACGTACTCGTTGCGTTCGGCCGGCTGGTCGGGATCGATCGGCACGTACGCGCCGCCCGCCACGACCACCGCGTACATGCCGACGAGCAGTTCGGTCGAGCGACGCATCGTCAGGGCGACGAGCGCATCGGGACCGACACCCGACGCGATCAGGACCCGCGCCAGCCGGTGCACCCGCGACGCGAATTCGCGGTAGGTCAGGGTCTCGTCACCGAACACGACCGCCGGGGCGTCCGGGGTCCGCGCGACCTGCGCCTCGAACAGATCCACGAGGGTCGCGGTCGAATCGGTCTCGTGTGCGGTGTCGTTCCACGTTTCGAGGACCGAGATCCGTTCGGCCGCATCCAGCACCGGAACGTCACCGACCCGCAGGGCCGGATCGGAGACGACCGCCGCGAGCACCCGGGTGAACCGCTGCGCGAGCGACGCCACGGTCGCCTCGTCGAACAGATCGGTCGCGTAGGTGACACCGGCGGCGATTCCCGCGGGCGAACCGTCGGCGGCGAACGTGTCCGACAGCACGAACTGCAGGTCGAACTTCGCGGTGCGGTTCTCGGCCTGCACACCGGCGACCGTCAGCCCCGGCAGCTCGAAGCTCGACTGCCCGATGTTCTCGAACGTGAGCATCACCTGGAACAGCGGGTGCCGCGCCTGCGACCGCGGTGGATCCAGCACCTCGACGAGCCGCTCGAACGGCACGTCCGCGTGCCCGAACGCACCGAGATCGGTGTCCTTGACCCGGGACAGCAGGTCGGTGAACGGCTCCGAGCCGTCGATGCGCGTCCTCAGGACCAGCGTGTTGACGAACATGCCCACCACGTCGTCCAGCGCGGCCTCGCCGCGACCGGCGACCGGCGTGCCGATCGCGATGTCGTCGCTGCCGGACATGCGTGCCAGGACCGCGGCCAGCGCCGCGTGCACCACCATGAACGCGGTCACGCCCGTACGCCGCGCCAGGTCGGCGATGCCGGCCTGGACGTCCGCTCCGATCTCGAAACGGTGGTCGCGGCCGGTGTTCGACGCGACGGCCGGCCGGGGCCGGTCGGTGGGCAGATCCAGCTGATCCGGCACACCCTCCAGCGCGGTGGTCCAGTAGTCGAGCTGGCCGGCGATCAGCGACCGCGGATCGTCCTCGGCCCCCAGGACCTCGCGCTGCCACAGCGTGTAGTCCGCGTACTGCACCGAGAGCGGTGCCCACGACGGGTGCTCCCCGCGCGACCGGGACGCGTACGCGACCATCACGTCCCGGGTCAGCGGTCCCATCGAGAAACCGTCGGCCGCGATGTGGTGCGCCACGACCACCAGCACGTGCTCGTCCGGGGCGACGCGCAACAGCTCCGCGCGCACCGGCACCGCGGTGGTGACGTCGAATCCGGTTCCCACCGCGGCGAACACCCGCTCGAGCGCCTCGGACTCGGTCACCTCGCGCGGCGGGAGCTCGATCCGTGCCTGCGCGGCCGTCAGGATCACCTGCGTGCCGGCGCCGTCGACCTCCGGGTACACGGTCCGCAGGGTTTCGTGCCGGGCGACGACGTCGTTGACGGCCGCTTCGAGGGCCGTCACATCGAGTTCACCCGTCAGGCGGATCGCGACCGGCACGTTGTACGCGGCCGATTCCGGATCGAACCGGTTCAGGAACCACATCCGGGACTGCGCCGGCGACAACGGAATACGGTCCGGACGCGGCCGCGCGGTGAGCGCGACCCGGCCGCCGGCACCGGCGTGCTGCTCGGCGACCGCGGCGAGTGCGGCGACCGTCGGGGCCTCGAACAGCGCGCGCACCGGGATCCGGGTGTCGAGTTCGCTGCCGATCCGGGAGACCACCTGGGTGGCGACGAGCGAGTTGCCGCCCAGGGCGAAGAAGTCGTCGTCGAGGCCGACGCGATCGAGACCGAGCACCTCGGCGTAGACGGCGGCGACGATCTCCTCGACCGCGGTCGTCGGGCCACGGAACTCGCGCACGGCGAGCACCGGCTCCGGCAGGGCGCGCCGGTCGAGCTTGCCGGAGTGGTTGAGCGGAAGCTCGTCCAGCACCATCACGACGTCGGGAACCATGTACCGGGGCAGCGATTCGCCGAGGCGGTCGCGGGCGGCGTCGACATCGACGGTCGCGCCCGCCGACGGCACCACGTAGGCGACGAGCTGCTGACCGAATTCACCGTCGTGGACCACAACGACGGACTGCCCGATCTCCGGCAGGTCGGTCAGCGCCGTCTCGATCTCGCCGAGTTCGATGCGCAGACCACGCACCTTCACCTGGAAGTCGGTGCGGCCGAGGTAGTCCAGCGTGCCGTCGGGCAGCCACCGCACCAGGTCGCCGGTCCGGTAGAGGCGACCACCGGTGGTATCGAACGGGTCGGCGACGAATCGCTCGGCGGTAAGGTCCGGCCGGCCGAGGTAGCCGCGGGCGACCTGGACACCCGACAGGTACAGCTCGCCGGGGACACCGACGGGCACCGGATGCAGGCGTGCGTCGAGGACGTACGCACGGACGCCGCGGATCGGCTCACCGATCGGAACCGACGAGGATTCCTCTGCGACACAACGGAACACCGTCGAGGTCACGGTGACCTCGGTCGGCCCGTAGGTGTTGTCGAGCACCGCATCCGAACGCGACACGAAACGCGCCACGAGTTCCGGGGGCAGTGCCTCGCCACCGGCCGACAGGTACCGCAGCGACGGCGGCAGGGCGAGGCCGTCGTCGGCGAGGAACAACGCGAGCATCGACGGCACGAACTCGAGGATGCACACGTCCCACCGGCGGGAGACCTGCACGAGGTACTCGGGGTCGCGGTGGCCGCCGGGCTCCGCGATCACCAGCCGGGCACCGGCCTGCAGCGGGTAGAACAGCTCCCACACACACGCGTCGAACGTGATGGGCGTCTTGTGCAGCGCGGTGTCCCCGGCTCCGAGGTCGTACCGCTCCGCCATCCAGGCGATCTGGTTGACGACGGACCGGTGCGAGACGGCGACGCCCTTGGGGCGTCCCGTCGAACCCGACGTGAAGATCACGTACGCGGTGTTGTCCGGTCGCAGACCGGCGGCCGTCACGACCTGCGCCGTGTCGACCTGCGCCGTCTCGACATCGAGGTCGAGGTCCGCGACGTCGATCGCCGCGACCTCGCCCGGCAGGGCGTCACGGTCCGCGGCGGTGGTGAGCACGAGCAGCGGTGCCGCGACCTCGAGCACGTACGCCGTGCGGTCGAGGGGATGCTCGGGATCGATCGGAACGTAGCCGCCGCCCGCCCGCAGGATCGCGTAGATCGCGACGAGCATGTCGACGGATCGGCTCATGCACACGCCGACCAGCACTTCCGGACCCACGCCCCGGTCGACGAGGACCTGCGCGAGCGCGTTCATCCGGCGGTCGAACGCCGCGTAGTCGAGGATCTCGTCGCGGAACACCACCGCCGGCGCGTCCGGCGTCCGCTGCACCTGCGCGGCGAATCCGTCGAGCAGCAGTTCGTCGGTCTCCGGTCGGGCGGTGTCGTTCCACTCGACGAGCATCCGGCGGCGTTCTTCGTCGTCGACCAGTTCGAGGTCGCCGACGACGACGTCCGGATCGGCCGTCGCGGCCGCCAGGACGCGGACGAGGCGCTCCGCGATGGCGGACACGGTTGCCGCATCGAAGATGTCCGCGGCGTAGCCGATCTCGCCCAGGTAGGACCCGTCACCTCCGGCCGGTTCGACCAGGGTGACCGAGAGATCGTATTGCGCTGCCTGCCAATCGAATTCGAGCGCAGACACCGACAGGCCCGGAAGCTCGACCACCGACTGGCTGTAGTTCTGGAACGCCAGCATGACCTGGAACAGCGGCGAGAACGACTGCGAGCGAACAGGGTTGATGCGGTCCACCAGGCGTTCGAACGGGACGTCCGCGTGCGCGAACGCGCCGAGATCGGCGCGGGACGTTCCCGAGAGCAGGTCGCGGAACGACGCGGCCGCATCGATCGGGGTGCGCAACACCAGGGTGTTGACGAACATGCCGACCAGGTCGTCGAGTGCGGCCTCGCCGCGACCGGCGACCGGGGTGCCGATCGTGATGTCGTCGCTGCCGGACAACCGCGCCAGCAGCACAGCGAGGGCGGTGTGCACGACCATGAACGGCGTGGCGCGCTGCTCCGCCGCCAGACGCTTGATCCCGGCGACGACATCCGACGGCACCGCGAAGTCGACGGTTCCGCCGACGCCGTCGCGCACCGCCGGCCGGGGCCGGTCGGTGGGCAGGTCGAGCACGTCGGGCGTTCCGGCGAGCGTGTCGACCCAGTAGTCGAGTTGCTGCGAGAGCAACGAATCGGGGTCCGCCTCGTCGCCGAGGACCTCGCGCTGCCACAGCGCGAAGTCCGCGTACTGCACCTCGAGGGGCTGCCAGGCGGGGGCCTGACCGCCGACGCGGGCCGTGTAGGCCAGGACGATGTCTCGGGCCAGCGGTCCGGTCGACACACCGTCGGCCGCGATGTGGTGCACGACGAGAGCGAGCACGTGCTCGTTCTCGGTGATCCGGAACAGGGCGCCGCGCACGGGCGGCGCCGCGGTCACGTCGAAGCCCGCGGACAGCAGTTCCGCGACCCGGGTGCGCAGCTCGGTGTCGTCGGCGACCTGCACCGGGTCGAGACCGTCCGGCAACCACCCGGCCGGAAGCACTTCCTGCACGCCGGCGCCGTCGACCTCCGGGTAGAAGGTGCGCAGCACCTCGTGCCGGGAGATCACGTCACGGACCGCCGCTTCGAGCGCGGCGACGTCGAGAGTGCCACTCAGCCGCATCGGAATCGGGATGTTGTAGGCCGCGGAGTCCGGCTCGAAGCGGTTCAGGAACCACATCCGCTGCTGCGCCAACGACAACGGCACCCGCTCCGGACGCGGACGCGCCGTCAGCGCCACCCGCGCACCGGAACCGGCGTGCGACTCGACCGCCGCCGCCAGCGCCGCCACCGTCGAGGCCTCGAACACCGACCGCACCGGCACCTGCGCATCCAGCGCCGCACCCAGCCGGGCCGTCACCTGCGTCGCCACCAGCGAATTACCGCCGAGCGCGAAGAAGTCGTCGTCCAAGCCGACCCGCTCGACACCGAGCACCTCGGCGAACACACCCGCGACGATCTGCTCGATCGCGGTGACCGGGGCTCGGAAGGCCACGGCCTCGAACACCGGCGCGGGCAGCGCCTTCCGGTCGATCTTGCCGTTGATGTTCAACGGCAGCGCGTCGAGCACCACCCACGCGGTCGGCACCATGTACGACGGCAGCTCCCACGCCGCCGACTGCTTCACCGCATCGAGGTCGAGCTCGCCGTCGGGCACGAGGTAGGCGACCAGCTGCTCGCCGAGATGCGCGTCCTCACGAACCACGACGACGGCCTGCGCCACCGAATCCTGGTTCCGCAGAACCGATTCGATCTCACCGAGCTCGATCCGGAAACCACGCACCTTCACCTGGAAATCGGTGCGGCCCAGGTAGTCCAGCGAGCCGTCCGGCAGCCAGCGCACCAGATCACCGGTGCGGTAGAGACGACCACCGTCGGGGTCTGCGGCGAACGGATTCGCCACGAACCGATCCGCCGTCAACTCCGGCCGACCGAAATACCCCCGAGCCAACTGCACACCCGACAGATACAACTCACCCGCAACACCCACCGGCACCGGACGCAACCGCTCGTCCAACACGAACGCCGACACATTCCACTCCGGCACACCGATCGGCACACCCACCACATCGGCACCCGACACCTCGTGCCAGGTCACCGACACCGCAGCCTCCGTCGGACCGTACAGATTGAACAGCCCCACACCCGGATTCGACGACCGGAACCGCTGCGCCACCGCACCCGGCAACGCCTCACCGATCGCCAGCACCCGACGCAACGACGACGCCAACACCCCCGAACCCGAGGACGACGCCGCCGTCAACAACGCCTCGAGCATCGACGGCACCACATGCAACGTCGACACCGACGCCGACCGCATCAACCCCAGCAGATAACCCGGATCCCGATGCCCCTCCGCCTCGGCCACCACCAACCGGCCACCCGAGACCAACGCCGACCAGAACTCCCACACCGACAAATCGAACGTCGCCGCAGTCTTGAGCAACACCGCATCGTCCGGACCCAACCCGAACGCCGCGACCTTCCACACCAACTGATTCGCCACCGCCCGATGCGGCACCGCCACACCCTTCGGACGACCCGTCGAACCCGACGTGAAGATCACATACGCCGTGTGCTCCGGCGCCGGAGACGCCACGCGCAACGGGACATCGACCGTCGAATCATCCTGCGGCACAAAGTCGTCGACGAACAGGACGGCGCGGTCACCGTCGGCCCCGAAGCCTTCGCCGCGCGTGGTCAGCACACACACCGGATCCGCGGTGCCGAGAATGTAGTCCGTCCGCTCCGCCGGCTGATCCGGATCCACCGGCACGTAGGCACCACCGGCCTTCGCGACCGCGACCATGCCGATCACCAGCTCCACGGACCGGCGCATACCGAGCGCGACCCGCTCCTCGGGAGCGACGCCGAGGTCGACCAGCTGCCGGGCGGTCGCGCCCGCCCACGCGTCGAGCTGCCGGTAGGTCCAGGTGCGGCCGTCGAATTCGAGAGCCGGGGCGTCCGGGTTCGCGGCGACCTGTGCCTCGAACAACGACACCAACGTCGCCGACGCATCCACCTCGTGCGCAGTGTCGTTGAACGACTCCAGAATTCGCGACCGCTCCCCCGCACCGAGGATCTCCAGATCCCCGACCGGGCGCGACGGATCCGCCACGATCTCCTCGAGCACCCGCACGAACCGCTCGACGAACGAAACCACCGTCGATTCGTCGAACAACGCGGTCGCATAGGTCACGAAACCGCCGATCCCCGTGGGGGCCCCGGCCTCGTCGTAGGTGTCCTGCACGATCCAGTGCAGATCGAACTGCGAGGTGTCGCCGGCCAGGTCGATGCCCTCGACGGTGACCGACGGCAGTTCGAGGGTGGTCCGGGCGAGGTTCTGGAAGGACAGGCCGACCTGGAACAGCGGATGCCGCGCCGTCGACCGCGCCGGATTGAGCACCTCCACCAGCCGC
>Ga0180218_1000602_pt1 | contig 30125 bp, 30 predicted proteins | sample eDN3rd37CKraftBY_FD_151334 | JGI IMG/M metagenome (GOLD analysis project Ga0180218, IMG submission 151334) | Enriched backyard soil microbial communities from Emeryville, California, USA - eDNA 3rd pass 37_C Kraft BY (version 2) (version 2) | ecosystem: Environmental > Terrestrial > Soil >... | reverse complement strand
CCATCGCCGGCCGCCTTGGCGACCGCATCGACACCGATATTGCCGCCGGCGCCGCCCTTGTTCTCGATCACGATGGTGCCGCCGAGCGCCTTGGCCCATTCGTCGGCGACGAGCCGCGCCGCGATGTCGGCGCTGCCGCCCGGCGCGTAGGGCACCACCAGCTTGATCGGCCGCTCGGGATAGCCCTGCGCGTACGCGCCCGCGGCGCCGACCGTGCTACCGAAAGCCAGCGTCAGGCCGGCGCAAAGGAGTTGCAGTTTCATCGTTGTCTCCATCCACTCGGGGGTTGGTGGTGATTGGTTTCGTTATTGGTCTGGTTATTGGTCTTGTTGTGGAAGGCATCGTATCATTGATGAAAACCAGCATAATTTCCGCTCGGCACATGCTTGATTAACCATAATTCATGAATCTACCATTCATGAATCGACGCTGCGCTCACCTGCACCATCGCCTGTACCTTCCCTGCACCAGACCCTTCATGGACGGCTTTTCCGATCTCGCCTTCTTCGCCACCGTCAACAAGCACGGCAGCCTCGCCGCCGCCGCGCAGCAACTCGGCGTGACGCCCCCCGCGGTCAGCAAGCGCCTGGCCGCGCTCGAGCGGCGCCTCGGCGTGCGTCTGCTGCAACGGACCACGCGGCGGCTCAGCCTCACGCCCGAGGGCGAGACCTATCTGGTCGAAGGCGCGCGCGTGCTCGCCGAACTGGAGGCGCTGGAGCGCACCGTGGCGGGAAGCGGCGCGACGCCGCACGGTCAGCGCGACGCTGGGCTTCGGCCGGCGGTATATCGCGCCGGCACTGTCCGCCTTCGCGCGGCTGCATCCGCGCGTCGAGGTGCAGCTGCATCTGAGCGACCGCCCCGTGAACCTGGTCGAACAGGGCTTCGATGCGTCGATCCGCTTCGGCGAGTTGCCCGACGCGCGGCTGACCGCCCGGCTGCTGGCCAACAATCGCCGCCTGCTGTGCGCGACCCCGGCGTATCTGAAGGCCGCCGGCACACCGGCCACGCCGCAGGACCTGACGCGGCATCAATGCATCTTCATTCGCGAGAGCGACGAAACGTTCGGCACCTGGCATCTGCGCAGCGGCACGCGGCAGGAGACCGTCAAGGTGCGCGGCCCGCTGAGCACCAACGACGGCGAATCGGCGCTTGGCTGGGCGCGCGAAGGGCATGGCATCCTGGTGCGTTCGGAATGGGATGTGGCGCCGCTATTGCGCAGCGGAGAGCTGCAGCCGGTGCTGAAGGAATGGAGCCTGCCGAACGCCGATATCTACATCGTGTTCCCGACGCGCAGCCATCTGTCGGCGAAGACCCGTGCGCTGGTCGATTTCCTGCTGCAACGCTTTGCCGCGCACCGGCGCGTGGACAGCGGCGCGGCGCACAACGGCTGGTGAGGGTGACGATGGCGTGCCGGCGCGTTTAGTCGTGCTCAGTTGTGCTAAGTCGCGCTTAGTCGCTCAGTCGCGATACGGGCGCAGCGGCGCGGCCACCGCCTCCAGCGGCTTGCGTTCGGCATCGACCGCGTATCGCCACGCCAGCAGCCCGGCGACGATCACCAGCGCCGCGCCGATCGCATAACCGATCGCCACCGCCTCCCGGCTGCCCGTTTCGACCAGCATGCCGAACAGCGCCGGCGCCGCGAATCCACCGGCGCCGGTGCCGATCGCAAAGAAGATCGAGATGGCCAGCGCGCGGATTTCCAGCGGGAACACCTCGCTGACCGTCAGATAGGCGGAGCTGGCCGCGGCCGACGCAAGGAAGAACACCGCCGACCAGCACAGCGCCAAGCCGCGCGCCTCGACCCAGCCCTGCACGAAGGCCCAGCCCGTCAGCGCCAGCCCCACGCCGGACAGGCAATAGGTCAGGCCGATCATCCTGCGCCGGCCCACCTGGTCGAACAGCGGGCCGAGGATCAAGGGGCCGAGCACGTTGCCGAGCGCGAAGGGAAACAGATAGAGCGCCACGCGGCCATCGGGCACCGCGTAGAAGCGCGTCAGCACCAGCGCGTAGGTGAAGAAGATCGCGTTGTAGAAGAAGGCCTGCGAGATCATCAGCGCCAGCGCGACCACGGTGCGTCTCCGATAGCGATGCAGCATCACGTCGGCGACCTCGCGCCACGGCGTCGCCTGTCCCGCGGTGCGCGGCATTTTTCGCAGCACGGTGTCGTCGCGGGCGGTATGCGCCGAATGCCCGTAGACCTCGGCCTCGATCCGCTCGACGATCCGCAGCGCCTCTTCCGGGCGGCCATGCGTCAGCAGCCAGCGCGGGCTCTCCGGCACATCGCGCCGCACCAGCAGGATCGCCACGGCCAGGATCGCACCGAGCGCGAAGCCCGCGCGCCAGCCCAGCTCCGGACCCAGCACGCGGGGGTCGAGCAGCACCAGACTCAGGCCCGCGCCGAGCGCCGCGCCCAGCCAGAAGCTGCCATTGATCGCCAGGCTGACGCGCCCACGCACGCGAGCCGGCACCAGTTCGTCGATCGCCGAATTGATCGCCGCGTATTCGCCGCCGATACCCAGGCCGGTGACGAAGCGGCATAGCGCAAAGACCGCGAAATTCGGCGAGAAGGCGGTCGCCAGCGTCGCGCCCATATAGACCGCCAGCGTCAGCAGGAACAGCCGCTTGCGGCCAAGTCGATCGGTCAGGCGGCCGAAGATCAGCGCACCGAGCACCGCGCCGGCGATATAGATCGAACCCGACCAGCCGAATTGCGAGGCCGACAGCCCGAGCGTATCAAGCCGCTGCAACACGCCGCCGAGCGAGCCGACCAGCGTGACCTCCAGACCGTCGAGCACCCATGCCACGCCGAGCGCGATCACCACGCGCCAGTGCCAGCGCGACCAAGGCAGCCCGTCGAGCCGCTCGGGCAGTGCGGCGGCCGGCGCGATCGTGCTCGCCTGCGCGCGCGCCGTCATCACGCCTTTCCGTCGGACTTGCCGGACTTGGCGGAGCCGCCGGACTTGCTGGACTTGGTGCCCTTGTCCTTGCCGATGGAACTGAGCTTCGCCTTGCCGCCAGCCTTGCCGCGAGTCTTGCCATCCTCCCGGTCATCGAGATGACCCGGCAAGCCTCGTGCCTTGCTGCTGCGCGCCAGCTTGACGGCATGCGCGAGCGCCAGCGCGAAACCGGGCACGGTGTCGAGACGTCCGTCGATATGGCGGCGAAAGAAATCGGCCCAGCGGAAATCGGGATAGGCCTGCTTGACCTTGTCGTAGCCGCCGGCCAATTGCGCGAAGGCTTCCAGGCTGCGATACGGATCGTCGCGCATCTCGGCCAGCGAATGCGGCAAGGCCGCGAGCCCCTGCCGCTCGCCGTATTGATCGTAGGGATGGACCAGATGCCGCGCCTCCATCTCGAGCCAGAAGCGATCGGGCGGCAGCGCGCTCCAGTTGTGCTTGATCACCACCGGCACGCTTTCGATGCCCAGCTCATACCAGGCGCGCGCCCAGTGATGGTGGTCGATGACATAGAAGGCCGGGCCGGGGCCGATCACGACATGGATGCGATGCCGCTCCATCAGCTCGATCTGCTTGCGGCCCTGATGGCGCAGGGTCACGTCCATCTTGCTCTGGACGTGATACAGGCCAACCGTCATTTGCGTGGGCCGCAATTGCCTGACGGGCAGCGTGACACGCGCACCCTTGCGCCAGACCTCGCCGGTCAGCGCTTCGGCCGGCGGCACCGGCACGGCCCCGCTGGCCGCCGTCCTGTCGTCGGCCGATTCCAGAGTGTCGCGCAACCGGGCGGTCTCGCCGATGCGTTTCATTGCCTTGCCTCCCTTGCGACCGTCTTGCCGTGGCTTCATGCGGGCCTTTGGTGGTTCGCTGATGACGGAGGCGGGCAAGAAGCATGCCGTCGCTGGAAGCCTGTTACGTCGGGAATCATCGCGGCCACTCGATATCGCGGATTGTAAAAGCTGCAATATCGGGTTGCCGGAAACTGCCCGAAAAACTGCTCGCGAATTGCTCGGGAATTGCCTGAGCCGCGCGTTATTTCACTGCCAGACTTCGGACCATTTCTCGAATTCGTTCGGGCGCAAGCGGAACCGCGCAATGCTGCCAAGATGCAAGGTCATCAATTGCGTTTCGACAACCTCGACAAAGCGGGAGCGATCCTGCTCCGCCAACTGCTCTGCGCGGCTTCGGATAAAGGCCACGGCCTGGACCTTGTTCATCCGCATGCGCACCACCTGCGCGACGGTCTCGCCGATCTGGATTCGATATCGCATGCGGAACGGGTCCGGCTCTCCCACCGACTGCCGGACAGCGGAGTAGCGCGCGCACGATCGCTGGTAAGCCCATACGAACACGTCGCGCAGCAATTCGATCCGGTTCAATTCATAGACGGCCAGCATGGCGCTGATATAGACCTGCTGCGGAACGTCGACGAAGGAGAGCGGACACAGGTTCTGCCGGATCAGCGGAATATTGGCGGCCAGCCGCGAGACCCGTTTATTGACGTCCTCGAACGGCTGCAAATAAGGCAGATGGACCATGGCGAAAAACGCCTGCTCGAACGGGTCATCGATGGCAGCCGCCGTCTCCAGCACGCGCTCGAAACACTCTGCTATGCGCTGCGGGCCGTCCAACGGCGTGAACGACGTTTGCCCGATGCCGACGGCAATGGTGCGCAGCCGCCCGCTCGCCGCCGGATCCGGCAACAGGTTCTCGGAAAGCAGCGCGTGCAGATTCTGGATCGTATAGCGGTTGAACTGGATTTCTTCGGCGCCCGCCAACAGGAACTCGATGGCCTCCTTGTGGTTCAGGATCATCTGCGCTTCGAGCGCGTCCTTGCCTTCCGCGGCTTCGCCGACGGACAGCAGATGCTCGGTCTCCAGCAACGAATACGTGTTGCCTTCCAAGCGACTGGAGTTCCACGACAGGTCGATCAGCAAGCGGCTCGCGATTTGCCGCGCGTAAGTGCCGGCAGGCTCATGGGCGTCGATCACGCTGCCCTGCGCCTTCAGCTCCGCGCGTACCGACTCGGGAAGGTAGAACGTTCGATTGGGACGGTAGGCGTCGAGAAACGCCGGGTTGTAGCCGACCGGATTGCGTTGCGACAGCGGCTGCAGTACATGGGCCTGGACCGATTCCGCCTCGGCCGTCAGGGGCACCCGAAGACAGCCCCGTCCGGTGGTCCTCACCTCCAGCTTGACGCTGCCCGCAGCGGTGACCAGCGTCGCGAGCCGATACCGCGTCGCACGGCCGGCCCGCTCGCGGCGCAGGTATCCTTGCGAGATCAGGTCGTTCAACCAACGCTGCAGGGTCCGCTTGGTCGCGACCTCGTGCAGGCTCGCATCGATCTGCTCAATGCCGACGCCTTCGGGGTAGCGCGCCACCACGTCAAGGACGACTTCGTATTGCCGGGTTGGGATGGGTCTTGGCATTGCTTAATGTCGTGATTCGGCAAATCGCGACATTAAAAGACGGCGTAGTGTCGCGAAAACCGATTATCGCGACATTGATCGTGTCGCGCAACCTGGTTGGATGGCCGCGGAGCCACCGCCCTACAGCGGCAACTACCGCCGCGCAGCTTCCTTGATATGAAGGCACAACGCATCACCAATCTGGACACACTGCTCTCCGAGGTCCGGGCCTGCAGGGCCTGCGAACCCGATTTGCCGCTCGGCCCCCGCCCCGTCCTGCAGGCGTCGCCGCAATCGCGCATCCTGATCGTCGGCCAGGCGCCGGGGACGAAGGTCCACCAGACCGGCATCCCCTGGAACGACGCCAGCGGCAAGCGGCTGCGCGAGTGGCTGGGGGTCGATGCCGAGACGTTCTACGACCCGACCCGGTTCGCCATCGTGCCGATGGGCCTCTGCTATCCCGGCCGTGCCACCAGTGGCGACAAGCCGCCGCGGCCGGAGTGCGCGCCGATGTGGATGGACCGGATTCTGGCCGGGCTGAAGCACATCGAGCTGACGCTGCTCGTCGGCCTCCATGCACAGCGGTATTTTCTCGGCGCCGCGAACAAGCCGTCGCTGACCGAGACGGTGATGGCGTGGGCGGAATATGGGCCGGGATTTGTTCCGCTGCCGCATCCCTCGCCGCGCAATGTGGCGTGGTTTCAGCGGAACCCGTGGTTCGGTGAAGAGGTGGTGCCGATGTTGAAGACGCGCGTGGCCGAGGTATTGGAGAACGACGGGGTCAATGAGGCAGACAAGGCGGCACCACGTCGAATCGCGGCGAAGTCCCGTTCCTAAAGCCTCTCTGCAAGTCCTTCTGCCAGCCACTTCTGCCAGCCCTTCTGCCAGCCTTCCGCCAGCCTTCCGCCAGCCTTCTGCCAGTCCTTCTGCCAGTCCTTCTGCCAGTCCTTCTGCCAGTCCTTCTGCCAGTCCTTCTGCAGGCCCCTCTGCAGGCGTCTCTGCAGGCGTCTCTGCAACACTGATTTCCCCATCGGTAAATTTCACCTCCCCGCCGGGGCGCCGGATCGCTTTATCCGGGACCTCGCACGCCGCTTTCGTCCCACCACGCCGGCTCTCCTTCCACACCGTCGAACTGGCACACCTGATGCTCCCCGCTTGTAGAGGGTCCCCGCCGCCGGGCGGGGCGTGAACCCATTGTTCGCAAGGAGGCGCAAATGAACGACGGAATGCACGAGGATCGGCTGGAAGGCAGGCAGCGCGAAACGCACAGCAACACGCCAGGCCTGTTGCCATTTGCGGTCGCGGCGGCGGTTGGCGCGGCGATCATGTACCTGTTCGATCCGCAGTCTGGCCGCCGGCGCCGCGCGGAACTGCGCGACAAGGCCGAGGCAAGCCGCCACGACATGCAGGATCTCGCGGAGAAGCAGGCAAAACGGATCACCGACCGGATGCAGGGCATCGCGGCAAAGGTACGTAGCGCGACCGGCCTGGGCAAGCACGCGGCCGATGACAACACCATCGCCGAGCGCGTTCGCGCGGAGATGGGCCGTCTCGTGGGCCATCCCGGCGCGATCGACGTGGCCGTGGTCGGCGGGCGAGTCTGGCTGAGCGGACACATCCTGTCGGCCGAACACGAGGCACTGATCGGGGCCGTGCGGGCCATCGCCGGCGTACAGGATGTCGACGATCGCCTGACCGTGCACGAGGAAGCCGGCAACGTGCCGGAGTTGCAGAGTTAGCGGTATCGCGCTGCCGCCCGACGGGCCGGTCTTCCCCCCGCCATGCGGGAGTTCGGCGGTGTGCAAAGTCAAATCGCTGGGCCCCCGCGTGCGCGGGGGCGACAGCCACGTTATTCGACGCCGCCGGGCGGCGGGCTTGAATGGCCCCTCGAATGGCCTCTCCAATAGCCTCTCGAATGGCCCCTTGCATGGCCGCCCTTGAGCTGTCCGACCGTCACGAGTTCTGAATCCCCCGCCGCTTGATGAACTCGCCCCACACCTTGGCGTCCGTCACGGCGCGCTGCTTGATCGCCTCGGCCGACCCTGCCAGCGGCTCCAGATAGAGCGACGCCAGCTTGATCTTGACCTGCGGATCGGACAGGAAGGCCTGCACGGACGCATTCAGCCGAGCCACCACCTTGGCATCCATATTGGCCGGCCCGAGCAAGGCGTACCAGCCAGGCATCACGGGCACGTCCAGACCCGCTTCCTTGACCGTCGGCACATTGGGCAACTCCTTGGCGCGCTTCTGCCCGACGATCGCCACCGGCACCACGTTGCCGCCCGTGATCTGCGGCAGCGCCGAACCCACCACGCTGACCATCGCATCGACTTCGCCGGCGATCACGCCGGTCAGCGCCGGACCCGAGCCCTTGTAGGCGGCATGCGTGAGCTTGATGCCGGCCTTGTCGGCCAGCATCTCCATCGCCAGATGCGTGGAATTGCCGACGCCGGCGCTGCCGAAGGTCAGTCCGCCCGGCTTGGCCTTCGCCTTCTCGATGAACTGGGCCATCGACGTGATGCCGCTGGCCTTGCTGGTCACCAGCACGAACGGCGTATCGACCACGGGAGCAATGAAGGTGAAGTCCTTCTGCGGATCGTAGGGCAGCGACTTGTACAGATGCTGGTTGAAGCTGACCTGCGACACACCGGTCAGCAGCAGCGTGTAGCCGTCGGCGGGCTGCTTGGCCACGAAGGACGTGCCGATGATGCCGTTGGCGCCGGCGCGATTGTCGACCACCACGGACTGTCCCAGCTCCTGGCTCAGCTTGTCGCCCAGCATCCGCGCGACCACGTCGCCGCCCGAGCCCGCGGACTGCGGCACGATCAGCCGGACAGGACGGTTGGGATAGGCATCCTGGGCCATCGCGGCGCCGGACAGCGTCATCAGGGCCGCCATCGCGGTGCCCATCAAGGAACGGTACATCTGCAGTTCTCCCCAATCATGTGAATTGAAATGGTCTCGACGGCTGCGTTTTGCTGGCTGCGACTCGTTGGCTCAGTTCGCTGGCTGCGTTTCGCCGGCTGCATTCGCACCGGCACGCCACGCGACCTCCATCGGCGCAATGCGCCGCCATCGATCCGGCTTGTAGAGCGATGGTAAGAATTCGCGCGAATGCCAACCAATACGGAATCTCGATGTCGCCATAGGTGGAGCCTATGGCGGATTGCCGGCTGCCCCGCCTAGCGGCATGGGGCATCGCCGCGGTGCATGTCCTGCGTTTTGAATCGGCATTCGGCCCTGCTTTGGCGCATCTCGATGCACCGGCGGCCGATTTTGCGCGCCGCGGCGCAGCATGCCATAGGCCAGCCCTATATCCATATCGGCATTTCGTCTTTCCGCGGCTCGGGGGGCGCTGCTTACCATTGCCGCAAGCCAACCGACCCCAACGCAAGATTCATGTCCGATATCGATCTCCGCAGCAATGCCTGGAAAACGCCGGCCAGCGCCTATCTCGAAACGCGTCCCTCTCGCTTTGCCGTTCCTGACGCGCCGCTGTCCTGTTATGTGACGATGCGCGACGGATGCCGGCTCGCGGTCGATGTCTTCGTGCCGCAGCCGCTGGAGGCCGAAGGGCCGGTCCGCGACAACGATGCACCGGCGCGCTATCCGACCATCGTCATCTTCACGCCCTATTTCCGCCGTTTCCGGCTGCGCGAGCCCGGTGCGGAACCGAGCCCGAATACCGCGAAATACCGCGACGCCTTCGTACCGAAGGGCTATGCGGTGGTGGTGGTCGACGTACGCGGCACCGGCGCCAGCTTCGGCACGCGCGACGCGCTGCGCTCGCCGACCGAGCGCGACGACTATTTCGAGATCGCGGACTGGATCGTGGCGCAGCCCTGGTCCAATGGCCGCATCGGCTCGACCGGCATTTCCTATCTGGGCGCGGCCGCGTGTTTCCTGGCCAGCACGGGCCATCCCGCGGTCAAGGCGATCGCCCCGCTGTTCGCGGTCTCCGACATCTACAGCGAGCAGCTATACCCGGGCGGCCTGCTGTCCAAGGTCTGGGTGCAGGCCTATGACGAACTGATGGTCGCGCTCGATCAGGACGATCGCGCGCTGCTGGCCCGCTATCCCTACTTCAACGATCCGCGCTTCGATGGACCGGAGCGGGTCGACGCGGACACCGACGGCAGCCTGGTACAAGCGGCCATCGAACAGCACCGCAACAACTTCGCGCTGGCCGATCTGGCGCCGGAGTTCGCCTTCCGCGATGGCGCCACGCAGCACGATCCGGCGCTCGATTCGGGCAGCTGCAGCCCCTATCGCTATCTCGACGGCATTGCGCCGGATGTCGCGGTGTATTCGATTTCGGGCTGGTACGACGGCGGCGGCTATGCGAATGGCGCGATCACGCGCTTCCTGTCGCTGCCCAAGCACGATAGCCGGCTGCTGCTGGGCCCCTGGGACCACGGCGCGCGCACCAGTATCTCGCCGTGGCGCACCCACGCCCCCTGCGACTTCCCGCTGCTGGCCGAGGTACTGCGCTTCTTCGATCATCATCTGATGCAATTGCCCACCGGGCTCGAGCAGGAAGCCCGCGTCCACTACTACAGCGTGCACGACGAGCAATGGCATGCGGCCGCGATGTGGCCGCCGGTGCAGGACACGCAGCGGCTGTATCTGTCTGAGGATGCGGAAAGCCTGTCGCCGGCATGTCCCGCGGCGGAATCGGACCGCGACACGATGGCCGACTTCAACTGGTCCACCGGCCGCCAAACCCGCTATGAGCGGCTCGGCGCGGCCAATATCGAGGACTACTACCCGGACTGGAGCGAACGGCAGCTGGATCTGCTGTCCTTCGATGGCGCGGTGCTGACGGCGCCGCTGTCGATCGCCGGCCATGTCGTGCTGAACATTGGCCTCGCCAGCTCGCAGCCCGACGCCGCGCTGCATGTCTTCCTGTCCGAGGTCGAGGCGTCCGGGCAAGTGCGCTACATCACCGAAGGCATGCTGCGCGCGCTGCATCGCAAGACCGCGCCGTGCCCGCCGGAATACCGGACCACGTGGCCCTACCGCACGTTCGCGAAGGCCGACGCGGCGCGTCTGGTGCCGGGGCAGACCGAGCACCTGCACTTTGCGATGCTGCCCGTCGCCTGGACGTTGGCCGCCGGAAGCCGGCTGCGTCTGTCGATCGCCGGCGCGGACCGTGGGCACTTCCCGCAGGTGCCACATGGCCGTCCGCCGCGGCTGTCGATCCGGCTCGGCGGCGAGCTGGCTTCGTATCTCGATCTGCCGATTCGCCGCTAGTCCCGCGGCTGGTCCTGTGGCGGGCCCCGCTGCGGAACGCGCAGCGGGGCGCCGGCGGATGCTACATTGCCGGCGTGCCCCGCCACCGATCCGGCCGTATTCGCGACCGATTGGCGTGGGCCACCATGCCACCGCCTCGCCGAATATGGACCTGAAGCAGCTGCGCTATTTCGCGCGCATCGTCGAACTGGAGAGCATCACCGCCGCGGCCGATGCGCTCCATATCGCTGAGCCAGCACGTCGCCAACCTCGAAGCCGAACTCGACGCCAGATTGCTGGTGCGCGGCCCCTCGGGCACCAGACCCACCGACACCGGCCTTATCCTCTACCGCCACGCCAAGATGGTGCTGCGGCAGATGGAAGAGGCCAAGGCCGCGGTACAGCACGGCCGCGACGTGCCGTGCGGCCACGTCAGCGTGGGATTGCCGACCAGCACCTCCCGCGTGCTGGCCCTGCCGCTGCTGCGGCATGTGACCGAGCACTTCCCCGATATCACGCTGGAGATCGTCGAAGGCTCCAGCGCCGATCTGGCCGAATCGTTGGCGCTGCAGAAGCTCGATCTCGCCGTGGCAATGGACGTGCAGCAGCGCCCCAACATGCAATCGACTCCGCTGCTCGACGAACAGCTGATGCTGGTCGGCCGGCCGATTCCAGGACGTCCGGGACATCCGGGACATCCCCACGCCATCACGCTGGCGCAGGCCGCGGCGTTGCCGCTGCTGTTGCCGAGCTTTCCCAATTCGGTCCGCGTGCTTTGCGATCGCGCGCTGGTCAGTGCCGGCCTGCAATGCCGCCTGGTCGCGGAGACCAGCGCGGTATCGGTGCTGCTGTCCGCGGTGCGCGAGGGACTGGGATGGACCATCCTGCCGTGGTCCGCGCTGGCCGGCGACGAAGACGATGCGCTTGCGGCGATGTCGATTACCGACGCGACGCTGGAGCGGCGCGTCAGCCTGTGCCTGTCGTCGTCGGCAAGCCTGAGCCTGGCGTGCCGCAGCGTCGAGGCCGCGCTGCAGACCATCGTGTCCGAGATGGTCGCGAGCGGGCAGTGGAAGGGGGTCAGGCTGGTCAGCCCGACATAGGTCCCTAATCGGCCGTGCGGATCACGACCTTGCCGCGCACATGTTGCGTCATGCTTTTGCGCATCGCGTCGCCGGCGTCGGCAAGGGCGAATATCGAATCGATCCGGTTCGACAGCCGTCCGGCTTCGTACAGCGCGACAATGTCCGACAGCAACCGGCCATCGGAACGCGTGCTGAAGCGCATTCCCTCCCCACCGATCTCGCGCGCTCGCATGGCATCCGGCTGGCTGACAGTGGAAACCATGCGCCCGCCCCGCCGCAGCACCGACCACGACCGGTCCTGCGTGTCGCCACCCACCAGGTCCAGCACAAGGTCGGCATCCGATACCTGCTTGGTGAAGTCCCCGGCGTTGTAGTCGATCACGTCTTCCGCACCCAGGCGCAGCACATGGTCGCGGTTGCGCGCCGAGGCCGTACCGATGACCCGGGCGCCGGTGAGCGCAGCCATTTGCACGGCGGCGCTGCCCACGCCCCCGGCCGCCGCGTGAATCAGGACCTTATCCCCCTGCTGCACGCGTCCGTGCTCATGCAGCGCCTGCCAGGCGGTCAACGCCGCGGCCGGAATGCTGGCGGCCGTGTCGAAGTCGATGCTTGCCGGCTTGCGGGCGAGCTTGTCCGCCGCCACCACGGCGTGCGTGGCATAAGCACCCACGATCCCGATGAAGCCGAGTACCTCGTCACCGGCCCTGAGCGTGGTGACATTGCGCCCCACCTCCACCACGACACCGGCTGCGTCGACGCCGGGAGTGAACGGCAGCGGCAACGGTATGAAACGCTGCATCGCCCCGGTGACGATCTTCCAATCGATCGGATTGACGGCCGAAGCCTTGATCTCGATCAGCACTTCATCGTCGCCCGGGACAGGGATGTCCACGTCCCGCAGTTGCATGACGCCGGGATCGCCATAGGCGGCAACACGAATGGCTTTCATCAGATGCTCCTTGCAGCGACACCGACGATCGGTGCATCGAGCGCCAGTGCAGCGCGCACGGGGTCGAAGTACTCGCGCAGATGGACGATTGCGCCATCGCGAGCGGTGAGAAACACCACGTATTCCTGTTCGTAAGTCCGGCCGGTGGCGTCGATGCGTCCTTCGGCCCGCACACGCCCCACGGCCTGCTCGTGGCCCGCGGCCGAGAGGATCTCCAGATCGGCGAAGCGGAAACCGGATACGGCGCTTGCAAACCACGTGGCATGGCGGCTGACCGCTTCGCGACCTTCCAGTTTCGCCGGGTGCCCCAGGCTCGGGGCGTACGGCAATTCCCAGACGATGTCTTCGGCAAGCAGCGCGTGCCACTGCACGGGGTTGTCGACCAGGGTCTCGATATGCTGCTGCAACAGTTCTGCGGCGTTCTTCATGATGTGCTCCGAATGGTGGGCGAACGGGTGGTCACTGCGCGGCGGCCATGCCGGCCTTGCTGCCGCGGCGGGCATCGAGGCTGTATGCACCCGCCCCGAACGCCACCACTTGCATCAGGCCACCAGCCATGGCCAGGTTCTTCAGAAAGTGGAACATCTGATTCTGGTCGGCCAGTGCATGGTGGAAGAGCACCGCCGTGACGACCGCGTAAAGCGCCAGCAGTCCAGCCACCGCCCTGGTGCGATAACCCGCGATCAGCATCACGCCGGCCAACAGCTCCAGACCGAGCGCACCGGCGTAACCCAACGCCGGCGCAGGCAGCCCGAGCGAGCCGATGTAGGCAATCGTCGCCCCCGGGGCCATCAGCTTTCCGAGACCGCTGATCAGGAAAATGGTGGCCACCCCGATGCGGCCAACAAGGGGAAGGAAGGTCTGCGAGTTGAATTGAGTCGAGTTCATGATGAATGGATTCCTGTGTGGTGTACCTGTGTTTTCGTGACATCGCGGTGAAGTCGCGATGGCATGACCCGAAGATAGGGACTTGACACCCATTCAGGAAGACTATATTTCTGGATGCTATCCATCTACGGATTAGATATATGCTCGATGGCGTCTCGCTGGATCAGCTACGCACCTTCATCGCTGCCGCCGACGAAGGCAGCTTCTCCGCAGCGGGCCGCAAGCTGCGGCGCGCGCAGTCCGTGGTCAGCCACACGCTGGCGAATCTGGAAGGGCAGATCAATGTCCGTCTGTTCGACCGGTCAGGCCGCTATCCGCGCCTGACGGAACAGGGAGCGGCGCTGCTGGCACAGGCACGGGTCGTCGTCGGCGGCATGGACGGGTTCAAGTCCAAGGCAAGGGCCATGGCGGACGGGCTGGAACCCGAGCTGTCCGTCGTGGTGGACGTGATGTACCCGATGGAGTCGCTGACCTCGGCTGTAGGCGAGTTCCGCGAAGCGTTCCCGCATACCCCGCTGCGTCTGTATGTCGAGGCATTGGGCGCGGTCATGCGCCCGGTGCTCGAGCGCGTCTGCCGGCTTGGCATCAGCGGTTCCATGCCATCGGTACCGGAAACGCTGGAGGGAGAAAAGCTGCTCGACGTACCGATGGTGACCGTCGTCGCGCCCGATCATCCATTGGCATCGCGAAAACGCCTGATTCGCAGCAGCGAGTTGGCCGAGCATGTGCAACTGGTCCTGACCGATCGCACGACGCTCACCGATGGGGCGACGTTCGGGGTGTTTTCGCCGCTCACCTGGCGCCTGGCCGACCTGGGCGCCAAACACGCCTTCCTGCGCGCCGGCTTCGGCTGGGGGCACATGCCTGCGGCAATGGTGCAGGAGGATCTCGCGCAGGGCCGCCTGATTGCCCTACGGCTGCAGAGCTTTCAACCGCGCACGCCGCCGATTGCCATGTTCGCGGTCTACCGAAAGGACATGCCTCCCGGGCCCGCGGGGAGATGGTTCCTCGATCGGCTCAAGGGCGACACAAAGACAAAGGCGTGATTGCGCAGCGCGGCGGCCGTCATGGTCAGCGCCGGATGGCGATACCGCTGGGAGCTGTCGCACGAAAGGCGCAGCGGGGATGCGGTAGCGGCCTACCCGTTCAAGCCTCCGCGGAAGAGACCGGGCGCTCCAGATAGCTGGCGACCTGGCGCCTGAGCACCGGCAGCTTGCCGGTGAAGAAGTGGTCCGCGCCGGGCACCACCACGACCGGCAACTGCTGCGGGCGGGCCCAATCGAAGATGGCCGACAGCGCGACGCGCTCGTCGTTCTCCCCATGAATCACCAGGGCATTGGCCGCGACCGGCGGCGTATCGTAGCTGCGGTGATTCGCAACGGGGCCGGACGGCATGCCAGTCAGAATCAGATGATCGATCGCGACGCCGCGTTGCGTAAGCTGGACCGATGCCAGCGCCGCAACGAAGGCGCCGAACGAGAATCCCGCCAGCGCCAGCGGCAGACCCGGGTACTGCTCGCGCAGATGGTCGACCACCGCCAGCATGTCGTTCGTCTCGCCGACACCGGCATCGTGCTCGCCCTGCGTCGCACCGACGCCGCGGAAATTCGGCCGCACCGCGAGAAAGCCATGCGCGCTCAATTCACGGGCCAGTTGGTGCGGCACCTTGTGGTCGGCAGTGCCGCCCTGCATCGGATGAGGATGGCCGACCACGGCAATGCCCCGCACCGCGTCTTTCGGCGAGTCGATCAGCAGTTCGATATCGCCAGCCTCGCCGCGAATCAGCGTGCGGGTCGTCGTTCCGGGGGTGATTGTCAGTGCCATGGCTTGTCTTAGATCGTTTGGACGCGGAGCCCGTGCTGGTCCGCTGTCCAATGATCGAATGGTAAGGCAATTGGTTGATGAGGGCCTTTGTTGGGATGCGGCCCGATGGGATTGATTGCGACGACGGTGGTCGCGTCCCGCACTCTACTGTTCGCCAGCCCTGGTTGCCTCTGCATGGCGCAATACGAAGTGGGCCGTTTCGTCCACCGTCATGGCGGAGGTATCGAGCCACAAGCCGATTCGCGGCGTGTGCTCCAGCCCTGCCGCCAGCGAAGCAGGGGTCCAATCACCGGCATAGGCGGTCTTGCGCCGTTCGGCATCGCGCCGCGCGACCACCTCCAACGCAGGGTTGAGCACCAGTACGCCGGGGGACCAGCGGGACAGCCTCGTGTGGACCTCGTTCAGATACTCGCCGAGTATCACGTCCTGATAGATCACCGTAAAGCCCGCATCGGCATAGGCTTCGCACGCGTCGCACGCCAGGCGGTAGCGCAGCGAGAGTTGCTGCAGGGCCTCGTGCGTCAGTTCGGGTGTGATCTCCGCTCTGCCGTTCACGATCATTTTGCGGAACGTGTCGCCACGCAGGTGGACGGACTTTGGCAACCGCTCCGCGATGGCCTGAGCCACCGACGATTTGCCGGCGGCCATCAGGCCGGTGATGATCAGGATGTTGGGGAACAAGGCCGGCTTCAAGATTTCCCTATTGCAACCAATGGCTTAATTCGCATGTCGTCAAAATGAAATCAGGCCGGGATCGGAGCGGAAGCTAACTTCTACGGAAACAGGAAAGCCCATTGTGATCTAACGAGGTTCACAAACCCAGACAGCGCCATTGCGATCGCAATGGTTGGCACAAATCCTAACGTGGGTTCCTTATGGGTTATCCATGCAAAAAGGCACACTCCCATGAATACACTCGACTTAATCCAATAAAAAAATTTGCCCGTTCTTGCATCCGTTAATTTTTTATCAAATACAAGCCATGTCATAAACATTGAAGCAGCACAAATCAACATCATACCGATCCCGAGGTTCATCTATTCCGCCCCACACGTCTTCAATGATCAGAATACCCGCCCCCAATTGAATCACCAGAGAACCTCAATGCCATAAAGAACGCGACAAAGAAGATGAAATAAGCAAAAATAATTCTTCTTCGCGCCCGATGAAATTGATTAAGATTCTCACTTATTGTCATTATCACGATTACCACTAATTTGCGTCGATTCTTCGGAGATCTCTGTGCTATCTTGCGCGAATTCCGTATGACGTTTCGTCATGCGAAGTTCTTTAATGAGCTGGTACGTGATGCTAACAAAGATGGTGCAAAGTACGGGCAGTCCGGCCAATACTGGCTTCCATCCCGCACAGCGGGCAAGCGAAAAGATCAATATTACACCCGCCAAACCAATAAGCGCCATATATGCCACGGCAGCCCGCCGCCATACGCCCATATTTGCGATTTCTCGTGCACGCCCTTGGCGCCTCCTGTTATCGGCACATACATTGCGCTTGCCCGGTTCAGGTATTTTCATCATTGTCGCCATAGGTGCGCTTCGTTTTTCGCCAAGCGGCTTCTTCGAATGGGCAAAGGCCAAGCGCCTGCGCTTTTGCTGCATATCCTTCAATCGCCGCCGGTGTCAGGCCCGGTGAGCAGCCACTACCCTCCACGTCCTGGCAGCTACAAGCTTTATCGCCAGGAACATTATCAATGCCCCCAGAACGACCAAGGCGGTCATGCCCCATCCTTTCAGCTTTCCATCAGTTTGCAATCTCAATTGCTAAACTCATCCTCGAATCTTCGCCATGTAACTTCCCTACCGACGTTCGTTTGGCGAGGTTATCCGGCCAACAAAGACGCAAACTACAGCCAATACCCCGCACCCTATTGAAACAGCGATTGCAACAGGCGCCCAAGCTTTCTCCACAGCGGTTCCCCAGCCAAGCTCGTCAGCCAACGACAGAATCAAACAGGCTTGCACAATCACGATTGTCGCAATAAATACCAATAGGTAGCTATATTTCTTTGCCCATTCAAAAAGGGGAGGGCCAATCAAGCCCGAAAGCAATGCGCGGACGATATCGTCATTCACAAGCATCATCTCCAATCAAGCACAACTCTATTGTTTTGCAGCATCTTGAACCGCTATACCACTGAGATTTTCGTCTTTCAATAGCTTCGCCAATTCCTTAACGCCTCATTGAAGTGCCTATCTCCCGGCATTCTTATGAACATGCACGAACATTTTCAAACATTCCGCACGGTGCCGGGGCACCACGTGGTAACCAATCAGCTCGAATTTCCGGTCAGGAGCCAGAATGATCGCGCAGGATAGAAAGCCGTAGTACCCCCGATCAGTAGGAAGGGAGCTTTTCCGTTAATTTGCAATCAACGATTAGGTAGGTCTGACAGTGCACCGGCTCGGTTCACGGAAACTAATTCATTCCGCGTTATCGCAATTTATTAACGGCGTCGAAGGCACGAAGTTATCCCTACTGAAGTCGGGTCGCAAACACTTCGACCGTAGCGCCGCTTCCTCCCTGGCCGCCAACGCTCACCCCTCCGCAAACAACTCAAATATCAAATCCCGCAACCACTGATTGCCGGGATCGCGGTGATACCGCCCATGCCAGAACAGATTGATCTGGATGTCCGGTAGCTCGACCGGATGGCGGATCGATTTGAGGCCGAAGTACGCGGCGCTGCGCTCGGCGAACTTCTCGGTGACGGTCGCCACCAGGTCCGTGGTGGCGACGATGTCGGCCAGCGCGACGAAATGCGGGACGCGCAGGCGGATGTTGCGGCGGACCCCGAGCTTGGCCAGGATTTCGTCGACGCGGGCGTGGCCGGTGCCGGCCGCGGTGACCACGACGTGGTCCGCGCGCTCGAAGTCCTGCGGTCGCACGGTACGCTTGTCCAGCGCATGGCCCGCGCGAAACATGCAGACGTAGCGCTGGCGAAACAGCCGGCGCTGGTAGAACTCGGATGGCAGTTCGGGCAGATGGCCCACCGCCAGATCGACCTGTCCCACGCTCATCGCGTCGGCGAGGTCGATCGCGGTATTGCGCACAGTGGCGATCGACACGCCGGGTGCCCTTTCGCGCAGCGCGCTCATCAGCCTGGGAATGAAGTGGACCTCGCCGATATCGGTCATCGCAAGCTGGAACCGGCGGTCGCTGCGCAATGGGTCGAACTCGACCTTGCGGTTCAGGGCTGACTGCAGGGCGTCCAGTGCATAGGCGACCGGTTCGGCAAGGTCTTCTGCCACCGGCGTCGGCAACATTCCCTTGGCGCTGCGCACGAACAGCTGGTCATCGAAGATTCGCCGCAAACGTGCCAGCGCATTGCTGACGGCCGGTTGCGTCAAGCCGAGTTCGCGGGCCGTTCCCGACACGGTACGCAGCCGCAGCAGGTGCTCGAACACGACGAGCAGATTCAGATCGACGTCCCGCAGCCGCATGTCTCCCCCTTTCTCGTTATCACTTTGGTGAATGGGTCATATAAGCGGGATTCTATTGGTTTATCACCGGTGATGTCCGATGATGGGTCCGGACCATAACGACCACACCCACAACAACCACAACAACAACGACAGACCGGAGACGACATGGAAGTCCGCGTCCTTCCCCATGGACAGCGTCTGGATGTGCCGCAGGGCGAGAATCTGCTGCGCGCGTTGCAGCAGCATGGCGTGCCGATCTCGTACAGCTGCATGGCGGGCCGCTGCGGCACCTGCCGCTGTCGTCTGCTCGAGGGCGATGTGCGGCCAGCCGGCGATGACAGCGCCCACGCCCCCATCAACGACGATGAGCAGGGCGGACGTGCCCTGCTCGCCTGCCAATCGATGGTGATGGGTCCCTGTACCATCGAGATCCCCGAGCCCGACGAGGTGGTGGTCCATCCATCTCGCATCGTGAAGGGCACGGTGACCGCACTGGCGGACCTGACGCACGACATCAAGCTGATCCGGCTCGCGCCGTCCAAGCCGTTGTCGTTCTCTCCGGGCCAGTACGCGACGCTGCAATTCACGCCGGACCATATTCGCCCCTACTCCATGGCACGGCTGCCGGGCGATGGGGAACTGGAATTTCATGTGCGGATGGTTCCGCAAGGCCGCGTCACCGGCTATATCCGTGAGCAACTGAAGGTCGGCGATACCGTTCGCGTCAGCGGTCCGCTTGGGACGTCGTATCTGCGCACGCGCAATGGCGATCCCATTCTTTGCATTGCGGGCGGGACGGGCCTGGCGCCGGTGCTCGCCATCGTGCGAGGCGCGATCGCCGCCGGGCTCTCGAATCCCATCCATCTGTACTTCGGCATTCGTTCGCCGCGCGACGTGTATGGGCTGGACTGGTTGAACGAACTGGCGCAACGGCATCCGCGCCTGCGCATCGACGTGGTTTCCACGGAGACGGGCAGCGACCGCGATCTGCGCACCGGGCTCGTCACGGAAGCGGTCGCGCACGACTACGCCGATTTGAACGGATGGCGTGCCCATCTATGTGGCGCACCGCCGATGGTCGAGGCCGCGACGGTACTGCTGCGTGATCGCGGCATCCAAGCCCACCATATCTACGCGGACGCCTTCTACGCATCGAACGCTTGATTCACCCGCGCCCCGAATGCACTGACCAACGACCGCCACCATCCAACAAGAAGAGGAGACATCGCATGGACAGCAACGCCCCACGCAGCGACCCGATATGGACCGACGACGGCATCAGCCGCATCCCATTCCGCGTCTACACCGACCAGCAGCTCTATCAGCGCGAACTGGAGCGCTGCTTCTATCGCGACCATTGGAGCTATGTCGCCCTCGAAGCGGAGATTCCCAATCCCGGCGATTTCAAGCGCACCGCGATCGGTGAGCGCTCCGTCATCGTGATCCGCGATGCGGACGGCGATATCAATGTGGTCGAAAACGTCTGCGCGCATCGCGGCATGAAGTTCTGCCGCGAGCGCAGCGGTAATCGCAAGGACTTCCACTGTCCGTATCACCAGTGGAACTACGACCTGAAGGGCAATCTGCAGGGCGTGCCGTTTCGGCGCGGGGTCAAACAGGACGGCAAGATCAACGGCGGCATGCCCGCGGATTTCCGGCCGGAGGAACACGGGCTGACCAGGCTGAAGGTCGCCACGCGCGGCGGCGTGGTCTTCGCGTCGTTCGATCACGAGGTCGAACCGCTGGAGGGCTATCTCGGCCCGGACATCCTCGGCTACTTCGATCGTCTCTTCAACGGCCGCAAGCTGAAGCTGCTCGGCTACAACAAACAGCGCATCCCGGGCAACTGGAAGCTGATGCAGGAGAACATCAAGGACCCCTATCACCCCGGCCTGCTGCATACCTGGTTCGTGACCTTCGGCCTCTGGCGCGCCGACAACAAGGCGCGCCTGGTGATGGACGAGCATTTCCGTCACGCCGCGATGGTTTCGACGCGCGGACAGGGCGGAAAGAGCGACGTGACCTCTGGCGTCGCCAGCTTCAAGGACCAGATGACATTGCAGGACGACCGGCTGCTCGACATCGTGCACGAGCCTTGGTGGGGCGAACCCACGGCCGTGATGATGACGATCTTTCCGAGCGTGATCTTCCAGCAGCAGGTCAATTCGGTGTCCACGCGGCATATCCAGCCGCGCGGTCCAGATACCTTCGATTTCGTCTGGACACACTTCGGCTTCGAGGACGACGACGAGACCATGACGCGCCGGCGCCTGCGCCAAGCCAATCTGTTCGGCCCCGCCGGCTTCGTCTCGGCCGACGACGGCGAGGCCATCGAATGCTCGCAGCAAGGATTCGCGCAAAAGCCATGGCATCGCGTGCTCGCCGAACTGGGCGGACGCACCGCGGAGAACACGGACCATATGGTGACCGAGACGCTGATTCGCGGCATGTACGCCTACTGGCGCAAGGTGATGGAGGTATGACGATGGAATTCGCCGACTACCACGCGTTGCTGACCTTGTACGCCGATTACGCCAGCGTCGTCGACAACGGCGACTGGGACCGCTGGCCCGATTTCTTCACCGACGACTGTATCTACAAGGTCCAGCCGCGAGAGAACCACGAACGCGGCCTGCCGCTGGCGACGCTGTCGTTCGAAAGCAAGGCCATGCTGCGCGATCGCATCTACGGCATTCGCGAGACGCTGTTCCACGACCCCTATTACCAGCGCCACATCGTCGGCGCGCCGCTGGTGCGCAGCGCCGACGGCGAGCGCATCGTGTCCGAGGCCAATTACGCGGTACTGCGCACCAAACCCGACCAGCTGACCGATGTGCTGAACACCGGCCGCTATCTCGACACTGTCGTGCGCACGCCCGATGGCCTGCGTTTCGCCTCGCGGCTTTGCATATTCGACAGCGAGATGATCCCCAACTCGCTGATCTATCCGATCTGATGCTGGAGACAACGATGACCGAAGGCTGGACCGAGGCCGCTCCGCTTGCGAGCGTGCCGCAGGACGATGTGATCGCCGTGGATGTGGGTGGGCGCGAGATAGCGTTGTACGGCGTCGATGGCGAGATCTATGCCACCGACAATCTCTGCACGCATGGCCACGCGAGGCTGTGCGATGGCTTTCTCGACGGACACGAGATCGAATGCCCGCTGCATCAGGGCAAGTTCGACGTGCGCACCGGCGCCGCTGTCTGCGCGCCGGTGACGGAGGGCGTTCGCAGCTATCCGGTGCGGATCGAGGGAGGGAAGGTCTTTATCGACCTCGGCCTCCACCACGCCGCACGGGGTGAACCGCCGGGCTGAAGGCGACTCCGCGTAAACCCTGATAAATCCGGCCCTTGTTCTCTGTGAAATATCACACTAGTATCACTCCAACTTCAGAGTGAACGAGAACCGGACCGTGGCGACATCCATTCGACTGGTAGGAACCGACGACGACAGTGGCAAGCAGACCGCCTCCCAGACCGGGGCGGCCATGCGCGAACTGGCCTATACGGAAATCAAGCGGCGCATCATTTCGTGCGAATTCCGGCCTGGCGAGCCATTGAACGAAGCCCAGGTGGCGACCATGCTCGGGCTGGGCCGCACCCCGGTCCACCAGGCGCTGCATCGGCTGGAGGTCGAAGGGCTGGTGTCCATCATGCCGCGCAAGGGCGTGCTGGTGACCCCGCTGTCGCTGAACGAAGTGCTGGACATGATCGAGGTTCGCGCCACCAACGAGGTGCTGTGCGCCACGCTGGCCTGCGAGCGCGGCCACGACAGCGATTTCAAGGCCATGCGCGACATCGTCGACCGCTCGCCCCCGCTGATCGCCGGTCGTGACATCCCCGCTTTGGCATCGTTGGACCTGAAGTTCCATACGGCAATGTCCGCCGCCTCGCGCAATCGGGTACTGGCCGAGTTGTTGCGCGGCCTGCACGAGAAGCAGGCCCGCTTCTGGTTCCTGTCGCTGTCCGACCCGCAGCATCTCGAGAACGTCTACCAGGAGCACCTGGAGATCGTCGACGCGCTCGAGCGCAGGGATGTGCCGGCGGTGCGGGAAGCGGTCCGCACGCATATCGACGAATTCCGGAAGAACATCATCCGGACGCTCTAACCCACCCTCTTTTCCCCAATCAAGGTAGTACGCAATGCCGACACTGCATTTCCAAGTCGCCGGCGGGGGCGAACTCGCCCTCGACATTCAACGTCTGATCGTTGCCGGATGGACCGGGCGCGATCTCGAGGCCGTCCAGCACCATATCGAAGAGCTGCAAGCCATCGGCGTGAAGCCGCCCGCCAGCGTGCCGACCTTCTATCCGCTGGCGGCGTCGCTGCTGACCACGGCCGATGTCATCGAGGTGCCGCGCGACGACTCCTCCGGCGAAATCGAAGTGGTGCTGCTGCAGGCGGACGATGGACTGTACGTCGGCGTCGGCTCGGACCATACCGACCGCAAGGTCGAGGCCTATGACGTGACGGTCTCCAAGCAGATGTGCGACAAGCCGGTCGGCAAGCAGGTCTGGCGCTTCGAGGAAGTGGCCGACCATTGGGACAGCCTCGAGATGCGCTGCTGGCGCGTGCGCGATGGCGAGCGCGCGCTGTACCAGGAAGGCAAGGTCACGCGCCTGCTCGATCCGCGCGAGCTGATCCAGCGGCTGACCGGCGAGTCGTCGCTGCCGTCCGGCACGGCGATGTTCTGCGGAACCCAGGCGGTGATCGGCGAGCTGGGCCATGGCGAGGCCTTCGAGGTCGAACTGCATGACCCGGTGCGCAACCGCACGCTGCGCCACGCGTATCGCGTCGAAAGCCTGGCGGTGGCCGAATGAGCGAGCCGACCATTGCGGCGCTGGCGGCCAGGCTGGCCGCCGGACAGACCACCAGTGTCGCGCTGACCGAGCAGGCGCTCGAACGCATCGACAGCCATCGCCGCGCCGGCGGCGCGGCCTTTATCGAAGTGGACGAGGCCGGCGCGCTCGCCGCTGCGCGCGCCGCCGACCAGGCACGCGCCGCCGGCCTGGTGCCCTCGCCTCTCGCGGGACTGCCGGTGTCGATCAAGGACCTGTTCGATGTACGCGGACAAGTGACCCGCGCCGGTTCGCGCGTGCTCGACGGCAATGCACCGGCGACCGCCGATTCGCCCGCCGTGGCGCGCCTGCGCGCTGCCGGTGCGGTGCTGATCGGTCGCACAAATATGAGCGAGTTCGCCTTCTCGGGATTGGGCCTGAACCCGCACTACGGCACGCCGCGCACGCCCCTCGACACCGAGCGGATCGCCGGAGGGTCCACCTCCGGCGGCGCGGTCAGCGTGGCGGGCGGCATGGCGGTGGCCGCGCTGGGCACCGATACCGGGGGCTCCATCCGCATTCCGTCGGCGTTCTGTGGCCTGACTGGTTTCAAGCCGACCGCGCGCCGCGTGCCGCTCGATGGCGCCGTCCCGCTGTCGACGTCGCTCGATTCCGCCGGCCCGTTGGCCCGATCGGTTGCCTGCTGCGCAGCCATGGATGCCGTGCTGAGCGGCGAGGCACTGGACGCGCGTCCGGCTTCGCTGGCAGGGCTGCGCCTCTACGTGACCCGCGATTTCGTTTGCGATGGCCTGGAGGCCGAGGTCGCCCAGGCATTCGAGGCCATGCTGTCGCGGCTGTCGGCGCAAGGCGCGCGCATCGTGCCGTTCGACTTCCCCGAGCTGCGACGCTTGCCCGAGATCAACGCGGCCGGCGGCCTGACGGCGGCCGAAGCATGGGCGCTGCATCGCGACTGGCTAGCTGCACAGGGAAACCGCTACGACCAGCGGGTCGCGCAGCGCATCCGGCGCGGCGAGCAACTGAGCGCGGCGGACTACATCACGCTGCTCGCCGAGCGCCGCGCGATGCAGCGCCACGCCGCCGAGCGGCTGCGCGATGCCGATGCGTGGCTGATGCCCACCGTCGCGATGCGCCCGCCGCGGCTCGATGCGCTTGACCGTGACGAGGACTTCTTCGCGACCAACGCGCTGGTGCTGCGCAACCCGAGCGTGATCAATTTCCTGGACGGCTGCGCGGTGTCATTGCCGGTCGCACCCGGGATCGGCCTCGGCGTTTGCGGCCTGCATGGCAGCGACGCACGCGTGCTGCAGGTCGCCGGATCCATCGAGCCGCTGCTGCGCTGATGCGGCCGCCGTCCGCGGTCGGCCCGCAGTAGCGCCAACCGCGGCGCCCCCCAGCACAGCGACCGTCCGAGGGCTGCGCCAACGCAGCGCAGCCCCGCCCACCACACCCAAGGAGCAACACCGATGTCTTCCGTGATGAGCGGCGCCGCGGGCGCCTTAGAGAACTTGCAGCCCACCGAGGTGGCGCGGCAATGCGAAGTGGCATATCGCAAAATCGCCGTCCGCCTGATTCCATTCCTGGTCTTTCTGTTCATCCTTGCCTGGATCGACCGCGTCAACGTCGGCTTCGCCAAGCTGCAGATGCTGCAGGACCTGCAATTCAGCGAGGCGGTGTACGGCTTCGGCGCGGGCATCTTCTTCCTCGGCTATTTCCTGTTCGAGGTACCCAGCAACCTGCTGCTCGAGAAGATCGGCGCGCGCAAGACGCTGGCTCGCATCACGATCCTGTGGGGGCTGGCGTCGATGGCAATGATCTTCGTCAAGACGCCGATGCAGTTCTACGCGCTGCGCTTCCTGCTCGGCGTGTTCGAGGCGGGCTTCTTCCCCGGCGTCGTGCTGTATCTGACGTACTGGTTTCCGGCGGCACGGCGCGCGCGCATCAACGGCCTGTTCATGACGTCGTTCGCCATCGCCGGCGTGATCGGCGGCCCGCTGGCGGGCTTCATCATGACGACGATGGATGGCGTCGATGGGCTTGCCAACTGGCAATGGCTGTTTGTGCTCGAAGGCATTCCGTCGGTGCTCGCCGGCATCGCCGTGATGATGTACCTGCCGGAGAAGCCGGCAAACGCGCGCTGGCTGTCCGACGCCGAAAAGCAATTGGTCACGCGCACCATCGAGGCCGAGAACCGCGATCCGGCCAAGCACTCGACGCTGAAGGCCGCGTTCGCCAATTCCCGCGTGTGGATCTGCGCCGCGATCTACTTCTGCGTCGTCAGCGGCAACGCCACCATCGCGTTCTGGTCGCCGTCGATCATCAAGGAGCTGGGCGTGCAGGGCAATCTGCAGATTGGCCTGGTATCGGCCATCCCGTTCATCGCGGGCACCATCGCCATGGTCCTCAACGGCATTCATTCGGACCGCAGCGGCGAACGCCGGATGCACTGCGCGATGGCGACATTGCTGGCGGCCGTCGGCCTGGCGCTGACCGGTCTGTGGCTGCACAGCGCCATGCTGGCCCTGGTGGCGCTGACGCTGGCGTCGATCGGCATCCTGGCCGCGTTCCCGGTGTTCTGGTCGCTGCCGTCCGCCTTTCTGGCCGGCACCGCTGCCGCCGGCGGCATCGCGCTGATCAATTCGATCGGCAACCTGGCGGGCTTCGTGGCGCCGTACATGATCGGCTGGTTCAAGACCAATACCGGCCAGTTGTCGTCGGGACTGTACTTCGTTGCGTTCCTGGAGGCGTGCGCGACCGTGCTGGTGCTGGCGGCCATTCGCGGGCGCGCCGCGGTGGTTCGCTGACCGGGGTATTGACCTCGCCTGCCGAGGACCCCACAAGGCAACGCGAGGGGACCGCGAGCGCCCGCCCCGCCCCTCGCTCGACGGCGGCGCTCGCTACACCGACTCCGCCAACCACTTGCGCGGCGACACCCCCATCCGCTGCCGGAACGCCTTCGAGAAAGACGACGCACTGGCAAACCCGAGCTCCGTGGCGATCAGGTTCACCGGTCGCCCGGAGCGCATCATCGATGCGCCGAGGCTGAGCCGCCAGTCGGTCAGATAAGCCGCCGGCGTGGTACCCGTCGCGTCCTTGAACGCCGCGGCAAACGCGCTGCGGGACATGCCCGCGGTCGAGGCCATCCGTGCCAGCGACCAGTCCTCATACGGCGAACGATGCAGCGCGACGAGCGCCTTCGCCAGGCGCGGGTCGGACAGCCCCATGATCAATCCGCTCGTCACACCGACCTCCGCGGGATGGTCGATGATCCAGCGCAGCAGCTGGATCAGCACGACCTCGAACAATCGGTCGGCCAGCACGCGCGAGCCGCAGCGGACGTGATCCGCCTCGGCGAACAGCAGGTCCAGCGCAGGCCGCAACCCTTCCACGGCATCCAGCGGCACCCGCACCAGCGAAGGCAGCGATTGCACGATCGGGTTGCGTTCGCCGCCGTCGAAATCCAGCGTCGCGCAGGTGAAATCCGAGCCGTCCTCGGGCGGATTGACGAACTGATGGTGCACGGGGCGCGGATAAAGCAGCAGCGTCGGCTCGGCAAGGTGGAAACGCGGCACGTCTGTGTCGCCGGGCCGGTGCCGTACCTCCATCTCGCCACGGCGCAGCACGTGCAGGAAGGCGCGTCCCGGCAGCGGCTCGAAGGTCGATCGTCCGCACAGCTTGCCGGTATGGAACAGCTTGGTGCGGACACGGAACCGGTCCAGCAACGCGGTCAGCCGATCCACCGGATCGGGCGTGGGCTGGGCGAGCGTTTCGGATGGAAGGACAAGTTTCATGGACGTTATTGCACCTCGCGTCCAGCCATTCTACCTACCATGGATTCCGACCGCTCCATTCGGACGGCAGCCATCCACTTCAAGGAGTTACCCCATGTCCCGTGTCCCGCTGATCGATCCCCATCACACCACCGCGGACCGCCAGGCGCTGCTGGCGCAGATCCACGGCGCGTTCGGTGCCACGCCGAACATGTTCAAGGCCGTGGCCAACTCTCCTGCGGCGCTGCAGAGCATGTGGGGCAGCTTCGGCGCACTTGGCGGCGGCGTCATTCCTGCCCGGCTTGGCGAGCAGATCGCCGTGGCGATCGCCAACCGCAATGCCTGCGAATACTGCCTCGCGGCCCACACGGCGCTGGGCAGCAAGGCAGGCGCCAGTGCCGAGGAAATGTCCGCGGCGCAGGGGGGCGAGTCCGCCGATCCTAAGACCGCCGCAGCCCTGCGCTTCGCGTTGAAAGTCGTCGAGGCGCGCGGGCAGGTCAACGATGCCGATGTCCGGACCGTTCGTGAGGCGGGCTTCAGCGACGAGGAAATCGTCGAGATCCTCGCGCACGTGGCGCTGAATCTGTTCACCAATTACGTCAATGTGGCATTCGCCGTGCCGGTGGACTTTCCGGCGGTGAAGCTGCGCGCCGCGGCGTAAGCGAGCCGGCCATGGCGGCGGGCGGGCCGGAGCATGCATCCCGCCCTGCCGATCGAATTGCCAACCAATATCGCGAATCGTTGGATTGAATGGAGCAGAACCGGATGAATCGCATCGCATTGGCGATCCGCCATGTCGCCTTCGAAGACCTGGGCATCGTTGAACCGCTATTGACCGAACGCGGTTATACGGTCCGCTATCTGGAGGCCGGCGTCGATGCGATCGACAGCGCGACGGTGACGGCTGCGGATCTGTTGGTAGTGCTGGGCGGCCCGATCGGTGTGTACGAGACCGAGCGCTACCCCTTTCTCGCCGCGGAGAAGGACGACATCGCGGCGCGGCTCAGGCAAGACAAGCCGACCCTGGGCATCTGCCTCGGTGCGCAATTGATGGCGGCGGCGTTGGGCGCAACGGTGGCGCCGACGGGCAAGGTCGAAATCGGCTACGGGGCGCTGACGCTGACCGGGGAAGGTAGAGCGTCGCCATTGCGGCATCTCGGCGACATTCCAGTACTCCATTGGCATGGCGACCAGTTCGCGATTCCGGAGGGGGCATCGCGTTTGGCTGAAACGCCTGGATTCCCCAATCAGGCGTTCGCGCTAGGGCCACGCATTCTCGGCCTGCAATTTCATCTCGAGGCCGATCACCGGCAGATCGAGCGCTGGTTGATCGGCCATGCGCATGAACTGGCGGCGCATCGGCTGGATATCGCTGCCATTCGTGCGGATGCGGCGCGGCATGGCGCGGTACTCGAGCGCGCCGCGCGTGCCGTCATCGGCGAATGGCTCGACGCACTGCGGTTCGGCTAAACACTCGGATGAACCGGAATCGAGACAGGCTGGACCGGCCCTATCTGTCCCGCGTGACGCTGACGCCGGCGTCGACAGTCCCATACATGGTGATGCCGGATTGCCGGTCGCCCGGGGCGCCGGTGCTGCTGCAGCCGGACACCACGCCCAGCAGCAAGACAAGACTCGCGGCACTGAAAAAGACTCTTCGCATGACGGTTCTCAAATCGGTCTGGATCGGGGTTGGACGATATCGGGCCGCGCGAGTTTCCGGGCATGCCATCCCTTGCTACGGATATTGTCCGGCGCCGGCTTCCACCACGGCCTGCGCCCATTGCAAAATCGGCCCGAAGCGCGGCGGCAGCAATTCGAGTGCCGCGGCGAACGACACCCAGCGAAATTCGTGATGCTCGGGCCGCCCGAGCTCCGCGCTGACCGGAAGGCCGACCTGCCCTTCGCGGGACAGGGCAATGTAAAAGCGCGCGACCTTGCCTTTGGCGTACGGCTCGGTCTCCCGATAGTCATCGCCCCAGGGCAATGTCAGCGCCGACAAATCCGTCTCCTCGGCAGTCTCGCGCAGTGCCGTCTCCAACAGCGCCTCACCGGGCTCCGGCCTTCCCTTCGGAAGGTCCCAATTGCGGTACGCGCGCAGGACCAGGCAACGCCATTGGCCTTCGATCCGACGCACCACCACCAGCCCCGCCGAACGGTTCGCGACGGCCATGTCTCCCTCCGCTTCTCGATCCGGTGACTGTACCCGATTGGCCAGATTGCATCGCTGTTCCGGCATGTGGCATCGCGCAGCACAGTGAGCGGAAATGACACACGGCATGCGACGGACAGCGTGGCGGCCGTGCCGGCGCATCGCTGACCGATTCCGCAACAACTGTCCTCGCGCGGCGCATCGGCCGGTCATTGAACGCGGCGTCTCGGGGCGCCCATGCCGAGCCTCCTGTTTCGTTTTGCCGCATCGATCGGCACGGCTGCTTCAAGCGTGCACATCGATGCCTCACCGCGCCACAACCCTTCGATCTGCTCCTCTTCTTCCACTGCTCCGGCACGCCGCTTGCGCAATGCGCCCCGCCGGCAAACCGGCCGCATCAGATCAACAACACAAGAGGAGACATCCATGCAGAAGAAACACGCAACACCGAAACCGGGCCAACCATCCATCCGTTCTGCCTGTGTCATCGGCGCACTTGCCTGCGCCAGCCATGCAGGCGCGGCGGAGTTCCAGGCCGGCGACTGGACGCTGACGGTGGGCGGCAATATCAATGCCTTCTATACGACGAACTCATGCTCGGGCGACAACATCGGCGGCCTC